>Ga0136846_1222929_pt1 | contig 23230 bp, 15 predicted proteins | sample HopSoiMetagenom2_FD_96841 | JGI IMG/M metagenome (GOLD analysis project Ga0136846, IMG submission 96841) | Grasslands soil microbial communities from Hopland, California, USA - 2 Assembly 2016 (version 4) | ecosystem: Environmental > Terrestrial > Soil > Grasslands | place: USA: Hopland... | reverse complement strand
GCCGCACCGGGGAGAGCAGCACGTCCGGATCGTCCGGGTAGCCGGGCAGCACCTCGGCGGCCCGGGCCCGCACCTCGTCGATCAGCGCGTCGGCGACAGCGGGGTGGACGAGGACGCAGTTGGGCACCATGCAGATCTGGCCCGAGCCGTAGAACGCCTCGCACACGGCCTGCGCCGCCTTGGGCACATCCGCGTCACTCCACACCACGATGGTGTCGTTGCCGGCGAGTTCCAGGATGGGCTTCTTGCCCACCGCCACGCACTGCTGCTCGAAACGCAGGCCCTCCGCACTGCCGCCGATGTAGAAGATGTCGTCGATCAACGGGTCGGCGAGCCAGCGGTCCAGGGTCTGCTTGGGGTTGCCGCAGATCGCGTTGAGGACGCCGGGGGGCGCTCCCATCTCGTCCAGCAGCGGGCCCAGTACGTCCCGCATCAGCCACATGGTGCTCAGCGCGATTGAGCGGGGCGCGCGGACCACCACGGAGTTGCCTGCCATCAGGGCGAGGACAGCGAGGGCGGCGCTGGGCGCGGGCGCGTTCTGCGGTGGGTTGAACGCGACCACCCCGTCCGGGGCGCGGCGCACGATCAGCCGGCGGTTTCCGTGGTCGAAGGCGGTGTGCATCTGCTGCCGGTACCAGCCGAGGCTCTCCTCGCTGTAGACCTGCAGCAGGCAGCTGAGTTCCCAGCGGGCGAGCTTGACCGGGTGCGCCTCGGCCACCAGCATCTCCAGGAACTCGTCCTGGCGGGCGAGCAGTTCCTCACGGAACCGGCTGCCCAGCCTCATCCGCCGCTCCAGGGGGAGGGCCGCCCAGGCGGGTGCGGCCGCTGCGGCAGCCTCGGTGGCCAGGTCGATGGCACCGCCGGAGGCGACGGCACAGCGCCCCACGACATAGGGATGCGTCGCGGCCTCGGACTCCGGATCGCGTTCCAGCTCCCTCTTCAGGCTGACGCTGGTGAAGACGTCCTCCAGGAGCGAGCGGGAGCTGACGGTGTAGACCCAGCCGTCGCCCTCGACATCTTTTCCGGCTATATAGAGTTTGTAGCTGAGCGGTTGTTTTTTGCGCATTCTCACGCCTTCCCCATCCGGTCTGGCACGCAGCGATATTTGCAGCCGAACCTGACCGGGCACTGACGACCGACTGATCCCGTAGGGCTCCGAAAAACGGGAAAGGCCGCCCGTCTTCCGGGCGGCCGGCCTTTCCAGGTGAGCCCGTGTCACCGGGCTCGCGGGCGGAGAGGGCAGGATTCGAACCTGCGTGGGTCCGTTGGACCCGACCGATACTGCACGGTCCCCGATAAGCCGCTCCGGGCACCTCTCCGGGTGTTCGGCCGGAGTTCTCCGTGCCGTTCACGAGTACTACGTTGCCACGCCCCTCTGACGGCGCGCTGATACGGCGCTGACCGTAATCTGACGCATTTCTGGCCGCGTTCCGGATTCATCATCCGGATGGTCTCCCGGATTCTCCGTCTTCCTCTTTCGGGGAAAATCCCGGTGCTGTACTTTGGCAGCAATGCTCGGCGCCGTGCGCCGAGACACGTGGACCGGGAATGCGCACCCGGTGCCCCTCTCGCCCGGGAGACGAGGTCTTCACCGCCCCGGGCCCGGACGGCGTGATCGCCTTCGCCCCACACCCCCGGGAACACCGCCGGCCTTCGCGCACGTCTTCAGCGCCCACATCTCCTGCTGGGCGCGCGTGACCACATCCGGACCCAGCCGAGGAGTGATGAGTCATGACGGAACGACAGGTGTCCACCGAAGCACTGCGGCAGACGCTCGTCCAGTTACTGATGGCGGCCATCGGGGCGCCGGATGACGAGGAGATCGCCCGTGCCGCAACAGGGGCGGTGCGTGAGCCGGCTCTTCCGACGGCGTGGGAGCCGTCGACGGCCGCGTGAGCACACGGTGGGGGCGGCGGGTCCGGGATGGATCCGCCGCCCCCTTGTCGTGCCGGTGCAACGGGCGAAGCACCGTGCGTCGGCTCAGGCCGGTGCGAGCGCCCCCTCGACGAGCAGGCGGACCTCCGCAGGGGAGAGCTCCTCGAGACGAGCGCACAGCCGGGCGGCATCGGGCGCGCCCCCGGCGGCCCGGAACTTCTGCTCGACCAGCGCGCGGTGCCCGGCACGGGTGTCCGGTCCGGCGCCGCCCACCGGGATGTCCTGGCGGGCCACGGCCCGGCGGCCGTCCGTCCACTGCACCGTCAGCCGTGAACCGGTCCACTTCGCGGCGTCGGTGAAGGTCTCCTCCGGCGCGCCCAGCACGGCCCGTGCGGCGGCGTCCGTTCCGGCGAAGGAAGCCAGCCACGGAAGGGCCCGCTCCCCGGCCCGCCGGATCGCCGCGCCGAGCGGGGCGGCGCCGGCCAGCAGGTCGTCGGTCATCCCGGAGTCCTCCACCAGCCGGACCCGGGAGGCGAGCTGCCAGCGGCGAGGATCCTGGCTGGCGGGGGTGGCGAAGTCGGCCACGATGAGGTCGCCGGTCAGCAACGCGGTGGCGACCGCATACGGGACCGAGAGCGGGAGAACGGCCGGCGGGGTGTCGGCTCCGTGGCCGTGCTCCCCGGCGAGGCGCGCGACGTACGTGGTGTAGCGGGAGGTCTCGACGATGATCTCCTCGATGCCGTCCACGCAGTGGAACCGTTCGGCGGGCAGCTGACGGCGTAGACGCAGGGCACAGTCCACGGCCGTGTCCACGCCGGGGCCGCCGGGGCGGACCTTGAAGGACAGCGTGTCGGTGTGCCAGCGCTTGCCGAGGCCTTCGGTGGTCTCCTCGGGCAGCGGGACCGCCGCGAACCGGGCGAGGAAGCCCTCGGGGTGTTCCAGCACGTCGGGCACCGCGGTCAGTCCGGCCGCAGCGGCGTCACAGGCGTCCATGGCGGCCCGCACCGGGTTCAGTGCGGTGAGCAGACGGGCGTCACCGCCGAGGAAGCCGTGCAGCAAGGTCCAGGGCGGCATGGTGAGGGCGAGTCCCAGGGCGTGGGGCCAGATGCCCGCGTCGTCACCCGAGCAGTGCATGCGCCCGGCGACGGCGCCGACCAGGCTGGTGTGCGCGGCGGTCTGGCCCCGGAAAGGGCCCAGCGTCGCGGCGGCGGTGACCCGGGCGGCGCACTCGTTGGCCGCCACCACGGCGGTCAGCAGCGCGGCCCCGTCGAGCTCCAGCGCACGGGCGTAGGCCAGCGGGACGGCCACGGTCGAGTTGGACAGGTGCCCGGCGTAGGCGGTGTCGTCGAGGTTGAGCCAGGATCCCAGGCCGGCGAGGACGGCGGCGGCCCGCGCCGGATCGTTCTGCAGCGGCGAGCCGAAGGCGGTGACCAATCTGCGTCCCAGAGGGTGTCCGAGACCGGCGCGGATCGCGGCGAGCTGCGAGAGGACCTGGCTGCGGGCCAGCGCGATCACCCGCTCGGGCAGATCGGACGGGCGCAGTGCCGCGGCCCAGGCGGCGAGTTCGGTGAGCCTGGGCTGTCCGGCGGTCGACGGGCGGGCGGCACGGGCGGTCATCGGCGGGCCCCCGCTGCGGTGAACGGGGCGGCGGCTTGGGCCGCGGGCGTGGCGGGCTGCGGATCGCACAGCACCGGGAGCACGCCAGGCAGGACGTCGAGGGTGACCTTCGTCCCGTCGTACCGGACGAGTTCCCCGTCGTGCTCGAAGCTCAACGGCCGGCCGTCGGTGCGCTCCACGACGACCGTGCGGCCCGTCCGGTGGACCGCGCCGGGCCGCTCCAGATGCCGGCCGGCGCGCAGCAACGCGGGCACCTCGACCGGGTCGGTGCCCTCCCCCATCACGCAGATGTCCAACAACCCGTCGTCCAGCACCGAGTGCGGCAGCACCAGGTACTGCCAGGCACGGTGGCGTCCGCCGCCGATGTTGACGAACACGGTGCGGCCCTCGTGAACAACGGTGCCGTCGACGGTGACCCGGCCCTGATACGGGGTGTACGAGGCGGCCGCGTGCTCAAGTCCGGCCTGGAGCCGCGCCCGGCCCCGCTGGGGCAGGTCACGGGCGCTGCGCAGCACTTCGGCGGTGAGACCGGCGCCCGCACCGAGCACCACGAGCGCGTCCAGCTCACGGACGCGCGCCAGGTCGAGCCGACGCAGCGTGCGCCGCGGCGAGCCCAGCGCGTGGTCGACCGCTTCCTGCCACGGGCGCTCTCCCCAGTGCGAGCGGTAGCCCGAGTTCCCGGTGCCGGCCGGGACGATCAGCAGGGCCACATGGTCGCCGGGTGCGCCGTCGGCCATCAGGCCGTCGGCCACTTCGAGCACGGTGCCGTCGCCGCCGACGGCCACGACGACCCGTATGCCGTCCGCAGGCGGCCGGCCGGCCGCCTGCCGAGCGGCTTCGGTGGCGTCCCCCGGAGCGGTGGTGCGCACCACGGTGACCCGCGTGTGGCGTGCGCAGCGGGCCGCGACGTCGCGCACCAGTTCCTCTCCGACGGTGCCGGCGACCGGATTGGCGATGACGAGGCATTCCTCCAGCTGGGCGACGGCGGGCTCCGCCATGGCTTCGCTCCTCTCTGGCAGTTGCTGTGTGCACAGGCTCCCCGCCGGAACTGACCCGCGCCTGATGCGGCCCTGATGGCGTCCCACCGGCCGCGGTGTCGCCAACCGGGCGGGCATTGCAAACGCCCCTGCATTACCCCGCAGGTAATCGACAAGGCGGCACGGTCGGTGACACGCTTTTCGTGTGCGGACGCAGTGCCCTCGTACAGCCATTTGTCTGGAGGATGGAAACGTGAGCATCGACAACGGTTTTGTGGAGCGCTACATCGCCGTGTGGAACGAGCCGGACCCGGACCTTCGCCGCAAGGCGGTGGCCGAGATCTGGCACGCGGACGGCCGGTACGCGAACACGAGCCGGGTCTTCAAGGGCCTCGCGGAAATCGAGGAAGCAGTGACCGAGGCATACGACGACTTCGTCGCCAAGGGATTCGCCTTCCGGCTGAACGCGCACGCGGTCAATCACAACGCCGCCCGTATCACCTGGGACATGGTGCCCAAGGACGGCGGTGACCTCGCGGCCCGCGGCACCGAGTACCTGGTGTTCGCGCAGGACGGCCGGGTGGTGTCCGACTACCAGTTCCCCGAGGAGATCTGAGAACACCGCGGTGGTGCATGCTTCCGGTGCCGGCGGGCCTTGAATCCCCCGCAGGGCCCCGGTTCCGGAAAACACAGGGCGGGTGACCGGCGCATTCCGGTCACCCGCCCTTTCTCGCGAGCGGACGGGTTCTCAGGGTCACCAGGTCACCGGTAGATGCCGGACTCCGTGGAACACGGTACCGGTGCGGAAGACACTGTCCGGGTCGTCGACGGCCAGGCGCAGAGTGGGGAAACGCCGGAAGAGCGTGCGCAGTGCCAGGTCCATCTCGAGGCGGGCCAGTGGAGCGCCCTGGCAGTAGTGGGGACCGTTGCCCCACTGCAGGTGCTTGCCGCTGTCGCGGCTGAGGTCGATACGGTCCGGATGCGGGAAGACCGAGGGGTCGTGGTTGCCCGCGGGGATGGAGATGACCACGGCGTCACCCTTCTTCATCACCACGCCGCCCATCTCCACGTCCTCCAGGGCTTGGCGCACGATCGCGTCCTGGGAGATCGACCAGTACCGCATGGCCTCCTCCACGTACTGGGGGATCAGCGCGCCGTCGTCGGCGAGCACCTCGCTACGCAGGGCGTCGTCGGTGAGCAGGCTGAGGATGTTCAGGGCGATCTGGTTCGTGGTGGTCTCGTGACCGGCGACCAGCACCAGTCGGGCGATGCCGACGAGTTCGTCGAGCGTGATGTGCCCGGTCGACAGGTGGTCGACGGCGAGCCGGCTCATCATGTCGTCCTGGGGGTCGTCGAGCTTGCGCTTGGCCAGGACGCCCAGGTACTCGGACATCTCGGTGTAGGCCGCGTAGGAACGGGCCGGGTCCCCCTGGGAGATGGTGACCCGGGTCTTCTCCACGAAGTACGGGGAGTCCTCGTCGGGTACTCCGAGCAGCCGTGCGATGACCAGCGTGGGGAGCTTGCGGGAGAACACGTCCTGCAGATCCGTGGGCCGGGGCCGGCCGGCCAGGTCGTCGAGGAGCTCGTCGATCAGCTTCTGGACCGCAGACCGCAGCCTGCGCACCCGGCGGGCGGTGAACTCGGTGGCGATCAGGCCCCTGAGCCGGGCGTGCTCCGGGTCGTCCATACGCAGGAAGGAGCCGGGCTTCTGGCTCGGGTCGACCTGGATCCGTACGGGCGCGCCGGGCAGCGTCTCGTCGGCGCTGAGCCGCGGATCCATCAACGCCCGGCGGACGTCCGCGTATGCGGTGACCAGCCAGGCGCGCCGCGACTGCGCCGCGCCCGCCGGTATGCGGACCACGCACGGTGGTTCCTCGCGCAGTTCGCCGAGGATCTCCGCCGGGCATCCGGACTTCGTCCGGGGAAAGGGCCAGTCCAGAACCCTGTTCACTGATTCGAGCATCACTCGTCTCCTTGGGAGCCGCAGGGGGTGATGCCCACTATTGCGGCCGGTCCTGACCCGGCGCTGATTGTCTTCTGACCGGCTGCTGACACGCCGGGCGGCCGGGACCGGCCCACCCGCGCGCGTGGTCAGCCGGGCAGACCGACGTACTGCCCCATAGCCGTCGCCGCATGGGTGAAGAACGCCGCCGGGTCCGCGGCGACGCCCGCGATATGGCCGTTGACCTCGAAGCCGACCATGCCGTGCAGTTGCGTCCACATGATGAGCATGCGGGCGACGACGGGGGCGGGCAGTCCGCTCAGCAGGCCCTCGGCCAGCGCCTGGGTGGTCTGCGCCATGCCGGCGGACAGGGCGGGCCCGGGAACGTGGTCCAGGGCGAGTTCGCCGTCCTGGAGGGCCTCTCGCACCAGGCCGACCAGGACGAGCACCGTGCGCGCGCCCGCCGCCATGGTCTCCGGCGGGGCGCTGTAGCCGGGGACGGGCCGCCCCCAGATCAGGACGTACTCCTCCGGGTGGGCGAGCGCCCAGCCCCGCACGCCCTCCCAGCAGGCGACCCAGCGGTCCAGCCGGCTAGCTCCCGCCTTCTCCGCCTCGGCCGCGGCCTTCTCCGCGCTGTCTCCCATGGCGTGGTAAGCGTCCAGGACGAGCGCCGTCAACAGGCTGTCCCGGTCGGGGAAGAGCTGCCGGGGACGCTCCGGATCGAGTCCGGTGTCGCGGGCCACTCCGCTCGGTTCGAGATCGGCTTGCTGACGGGCCGCCAGGCGGCGGACCGCCTCGGCCTTCATACGTGCGACGACCACGTCGGGGCCGTCCTCGTGGAGGTCGTGGGTGTGGGAAGACGTCATGGTCCGGACTCTTCCAGAGGTCGTTCGCCGCGTCGATTACGTGGCAGGTAATGCACTACGGCTCCGCCCGGACGGCCGGGCGGAGCCTGGTGGGGATCAGCCGGACTGCTCTACGAGCCGGTGCAGGTGGCGGGTGAAGTCGGACGTGACGGCCAGGGCGTGCTTGTCGATGAAGAAGTGGCCGCCCGAGTACTCGCTGTGCCCCAGGTACTGGGGGGCGCGCGGCACCCAGGAGGTGAAGGCCTCGGCCTCCTCCATCAGCGGGTCGGACTTGCCGCCGTAGGAGACGAGCGGGCAGGGAACCACGGCGCCGTCGTCGACGCGTTGCGCGGCCACCGAAAGGTCGGCGCGCAGCGCCGGGATGACCATCTGGAGCATCTCGGGGTTGTCGTAGATCTCGGCCGGGAAGGATCCCAACTTCTTGATCCAGCCGACGAGTTCCTCCTGCGGCATGCCGATGTGCTCCTTCGTCGGGTTGAAGAAGCCCTCGGGGGCCCAGCCCGACATGCCCAGCATGACAGGGCCTCGCACCCCGTCCTGCGCCATCCGCACCGCCAGGTGGTACGACAGCTGCGCACCCAGGCAGTGACCGAAGAACGCGTAGGGCCGGTCGTCCAGTTCGGCGAGCACTACCTCGTAGAGCCCGTCCAGAAGGGGCTCCCACGCGGTGTACGCGCCCTCCTCGCGCCGCTCCTGACGGCCCGGCAGGGTCACGGCCTGGGCCGCGATGTCGGGCGGCAGCAGATCGGGCCAGTCGCGGTAGATGATCGCGCCGCTGCCGGCGTGCGGGAAGAGGAAGAGCCGGATCCGGGCCTCGGGCGATACATCGACCGGGTGGAACCACTGGCCGTGTGTGGAGACCTTGCCGGCGATGGAATTGCTCACGGGTTTTCCTCCGGTCGGTGGTGTGAAGCGGGAACGAGGGCGCGCAGTGCGGGCAGCACGACCTCGGCGATCTCGTCGACGTGGCGTTCGATGCGGAGCGAGCCCACGCGCAGCACCAAGTGGCGGGCGCCCGCGTCGACGTATCCGGCCAGCCACTCGGCGCAGTCGGCGGCGCTGCCCCAGCCGTAGGCCTGGAGCGACGCCATCGTGTCGAGTGGGCGCCCGTAGTAGCGGCGCAGATAGCGGTCCAGCTCGCCACGGGCGGCCGTCCGGTCGGCGTCCGGGGTGAGCGTGGCGTACAGCGCGGGCGTCACGGAGTTCTCGGGGCGTTCCGTCTCGGCCAGCTGGTCGCGGATCCGCCGCCATGCCGCCGCGTACTGCTCGGCTGAGGGCAGGAACGGCAGCCAGCCGTCATAGTGGCGGGCGACCCTGCGCAGCACCGCGGGCGTGTCGCTGCCCGCCAGCCACAGCGGCGGCCCGCCGGGCCGGTGCGGCGGGGGCAGGCGATGCAGACCGTCGGCCGTCCAGTACCGCCCGGCGAAGTCCCGCGGTGCTCCGGTGCGGGTGCTGTTCCAGGCCTGCCGCCACAGGGCGACCGTCTCGTCGAGGCGGCCCACGCGCGTGGTGAAATCGGCGCCCGCCGCGCCGAACTCCTCCTTCGTCTCGGGAAGCGGGAAGCCCGCGCCGAGGCCGAGGATCAGCCGGGACCGGGCGACATGGTCCAGGGTCGCGACCGTGTGGGCGCCGATCAGCGGCGGGCGCAGCACAGCGGTGAGGGCGGCCGTCCCGAGGGTGACGCGCGTGGTGACCGCCGCGGCGGCGGCGAGGACGGTCAGGGGTTCCAGTCGCGGCCGGGCGATGAGGGAGTCGCCGACCCAGACGGAGTCGAAGCCGAGTGCCTCGGCCCGGCGGGCCAGGTCCAGCAAGGGGGCGGCCTCGAAGGCGCCGTTGATGGCCTGTTCCCTGGTGGGCAGCAGCAGGCCGATGGAGAGCGGCGGATCGGCGGCGGGCTGGTCGGGGCGGGGCGGCCGGCTCATGTCTCTCCTCACTGGTGGGCCAGCCGCTCGCGCACGGCCCTGCGCAGGACCTTGCCGGCCGGGTTGCGTTCGAGGGCATCGGCGAAGTGGAAGGCGATCGGGAGCTTGTAGTCGGCGAGCCGTTCACGCAGGAACAGCAGCAGCTGTCGCTGGGTGGGCGCGGTGTCACCGCGGCGGACGACACAGGCGTGGACGGCCTCCCCCCAGTCCGGGTGGGGCAGGCCGACGACGGCCGCGTCGGCCACCGCCGGGTGCTCGCACAGCGCTTTCTCCACCTCGGCGGGGTAGATGTTCTGTCCCGCGACGATGATGGTGTCGTTGATCCGGTCGCACAGGAACAGATAGCCCTCGTCGTCGAGGTAGCCGGCGTCGCCCATGAGGAGCCAGCCGTCCATGAGCGTCGTGCGGGTGGCGTCCGGGAGGTTCCAGTATTCCAGCATCGTGGACGGGGCCTTGACGCAGACCTGACCGATCTGTCCGGGGCCGAGGGTGCGTCCCTGCGCGTCGACCACCTTCAGTTCGTTGCCGGGGCAGGGCCGCCCCGCGGAGCGCAGCAGCGGGTTGCCGGGACGGTGGTCGGCGGGCGGCAGGCAGGCCGCGACGCTCACCGTCTCCGTGCTCGCGTAGATCTGGGCGAACTCGCAGCCGAACACGTCCAGGCAGCGCAGCAGCAGCGACTCGGAGATGGGTGCCCCGCCGTAGGCGATCTTGCGCAGGGAGGTGAAGGCGGAGCGGTCGGCGTCGCGCTCGTCGAGCATCATCTGCAGCATGGACGGCGCGGCGAAGGTGGTGGTCACCCGGTGTTCGCGGATCAGCCGTACAGCCTCCTGGGCCACGAAGGCGCGCATCACCACGTTGCTCAGGCCGGCGTTGAAGCCGTGCATGAACCAGCCGATCCCGGCGGTGCCCAGCCCCGGCAGCGAGATGAGGCTGACGTCGTCGGGGTACCAGTCCAGCCACCGCACGCCCGCCGACCGCTGGGCCGCGGGCAGGGTGAAGAAGCCGCGGTGCGGGACGACGGCCCCCTTGGGGCGGCCCGTGGTGCCGCTGGTGTAGATCTGGACCACCGCGTCGTCCGGCCCGACGGTGACGTCCGGGTCGGTGTCGGGGGCCTGCGACCACCAGGCGCGCAGTCCGGCGCCCGGGTCCGGCTCGCCGGGACGGTCGACGACGACGACCTCACGCAGCCGGGGCAGCTGGGGCCGCAGCCGCTCCACCCGGTCGTGGAACTCCTCGTCGACGAAGACGAGTTCGGCGTGGGCGTCACCCAGGATGTGGTCGATCTCCGAGGCGGTGAGCCGCCAGTTCACCGGTACGAGCACGGCGGCGGCCTTGGCGCAGCCGATGATCACGGTGTAGTAGTACTCGGACTCGCGGCCCAGGTATGCGACCCGGGAGCCGCGCTCCACACCGGCCGCGCGCAGGGCGTGCGCGACGCGGTTGGAGTCGCGGTGCAACCGGCCGTAGCTCACCGAGCGGTCCTCGCAGCGGATGGCGGGGTGGCGGGCCCGGTCCCGGGCGTGTGCCGCGGAGGTCGCGACGAGGGTCCAGTCCTGCTCAGTCACGGTGCGCCTCCAGTTGTCCGCAGAGGAAGTCCGCCAGATCCCGGGGCGAGGGGTGGTCGAACGTGAGCGTGGCGGGCAGCGGCACCCTGAAGACCTGTTCCAGGGCGGTCTTCAGCTGCAGTGCCATCAGCGAGTCCAGGCCGAGGGAGACGAACGCGGTGGTCAGCTCCACCTGTTCCGGGTCGTCGGCCTGCAGGGCCGCGGCGACCGCCTCGCACACCACCCGGTCGACGGCCGTCCGGCGTTCCTCCTCGGGTTTGCCGAGGAACGCCGCCAGGTCGAAGCGGTCGTCGCCTGGACCGCTGCCGTCGACCAGTTCGCTGTAGAGGGCGTTGTCGACCATGCTCGGCGCGACATAGGCGTTCCAGTCGAACCAGCCGGCCACGCACGGGCCGTCGGGGCGGGCGAGGAGCTGCTCGAAGAGCCGCAGGGCGCGGGGCGGGGAGAACAACCGGACGCCGCTGCGTTCCAGCTCACGACCCAGGTTCTCGTCCAGCCGGGCGGACATGCCCACCCCGCCCCACGCGCCCCAGTTGACCGACAGGGCCGGCAGCCCGGACCGGCGGCGCAGGGTGACCAGGTGGTCCAGGAAGGAGAACGCGGCCGCGTAGTGCGCCTGGGTGGCGCCGCCGAGGACGGAGGCGATGGAGGAGTGCACGAAGAACAGGTCGAGTTCGGGGCTGTCCAGGGCGAGTTCGTGCAGCAGCCAGCCGCCGTACGCCTGGGCCGCCAGTTGGGCGTCGATGTCCTCCCAGGTCAGCCGGCCGATGAGGGACTTGCCTGCGGCACCGGCCGCGTGGACGATGCCGCCCAGCGGTACCGGACCGTCGGACAGCCGCTGGCGCAGCCGGGCCATGTCCGCGGGTGAGGAGACGTCGGCGCGTTCCGTGCCGACCTCCGCCCGGGCGGCGAGCTCGTCGAGGATCGCGGCGGCCTCCGGGGTGGGTGTGCCGCTGCGGCTGACGAGCAGCAGATGCCGGGCGCCGAGGTCCACCAGGGCGCGTGCGGTGACCAGTCCGAGCCCGCCGAGACCGCCGGTGACCAGGTAGACACGGTCGGGTCGGACCTTGACCGGCGCGTCGGCGCCGGCCCGGGGCTGTTCGGGCTCCGGCCCGTCGTCGGCGCCCTGTGGCCGGCTGGGCCAGGTGACCACGACATGCCCGTCGCGGCCGGTCTCGGCGGCCTCGCAGGCCTCGGGCAGCTCGTCGATGTCGTAGTCCCGCACCGGCAGCAGCGGAAGCCCACCGCGCTGGAGGCCGTCACCGATGTGGTCCGCCGCCCCGGGTTCCCACGCGCCGGACCAGGGCGCGACGGTGACGGTCCGGCCACCGGCGGCGAGGTGGCCGGCCACCACCGCGGGCAGCGGCTCGTCCGGAACACCGACCAGCAGGTCGGCCTGCGGTGCCCCGGCGAGCGGCGACGCCTGCGTGTCCGCGATGGTGTCGGGCAGGTGGAGCACCTCATGAGCGCCGAGGTCGCGCAGCGTCGGTACCTCTTCGGGGTCCGCGGTGACGTACACCTCGGCGCCGGTCCGCGCGGCCAGGGCCACCACCGCGCGCACCGCGGCCCGGTCACCGCCGTGCACCAGGACGCGTTCCCCTGCGGTGAGGCCGGCCCGGGTGATCAGTGCGTGGTGGGCCGCCATGTATGCGGCGAAGGACACCGCGACCGCCGTGGAGCCGGCCGGGTGGGACGCGTGGGCCGCCGCCGTGCCGGAGACGGTCACGGTACTCCGCAAGGTGCTGTGGTGGGCCACCACGACCTCGCTGCCGACGGCGAATTCGGCCTCGGGTCCAGCGGCGACGACCGTGCCCGCGCATCCCGATCCCAGGGTGGCCGGCGCGGCGGTGCCGGTACGGCGCGCCAGGGCCGCGGCCCGGACCCGGACCTGGATCTGGTCGCCGGTGGGCGGCACGCTGTCGGCGGGCACCAGCCGGGGCTGCCCGGACTCGTCCGGCGGGGGTGCCACCACCTCGAACTCACCGTCCCAGGCGGGGCTCGAGCGGCCGGGCAGCAGCCGCCGCACATGGCGCTGTCCGTCGCGGTAGGCGACCTGGTGGTCGCCCGTGTCCGGGGTCAGCAGCGCCTCGACGAGGTACGGGAGGCCGTCGCCGCCGACCGAGGGCAGATCCACGAGCGTGGTACGGGTGCGTGGGTTCTCGTTGAGCAGGACGTGCCCGAAGCCCCACAGCATCGCAGCGACCGGCTGTTGCGCCCCGTCCGGCTCGTCCCCCGGCAGCCACTGCGCCCGTGCGGTGATCAGCCACAGGCGGGGCGTCCCGGACGGGTCGGCACCGGTCACGGCGGTGACCGTGTCCAGGAGCCGGCGGAAGTTGTGCTCGGACTCCGCGCGCAGCCGGGCGTGTCCGAGGGGTCCGGGAGGGCCGGCGGGCGGCTGCCAGAACCAGCACAGGTCGGTGACCGGGCCGGCCGGCGCCGTCTGCTGCCCGGGGGCGTCACCGCCGAGCACGGCGTGCAGCTCCTGCGGCCGGTCCAGCGCGGTGATCCGCAGCCCACGCCGGGCGGCCTGCGCGGTGAGCGCCTCGGCCTGCTCGCCGGGCGCGCCCAGCAGCACCACGTGCCGGCCGGCCGGGTCGGCGGTGGCGGGGGCGGAGCGGCGCAGCCAGCGGTGCCGGTGAAGCAGCGAGGGCATGCGCTGGGCGGGCAGCGCCGCGCGGTACTCCACGCCGGTCAGCACGGCGACCGGCGCCTCCCCGTCCACGATCAGCAGATCGGCGGTGCGCGGCCCGGCACCCGTCCCGGTGACCCGGGCGACGACGCCGAGCCGTACGCCGCGCGGCTTCTTCAGCAGCTGGAACGTGCCGAGGCGGACCGGTGTGAAAGCGGGGCTGGAGTCGTCCAAGGCGACGGCGGTGAGCAGCGCGCACTCCAGCACGTCGACGGGCAGGTGCTCGGTGAGGCCGACGTGGCGCAGGGTGAGGTCGGCGACAAGCGTGCCGTCCTCGTGCCGCACGATCTCGGAGAGCATTTCGAACCGCTCGGTGTCCCAGCCCACGGCGGCGAGATCGGTCAGCACGTCGGCACCGCTGACCCGGTCGTGGACGGGCCCTGCCGGAAGGTGGGTCTCCGGGGGTGTGAGAGGCAGTGCGGACGGGTCGAGCACCGCGGTCGCGTGCAGGGTTTCCGCGTCGGCCGGTCCGCTGACCACCTCGGCCTCGGCACGGCCGTCGGGCCGGGGCCGCAGCCGGGTGCACACCGTCGTCCCGCCGTCGCCGGCGGGCCGCAGCGGGGCGTGCAGCACCAGGTCCCGTACGGCGGCGTGGGTGTGCCCGTAGACCGCGTCCTGCAGGGCGAGGAGCAGCTCCGGGTACGCGGCCGGGGAGAGGGTCGCGGTGTCGTCGTGGCCCGGGCCCGTCGGCTCCCAGAACGGGGCGTCGGGCGCGTACCGTGCGGTGAACTCCCGTGTGACGGGCTGCTGCTGCGCGGCGGGCTGCGCCGTGTCCGGTGTGGTCTCCTGGCCCAGGAGCGGATGGACCGCGGGGCCCCGGTCGGCGCGGGCCGGTCCGGTCCGGGGCAGCCAGTACCGCTTGCGTTCGAAGGCGTAGCCGGGCAGCTGTACCCGGCCGGCCGGCCGCTGTCCGGCGTAGACCCCGGCCCAGTCCACCGGCGCTCCGGCGGCGTACAGGTCGGCGAGCGCCCGCAGGAGGGCGGTCTCGCCGCCGTCCCGGCGGCGCTGGCCGGCCACCCAGTGGTGTCCCTCGCCGAGGACGCTCTGCCGGGCCAGCGCGGTCAGCGCGGCGGAGGGGCCGATCTCCAGGAAGGTGTGGCGGCCGCGCTTCTCCACCGCCCGGACACCCTCCATGAACCGGACGGGTTCACCGATGTGGCGCACCCAGTAGTCGGCTGTGGCGATCTCGGTGTACGTCGCGACATGTCCGGTCAGATTGGAGACGATCGGCACGGACGGCTGGTGGAAGGCGATGTCCGCCATGGCCGCGCGGAAGTCGTCGAACACCTCTGCCATGAGTGGGGAGTGGAACGCGTGCGACACAGACAGGCGTTCGGCGCGGATGCCCCGGGCGGTCAGGTCCTCGGTGAGGCGCTCCAGCTCCGCCACGTCTCCGGAGATCACGCACTGTCTGGGGGCGTTGACGGCCGCCACGGCGAGTCCTGGCCGCTGCGCGAGCATCGGCTCGATCTCCTCGACGGGCCGGCTGACGGCGGCCATGCCGCCGGGGGCCCGGACGGACTGCATCAGGCGGGCGCGGGCGGCGACCAGCGCCACCGCGTCGGGCAAGGTGAACAGCCCGGCCACGGTGGCCGCGGCCACCTCGCCGATGCTGTGCCCCAGCACGACGTTGGGTTTGATGCCCCAGGAGATCCACAGCCGCGCCAGCGCGTACTCCAGCGTGAACAGCGCGGGCTGCGTGTACTGCGTGCGGTGGATGTCGTCGGCGGCCGTCTCCTGCGTCAGCAACGCGCGTACGGACCGGTCCACATGCCGTGCGAACAGCTCGTCGCAGGTGTCGACCAGATCGCGGAAGACCGGTTGGCGGTGGTACAGGTCGGCGGCCATCCCCGCGTACTGGGCCCCCTGGCCGCTGAACAGGAACGCGGTCTTTCGGGGCGCCGCCGTGGAGCGGGCGTCGTCGGCCGGCTGGGCGGTGAGCAGTCTGCGCACACCCTCGACGTCCTCGACGACGCCGGCCAGCCGGTGCCCGAAGTGCGCCCTGCCCGTGGCCGCCGTGCGGCACAGCGACCGTACGTTGTCGCCGTCGTCCCGGCCGGCCAGGAAGTCCAGGTACCGTTCCGCCTGCCGGCGCAGCCCCGCCTGGCTCTTGGCCGACAGTGTGAAGACCGCGGGGCCGGCGCTGTCGGGCGCCGGCTCGGCCTGCTCCGGCCCGGGCGCTTCCTCCAGGACGGTGGCGGCGATCGTGCCGGCGAACCCGAAGCTGTTGACGACCCCCCGCTTGGTTCCCTGCGGCCAGGGGACGCACTCGGTGGGGATCCGCACCGGATAGGTGTCCCAAGGGATGCGTGTGGAGGGGGTGCGCAGGTTCAGGTGGGGATAGACGGACCCGGAGCGCATCTGCAGCACGGTCTTGATCACGCCGACGATGCCGGACGCGGGTTCCATGTGCCCCAGGTTGGTCTTCGCCGAACCGACCAGCAGCGGTGCGTCCTTGGTGTGCGACTCGGCGAACACGTCGTTGATGGCGCCGAGTTCGATCGGGTCGCCGATCGGTGTGCCGGTACCGTGCGCCTCCACGTACGTGATGTCGGCGGGGGTCAGCCCGGCCGCCGCCAGTGCCCGGCGGATGACCCGTTCCTGCGCGGGGCCGTGCGGCACGGTCAGTCCGGCGCTGTCCCCGTCCTGGCCGATGGCGGTCCCGCGCACCAGGGCGAGGATCCGGTCGCCGTCCCGGCGGGCGTCGGCGTACCGCTTCAGCACCAGCATGCCGCAGCCCTCGGCACGGACGTACCCGTCGGCGTCCTCGTCGAAGGTCTTGCACTGCCCGTCCCGGGCCAGCATCTGACCGTGCGAGAACATGACCATGATGCTGGGGTGGTGCAGCACGTTGACGCCGCCGCACAGGGCGATGTCGCACTCCCCGAGCCGCAGCCCCTGGACCGCCATGTGCAGGGCGCTGAGCGAGGAGGAGCAGGCGGTGTCCACGCTGATGCTCGGCCCGCGCCAGCCCAGGAAGTACGACAGCCTCCCGGACAGCGGGAAGAGCGTGATGCCCGACGCCAGGTGGCCGTCGAGGGCCTCGTAGGGCAGCGCGCCCATCTCCAGGGCGTAGTCGATCGAACTGGCCCCGATGTAGACACCGCCGTTGCCCCTGCGCAGCGCGGTCGGGTCGATGTTGGCGTGCTCCAGGGCGTGCCAGGCGGTTTCCAGGACCAGCCGCTGCTGGGGATCGACGTACTGGGCCTCTTTGGGTGAGATGTTGAAGAACGGGGCGTCGAACAGGTCGATCCGGTCCAGGAAGCCGCCGCCGGCGGTGTGTATCTTCCCCTTCTCGTCCGGGGTCTCGGGGCGGAAGGCCTCCGCCTCCCAACGGTCCTCGGGCAACGGGGCGATCCCGGAACGGCCTTCGCGCAACAGCTCGTCGAAGTCGTCGGCCGACTCGCAGCCGCCCGGGAACCGCAGCCCGACCCCGACGATGGCGATCGGATCGGTGCCCTCGGCTTCGCCAGTCATGTCGTCCCTTCCAGCGTTGTCGATCTCGGTCATTGCCTGGGCGCGGCGGCGAGGAGCCGCTCGCTGAGATGAGTGACGAGCTCGTCGATGGTGGGCTTGTTGAAGAGCAGCGTCGCGTCGATGCCGACGTCGAGGGCGTCCTCCAGCCCCTTGCGGAGACGGCTCAGGCTCAGTGAGGTCAGGCCCAGGTCGAAGAAGCTGATGTCGAGCGGCAGTTCCTCGTCGTCCCCCATGAGCAGCACCTGTTTGAAGCGCGCCACGACAAGCGTCTCCAGTGCGTCGCGCAGGTCCGCCGGGGGAAGGTCACGCATCCGCAGGCCGATGCTCCGGGGTTCTGACATGCCGGTCCACCCGTTCCGTGGTGATGGGCGGAAGGCCCGCCCAGCGACGTTCGCTATGCCTGGCGATCGAAACAGGGCAGGCTGATGTCCCGCTGATCCAGAGCTGACAACGGCAGGGCGCCACCTGTTCGATGCGTCGACGCTCTCGCTCGCCGGCCAGGAACGGCCGTGGACCGTGCGGTCCGCCGGTCAGGGCAGTGTCAGCAGGCGGTCAGCGGGCCGGGATCAAATGGCCATCCGGATGGCGCGTCCGTGCCCGCCGTCCGATCCCGATATCCCGCGACCCGGACCCGCCGTACCCGGGCGACCCCCATCGGCTTCCGCGTGAACTGCGTCGGCCCGGCCACCCGCGCCCCGTCAGGCGCGGGCGCTCGGCCGGAAGGCGGTGACCGGTCGTGCGACGTGCCGCAGCGGGTGCGCGGCCCAGCACTCCCTGCACGGCCACGACCCCCTCCTCAGGAGTCCCCATGTCCATCAGTGGTTCCCCCGCCCCACCCGGTCGACTCGGTACCGGGCACATCCTCGTTCTCATCGTCGCCGCTGCCGCCCCGCTGTCCGCCATGGTCGGGACCGTGCCGTTGGCCTTCGCCTTCGGTGACGGGGCGGGCGTGCCCGCGGCATTCCTGTTCGCCGGCGTCACTCTCCTGTGCTTCTCGGTCGGGTACGCGGTCAGCGCGCGCCGAACCGGGGGGTCGGGCGGGTTCTACGCATCCGTCGCCGACGGTCTGGGGCGCCCGCCCGCCGTCGCGGCCGGATACCTCGCGCTGCTGTCCTACAGCTGCGCCACCATCGGACTGGCGGGCGCGCTCGGATACTTCACCCGGCTCGTGCTGGCCGCCCATGGGGTGGCCGTGTCCTGGGAGTGGTGTGCGGCCGCCGGGCTGGTGCTGACCGCCGTGCTCGGGTACCGGGAGATCGCGCTCAGTGCCAGGGTGCTCGCCCTGCTGATGCTCGGCGAGATCGGCATGCTGGCCGCCCTGGACGTCGCCATCCTCGTCCGGCACGGGCTGCATGCCCTCCCGGCCGCCTCGTTCTCGTTGCACGTCGCGACCGGACCCGGAGTCGGGGTCTCGCTGATGTTCGCCTTCGTCTCCTTCATCGGCTTCGAGTCGGCCGCCCTGTACGGCAAGGAGGCGAGGAACTCCCGGCGCAGCGTGCCTCGCGCCACCTATGCGGCGGTCGTTCTCATCGCCGGTTTCTATGCGCTGACCAGCTGGCTGGCGGTCGGTGCGATCGGCAGCGGGCGGGTACGGGAGGTCGCGGGCAGGCAAATGGGCGACCTGTTCTTCGTGCTCGGTGACGGCTTCCTCGGCACGGCGGGCGGCACCGGGCTCCAACTGCTGCTGTGCACGAGCCTGTTCGCCGCGACGCTGGCCCTGCACAGCGCCGCCAACCGGTATACGCAGGTCCTCGCCGACGACGGGCTGCTGCCGGGTGCCCTGGCCGCCGCGCATCCCCGGCATCGTTCGCCCCACCGGGCGAGCCTCGCGCAGAGCGCGCTGACCGCGGTGGTCGTGACCGCGTTCGCCGTCGCCGGCCTGGACCCGTACGCCGACCTCACGACGAGCATGCTCGGCCTCGGCACCCTGGGCATAGTCGTCCTGCAGGCCCTGGCCGCACTGTCCGTGCTCGGGTTGCGGCTGCGTACCGGCGGTGGGCACTGGTGGCGTACGGCCGTCGCGCCACTGCTCGGCTTCTGCGGGCTGTCCGCCTCGGTGTGGCTGGTCGTCGGCAACTTCGACATGCTCACCGGCTCCCCGTCCCCCGTGATCGCCAGCTTGCCCTGGCTGCTGCCGCTGGTCGGGCTGGGCGGCCTGGCGTATGCCGCCCGGCTGCGCGCGGCGCACCCCCCGCGCTACCACCGGCTCGGCACCGGACACCTCGCGTCCCTCGCCCCGGCATCCTCCTCCACCGCGACAGGAAACCGCCATGCATGATCCCCACGAACTCCTCGAGGCGGGCACCGACGCTGTACGGCGCCTCGCCCGCCGCCGCTTCGACCTGGATCCGGACGTGCTGGGCAGTGCACTGCGCGTCCGCTCCCAGGCACAGGCCGAGGTCACCCGGCTGCGCACCGAGTTGAACCGCACGGCCAGGGCCCGTCGCTCCGGTCCGCCGACAGAGGCGGAGAAGGAGGCCGCGCGTGCGCTGCGGGCCGAGGTGCAACAGGCGGAGACCACGGTGCGCGCGGCCGCGGCCGCGCTGACCGAGCTGCTGCTCGACATTCCCAATGTGCCGCTGGACTCGGTGCCGGACGGGACCTCCGAGAAGGAGGCCGTAGAGATACGGCGGGGCGGCCCGGCGCCGCGCCCCGCGGACGGGGCCCGCCACCACGCCGACATCGGCGAGACGCTCGGCATTCTCGACTCCCCCGCCGCCGCAAAGCTCTCCGGTGCGCGGTTCAGCGTGGCCCGCGGTGCCGGGGCACGGCTGGAGCGGGCCCTCGGCGACTTCTTCCTCGATCTGCACACCCGCGAACACGGTTACCTCGAGCAGTCCGTTCCGTTCCTGGTCAGCCGCGACACCATGACGGGCACCGGCCAGCTTCCCAAGTTCGAGGAGGACTTGTTCCGCGCGCAGGTCGGCGAGCGGGAGCTGTTCCTGATCCCGACGGCCGAGGTGCCACTGACCAGCCTGGTCGCCGGAAGGCTGCTGGACGAGCGGGACCTGCCGTACGCCTTCACGGCTCGCACCCCTTGCTTCCGTGCCGAGGCGGGGGCCTACGGCCGGGACACCCGCGGTCTGCTCAGACTGCACCAGTTCGAGAAGGTCGAGCTGGTGCGGATCTGCGCGCCTGAGAAGGCACAGGAGCAGCTGCAGTTGATGGTCGGGCACGCCGAGGAGTGTCTGCGCCGACTCCAACTGTCCTTCCGGACCGTGCTGCTGCCCGCGGGCGATCTGGGCTTCTCGGCGCGGATGACGTACGACATCGAGGTGTGGCTGCCGGGCGGCGGCGCCTACCGGGAGATCTCCTCGGTCTCCGACTGCGGCACCTTCCAGGGCCGCCGGGCCGACATGCGGGTCAAGCAGGCCGATGGCCGCAAGACACCGGCGGCCACCCTGAACGGCTCAGCCCTGCCGATCGGCCGCACGATGGCCGCGCTGCTGGAACAGGGCGTGCGGGAGGACGGAGCCGTTGTCCTGCCGGACGCGCTGGTGCCCTATACCGGCTTCCAGCGGATTCTGCCGGGCGGTGGCACCGAGTGAGCACGGTCCAGGGCGGCGGAAGCCAACACCTTGACCGTCCTTCGACCGGTGCGTCCCCAGCCCGGCACGCGGGGCGATCGCGCACGCAAAGCGCTCGGCCGGGAAAACCCGGTCGAGCGTCCGCGTGAACTGCTGTCGGAATCAGGCGGAAGCCTGCGCGCGCAATCGTTCGTCCAGGGCGTTCACCAGTGCGTCGGCGGCCTCCGCGACCCGTAGGTCATCGGGTGCACCGATGACGGCCATCAGCTGCTCGACAACTGCGTGCTGGAGCTCTTCGGTGGACTGGCTCACTTCGGCGTTCCCTTCGCAGTGGTGGTAGGTCAGAAGGCGTTGCAGGCACGGAAGACGTGAGCAAATCCGGCCAGAGAAGCCTGCGGGCCGTCGAAGGCGACGTATTCGGGAATGACCACGTCGGGTCCCCACTTCTGTTTGTACGACAGCTGCGTCTGCGCGGGGTACAGAGCCGCGCCCTCGGCCCACAGGGCGTGCATCAGCCACTGGAAAGCCGGGCTGTGGCCGTCGACTTCGTAGTCCGCGTCAAGGCCGGTGAACGGTGTGAAGCCGAAGTGCAGCCAGGCAACGCCCTCCGCCCGGAACACCTCGATGGCGTGCGCGTTGATGGCCTCCATCAGCCCCGGCGAGCCTTCGGGGATGCGCCGGCTGAGGTCGTGCATCCAGCCGGCCCGGGAGCCGTAGACCGGCGAGTAGGAGATGTAGGCGACCGGTGCGCCGTCGATGGTGCCGATGAACAGCCGGCGGTGCGCCTGGGCCGGGCCGCCGATCTGGCCGACGAGGAACTCCAGTTGCTGGGCACCGCCTTTGGAGCCGAGCCAGGCTTCGTCGATGGTCGCGATGGCGTCCCGCACGTGCTCTGCGTCCGCCTCCTGGATCGTCAGGCCATTGCGGTGGGCGCGGGAGATCTTGTTGCGCAACTGCATGAACTTGGTGCCACGCAGGCTGAATTCGGCGAGGCTCACTGCCCAGGACGCGCCGACCTGGTTGACAGTGAAGCCTCGGTGAGCGTAGCGCTCGGCGTCGGTGCGCTGAAGCTGGACACCGACGAGGCTCAGACCTTCGTCCCTGACATGGCGCCGGAACTCGTCGAGAAGGGTGCCGTAGTCTCCCTCGGCAGCGAAGGGACCGCCGAACTGCACTGCCCAGCGGCCGGTGCGGCGGTAGACGACGACACCGTCCGCGCCGGAGGCAGTGAACGTACTGTTTCCGCTGTTCAGCGTCAGGAACGAACTCGGGTTCTCGCTCGCGGTGTGCGCGCGTACCGCCTGCAGAATACGGTTGCCGGTGCTGGATTCTGTCGATGCCGCGATCATTCCCATACCCCTTCCGAGAGCGTTTCTTTAAAAAGCGCCGAAAGAAGTACAGCATCGCAAGCTGCGCAGGAAAAGGGTCGCCGGAAATATATTCCTCTACGTCAGAGACATGTCAGCGCCGTATCAGCACTCCTTGCCAAGATATCGGGTGGCGGCTTCATAATGCATCGCCCTACCCACGGGAAATTGCCATCGAGAAAATCGGTGCAGAATTCGGGCAGAGTCAACCGGGCCACCTCAGCGGCACGCAATCACCTCGCTTCCCGATTTGCCACTTCCGGAGAGGACTGGAGATTCGGACCAGGCTGATCCGTGGTGTCCACCCGGTGCACCAGAGGTCCCGGCCTTCGCCGCACACCAGTCCTCAGCTGGCCCCCAGCGTCCGCGCCGGCCTCCGGTCCAGAGGACCAGACCGTTCTCTGTGCGAAAGGGCGCCGCATCGGCCACCGCCTGTGTCCGCCTGCTTCACGCATCGCGTGGCCCCGGGGTGTTCGGCCCCGGTCTGCGTGACCCGAGCGCTCACCCCGCGCGGGAGCACGGTCAGGCCGACGTGGCGCCGAGTCCCGGTCGGCGGGAGGACAGGCCGGGATGACGCCGGTCGCCCAACGCCCGCCGGCGCCTCGCCTGCCGGGACCACAGGTCGCCCGGGGCAGGTTCGCGACCATGGGCGGTCACTTGTGCCAGGATCGGTTGAGGCCGTTTGCGCGGAGTGACTGCGGGGAGGTGAAGGTCATGTCCGGCGACGATCTGCTGGGGGGCGGAGACGCCGAGGGAGAGACGGACATCGAGCGTGCCCGCATCGCTCAACGGCTCATCGCCGGCGTGCGCGGACTGCCGCCGCAGGAGGTGCCGGACGCGCTGTGCCGAGCCTGTGTCGGGCTGCTTCCCGCGGGCCTGGGGGTCTCGGTGTCGGTCCTCGGGGACAACCCGGACACCGGAGTCGTGCTGTGCGCCAGCAACGACGTCTCCACACAGCTGGCGGAGCTTCAGTACACGCTCGGCGAGGGACCGTGCCGGGAGGCGGTCCGGCTGTCCGCGCCCGTGCTGGCGACAGATCTGGCCCGCACTCCCGATGCCGACCGCTGGCCGCTGTTCTCCGTCCAAGCCGTCAAGGCGGGGGCACGTGCCGTCTTCTCGGCACCACTGACGGGCGCCGGGAGCGCGCTGGGCACACTCGACCTGTATCGCGACACTCCGGGGTCGCTGAGCAGCGATCATGTGCGGACCATGCTGCTGGTGGCCGACGCGGTCACCCTGGCGGTGCTGGCTCTTGATCAGGCTTCCCCGGACTTCGAAGGAGTCGTAACGTGGCTGTCAGGAGCCGAATCCGACCGGGAGGAGGTGCATCAGGCCACCGGGATGATCATGATGCAGCTGGGCGTGAGCGCCGAGGAAGCGCTGCTACGTCTGCGTGCGCGGGCATT
>Ga0136846_1214429_pt1 | contig 23233 bp, 21 predicted proteins | sample HopSoiMetagenom2_FD_96841 | JGI IMG/M metagenome (GOLD analysis project Ga0136846, IMG submission 96841) | Grasslands soil microbial communities from Hopland, California, USA - 2 Assembly 2016 (version 4) | ecosystem: Environmental > Terrestrial > Soil > Grasslands | place: USA: Hopland... | reverse complement strand
GGTGACTTGGTGCTCGGGCTGGAACTGGTACCCGAGGCAGTGGTACTGCTGCTGCAGGCGGCCAGGACTCCGGCCGACAGGACAGCTACCGCGCTCAGTGCGAGGCCGTTCTTGGAGAGCCGGGAGAGGGAGGGTCTCACGCCCGGTGCCTCCTTCCTCGTTCGGGGTAGTCACGGATTGGTGTCATTGCCGGTGCCGAGCCCGTCGGAGACCTCCGCGTGCTCGCTGACGAGCACCAGGCCCGCGGAATCCGCCTGCTGCTGCAGCAGGGCGGCGAAGTCCGAATCACCGTACCCGCGGCCGACCAGGCCCTGGATGAGCTGGTGGACCACGGCGGCGACCGGCATCGGCACCTCATGTTCCCGCGCGGCGGCCAGGCCAAGGTCGAAGTCCTTGCGCAGCAGCGTGGCGGTGAACGTAGGCTCGAAATCGAGGTTCACGTAAGCCGGCGCCTTGTAGCCGGTGAACAGCGAACCCATGACGCTCTTGTTGAGGCAGCCGAGAAACGCCTGCCGGCTGATCCCGCTCTTTTCCGCGAGAACTGTGATCTCGGCGAGCGACTGGGCGACCACGCCGAGAATGAGATTGTGGCACAGCTTCACCATCCTGGCTTCCTCGCCGTCACCCACGTAGGTGACACCGCGGCCCAGCATGGCCAGGTACGGCTCCGCCAGGTCGAAGGCATCGCGCGGGCCGGAGACCGCGGCGGTCATCTGGCCGGCCCGCACCACCTTCGGGTTGCCCATCACCGGCGCGGCCAGCAGGGCGGTGCCCCGGCCGGCGATCCCGGCCCGCACCCGGGCTGAGGCCTCGGCCGAGACCGTGGAGCAGTCGATGAGCACCGCCGGAGCCGCGCCGGTACCGGACATGAGGCCGCCCGGGCCCAGCACCGCGGAGATCAGGTCCGGCGACGAGCCGACGGTGATGAAGACGATATCCCTGGCCGCCAGGTCCGCGGCGGTGGCCGCGGGCTTGGCGCCCAGCCGTGTCAGCGGCTCCGCCTTGTTCATGGAGCGGTTGAAGACGGCGAGGTCACAGCCGGCTGAGAGAAGCCGGCGACCCATCTCCACGCCCATGCGGCCGGTGCCCAGCCAGCCCAGCCGATGTGCGTGATCGCGTGCCGCCATGTCGCTGGATTCCCTCCCTCGTGCCAGCCCGGGCTCTGGTCACAATCGTTTGCAATCGAGATTCTGCCCGCCCGGCCCCATTTGTCAACGCCGGATGCCCAACCTGTTACCAAAGTCCCGTGGGGCGATCAGGGACCGCGGAAGGTCAGGCAGGAGCGGTGCCGCCCGCCGCGTGCTGCGCGGCCGTGGAGCCCCGGACGATGAGCTCCGGCGCGAGGTAGAGGATCTTGACCGGTCCCCCGGCCCCGCTGATCCGCTCGAGCAGCAGCTGGGCCGCCTCGGTGCCCAGCTGGTAGTGCGGGAAGCGCACGGTGGTGAGCGGGGGCCGGAGCCGGTCGATGAACGGCATGTCGTTGAAGCCGATCACCGACATGTCGTCGGGGCAGGACAGCGAGCGCTCGTCGAGCGCGGTGTAGCACCCCACCGCCAGCATGTCGTTGGCGGCGGCCACCGCCGTGAAGCCCGGATGCCGCGCCAGCAGTGCGCGGCAGCAGCGGGTGCCCTCCTCGACCGTGTACTTGGCGGCGTACGCGATCAGGCTCTCGTCCACCGCCAGCTCGTGCGCCGCCATGCCGTCCCGGAACCCGCGCAGCCGGCTCACCCCGGTCGATGCCTCCTGCGGGCCCGCGATGTGCGCGATCCGGGCGTGGCCGAGCCGGGCCAGGTGGCTGACCGCCATCCGCGCGCCCTGCTCGTTGTCGACCGAGACCGAGGGGAAGCCGTAGTCCGGCGCCAGCCGGTTCATCAGCACGACGGGCACGTCCGCCGCGGCCGCCTCGGCCAGCAGCCGGTCGTGCAGCGTCGCGGTGGCCAGCGCGAACCCGTCGACGTGCCGGGCCCGCATCTGCTCGAACAGGGTGCGCTCGCGGCCCGCGTCAGCGTCGGTGTTGCCGATCAGCGCGACGTAGCCCGCCGCGCCCAGCTTGTCCTCCAGGCCGCGCACGATCGGCGGGAACAGGGGGTTGTTCAGGTCAGGGATCAGCACCCCGACGGTGTGCGAGCGCCTGGTCCGCAGGCTCCGGGCGACCGGGTTGGGCCGGTAGCCGAGCCGGCCCGCGGCCTCGCTCACCCGGCGGGCCGTGTCCTCGCTGACCAGGATGCGGGTCTCGGGGTTGAGCGCACGGGACGCGGTGGCCGGATGAACCCGGGCCGCGGCCGCGACATCGCGCAGCGTGGCCGGCCGCTCAGGCATGGCTCATCTCCGGTTCCCCCCGCCATCTTGGCGCTGACTAGCCCGTTTGGACGGACTAACCCTATCCAGGGGGCCTTACCCGCCGCTACTGGCCGCGCTGAGCATCGAGGCAGGCAGATGGCCGGCCTGCTAGGAACCACGCGCCGGCCGGGCGGCCGGGCCGGGGTCAGGCCGACCGGTGCGCGGAGATGATGATCACCACTGACCGGCCGCGGGCCGGAGCCAGCACGGTCCGGGTCCAGCTGATACGCCAGCGCGGGAACCGGTGGGCGGCCTTCGGGCCGGCCACCGGGTGCCGCACGAGGTCATCGCGGTGCTGGGCGACCAGGGTCTTGGCGATTTCGGGATGCATGGCGTCTCCTGGTCCGTTCGGTGGATACTGAGGTGACATACTTACGATGTATCTCGAGTAATGAACTTGTCAAGATATATCTCGAATTTTGCCGACAGCTCGGGCTAGGGCTGATGACCGCGGGGGCGGCCAGGAGTTACGGGGGGCCGGGGTCAGGGTCAGAGGTCACAGGGTCAGCTGCCTGGCGGGTGTCTTCGGTTGTCCGGCCCTGCCATTGTCCGTCGGGGGTCTGACATTTACGGGGCCTGCGGAGCGGGGGGCAGCCAAGAATCGAGAATGGGGTAGCTGAGCAGCACGAACTCGACTGGGACGGCGTCCGGGGGGCGGCGTTCCGGGTCCCGGCGGCCGGTGAGCTCGCGGTCGGCCGACAGGCGGTCGAAGGCCTCCGAGATCTCGTCGTACAGGCGCCTGGCCTCGGCGGGCGTCACGTACAGCCTGCTCGATGACGTCCCCAGGATGTCATCGAGGTCGTGCGGCCACGACGCCGTCGAGGTCAGGCTGCGCCGGGCCCGGGCCAGCAGCCGGTCCATGTACACCTGGTCCAGAGCCTGGGCCGCGAGCGTGGCCCCCGGATCTTCGGAGTTCCTGCCCCAGCTCAGCGTGTGGTAGGCCCGGCGCCAGGGCCGCTCCCGGCCCCGGCCGCCGCCTGCCTCCTCCACGAAGCCGTACTTCGCCAGGGTCCGCAGGTGAAAAGCGCAGTTGGCCGGGGATTCCCCCAGCATGTCGCTGGCTTGCGTCGCGGTGAGCGTCCCGGCTTCGGCGAGCGCCTCGAGCAGCGCCCAGCGCAGCGGGTGAGCGAGCGCCCGGATGGCCTTCGGGTCGGTCAGGTCGGTCCGGACGCGCGGGCCGTCGCCGTCCGGATCAGCCGCCGCGTCCGCCCTCCCGGCCAGGCCGGCCGGGTCCCGTGCTTCCGCGGGCGCCGGCGGCGGCGCCTGGCCCTTCGCGGATTCTTCGGAAGTCATGTTTCGAAACACTACTCTCGAAAGGGTTGTTTTGACAAGTCGCTCGGAACGGTGCTTCCGAAGCATCGGCAGGCTAGACAGGAAGGCCAGCCGCACCGGTCACGTGCGGCTGGCCTTTCACGCCACGCCGGCGGTCTCGTCGATCCACCTCAGCGAGACCGTCCGCGGACATAATGGCCACGTGATCGACGAGCTGATCGCGCGGATGGCGGCCCTGCTCGGGCCGCTGCAGGCCGACGGCGATCAGCGGCGGTACTTCCACGCCACGTACCAGCGGACCACGGTCGCGGTGGCCGAGCAGATCAGGCGCGGCGGCTTCGCCGATCCTGGCTGGTTGGAGCGCTGGGACATCGCCTTCGCGGACCTGTACCTCGACGCCCTGGAGGCGGCGCTGGCGGGACGCAGGCCGTCACGGCCCTGGGAGATCGCGTTCGGCGCCCCGGCCGGCCTGCCCCCGCTCCGGCACGTGCTGCTCGGCATGAACGCCCACATCAACTACGACCTGCCGCAGGCGCTGGTGGCGGTGATCAGCGACGAGGAGTTCGGCGACGCGGCGCTGGTGGCCCGCCGCGAGGCGGATCACCGGGCGATCGACGGCGTGCTCGCCGCCCGGGTCGCGGCCGAGGGCGACGAGCTAGCCCGGCTGTCCGGCCCTGCCCCGCTGCTGGACCGGCTGCTGAAGCCCCTCAGTGACCTTGGCACCCAGCGTTTCCTGCGCGAGGCACGGGCCAAGGTCTGGGCCAACGCGATCGCGCTGAACCAGGCCCGCGGGCAAGGGCCCGATGCCTACGCCACCCGGCTGGCCCAGCTGGAGGAGCTGAGCGCGGCCAAGGTCACCGCGCTGCAGGCCCCCGGGCAGGTCCTGCTGAAGCTGGCCGTGACCGGCTTCGGCGTCCGGCTGCCCGGCTAGGGCCGCGGCCCCGGCCGGCAGCCCGGCTAAGGCTGCGGCCGCCGGCAGCCAGCCCGGCCCGGACCGTAGGATGCTTGCCATGCCGGACGCACCTCCTGCCCCCGAGCCGTTCGCCCCGCGGGCCGGTCCCGCCGCGATCGAGGACCTGCGGACCCGGCTGCGCGCGACACGCTGGCCGGACGCACCCGAGGACGCCGGCTGGTCGATGGGAACCGACCTCGGCTACCTCCGCGAGCTCGTGGCCTACTGGGCGGACGGGTTCGACTGGCCGGCGCAGGAGGCGGTGCTCGCCCGGCTCCCCCGCTTCCGCGTCACGCTCGGCGGCCTCGGGATCCACTACGTGCACGCCCGGGCGGCCGGGACGGCCGGTTCCCGGGCCCCCGTCCTGCCCCTGATCCTCAGCCACGGCTGGCCGGACTCGTTCTGGCGGTACGCGAAGGTCATCCCGCTCCTGACCGACCCCGGCACGCACGGCGCCGACCCGGCCGACGCGTTCGACGTGGTCGTGCCCGACATGCCGGGCTACGGGTACTCGGACCGGCCCGGCGAGCCTCTCGACGCCATCGCGGTGGCCGGCCTGTGGGCCGAGCTCATGAGCGTGCTGGGTTACCGCCGGTTCGGCGCGGCGGGCGGGGACGTCGGCAGCCACGTGAGCCGCTACCTCGGGCTCGACCACCCCGGCCGGGTCGCGGCCGTCCACCGGACCGACGCGGGCCTGCCCCGGTTCGCGGGCGACCCGGCGGACCTCACGCCCGAGGAGCAGGCCTGGCTGGAGGGCGCTATGGCGTGGGGCAGGACGGAGGGTGCCTACGCCGCCATGCACAGCACGAAACCGCAGACCGCCGCCTTCGGACTGACCGACTCACCCGCCGGGCTCGCCGCGTGGATCGTCGAGAAGCTCCGGGCGTGGAGCGACTGCGACGGCGACGTCGAGCGGAGCTTCACCAGGGACGAGATCCTCACGAACGTCACCCTCTACTGGCTGACCGGGACCATCGGCTCGTCGATGCGGATGTACCGCGCGAACGCCGCGATCCCGCTCGCGCAGCACGCCCGCCGGGTCGAGGTGCCGTCCGGCTTCTCCCTGTTCCCCGGCGACGTCGTCCTTCCGCCGCGAGCCTGGCTCGAGCGCACGGCGAACGTCGTGCGCGTGACCGAGCCCGCCCGCGGCGGCCACTTCGCCCCGTTCGAGGAGCCCGAGCTGTACGCGGAGGAACTGCGCGCGTTCTTCCGCCCCTACCGGGCGGCGGGCGGCTGAAGGATGCCGTCCCCCCGCGTCAGGATGGGACGAGGAACTCCAGCAGCACGGAGACGATGGCTTCGGGGGCCACCGAGTGAGCCTGCCCTCCCAGCACCCGGTGCACGGCTCCGGGTATGGCGTCCGCGGCGGCCTGTCCCGCGCGCCTCATCCAGGCCGGGCTGGCACCGCCGTTGAGCACGAGGGCGGGCTGCGTGATGCCGGCGAGCAGGTCCCGGGCAGCGCGTTGCCCGGACCCATGACGTAAGCCTCGTAGGCCAGGCTCTGGGCCGCCGCCTCCATGGCCGGCCAGAACGGCTGGCCGCGCATGAGAGCGACGTCCTCCGGGCTGACCTGGACGGCCCGGAGGAGGAAGCACTCCACCGCGTCCCCCCGCCTGCCCGCCCTCACCAGGCGCTCCAGCTGCCCCGCGAAGTCATCCGGCAGCGGGGGTGCGCTGCCGTCCACGTGATACGGCGGTTCCCACAGGGCCAGCCGGGTAATGGCCGGATTCCGGACGGAGGCGCGCAGCGCCAGCCCGGCGCCGGACGACCCGCCGAACACCGCGGCCGGACCGCCGGCCGCGGCGATGACCGCGGCCAGGTCCTCGACTTCCCGGCCGACCGCGTACGGCTGCGTGTCACCGCTGCCGCCGCGGCCCCGCCGGTCGTAGCTGAAGACGGCCAGCCGCCGGGACAGGCCCGCCGCCAGCGCGGACATGACCGGGTCGGCCCGGTTGTTCAGCGCGCCCTGGACCAAGACGACCGCCGGGCCCGCGCCGGACTGGTCGAAGGCGATGACGGTGCCGTCGGCTGACGTCACCGCGCTCGTCCGGATGCCGCTCATCCCCGGCCCCGGCCAGGCTCAGCTGGGCTCGACCAGGCACAGCGCTTCCCAGTGGTGTCCGTCGAGATCGGCGAAGCCGCGCTGGTACCGGTAGCCGTCGTCGCGCGTCGCCCCGGCCGGCTGGCCGCCCGCCGCCTCAGCCCGGTCTGCCAGTTCGTCCACCTGCTGGCGGGTCTCCACTCCCAGGACCAGGATCGTCTCGGTATGCGCGGTCGCGTCCGCGACGCCGTTGCGCGCGTACGAGGCGAACGCCGCCTCGGTCAGCAGCATGACCTGGGTGTGCTCGCTGATGATCACCGACGCCATGTCCTCGGCCTGGCCGAAGAAGTCCAGGCCGAGCCCGGTGAAGAAGGCCTTGGACCGGCCGAGATCCTTGACCGGCAGGTTGACGAAAAGCTTGGTGGCCATGGGGGTTCCTTCGCTGGTTAATGATCGTCAGGGACGGCTTCCAGTCTGCGCGGCCACGTCCGGGCTGGCATTGACGCCCGCTGCCAGCCAGTTGACCTTCCCGGCCGGGCGTTCTCAGCCCGCCGGGGGCAGGAACGCGCGGCGGTACTCGGCCGGCGGCAGCCCGTAGGTGCGCTTGAACAACCGGTTGAAGTGGGCCGGGTCCGGCAGGCCCCACCGGGCCGCGACCGCGTTCACCGGCGTGCGGCCCAGGGCGGGGTCGGCCAGGTCGGCCCGGCAGTGCTCGAGGCGCCGGTGCCTGATCCAGGCGGCTACCGTCGTCCCCTGCGCCTCGAACAGCCGGTACAGGTAACGCACCGAGATGTAGTGCGCGGCGGCGACGGTGCCGGGAGCCAGGCTGGCCTCGCCGAGGTTCCGCTCGATGAACGCGTGGATGCGCAGCACCAGCGCCCGCTCCCGGGACTCCGGCGGCAGCGCTCCCGCCCGGCCGGCGTGCTCGGCGATGGCGGTGGTGAGCAGGGTCATGACCACGGCGGACAGCCGGGCCGCGCTGGCCGGCTGATAGGTATCCATGTCCTGCGCCACCCGGTGGAGCAGCGGCGCGGCCAGGGCGCCGGCACCCGCGTCGGTGCGGACCGGGACGGCGGCGAGCCCGGCCACCAGGTCGGCCGGCAGGGCCAGGACCTCGCGCGGGAAGCTGAACACCGCAAGCTGCACGCCCGAGTCATAGGCCAGCTCGTAGGGCCGGTTGAAGTCGTAGATGGCAAACTCTCCCGGCCCCAGCCGCGCGGCCCGGTCACCCTGCAGCAGGCAGGCGTGACCAGACATGGCCAGGGCGACCCGGTAGAGCTCGGGACTGCCCCGCCGGATCAGGCCGGTCGTGCGGTGCACGCTGTGCGGCGTCGAGGTCTCGACCCGGCCCACGTTCACCGGGCCCAGCTGGCCGGCCGCGATCTCACCCCGCAGCGGCGTGCCCGGGTCGCTGCGGAAATCGAGCGGGCCCAGCGTGTCGCACACGACACCGCGCCAGGCGTCGTGACGCTGCGCCGACGGAATGTCCTCGGTGCGGATCAAGATGGCCATCCGCCTGCCCTTCGCCGGCCGGACTCGCCTACGCCAGTGACGACGGCCCCCGCCGCTGATTCTCATCGTGGCACGGGCCGGCACCGCGGATGGCGCCAGACGAGGCGGAAGCGGCAAACGGATTTCGCGGAGTTAATTCCGCCGATTTGACGGGAACAACCACGATAGAAAGCGCCCGGAGCCGCCTGCACTCTGCCGGTCACCCCCGGCGACCTGTGGATAGCTTGTGCGCAAGACGGTGGAAAACTACCGGCATATGCGGATAACAAGCCACAATCTGTGGATCAGGATGTGGACGGGGAAAATGCCGGGGAAAACCGCGGCACAGGTCTTGCGCGGCACCAGATGGCGCAGTAGAAAGTTTTCACCGTGAAAAACGGGCACTTACCGGAGGCGACTCCGGGAGGCGGGAGGAGCAGGGAGGCCCGAGCCTCGCGCGGGTTCGGCGGCCATAGCGGGAGGCGCACGGCAGGCCGGCGGCGGGCGAGATCCCCTGCATCTCATACCTGGAGGGACCTTGTCTTATTCTGCCCGGCACAAGCGCCTGGACCAGGATCGCCAGGCCGGCAAGCACTCGCACGCCGACCGCAGGCACCGGAGGATCCCCGCGCGCAAGAACCGCGCCGAGACTGACCCGCCCGAGGGGCCGGGGACGCCGGGCCGCGACGGCGAGGATCAGACGGGCCAGGTTTCCTTCCGGTAGCCCATGTCCCAGAACATCCACTCGTAGCGGCTGGTGGCGCGGAAGTGCCGGTGCACCCGGTCCCGCTCCGCCGCGCCCAGGCCCGGGCCCAGCTCGTCGGTCACGTCGATGACCGCCTGCACCACGTCGCCGAACTCCTCGCCGCCGTAGGTGTCGATCCACCGCTGGTAGCGCGGGTCGGATGAGCCGCGGCGCACCAGCTCCTTGCCGACCTCCCAGTAGATCCAGTAGCACGGCAGCACCGCGCCGACCCCCTCGGCGTAGGACCCGGTGCTGGTGGCGGCGAGCAGGTAGCTGACGTAGGCCAGGTTGGTGGGGGCCGGCTCGGCCTGCCCGGCGGCCACCGGGTCGATGCCGAGGTCGGCGAGCAGCGACCCGTGCAGGGTCTTCTCCACCGCGATCGCGTCGGCCGCGTGCCGGGCGAACATCTCGGTCTGCCCCGGGGTCGGCGCGCGGCTCGCCACGGCGGCCAGCGCCTGGGCGTATCCGTGCAGGTAGATCGCGTCCTGCGCGACGTAGAAGGCGAAGGCGTCACGGGGCAGGCTGCCGTCGGCCAGCCCGGTCAGGAACGGGTGGGCCACGATGGCGGCGTAGACGCCGGTCACCCCCTGCCACAGCTCAGCGCTGAAGCTGTCGCTCATCGCGCGGTCTCCTCGCCGTGGAGCGGTAGTCGTGCAGGACATGGACGGGACCTTCGCCGGCCCCGAGCCCGGCCAGGCCGTGGGCCACCGCCTCGCTGGCCACCTCGGCCGCCTGCCGGGCCGCCGCGGCCAGCGGCAGCCCGGCCGCGAGCCCGGCCGCGAGAGCGGCCGAGTGGGTGCAGCCGGCGCCGTGGGTGGCGGCGATGCCGTGCCGGGCGACCGGGAAGGCCAGGTGCCGCGTCCCGTCGTACAGGTGGTCGACGGGATCGGTCCCGTGGCCTCCGGTGACCAGGGCCGCGCGCGCGCCCAGGGCGACCAGGCGCTCGGCGAGCACCGCGCGGTCCTCGGTCATCATGGCGGTGAGCGCCTGGGCCTCCGGCAGGTTGGGCGTCACCACCGTGGCCAGCGGGAAGAGCCGCCGGACCAGGGTCCCGACGGCCTCCGGGAGCAGCAGCGTGCGGCCGGAGCTGGCCACCATGACCGGGTCCACCACCAGCGGCAGGTCCCGGTCCTCCAGCGCCCCGGCGACCGCCTCGATCAGCGCCGCCGAGAACAGCATGCCGGTCTTGGCCGCGTCCGCGCCGATGTCGTCCAGGACCGCGTCGATCTGCGCCCGCGCGAACGCCGGCGGCACCTCGTGGATGGCGCGCACGTCCGCCGTGTTCTGCGCGGTGAGCGCGACGATGGCCGACATCCCGTGCGCGCCGCAGCGGGCGAAGGCCTTCAGGTCAGCCTGGACGCCGGCGCCCCCGCCGGAGTCCGACGAGGCGATGGTGAGAACTCTGGGGATGCTCACGACGGCAGTTCCGGACGGCCGGCTTGCGGGCTGGACGCGCGGGCGTGCCAGCGGCGCGGGATGCGCCCGGCGGTCCGGGCCGCGTACCCGCCCGCCACGGCCAGCCGCATCGCGGTGGCCATCCGGCCCGGCTCGGCCGCCCGGGTGATGGCCGAGGCGATGAGGACCGCGTCGCAGCCCAGTTCCATGGCCAGGGCCGCGTCGCTGGCGGTCCCGATCCCCGCGTCCAGGACGACCGGGACGCCCGCCTGCTCGACGATCATCGCGATGTTGTGCGGGTTGCGGATGCCGAGCCCGGACCCGATCGGCGCGCCGAGCGGCATGACGGCCGCGCAGCCGGCCCGCTCGAGCTGCCGGGCCAGCACCGGGTCGTCGTTGGTGTAGGGCAGCACCGTGAACCCGTCGGCGACCAGCATCCGGGCCGCGTCGAGCAGCTCCACCGGGTCGGGCAGCAGGGTGTGGTCGTCGGCGACCACCTCCAGCTTGACCCAGTCGGTGCCGAGCGCCTCCCGGCCGAGCCTGGCCGTCAGCCGGGCCTCGCTCGCGGTGTGGCAGCCGGCCGTGTTCGGCAGGATGCGGACCCCGGCCTCGCGCAGGGTGCCGAGCAGCGAGCCCTCGCCGTCGGGGGCGACCCGTCGCATGGCCACGGTGGTGAGCGCGGTGCCCGAGGCGTCCAGGACCTGCCGGAGCACCTCCAGGCTCTGCACTCCCCCGGTGCCCAGGATCAGCCGCGAACCCAGTTCCTGCCCGGCCAGCACCCACGGTTCCATCCCGTCGGGCCCGGTCAGCGGGCGGTTCAGCAGTTCGGCGCCAGTCAATTCAGCCTCCTTGTACGGCGGTGACGACTTCGACCTGGTCGCCGTCCCGCAGGAGCGTGGCGGCCCACGCGCCGCGCGGCACCACCTCGCCGTTGACGGCGGCGGCCACGCCGGCCGCGGCCGCGGTCAGCGCGGCGACCGCCTGCGCCACCGAGCTGCCCGCGGGCAGCTCGCGCGGTTCGCCGTTGAGCTTCACCTGGACGGTCACCGGACCCCCTCCGTATCGAAGCGCCCGGGTGCGAACGGCTCCCATTCGGGCGCGGCCGCCTGGCCGGCCAGGCGGGCGGCGATGGCGTCGGCGGTCACCGGGGACATCAAGATGCCGTTGCGGTAGTGCCCGGTGGCCAGCAGCAGGCCGTCCGGGCCGGCCTCGCCCACGACCGGGCCGTTGTCCGGCGTGCCGGGACGCAGCCCGGCGCACGTCTCGGCCAGCTCGAGCTCGCTCGTCACCGGGAGCACGCTCATGGCGTCGCGGAGCAGGTCGTGCACGGCGCCCGCGGTCACCGTCCGGTCCGGCCCGCGCTCTTCGGAGGTGGCCCCCACGACCACCTCGCCGTCGGCCCGCGGCACCAGGTAGACGTCCGCGCCGCGCACGGTGGCCCGGATCGTGTGGGTGATGACCGGCGGCATGCCGCGCGGATGCCGGAGCCGCAGCAGCTGGCCCTTGACCGGCCGCACGGCGGCCCGGGCGGACGCCGGAACCCCGGTTATCGTGCCGGTCCAGCAGCCGGCGGCCACCACCACCCGGTCCGCGCCGATGTCGCCGCCGTCCGCGAGCCTGACGCCGGCGACCCGGCCCCCGGCCGCGCCGTCGTCCCGGGTCAGCACCTCGGTCACGCGGTCCCGTACCACCCGCACCCCGGCCCGGGCCGCCGCCGCGCGCAGGGCCGCCGTGTACCGCCGGTTGTCGACCGACCAGTCGGCCGCGAACAGGACGCCGCCGTGCACGTCAGGAGTGAGGAAGGATTCCAGCTTGCGGCAGGCCCGGCTGTCCAGTTCCTCCGCGTCCAGGCCAGCCGACCGGCGGAACGCCGTCAGCCGGACCAGCGCGGCGTAGTCGCCCGGATCGTAGGCGACGGCGAGCGTGCCCTCGCGGCGCAGCCCCACCTGGTGGCCGGCCGCCTCCTCGAGCTCGGCGGCGAACAAGCCGAACCTGGCCACGGCGAGCAGGTTGACGCGCAGCAGCGCCCCCTCGCCGAACAGGGCTTCCGAGACCGGGGCGAGCATGCCCGCGGCGACCAGCGAGGCGGCGTCGCCGCGCTCCGGGTCCACCAGGGTGACGTCCAGCCCCGCCTGGGCGGCGCGCCAGGCGATCGCGGTTCCGATGACACCGCCGCCTGCGATGACAACGTCTGCGGTCACGGCCAACTCCACTCCCTTCGCCGGCATTACCCGGATCAGGTGCGACGGTCGGAGGCGCGTGGCCTCCCTCTCAGCCCGGTGGGCTCCCGTGGTCGGAATGTCTCCGACTATTCACCTTATAACAACGAGCGGCCAGGGCCAGGACGGGGGCGCAGGCAGCAGGGCGGAGGCCGGGGCTGAGGGACAACAGTGATTGGATGGCCCGGTGACGAGCGATCTGCGGGAGCGGCTGGCGGACGCGCGGCTCTACCTGTGCACGGACGCCCGGCGCTCTTCCGGGGACCTGCCGGGATTCCTCGACGCCGTGCTCGGCGCCGGGGTGGACATCGTGCAGCTGCGGGAGAAGGGCCTGGAGGCGGGCGAGGAACTCGCCCTGCTCGAGGTATTCGGGCAGGCCTGCCGGCGCCACGGCCGGCTGCTGGCGGTGAACGACCGGGCCGACGTCGCCCTCGCGGCCGGAGCCGACGTGCTCCACCTGGGCCAGGACGACCTGCCGGTGCGGGTGGCGCGGCGCATCCTCGGCCCGGGCCCGCTCATCGGCCGCAGCAGCCACAGCCCGGCCCAGTCCGGCGCGGCGGCCGGCGAGCCGGACGTCGATTACTTCTGCGCCGGGCCGCTGTGGACCACGCCGACCAAGCCGGGCCGCCCGGCCGCCGGCTTGAGCCTGATCGAGCACGTCGCACGGCAGCAGCCCGCCCGGCCCTGGTTCGCGATCGGCGGCATCAGCCTGGACCGGCTCGGCGAGGTGCTCGCGGCCGGCGCCACCCGGGTGGTCGTGGTCCGCGCCATCACCGAGGCCGCCGACCCCGCCGCCGCCACCCGGGAGTTCGCCCGGCGCCTGGCCGGGTGACCCGCGCCGGGTATCACCGGCCCGGCGGCTCGTGTAAGCATGGGCAGATGCGCATCACCGGCGTCGAGTCCACCGATCTTTTCACCGGCACCGCGCAGCGCCCGCTGCAGGTCATCCGGGTCACACTGGTCAACGAGGGGCCCGCGGCGACGTCCGGCCGGATCCACGTGCAGGGGGCAGGGGTACGTGATCCGGGCCCGTTCGGCGTCCATGATCTTCAGCCCGGCGGTGCGGAGACCTTCGAGGTCCCGGCCGAGATCGCCGCGCCCTACCAGCCGGGCAGCACCCGGCGGGTCACGGTCACCATGACCGGCGAGACGGCGCGCGCGCAGGCCGAGGCCGACATCACCGTGGCCGAGCCGGGCTGGACCATGTGGATGGTCAGCCACTTCCACTACGACCCGGTGTGGTGGAACACCCAGGGCCAGTTCACCGAGGCGCGGCTGGCGCTGCCGGACGAGGACGGCCGGGTGCCGGACGTCAGGAGCGCGTTCGAGCTGGTCGGCGCGCACCTGGACAAGGCCAGGAAGGATCCGGACTACACGTTCGTGCTGGCCGAGCTCGACTACCTCAAGCCCTACTTCGACGCGCACCCGCAGGACCGCGAGGACCTGCGGCGGCTGATGGCCGAGGGCCGGGTGGAGATCGTCGGCGGCAACTACAACGAGCCGAACACCAACCTGATCAGCGCCGAGGCCATCATCCGCAACGCGGTGTACGGCATCGGGTTCCAGCGCGACGTGTTCGGCGGGGACCCGCGCAGCGCGTGGATGCTGGACGCGTTCGGCCACGACCCGGGGTACCCGGGGCTGATGGCGGCGGCCGGCCTGACGTCCTCGGCGTGGGCGCGCGGGCCGTTCCACCAGTGGGGCCCGTCCGGGGCCGAGGGCGGCGACCGCCGGATGCAGTTCAGCACGGAATTCGAGTGGATCTCCCCGGACGGGCAGGGGCTGCTGACCGCGTACATGGCGCACCACTACGGCGCGGGCTGGCGGCTGAACGCCCCGGCCGACCTGGAAACCGCCGAACGCGAGGCGTACGGGCAGTTCCGCGGCCTGGCCCAGGTCGCGGCCACGCGCAACGTCCTGCTGCCGGTCGGCTCGGACCACGTCATCCCGGCCCGCTGGGTCACCGACATCCACCGGAGCTGGAACCAGCGCTACGTGTGGCCGCGGTTCACCACCGCGGTGCCGCGGGACTTCTTCGCTGCCGTCCGCGCCGAGGCAGGCTCGGGCCACGGGACCGCGCCGGGCACCTGGATCACGCCGCAGACCAGGGACATGAACCCGGTGTACACCGGCAAGGACGTCTCCTACATCGACACCAAGCAGGCCCAGCGCGCGATCGAGACCGCGGTCGCCGAGGCCGAGCGGCTCGGCACCCTGGCCTGGCTGGCCGGGGCGCCGTACCCGGAGGTCGCGCTGGACAAGGCCTGGCGGCTGCTGGCCTACGGCGCCCACCACGACGCCATCACCGGCGTCGAATCCGACCAGGTGTACCTGGACCTGGCCGGCGGCTGGCGGGAGGCGTGGGAACTCGCCACGGCCGCCCGCCGTGACGCCGTCGCCTTTCTATCCGGGGCTACCGGCCCCGGGCTGACCGTCAGCGTGGTCAACGGGCTGGCCCGGGCGCGGGACGGGCTGGCCCGGGTCACCGTGGAGGTCCCGGCGGACGGCACCCGCTGGCTGGAGGTCCGGGACGACGCCGGGAGCCCGGTGCCGTCGCTGGCCGAGGGGATCAGGCAACGGCCGGACGGGTCGCTGGCCGAGGTGACGCTGACGTTCCCGGCGGCCGCGGTGCCGGTCCTCGGCCTGCGCACCTACCGGCTGGCCGCGGCCGACGCGCCTGCCGGGCCGGCCTGGCAGGACATCCCCGGGACGGTCATCGAGAACGCCGCCTACCAGGTCACCGCGGATCCCGCCCGGGGCGGGACGGTCAGCGTCACCGACAAGCGCACCGGCGCCCCGGTGCTCGACGGGCCGGGCAACGAGCTGATCCTGCAGGACGAGTACGCCCAGCATCCCCGGCACGGCGAGGGTCCCTGGCACCTGTCGCCCCAGGGGCCGGGCGCCGGATCCGCGTCGGCCCCGGCGCGGGTGCGGGCCGAGCGGTGCGCCATCGGCTCGCGGCTGACGGCCTCGTTCACCCTCGACGGGCTCGAGGTCACCCAGGAGACGCTGCTGTGGGACGGGGCCGCGCGGGTCGAGTTCCGCACCCACGTGGACGCCTGGACCGGGCGCGACCGGCTGCTCCGGGTGCGCTTCCCGGCCGGCGTGCCGGGCGGCCTGCCGGTGTACCAGACCGCCACGGCGGTCATCGGCCGGTCGTTCGGCGCCGTGGACGTCGACTCGGCCGACCACTGGTACACCCTGGACAACCCGGCCCATCAGTGGTTCGGGGCCGGGGCGACGGCCCGGGTCCGGGACCGCAGCGGGCTGAGCCAGGCGATCGGCGTGGCCGAAGTAGTCAGTCCCTTGGTGCCGAACGAGGTCGGCGGCTTGCTCCGGGACCTGCTCGTCGCGCTGGCGGCGGCGGGCGTGACCGCCACCTGCAGCCAGGCTGACGGGACCCGGTACGGCGCGGTCGACGTGGACTCCAACCTGCCCGACGTCCGGATCGCGGTCGGCGGTCCCGAGGTGAACCCGTTCACGGCCGAGGTACTGTCGGCCGCCGGGCCGGGATACGCCAAGGCCCTGGCGGCCCGGCTGGACGAGGGCCGGGAAACGGCGCGGCTGTGGGTCCCCGCGGCCCGGGACCGGGCTGACGCCTTCGGCCCGGACGCCGACGTCCGCGGGGCGGCCGACCTGCCCGTGCTAATCGTGGCGGGTGACCTGGCCGCGGCGGTCGGCGACCTGATCGGGGACCTGGCCGACGCGGTGGTGGACACCGGGGAAGCGGTCGCCGACGCGTCGCGGCCCGCGGTGCCGCTGGCCGACCGGTCGGTCGCGCTGCTGAACCGCGGCACGCCCGGCGGCGTGGTCACCCCGGACGGGACGCTGCACATGTCGCTGATGCGGTCGTGCAGCGCGTGGCCGTCCGGGATCTGGATCGACGGGGACCGCCGCAATGCGCCGGACGGCAGCAGCTTCGCCTACCAGCACTGGAGCCACACGTTCGAGTACGCGCTGGCCGCCGGGACCGGGGACTGGCGCGCGGCCGGCTTCAGCCCGCTGGCCGAGGACTACCACCACGACCTGCTGGCCGTGGCCGGCCAGGGCCCCGGCCGGGCCGCCGGGCCCGGGGGCGGCCTGTCGGTGGAGCCGGGTACGGTCACGCTCAGCGCGCTGAAGCCGCGCGGGAACCCGCTGGCCGCGGGGCGGCCCAGGACCGCGGCCGGCGGGGACGCCGAGCTGACCGTGCGGCTGCGGGAGACCAGCGGCCGGCCGGTCACGGCGCGGGTCAGGCTGGGCGGGAACCCGGCGGCCCCGGGGATCTCGGGGACCTCGGGGCGCCCGGAGATCGCGGCAGCCTGGCTCACCGACCTGCTCGAGGAGACCGACGGCGCCGCCCTGCCGATGGAGAACGGGACGGTTCTTGTCGATATGCCGGCCTTCGGCACGGTGACGGCGGGGCTGCGGGTGAGCGCGCGCGGCGCGGCCGCGGCGGCCGGGCTCGCGGGCTCCGCGCAGGCTCCGGGGTCCGAGCCGGTGCAGCCTGTTCACACGCGCTACTGGCTGCACGGGAAGGGGCCCGCGCCGGCCGGTAACCTGCCGGTGGCCGTGCACTTCTCCCCCGTCCGGACGGCCGTCGCCGGGCCGGGCGAGACGGGACCGGGCCAGACGGCGGCGCTGACGCTGACCGTGGGCTGCGGGGCCGAGACCGCCGCCGGGTCGGTGGACCTGGTCGTGCCCGCGGGGCTGACCGTGACCCCCGGCCGTGAGCTGCGCTACGACCTGGCCCCCGGCGGCTACGCGGCCTGGGACCTGTCGGTGCGGGTGCCGCCGGGCACCGCGCCGGGACGGTACTTCGTCGCCGCGCGGATCCGCGATGACCTGGGCCAGCTGGTCGAGGACACCGCCATGGTCGCGGTCGGCGAGCGCCGCTGGCCCGACCCCGAGCTGCCGCCCGAGGAGACGCTCGAGCTGATCGTGGCCGACTACGCCGCGGGCTCGGCCGAGCTGGACCTGGCCGTGCTGACGCCAGAACTCGAGCTGGCCCCCGGCGGCGAGGCCGAGCTGCTGGTCCGGGTGACCAGCGGGCTGGCGTCCGAGGTGCACGGCGAGGCGCAGCTGATCTCGCCGTTCGGCACCTGGGAGATGCTCGGGCCGTGGACGCAGGGCTTCAGCCTGGCCCCGGCGGCCGGGACGGTGCTGCGCTTCGCGGTGCGGGCGCCCGCGACGGCCCGGCCCGGGCGGTGGTGGGCACTGGTCAAGGTCATGTACTACGGCCGCGTCCGGTACACCGAGGCGACGGGTGTTGTTATCGGGCCGGTCAACTGACCGCCGACGGTGCGGATGAGCCGATACGGTGAGAGACTCTAGATGTTCCCGAATTCAAGCGCATGATTTCCAGAGGGCCCATGCAGTCCGCGATCACGATCCTGTCCGGCAACTTGCCGGCCGAGCCGAATAGCTTCATCGGTCGTGAGCGTGACCTTTCCGACCTGGCCAAGATGCTGGGCGAGGTCCGCGCGCTGACCCTGAGCGGCCCCGGCGGCATCGGCAAGACGCGCCTGGCGGTGCAGCTCGCCCGCATGGTGATCGGGGACGGCGCGGGACCCGGTGATCTCGACGAGGCATGGCTGGTGGAACTGGCCGACTGGCACGGCCCGGTCGCCCAGCAGGTCGCGAACACGCTGGGGATCCGCGAGGAGCCGGGGGTCGGCCTGGCGCAGACGCTGGCCGAGGCGCTGCGCTCACGGCGCCTGCTGCTGATCCTGGACACCTGCGAGCACCAGGTCAGCGACTGCGCGCTGCTGGTGCAGCTGCTGCTGGCCCGGTGCCCGTGGCTGCGGATCATCGCGACCAGCCGGGAACCGCTGCGGGTCCGCGGCGAGACCGTGTGGCGGGTGCCGCCGCTGGACCTGCCGCCCGACGACGCCACCGGCGACGAGCTGGCCGGCCACGAGGCGGTGCGGCTGTTCGCGGCCCGGGCCGCGGGCGCCCGGCCGGGGTTCACGCTGACCGCCGCCAACACCGCGTCGGTGGCCCGGCTGTGCCGGACCCTGGACGGCATCCCGCTGGGCATCGAGCTGTCGGCGGCCCGGGTGCGGGCGCTGTCGGTGGAGCAGATCGAGGGCCGGCTGCGCGACCGGTTCCAGCTGCTGAATTCCGGCGACCGGACCGCGCCGCTGCGCCAGCAGACGCTGCGGGCCACCGTGGACTGGAGTTACGAGCTGCTGGACTCCGCCGAGCAGATGCTGCTGCGGCGGCTGGCGGTGTTCTCCGGCTGGAACCTGGACATGGCCGAGCAGGTCTGCTCGGATGATGCCATTCCCGCCGGCGCGGTGCTGGGCCTGCTGATCTCGCTGATCGACAAGTCGCTGGTGGTGCTGGACGGCGAGGCGGCCGGCGATGCCCGGTACCGGCTGCTGGACACGATCAGGGAGTACGCCGCCGAGCGGCTGGACGCCGCGGGCGAGAAGGACGCGCTGTCGCTGCGGCAGCGGGACTGCATCCTGGCGCTGGTCGAGCACACCTCGGCCACCATGTTCAGCCGGGGCGAGCCGCCCTGGCCGGTGCGCCGGGAGATCTTCCGCCGCGGTATCGCCGAGTACGGCAACTTCCGCCTCGCGCTGGAGACCTCGCTGGCGCACGCTCACGCCGAGGCGGGCCTGCGGCTGTGCATCGGCCTGCGCAACATGTGGGTGCCGCACGGCGACGCCCGCGAGGCAGCCACCTGGCTCGACCGGTTCGGCGTGCTGCCGCCGGAGGACGCCGGGGAGGTGCCCGCGCAGGTCCGCGGGCGGGCCCTCGCCGTCCGCGCGGAGATCGCCTTCGACCTGCAGGATTACGATACGCTGGAGCGCTGCGCGACCGAGAGCCTGGAACTGGCCCGGGCCGGCGGTGACGACTTCCCCGTGCCCACCGCGCTGCGGGTACTCAGCCAGGCCGCGGCGCGGGCCGGGCGCACCGATGAGGCCGTCGCCCGCATCGACGAGGCGATCGCCGCGGCCGCCGCGGCCGGCAACGACTGGGAGGCCGGGCTCACGCTGGCCGCCAAGGCCGCCGTCGCCCTGCGGCAGGGCAAGCTGAAGTCGGCGCAGCGGGCGTACGAGGCCGCGCTGGAGGTGCTGAGCGACAACAACCGCTGGGGCGTCGCGCAGGTCTGCTACGGGATGGGCACGCTGGCCCGCGCCCGCGGCGACAGCGAGGCGGGCGTCCGGTACTATGCCGACGCCCTGGAAATCTTCCGTGAGCTGGACGCCTGGCCGGAGATCGCCCGCTGCCAGGCCGGTCTCGGCTGGATCGCGATCACCGGCGCAGACTACGCCCAGGCGCAGCGGAGCCTGGCCGAGAACCTGCGGCTGAACCAGATCTGCGGGCAGCGGCTCGGCATCGCCCGCGGGCTCGAGGCGTGCGCCGTGCTGGCCGCGGCGCAGCAGCAGCCGGAGCGGGCGGCCCGGCTGGCCGGCGCGGCCTGCCAGCTGCGCGAGTCCCTCGGGCACGGGACCGGCATCGGCCCGCGGATCGAGCAGGTGCTCGACTTCGCCCGCGGCCAGCTCGGTACCTCAGCCGCCGCCCTGTTCGCCGAGGGCCGCGAGCTGGCGACCGAGGAAGCCATCGGCTTCGCCCTCGGGGCCGGCCAGTCCGCGCCCGGTCCGGCCGGGGCCGCGGAGCCCGCCTGGACCGACCCGTCACGCACCGCCCGCCCGGACAGCGCGCTGAACGGCAGCGCACTGAACCGCAGCGCACTGAACGGCAGCGCCCTGGGCAGCGCCGCGGGTGGCGGGGCCGGCCACCGCGCCCCCAGCCCGCTCACGCCGCGGGAGCACGAGATCGTGCTGCTCATCGCGCAGGGCCTGTCCAACCGGGAAATCGCCGACGAGCTGGTGATCAGCCCGGCCACCGCGGCCCGCCACGTGGCCAACATCTTGGCCAAGCTCGGCTTCACCTCACGCACGCAAGTCGCCGCGTGGGCCAGCCGTCACGAGCCGCCTGGCTGACCGGGACCTGCACATGTACGCGCCGGGCCCTGCCCGCCGGGCCGTCGCCTGAGCATCGCGCCTGCACATGTACACGCCGGACCGGTTCGGCGAGCCCGGCGATATGCACACCGGAATACACACTTCGGCGCATGTGCCGCTGACTGCCCTGGCCATAGCGTTCAACTGTCGCTAACGCGCGGCGGCGGCGGGTCCAGGACCCGCCGGGCCGGTCCCCAAGGGGGGGTGGGGATCCGGCCAGCCGCGGGCAGCGGCCGGGCGGGTCCCGGCATCACGCCAGGACCCGCCCGCTGTGACACCCCGGCTGGAGGTTCTGGTGGAAAGCGGCGTCGGTACCGGACAGTGCACGGCGGCAGGCCCGTTCACGGTGAGCGCGGGCATGTCCGGCCGGGCGATGACCGATCGCATCCTGCAGACGGCGGACGAGGCCGGCCCCCGGGCCGCTCTGGTCGACGCCAGCGACGGCTCGGTGACCGCGTGGCCGCGGTTCGCCCGGACCGTCCGCGCGGCGGCGGGCGGCCTGGCCCGGCGCGGCCTGGCCGACGGTGACACGGCCGGCGTGCTCGTCCAGGACGCGGCCAGCGCGGCCGTGGCCGTCAACGCGATCCGGGCGGCCGGCGGGGCCGCCTGCCTGATCGAGGCGGGCGCGAGCCCGGCCGGCATCGCCGCCCGGCTCAACGCCTGCGGCGCGCGGCTGCTGATCACTTCGGCTCCGCTGGCCGAACTCGCCGCCGAGGGCGCCGACCGGTCCCGGGTACGGCAGGTCATCGCGTTCGGCGAAGCGCCCGGCACCACCCCGTTCAGCTCACTGCTCAGCTTTCCCGCTGAATGTGCCGCTGACGAGTCAGGCCGTCCGCAGGAGGGGAACGGCCTGGCTGATCAGCACGTCCTCGCGCCGGAGGGCGACGAAGGGCCGGTCCCGGCTCCCGCTGCGGGAACCGGGACCGGTCCTGGGGGCGCTCGTCAGCTGACGCACCGGGATGTCGTCATCGCGGCGCCGCCGTGCGGTGACGGGCAGGCCTACACCTCGCTGCTCGACCTGACCCTGCTGACCGGCGCCACGCTGGTGGCGGCGCCGGTCACGCTGGTGACAGCCGCGACGCGGGTCTACCACGGCACCGCCGCGATCGTCCCGCGCGGCACCCGCGTGCCCGGCGTCCGGCCGGAGCTGGTCTTCTCCGTCACCTCATGAGGGACCGCTAGGACGCGACGGACTCTTCCCGCGGCTGCGGGGCGGCCACGGGAGCGGGCGCGGTCCGCCGGGACCTGATCATGGTGATGATGACCAGCAGGCTGGCGACGTCGAGGAGCGCGGCGAAGCCGAACGCGGCGGCGATGCCGTGGGTCAGCGCCTGCTGAGACCGGGCCAGCGGGGTCAGGCCGGCCAGCGGATGGCTGGCCGCGTGCCTGCTCGCGGTCCCGAACACGGCCACCAGCACGCCGAGGCCCAGCGACCCGCCCGCCAGCTGGATCATGTTCACCAGCCCGGACGCGGCACCGGAGTCGGACGCGGGCACGCCCGCCAGCGACGCGGTGGTCAGCGGCACGAACACCAGCCCCATCCCCACGCCGATGAGCAGCATCGGGCCGAAGATGCCCGGCCAGTAACCGGTGCCCGGCGTCACCCGCCACAGCCAGGCCATCGAGGCGATCGCGGGCAGCATCCCGGCGATCATCAGCGGCTTGGCGCCCACCCTGGGCATCAGCCTCGGCGCGAGCCGGGACACCGCGAACAGCGCGAAGGTCATCGGCAGGAACGCCACCCCGGCCCGCAGCGGGCTGAAGCCCATGACTTTCTGCAGGAACTCGGTGAGGAAGTAGAACACCCCGAACATCCCCGCGATGAGCAGCAGCCGGGCGATGAACGAGCCGGCCCGGCTGGTGTCGGCGAACAGGCGCATCGGGGTTATCGGCTGCCGGGCCCGGGTCTCGGTGAGCACGAACAGGGTGAGCACGACCGCGGCCGCGCCGAACGCGGCCAGCGTCAGCTGGTCACCCCAGCCGCTCGCGGCCGCCCGGATGAACCCGTACACCAGCGCGGTCACCCCGGCGGTGGCGGCCAGCGCGCCGACCAGGTCGAACCGGCCGGGCAGCCGGGGCGTCTCGGCCACGAACAGCGGCGCGATCGCGACCACGGCCAGGCCGATCGGCACGTTGATGAACAGCACCCACCGCCAGGACAGCCACTCGGTGATCACCCCGCCGAGCACCAGGCCCAGCGAGGAACCGCCGGTGATCACGCCCATGTAGATGCCGAGCGCACGGGTCCGCTCACGCCCTTCGGGGAAGCTGGTCACGATCAGCGCGAGGACGGCCGGCGAGGCCATGGCCCCGCCCACGCCCTGCAGCGCCCGCGCCGCCAGCAGCAGCCCGGAGGTAGTCGCGAGCCCCCCGGCCAGCGAGGCGAGGGTGAACAGGGCAATGCCGGCGATGAAGACCCGCCGCCGGCCGAGGATGTCGCCGGCCCGGCCCCCGAGCAGCAGCAGGCCGCCTGACGTCAGCGTGTACCCGTTCAGGACCCAGGACAGGGTGGTCGTGGAGAAGTGCAGGCTGGCCTGGATGTGCGGGAGGGCGATGTTCACCACCGTCATGTCCAGGATGATCATCAGCTGGGCGCTGAGCATGATGGCCAGCGCGATCCCCGGCCGCCCCCGGCGGTTCTCCGGGGCATGCGAAGAGGACAAGGATGCCTCCATGGTTGTCTGGTACGCGGGAAAGCCGCGGTGAAGCAGGCCTCCGGCTGCTGACAGGCCGCTGGCCAGGCGGTACGATCAGGAACAAGCGGAGGTCTACTCCGGTTACTATACGGAGGCAGCCTCCGTTTATCAAGCGATTAATCTC
>Ga0136846_1218958_pt1 | contig 23248 bp, 23 predicted proteins | sample HopSoiMetagenom2_FD_96841 | JGI IMG/M metagenome (GOLD analysis project Ga0136846, IMG submission 96841) | Grasslands soil microbial communities from Hopland, California, USA - 2 Assembly 2016 (version 4) | ecosystem: Environmental > Terrestrial > Soil > Grasslands | place: USA: Hopland... | reverse complement strand
TGCTGTGGTTCTTCTTTGACCGGAAGAGAGTTTCAGCGAAGGCCGTCGCATGGTCGTTGGTCGCGCTGATGGTGGTCGATCTCTGGAGCATCGAGCGCATTTATTGGATGTTCTCTCCTCCGGCAAAGGTCGTTTACGCCAGCAACCCGATCGTCGAAACTCTTAAGAGTGAGCCGCAGCCAGTGCGCGTGCTCGCTTTTCCGGTGCGTCAACAGCGTGATGCGCTGCTCAGCGGCGATGCGCTGATGACGCATCGGGTCCGCAACGTGATTGGCTATCACGGGAATCAGATTGGTCGCTACAACGACCTGCTCGCGTTCAACTCAGAGGAGAATCGGCTCTTCACTCCGAATGTTCTTCAGCTCACCAACACCAGATATTTCCTGACAGACATCCCGGAGCTTCCGTTCATCGGCAACATAACCCGGGTCAAAGGGCCTGTCATCGACGCTTCGGGTGACTCCGTCTATCTTTTCCGCCTGAACGTGGAGAATCCGTACTCGTGGGTGACGCCAGTGGCAGTAAAAGCTCCTGATGACCAGGTGTTGGCAACCGTGATCAATCCGCGGTTCGACGTCAGGCGGGCCGCGTTGTTCGACACTTCGGCGAAGGTTGCAGCCGCGGAGAACGTTCAGGCTCTGCCGCCGCCGCTCGCGCTGTCGACTACGGTAAAACGTTACGAGCCGGGAAGAGTCCAGATCGAGCTCAGCGCGCCAGCACCCACCGGCTCGTCGTTGCTTGTCTCGGAGAACTTCTACCCGGGCTGGGTTGCCACCGCAGACGGAAAACCCGCTCGCATCGGTCGCGCCGACTACTCATTCATCGGGGTCGAGCTGCCACCCGGAGCCCGCAGAGTTGAATTGCGCTTCACCAGCCCGGCGTACGATCGAGGCAAGCTGATTACCTGGCTGGCAATCGCCATCGGATTCCTGATGCTCGGCGCGGGGGTTTGGCGCGACCGGAGAGTCCTTGCCTGATCGTGCGCTCGTAATCGTTCCGACCTACAACGAGCGGTTCAACATTGCGCGCCTGATCCCCGCGATCCTGGCCCAAGACCCATCTCTGGAGATCCTTGTAGTCGATGACGCCTCACCCGATGGGACGGGCGGGGTAGTCGACGGCATCGCGTCCAACAATAACCGGGTTCATATCCTTCACCGCGCCGGGAAGTTGGGCTTGGGCACCGCTTACATCGCGGGTTTCCGATGGGCGCTCGAGAGAAAGTATGACGTCATCTTCGAGATGGACGCCGACTTCTCCCACAATCCGGAGAGCCTGCCGCACTTTCTGGAGGCTATCAAGGAGACAGATCTCGTCGTCGGATCCAGATACCAGGGCGGGCGGGTAAACGTCGTGAACTGGCCGATGAGCCGGCTCTTTCTTAGTTACGCGGCGAACATTTACGCGCGCGGCATCACGGGACTGCCGATCTTCGATACAACTGCCGGCTTCCGATGCTTCCGTCGCAATGTGCTTGAATCGATCGATCTAAGTTCAGTTAAGTCCAACGGTTACGCATTTCAGATCGAGATGTCCTATCGCGTCTGGAAGCGCGGTTTTAGAATCGTCGAGATACCCATAATCTTCGTCGATCGGACCGAAGGGGTGAGCAAGATGTCGAAGCGCATCGTCCGCGAGGCCATCTGGATGGTCTGGCGTCTGCGCTGGTGGAGCCTCACCGGGAGGATCTGATGGCGGGTCTGGCAGGTGGCCGGCGCTTTTACAAAATGAGCGGCTCAGGCAACGACTTTGTGGTCTTCGATCCGGCCGCCGGGGCATCCGCCGATCTGGAAAACGAGGAGACGATCCGCTCTCTGTCAGCGCGCGGCACCGGTGTTGGTGCGGACGGAGTCGTTTTCATCGAGAGTGCGGGAAGTGGCGATGTCCGTATGCGCTACTATAACGCTGACGGTTCCGAGGCTTCGCTCTGCGGCAACGCCAGCCTCTGCACGACCCGGCTCGCGGTTGAGCTAGGTCTCGCGCAGGCCGGCGGGTTCATCCTTCATACTGCCGCTGGCACTCTTCGAGCCCGCATCCGGGACAACCTGCCTGAGGTCGACCTCGATCCGGTGACTGAGGTTCGGCCCGACGCCGCCGACCTGGGGTTGCGTCGTGGCGAGAGCCGCCTCGGATATGCCCGCGTTGGCGTGCCTCACGTCGTCGTGGAGATCCCGGACATCGAAAAGGCCGACATTTCGGGACGGGGTCCCGAGCTCAGAAATCACCCGTCACTCGCCGACGGAGCCAACGTGAACTTCGTCGCGCGCAAACAAGATGGCGGCTTCACCTACCGCACCTTTGAGCGTGGCGTCGAGGGCGAGACTTTGGCCTGTGGAACGGGCGCTGTCGCGACCGCCATCATGCTTTCTGATTGGGCCGAGTCGAGCAGGGAAACGGTTCTCTGGACCCGCTCCGGCTTGCCATTGACCGTGACTCTCAGGCGCGACGGGGATCGCTGGTTGCCATCGCTCCGAGGCGAAGGACGCATCGTGTTCGAGGGCCAAATCCGCGACCTCGATTGACAGACTGTCGCCGCGCGGGCGACCAGCTGGCGGCGACGGTCGAGTTAAAGAGCTTTCTTAACTCCAAAGCGTAATCGCAGCTCAGCTAGGCGGTTGGAGCGGAGCAGGGCTGATGGAACGAACTTCTCCACAGTTATCCACCGGGGGTAGTTTACATAACATATCTTATACGCATATATCCATGAGGACATGAAAAAGGACCGCAAACGCTCTGCGGCCATGTTTCAGTGCGAGCGGGATTTGATCAGGTCTTCATTGGAGCAGCCTCGAGCTCGCCAAGTCTGATCCGCGCTTCAGCAGCGATCGGACTTGTTTCGTCCTTGGATAGTTCAGTCCAGATCGCCTTGGCTTCGGCAGTCTTTCCGCCTGCCGCATAGCTTCGAGCAGCCGCCGCCTGGTAGTCAGATTTCTCGGCCGGATACCGGGTCGCCTCGGCCGCCTGTTTGTACTGTTCGGCTGCATTCGTAAAGTCCTTGAGCTCCTCGTAGCCCGCAGCCTCTACGACGTGGACCGACGCCTTGAAGTCTCCGGGAGCCTTCGACTCGGCCTTCTTCAGCGCGTCGATGCCTTCCTTGTACTTCTTCTGGTCGTAGAGCGCCTGGGCCAGCGAGAGTGCTGCCTGGGTCCCGGCCTGCGTCCCTTCGTACCGATTCACGACCTTCTGGAGGTCAGAAATCGCCAAGGGGAGGTTCCCCGCCGCCGCCGATTGCCTTGCCTGGAAATAAGCCGTCTCAGCCCGCTGGGACTTTATGGACTGGGAGCGCTCGTAGAACCAGACGCCGGCGATCACCACCGCGAGCGCTGTGACGCCCCAGGTGACTTCTCGCTTGTGGACCATGAACCATTCTGTGAGTGATTCCTCATCGGCGCCAAGACGCTTGCGTGGTGCGACGTTCGGTGTGGTCATTTCTCAATCTGCTTTAAGGGTTTGGAGCTGCAAGCCAGTGCCCCCGGGGTGACTCGAACACCCGGCCAACGGTTTAGGAAACCGCTGCTCTATCCACCTGAGCTACGGGGGCCAGACCACGACCCGGTCTGACTACCGGCAAAACCGGGTGCTACTCGCGCGCAATCTACCCTGCCTACAGCCGATCCAAAAGTGGAATCGCGAGCCGGGGTGACGACGTAATGCGACAACCAGTCAGACCGTGAACGCCCTAGCGAACGATCTCGAAAGACCGTGAAAGCGATCCCGCTTCGACCTGGGCTAGTGTCCTGACTGCCTCGACGCGCGCGCCACTGGGACCCTCACGGATGGCCACCTCGAGTTTCTGGAGGGCGTCACGAGCGCCTGCGGCGGCGATTTCTACCCGCCCGTCGGGCCGGTTCCGAACCCAGCCACCCACTCCCAGCTCCTCCGCCTTCTCCACGACGAACCATCGGAAGCCGACGCCCTGGACTCGACCTTCGACCTCGAGATGGATGGTCTCCATCAGCAGCTATCGATTTATGCCGAGCAAGGCCGCCAAAGAAGCTGCAATGGATCCCGGGTCCGACGGCATTCCGCTCATCGGCATGGCCACCTCACCGTCGCGGATCCTTCTCGCGATCTCGTCGAGCGCGGTCGCGAGAGCCTGCGCCGCGGTCGGCCGGCGTTCACGTGCCTGCGGCGCGGACGCGTTCCAATCGGTCGCAGCCCAGGCGTTGGTTGCCTCCGTATCCCCCGTCTCGCCCAAGCGTGCCGCCGATCGCCAATCGAACTGCTGCCAGTCCGTCTCGCCCCATTCCCCACCATCGGATGTCGCGCTCTCCGAAGCCGTCGTATCGGCGAAACCAAAGCTTTCGCTCCCTCCCTTATCCGCGCCCAGGTCGGCGGTGTAATCGCCCACCGAAGGCAGCGGATCGACAAAATGCTCTACGGGCGGCAACTCGTCTTCTTCAGAGGCAAAGTCGGTCGCGTAGTCCTCTTGCGTCTTCGGGGTTGCACGAGTGGAGGCAACCGGAACTGACCTATCGAGGAAGGCTTCGATGGATGGTAGTGTGGCCCTATCGTCGGCCGCTCCGCTCGCCTGATACTCCCGCCGGAGTGACTCGGCGCGTTCACGGTCAGCTCCCGGGACGAACGGGCGTGATACCGCGAAATCCGAGAATCCAATGGCCGGTTGACCCTTCGTCGGTGTGAGCCGCGGTACGAACGGACGTTGTGGCGAACCCTGCATTAACTGCCCTCCCAACTGTACTTGCCTACAAGCGGCACAAAGCGCACCGGCGCGATCTCTTCCCCGTCAAGCTGGTCACCGCGCCGAGTGAACATGTAAAGCGTCTGCTCATCGCGATCGCCAAGCGGGATGAGTATACGCCCGCCTTCGTTCAGCTGCTCGTGATAGGTGGATGGGACCTCTGGAGCGCCGGCCCCGACGAGTATCGCGTCGTAAGGCGCGTATTGTCGCCAGCCGAGGGTCCCGTCCCCCAGCAGGAAGGAGATGTTTCGCGCGCCGATCAGCCGAATGGTCTCGCGCGCTGTGTCGAGAAGCGCCGGTATTCTTTCGATCGAAAAAACCTGTCCCGCGAGTTTGGCGAGGAGCGCGGTCTGATATCCTGATCCTGTGCCGATCTCCAGCACTTTTTCATTTCCTTTGAGCTTCAGCAGCTCGAGGTATCGTGCGTGAATCGATGGTTGCGAGATCGTCTGACCGCTGCCAATCGGAAGCGCTGAATCTTCGTAAGCGCGGTGGCGCACACCGGTCGGGACGAAGAGATGACGTGGCACCTCGTCTATCGCATGAAGGACGGCGAGGTCGTTTATGCCTTGTTCGTGCAGCAGCTCTACGAGCCGCCGTCGGGGACCGCGGAATTCGTGCTCTACGGTTGGTGCCACCACCTCTCCGCCGAGGCGAGCATTGCGTGGTGAGTGAGATCGAGATGCAAAGGCGTTACTGATATATACCCCTCTTGAATCGCGCGAAAGTCGGAAGTTTCCTCTCCTGACCATTCAATCGAGCCGCCACCAATCCAGTAGATCTGTCTTCCCCAGGGATCCTGCATCGGTTTGAGCGAGTCCGAGTAAACTCTTCTCCCGAGTCGCGTCAAACGCACTCCCATGATCGCGTCACCGCGCAGCGGCGGCAAGTTGATGTTGAGCAATGTGTTCGCGGGGAAAGACGGCAGTGATATGACGTGCTTCAACAGGTCGCGCAACGGAGTAATCTGGTCCCGAAGCATGCTCACGTCGGCCCGCAGGTCTCCACCAGCGAATGAAATGGCCACCGATGGGATGCCAAGTGAGAGTCCTTCCATCGCTGCGGCGACGGTGCCGGAGTACAGCACGTCCTCGCCCATGTTCTGACCGTGATTGATTCCGCTCAGAACAAAATCGGGGCGATCCGGCATCAACGCCTCTACCGCCAGCATCACGCAATCTGTCGGAGTACCATCGACCTGATACCTGCGCTCGCCGCGCTCGATCGGTCTGATCGGATGATGGAGCGTCAGGGAATGGCTCGTCGCGCTTTGCTCCCGATCCGGTGCAACGACCGTTATCTCGCCGAGCGGCTGGGCGGCCTCGATCAGGCACGCCAGTCCCTGAGCCAGAATTCCATCGTCATTCGTGCAGAGCAATCTCAACGTTTGAAGATCCCGGCCCGGTGCCGCCACAAGACTTTTATCACCAGCCACGCATCACGGAACTCACGGAAATAACTCGGTGAGCCGTAGATCGTTGAGATCGGTACGTTGACCGTGGTGAAGCCAGCGCGCGCTGCGCGGATTATGAAGTCCGTCTCGAACTCGTACCGGTCACCGACCGCGTCGACTTTGCGGAGAACCTCGGCCTTCATCGCGCGATAGCCGGACTGGCTGTCGCGAACTTTCCCTCCGGACACCGCACGAGTCGCGGCCGAAGAGATCATGTTGGCGATCCGCCGGTGCTTGGGCACTGCTTTGCCTGACAAATCACGTGTGCCGATAACGATGTCGGCGTGATCCAGTGCCCCGATGATGGCCGTCGCGAACGCCGGATCGTGCTGACCGTCGGAATCGATTGTCAGGACTGCGGCGGCGCCCTTCTTCAGAGCGGAATCGAAACCGGCGCGCAACGCGGCGCCCTTGCCCCGATTCTGCGGGAACTCGATGGTCTCATCGGCAACTGTTCTCATCAGCTGAGCCGAGCCGTCGGTGGACCCATCGTCGACGCCGATGATAAAAGCCTTTGGCAGAGTGCGTCGAACACCTTTCACCACATTTGCCAGCGTGGGCTCGGCGTTAAATGCCGGTACGATCACGACTAGTGGCTCGATCAACTTTCGCTACCTCGCTCTTTGTCTTCGATCTGGCCATCGAGGATCGCCAGTATCGATCGCAGATCGGTTTCCATTGATTCGACGGCTTGCGAATCCAGTGCCGCCCGAGCCACCGAGCGCAGCTCGCCGCTCTTCCGGTACTCGTCGATTTTCTGGCGCGCGCCATCGATGGTGTACTTCTCGGTGTATAACAGTTGCTTGACCAGCATCACCAGCTCGATCTCACGACGCTGGTATACCCGGTTTCCTGAACGGTTTTTGGCAGGGTGCAGAAACTTGAACTGACTCTCCCAGTAGCGCAGCACGTGCGGTTTGAGGTCGGTCAGTGTGCAAACGTCGCCGATGGAAAAAAACTCCTGTACCGGTTCCTTCGCTTTCATCGATCTACCTCCGCTCGGAGCTCTCTCGTCATGAGTGCGCCAATCGCGCTGCGCGCCGATTGACCTTCGAACAGAACTGAATTCACCGCGTCGACAATGGGCATTTCCACGGCCTCGCGTTCGGCCAGCTCGCGCGCGCTGTGCGCCGCGGTTACTCCTTCCGCAACCGTCTCACGGTCGCGTAGCACATCCTCGAGCTGTCTTCCCTTCCCAATCTCGACGCCCACCGCCCTATTGCGGCTGAGCGAACCAGTGCAGGTCAGGACAAGATCGCCGAGTCCGGCCAGGCCCGCGAATGTCGTCTCATCGGCACCGAGTGCGATACCGAGCCGGGTCATCTCGGCCAGGCCTCGGGTGATCAGCGCGGCGCGAGCGTTGAAGCCGAGTCCGAGACCTTCGGCAATCCCGGTCGCAACCGCCATGACATTCTTGAGCGCTCCGCCCAGCTCGACGCCGATGATATCCGTGTGGGTATAAGCGCGGAAATATGGAGAGCTGAAAGCGCGCTGTGCGAACTCCGCTGCGTCGTTTCTGTCGGATGCGACCACCACCGCGGTCGGTTGGCGGCCAACAACTTCGGCGGCGAAGCTCGGGCCGGAAAGCGCGACAACCGTAGCGCCCGAGATTTCCTGTTCGACGATCTGCGTCATCAGGCAGAGCGTGTCCTTTTCGATCCCTTTCGTGGCTACAACCAGCGGGGCAGCTCGAGGCAGCCCCGGAGCAGCTCCCTTTACGATTCTGCGCAGAACGTGCGATGGCGTGGCGAGCACGACCAGCTCGGCGGATTCGGTCGCCGATTCCAGATCACCGGTAGCGCCGAGGGTGTCTGCAAGAGCGTGCCCGGATAGGAAGCGAGCGTTTTCGTGTCTCGTGTTGATGGATTCAACAACGTCCGGTTCGTACGCCCACAGTCGTACGTCGTGATCGTTGCGAGCCAACAGATCCGCGAGTGCCGTACCCCACGCGCCGGCGCCAACGACCGCGCAGCGCATCGTCAGACAGCTTCCTTTTTGGCGAAGCGGTGCTCTTCTCCGCGGCGCAGCCGTCCGATGTTGGCGCGATGTGTCCAGAAAACGAACGCAGCGATGATCACACTGGCGATGAAAACCGGAGAGCGTGGATCACGGTACCAGCCGAGAATCGCGATGGGGAGGACGGCGGCGCCCGCGAGTGATGCCAGACTCACGTACCGGCTAGTAGCGAAAACGACTATCCAGACGACTTCGGTAATGAGCATTGGCACCAGGGCCAGAGCCATGAAGACCCCACTCGCAGTGGCGACGCCTTTACCGCCACCCTTCCACAGAAGGAAGATCGGTTTGACGTGCCCGAGTATCGCAGCGACACCGTACACCAACGCCCACAATCCTGGACGTAGAGTCTCGGTGTACATGGGCAGAAAAAAGACGGGGAGAAATCCTTTCAGCAGATCGGCAAAGAACACCGCGATGCCGGTATTGCGGCCGAGAACTCTGACGACATTAGTAGCGCCGAGATTCCCAGAGCCGTGCTGTCTAAGGTCGACGCCACGCAGTTTGCCGGCGATGTACGCGGACGGGACGGAGCCGGCAAGATATGCGATGATGACGCCGACAATCGGCGACATCTACGCGGACTTGCGTCGCATGATTATGCGCAAAGGATTGCCGCGGAAGCCCCATGCTTCGCGGAAGCCGTTGTGCAGGTAGCGCACGTAGTGCTCCTGTACGAGATCCGGATTGTTGCCGAACACCGCGATTACGGGCGGAGCCGTCTCTACCTGAGTCGCGTAATTCAGCTTGATCTCCCGGCCAGCTGCCTGCGGCGGCTGTCGTCTGCCAACGATCGCTTCCAGGGTCGTATTGACCTGCGAGGTGCTTATGCGCTTGTGGCGTTCCGCATCCACCTCGAGGATCAGCTCGAGGATCCGCGTCACGCGCTGCCCGCTCAGCGCTGAAGTGAACACGAAGGGGACGAACTTGAGAAAGGGCGCCTTCTCATGGGCTTCCTTCTCGAACTTGGCCGCCGTGTTGTTCTCCTTTTCCTTGAGATCCCACTTGTTGACGACGACAATCAGCCCGCGTCCGTGCTCCCATGCCAGAGCGGCGATCTTCAGATCCTGATTGTGCAATCCTTCGGCGGCGTCGAGCACAAGGATGCAGATGTCCGAGCGGTCGATCGCGCGGCGCGTTCTCAAAGACGAATAGAACTCGATGCCCTCGTCCATCTTCGACTGACGCCGAAGCCCGGCGGTATCGACGAAGATGAGATCCCGGCCGTGAAAAACCATCGGGGTATCGATCGCGTCACGCGTCGTCCCCGCCTTGTCGGCGACGACTAGTCTGTCCTCGCCGAGAAGCCGGTTGATGATCGACGATTTGCCGACATTAGGCCGGCCTACAACGGCCACGCGGAGCGCGTCGGGTACTTCCTCCGCCACCGTCGGGATCCGCTCGACCAGGACATCGAGCATGTCGCCGGAGTTCTTGCCATTGATTGCCGAGACCGGGACAGGATCGCCCGCGCCAAGCTCGTAAAATTCGTAGTAATCGGTGGTCGAAGGATCGTCGACCTTGTTGGCGACGAGCACCCACGGCTTTCGCGCTTCGCGCAGGATACCGACGACCCGGGCATCGCTCGGGTGGAGCCCGGCCTTCGCGTCCACGACCAGCATCAGCAAATCGGATTCGTCGATTGCCTGCAGCACCTGGCGCTTGATCTCGACGTCCATCGGAATGTGAGGATCGTCGGTGAGGCCTCCAGTGTCGACCAGCCAGAACTGCCGGCCGTTCCATTCGGCGCGCGCGAAATGGCGGTCTCGGGTGGTGCCGGCTTCCTCGCTGACAATGGCGCTGTTCTCTCCCACGATCCGATTGAAGAGCGCGGATTTTCCGACGTTGGGGCGCCCGATGAGTGCAATGACGGGCAGATTCACGCCGCTACTCCAACATGCTCGGACGAGAGAACGTCGATGAAATCGTACGACGGAAAAACGGGCATTGGCAGCGATGCGCGAACGGCATCCAGAGTGAAATCGTCCAGGAAAATGCTGTCCTCGTTGATCGTCTCGGCCGGGATGAGCGCAATGTCGAGATCGTGGCGATGTGCCAGCGCCGACATGATGTCGCGGCCGACCAGCAGTCCGGCGGTCGTGATCGTCGGACCGAACAGCGAATTTTCAGCGACGATCAGCTCGAAGCGCGCGCCGCTCACTTCGGAAAGCCGGTCGAGAAGCGGCCTCATGAGCGGGGCCATCGCCAATCCGGTCACCACACCGATTGTCTGGCCATCGCGACGACTGACTCGATCGAGTCCGGCCGCGACTCGCATGCGCAGCGAAGTAACCGCACCGACGCCGTTTTCGATTTGTGCGAAATCTCCATAATGTTCTGCGCCGGGCAGCTCTCGACCCGCAAGCATGTAGAGCTCGTCCGAGCCGGAAACCCAGGTCACACCTCGTTCGCGTTTTGCACGCTTGCCCCACCGCTCGACCTGGTCGAGGATGGCGCCGGCGGTGTCCCGATCCATGGTCTTCCCCGAGTAAAGATGGGAGAACTGGGTAAGACCGACCGGTACGACAGCAACGGAAATCACGGCGTCGCCCATGTTCCAGAGATCAGTCAGCGACTCCTCTAACACTTCCCCGTCGTTTAGCCCGGGGACGACCACCATTTGCGTGTGGAATTGAATCCCTCCGGCCTCCAGCCTGGAGAGCTGCGCCTTGATGTCGGGAACACGCTGGTTGTTGAGAAGAACCTTTCGTGCCTCGTGATTCGTAGCGTGGACCGACACGTAGAGCGGCGAGAGACGGTACTCGAGAATCCGCTCAATGTCTCGCTCCTTCACATTGGAGAGCGTCGCGAAGTTTCCGTAGGCGAAGGACAACCGGTAGTCGTCGTCGCGGATGTAGAGCGGTTTCCTTAGACCGGCTGGAAGCCCTTCGATGAAGCAGAACTCGCATCGGTTGGCGCAGCGTCTGACGGTCGGCGGGTGGAGAGAAACGCCGAGCGGCTCGCCATCGAGGCGTTCGAGCTCGAAAATGATTTCCTCACCATCCGGTTGACGCGCCTCGATGACGAGCTCCTCGTCGGCGGTGAGAAACTCCCAATCGAGGAAGTCGGCGAGGGGCCGCCCATTGACGGACAAGAGCTCCGTTCCGGGTACGATTCCGAGCTCGTCGGCGATACTGTCCTTGTCGATGCGGGAGACCTTGACCATAGCTCAAGTAATTTAGAGCTAAAGAGAGCGAAAACAAGTAACCGCTGAATCTTAGCTCGCCACGTTTGTGTTCAGGTCGTAGCGGTTTTTTCGCTAGATCGGCGAGGTCGCGGCGAGCGATTGGAGAAGCTTTCTCGCCCGGTCGGCGTTGAACCCCGGCAGCTTTGCAATGGCCTCCTCGCTCGCCTCGCGAACGCCTTGGACGCTGCCGAATTCCTTGAGCAGCTGGCGACGCTTCACAGGCCCGATGCCAGGGACTTTTAGTAGCTCCGAGGTCACGGTTCGCATCGACCGGCGCTTCCGGTTGTAGGTGACCGCAAAGCGATGGGCCTCATCCCGGGCCTGTTGCAGCAACCGCAGACCCGGCGAGCGCCGGGAAAGCCGCAGTGGGTCCTCGCGGCCCCAGATGAAGATCTCTTCTTCCCGCTTGGCGAGGCTGATCAACGGCCGGTCCGTCAACGACAGCTCCTCCAATGCAGAATGCGCCGCGGAGAGCTGGCCCTTACCGCCGTCGACTACGATAAGATCGGGTAAAGGCTTTTGCTCCCCGACTCGGCGCTCGAAGTAGCGGCGGACGACCTCCCTCATGGAAGCAAAGTCGTCGGTGCCCTCGACCGTCTTCACCTTGAACTTCCGGTATTCGCCACGCTTCGGGCGGCCATTCTCGAACCACACGCAGGATCCAACGGTATCCGTCCCTTGAGTCGTTGAGATGTCGAAGCAGACCAGCGATCGCGGCAGTCGTTGCAGGCCGAGCTCTCGGCCAAGCTCATATACCGGGTCGCCTGCCCGCTCCTCGGCCTCCAGCGTCGAGAGCTTTAGCTCTTCCAACAGGTGCCGGGCGTTCTGCTCGGCGAGGGCGATCAGCTCACGGCGCGGCCCGCGCTGAGGGATCTGAATTCGGCTGTCCGGCAATGTCTGTTCGATCAGCTCCCGGTCAGGGAAGTCGAAAGGCAGGAGGACCTGACGTGCCCTTTCCTGCATTCCCAGATAGCTCCCGGCGAGAAACATGGTCATGACATCGGCGTCGTCTTCGCCGTCGATGTTTGTCAGAAAGCGCTGCTCGCGCGACAGAAGCTTGCCGCTCCGGATTCGGAGGACGGTGACACATGCGTCGTCGCCGTCTCGCGCGTAGCCGATGACATCGCGATCTCCGCCCTCGACCTCGAGCACCACCGTGGGCTCTTCCATGCCCTCGAGGTGGTGAAGCACGTCACGAAGCTCCGCCGCCCGCTCGAAGTCCAGCTGCTCGGACGCGAGCTCCATTCTCTCTTCGACGCGGCGCACGACTTCATCCGGACGGCCTGAGAGAAAGAGAAGCACTTCGTCGATCATCAACCGGTAATCGTGCTGCGACTGCGCCAGAATACAGGGCGCCTTGCAGCGTTTGATGTAGTAGTCGAGGCACGGCCGCTCCGGCATCTGCGCCGGCATGTCGTAGTTGCAGCTGCGCACAGTGAACAGCTTCTTCACGACGTTGAGCGACCGCCGCATAGTCCCGACGTCCGTGTACGGACCGAAGTATCTTGCGCCATCGTCTTCCAGACGCCGCGTCACCCACACTCTTGGGAAGGGCTCCTGCACCGTCACCTTGATGTACGGATACGACTTGTCGTCGCGTAGCGCGATGTTGAACCGGGGGCGATACTCCTTGATGAGATTTGCTTCGAGGATGAGCGCGTGAGCTTCGCTTGGAACGACGATTGTCTCCAGGTCGCCGATCAGGCCGACCATGTGACGCGTTTTTACGCTCTCCAGCTGGTCATTGGCGAAGTAGCTCCGCACTCGCGACCGAAGGCGTTTCGCCTTCCCCACATAGAGGGTACTCCCGTCCCTTCCCTTCCATAAATAGACACCGGGCCCATCAGGAAGGTGGGGCAGTTTTACGGCGACTGACTCTGGTACGGGCAGCATGTGTAATTATACCATGCGCGAAAAGGCGGGTTCATTCGCGCTACAACTTCGCCGCGCGCCTCGCCCTCTGGATGACCGTTCTCGCTTCCGGGATCTTGAAGGCTGCCGTCAGAGCAACGTAGGTCACGCCGTAAATCGCCAACAACAGCAGCGCGACGAACTTCGAGTGGATCACGCCTTCATGTGTGGAGAAGACCGGGTTGGCGCGGTCCATTGCCACCTTGTAGATCCAGGGAATCGCCGCGCCCGCGATCGCCGCGGCCCATAGCCGGGTCATTCGCGCCGGGATGAGCCGCGTTCGACCGATTCGGTTGTCGAGCTCCCTGCGGAGAAGATAGAACTCTACCCAGCCAGCGATACCTGCCGACGCCGTGAGGCCGGCCGCGCCAATTTTTCGATCGAGCCCAAGCGCGCCTGGCAGCACGAGCGCGAACACATAGCCGAGCGCGGTGGTAAGAACTACGCGAACGATGGCAAAGCGGAGCGGTGTTTTCGTGTCGCGCATCGCATAGAAGGTCGACGAGTACAAACGACCCATGGTGGACGCCAACAGCCCAACCGTTGATCCAATCAGAATTTGCCAGACCCAGATCGTATTGCCGCGCTGGAATCTGCCGCTCTCGAAGAGCAAGTGAACTATAAGATCGCCCAGCGCAAATAGCGCGACCACGCTTGGCACTATGAAATACGAGATGCGGTCGAGGCCATTCACCAACCTTACTCGGAGATATGCGCCGATCTCGGCGGTGGTTCCTGTTGCGCGCGACATCGCAGGCAGCTCCGCTGCGGATATGGCCATTCCGAAAAGGCTGATCGGAAGAACATAGATCGTTTGCGCGTAGGTGAAAGACGATACCGCGCCATTCCCCAGATAGCTGGCTAGCCAGGCATCGACATACGCACTCACCTGGACTACGCCGCGTCCGATAAAAGCCGGAAGAAAATTGCGGAAAACGTTCTGCACGCTCTCCGTCGCCACTGAGATCGCCGGCCTCACACCGCGCGCGAGCTTCATGACTTGGGGAAGCTGAACGCCGAATTGCAGCGCGCTGCCGACTACCGAGCCATACGCGAGATAGATCGCCAGCTCCGCTTCGTCCCGACCTGTATGGAAGAATATGAGCGTCGCGATCATCGCCAGATTCCACAGCACGGGCGCGGTATACGACAGAAAGAAGCGCCTGTGACTATTGAGGACCCCCAGGCACCAGGCAGAGAAAACAAGCAGGCCGGCGCCTGGAAACAGAATCCGGGTGAGCCGGACAGTCAGATCGCGCTTCTCTCCGGTGAAACCGTTGGCGATGATCGCCACCAGCCACGGCGCGGAAAGAACCCCGAGCAGAACGATGATCGACGCGACCAGCGCCAACATTCCCGCGACCGCGCCTGCGAGTCGCGTGGCCTCTTTCTCTTCGCGCTTTCCCAGCAATCCGGCGTATTCGGGGATGAATGAGGCCGATAGAACACCTTCACCAAAAAGATTCTGCAGGAGGTTTGGAATCCGAAATGCCGCGTTGAACGCGTCCGCTGCCATGCCAGCGCCGAGGTAACGCGCCATCATCGTCTGCCGAATGAGGCCCGCCACTCGGCTGAGCAGAATTCCCGAAGCGACGAGAAAAGCCGCGCCCTTCGACCTGTCCGGTCCGGCCGCACCGGTGCGTGGTGTCGCACGCCGCTCGACTGGCGGCGCCGCTTCCGCTACTTCGTCAGTTTCAGGCGGAATGAATTTATTGAGCGAGCGTTCTTCTTCTCTCGAGTCCTCGCTCTCCGTCACGACTCGACTCGCCCCGCAACAGCTGCCTGCTCGGGTTCCGAGATCGAGCTCGCGCCCAACAGTCTCGTTGCGTGGCGCTCGGCCTCCCGAAGCATCTCTTCCCGCAGCGGCGGTCCATATCGGGCAAGGAGCGGGACAAAATTAAGGCTTCTCTCCTGTGGTTTTCCGAACGGGTAAAGCGAGCCGCGCGCAGTGGCGATCTCCGTCATTGTTTCCGCGTGCTGCCGCTTGGTAGCCGCGATGAGCCGCCGCTCGAACCGATCGAGTCGTCGGAGGAGATTGGCGTGCAGCCCGCCCGTTACCGCGGGGGCGACCGGAGTTGCGCCTTCGTCTACCGCGCGTGTAAGCGCATCGAGACGTTCATCGAGCATCGCCCGCGTCTTGTCGATCTCGGCAAGAACTTCTTCGGACAGGCGAGATCTGGCGACGCGCGTCTCGACCTCGTGCGGATCCCTCAGGTCCTCGGGGAGCAGGTACAGCTTCTCCAGGATCTTTTCGACGTGCGGCTCAATAACCGTACACGACCAACGTGGGACGATCGCCGGGCGGGCGACACCAAGCGTGTCTGCTATCGGTGAGATCTGCGCGAAGTATGCAATTTCGGCCGGCCCACCGATATAAGTGGCCGTCGGCAGGATCGCTCGCTCGATCACAGGACGCAGCAGAACGTTCGGCCCCATGTCGTCAGAAACTTTCTGCTTTGCAGCCGCTTTGATCGGAATGCGCTTGCGCCCGCCCGAGGCCGACGTGAAGACGAGCGACAGTCCTGGGACGTCCTGGACCTGGATCGAATAGCCGCCCTGCTCTATGTCGTGATTTCTTTCCGAGACGACCGCCGCGACTTCCGGGGCTTTGCGAAGCGCTTCGCTCAGCACCGGACTGGCCGCGGCACGCGTGGCCGGATGCGACGCGTCGATCACCGCTATCCCCAGCGGTTCGAACAACGCGCGGAGAAAAGAAACGTACGCCGAGCCAACCGTCTGCTTCTTTGTGTAGAACTGCGCGAGTAAATCGAGCGGTACGCGATCGATCGTCGCGCCTGCACCCTGCGTCAGCGCCTCCAGCTGGTCTGAAACTTCTCCCAGAGGCATCGAGGCCATCGTTCTGCCCAGAGTTTCGGGATGATCGATGCGCAGAAGCCGCGGACCACCGGTAACTGAAACGACGGTGCTGCTCGCTTCCTTGAAGTCAGTGTCGTCGGTTGCCGCCCAGAATACCGGTGCCACCGGAACTCCAATCGCCTGCTCCAGGGCATTGGCAAATGCCAGCGCGCTGAGTGCTTTCGACAGCGTGTAAATCGGACCCCCGAATAAGCCCGGCTGCTGACCAGTCGTGACGACGACTCCGCGCCCGTTTGCTGATGCTTCGAGTCTCTGTTTTGCGTTCCCGGTCGCCTCGAAAGCCGGAGCGAGTCGCGTCAGCCAATCCTGCGACGTCGTCGATCGGACCGTTTCCGCCCGTTCGCGCCAGGATTCCGCGCCGCTTGGAGTTTGCTCGTACCAACCGGGGGGCGCGGCGCCGGAAATAAATGCAGCGGCGAGCGCGTTTCCTCCAATCGTCTGACTTACTACCCGAGGGATCACTGGCGACTCGCGAATAGAATCGTGCGCGGCGAGTCTTCCGTCCACTCTACTCCGCTATAGTCGCCGAAGAGTTTTTCAACACTGAATCCGGCGTCGACGAGCATGCGCTGCAGGTCCTGCGGTGAAAGCAGCCGCACTCGCTCGATGTACTCCTTGCCGCGCTCACGCAAAGTAATCGTCTTCTCGACGAAGCGGTCATCCGGACTGATGGCGCGTCTTTGCTCGATGGTGATGCCGTTCTCGACGCGTTCGTCGTAGGGTACGAGCTCGCGACGGACCTGCATTGCATTCAGATAGTCGATCACCAGCGTTCCGCCGTGCTTCATTGACTCGCAGACCCGGACGAGGACACGGGAGTGCTCGCTGTCAGTGTCGAAGTAACCGAAGCTCGTAAAGAGATTCACTACAAGATCAAAGGTCTGGCCTGCGAACGGCAGCTCGCGCATGTCCGCGCGAACGAAAGGGCCGTCTGGTGATTCGCGCCGCGCCACTTTCAGTAGAGACATCGACAGATCTAGGCCCACAGTCCACCAGCGTTCTCGGAGAACTCTGGTGTGCCGCCCCGCACCGCAGGCGAGGTCCAAGACCCGATCGATCTGACGCCCGGCCAGGTTTGTCGCAATCAGCTCGATTGCCCGCTCCGCCTCAGTCTCATCGCGATGCTGATAGATGTCGAGGTAGTCCTGACCAAACCACTCCTCGAACCAGTCAGCTTCCTGCTCGCCGGTTGCGGACACCACGAGCAGATCCGCGGTTGCGCCGCTCATTTGTGGTAAGGCTCACCACGGGCGATAGTGCCCGCGCGATAGATCTGTTCGGCCAGCACCAGGCGGGCGATCTCGTGGGGAAGCGTCCATGGTGCGAGTGACATCTTCATGCTGGAGTCCGATGCGACATCCTTTGACAGACCGAACGCGCCCCCGATGAGAAACGCGAGGTCTCGGTCTTCATCCCGCGCCTTGCGGAGAAGCTCGGCGAACTTCTCGGATGTCAGTGCCTTGCCGTCCCGCTCGCAGGCGATCGTCTGCGCGCGCACGGGAATCCGCTCAGAAAGGCGCACTCCTTCACGCTCCTTCACACGGTCCGGCGAGATTCCCGTCGCGCGTTCCTCGCGCACTTCATGAACGTCGAGCGGCCAATACCGCGCCGCTCGTGTCTCGTACTCCCGAATCGCCTCGCCGAGCGCGGCGTTCCGCGCCTTTCCCACGACAGCGACGACCAGCCGCATCTAGGCGTAAATGCCGCGGAGCTTGTGGACGCTGGCGACTCTGTTGACCGAAACCATATAGGACGCGGTGCGCATATTGACCCGGTGCTGGCGCGAGAGGTCGAGGACGTCCTTGAAGCTGCGCCGCATGATGGTCTCCAACCGCTCGTTGACGAGATCTTCCGGCCAGAAATATCCGCCGCGATCCTGCACCCACTCGAAGTACGAGACCGTCACACCGCCGGCGTTGGCCAGAATATCGGGGATGACGAAGACTCCATTCTCGTCGAGGATCGAGTCAGCGGCAGCCGTCGTCGGGCCGTTCGCCCCCTCGCAAATGATTTTTGCTTTGATCTCGCCTGCGTTCCGGGTTGTGATGACGTTCTCGAGAGCCGCGGGCAAAAGAACGTCAACATCGAGCGTAAGCAGATCCGTACCGGAGATTACTTCAGCTTTGCCATATCCATCGAGCGATCTATTCTTCTTGACGTGAGCAATCGCATCATCGATGTCGATGCCGTTCGCGTTGTAGAGGGAGACCGAGCGGTCTCCGATTGCCACGATCTTGCAGCCTTCGCGCGCCAGCAGCTGCGCCGCCACCGAGCCGACATTGCCGAATCCCTGAACCGAAATCGTCGTCCCCTTCACTGGCATGCCAAGGTGTTGGAGTGCTTCCTTGGTGACGATCATACAGCCTCGACCCGTTGCCTCGCGTCTGCCGAGTGATCCGCCCAGCTCTACGGGCTTCCCCGTCACCACCGCCGTCGTCGTGTGTCCGACGTGCATCGAGTAGGTGTCCATCACCCACGCCATCACGCGCTCGTTGGTGTTCACATCGGGCGCGGGCACATCCGAATCGGGACCGAGCAGGTTGATGATGCCCGACGTGTACCGGCGAGTCAGTTTCTCGAGCTCCGCTGCGCTCATCGCGAGCGGATCGCATCTCACCCCACCCTTGGCGCCGCCAAACGGGATGTTGACGACCGCGCACTTCCACGTCATCCACGCCGCGAGGGCCTTCACTTCCTCGAGGGTGACGTTCATGTCGAAACGGATTCCACCTTTTGCCGGACCGCGAGAGGTGTTGTAGAGGACCCGATAGCCCTCGAAGACCTCGATCTGTCCATTGTCCATCATCACCGGTATGGACACGATTACCTGTTTCTCCGCCTGGCGCAAAACCTTATACATGCCTGGCTCCAGATCGAGCAGCTCCGCGGCTTTGTCGAACCGCGACATCATCGCCTCGAACGGGTTCTCCTCATCGAGGAAACGATCTTTGTCGGGACGAACGAGCTTGTTGCCGGGGATCTTATAATCGGTGGCCATTAGTAGTGCGTTTTTTCAGTCTTGTTGTGGGTCTGATTTACCGGGTGGACGACGACAGATCCTCAATCAAGCGGTCGATATGCGGTTGACCGTCCTCGATCTTCAGGCGTTGTGAAACATACCATAATGACCCCGCTTCGGCAGGCCACAACGACTCCAGTTTTACTGCATCTTTCAGGGTGCAAACGACGAAGTCAGAGCTACTTGCCTGCTCTGCGAGCCAGTGTGCTTCGGCGCCTGTAAACGCGTGATGGTCGGGGAAACTGTAGGGTCGAACGATTGCGCCGAGCTCCGTCAATTGCCTGAAGAAAGAGTCAGGCTGAGCGATCGCTGCGATTGCCGTGAGATCGGCTCCGTTGAGCGCGTGCAGTGGAAGCCGTTGACCCGTCGACGTGCTCGTCACACCCGCCGGAATCAGTTGCACCGACACCACCGGAATTCTCGGCGCGGCGTGCGCCAAGGCTCGCGTCACGTTTTCCACCGCCGCGCGGTCGGCAACTTTTCGAGTGACGATCGCCAGCGTGGCCCGACGCGCTGATCGAAGAGGCTCGCGCCAGGGGCCGGCGGGAAGCAGTCTTGGGCGGCCGATCCACGCGTCGGCGTTTATCAGGATGACGTCAGCATCGCGGCGCGCGCGACGATGCTGGAATGCATCATCGAGTATCACCACACTGACCCCGCTCGCAATCGCCTCGCGGATGCCGCGTGCGCGGTCGGGTGTGGCAATGACGGGAATACCTTCGTTCAGGCGCTGATGGACGATAGTCTCATCTCCGCCGTACCCGCGCAGAACGATTCCCGGCGCAATGCCGCGCTCGATAAACTGCCGGGCGAACCACGCGGCGATTGGAGTCTTCCCCGTTCCTCCAACGGTCAGGTTCCCGACGCTCAGAACTGGAACCGAAAAATCCTCTGACCGGAAAACGCCCCAGTCATAGAGCTTCCCGCGCGCCGACACGATCGTGTCGTACAGCAGCTCCGCCGGTGTAAGCAGTGCGCGCACGGCCCGGGCCCGCTTGCTGCGGGCCCTCCATATTTGCTCGATCGCACGGCGGCGATCAGCCACTCGCCGTCCGTATCGTATCTGCCATCAGATTCTCAAACCGCAGTCCTTCTTCGGCTGCGGCGCGCGGAGTATCGCCAAGCACCTTTGTCGGAGTCCCGTAGGCAACGGTCACTTTCGCGAAAGGCTTCGGTATCATGAACCGATCCCAGCTGCGAAGATTCCACGCCCGATCAGCGAGAGCTACCGCCGGAACTATGAAACAGTCCGCTCGCTGCGCAGCGATAAGAGCACCAGGCGCGAATTTACGGGCAGGACCACGCGGGCCGTCGGGAGTGATGGCGACCTCGCGTCCGGTCTGCAGCTCCCGGCTAATTGAGATCAGAGCGCGGTCCGCGCCGCGCGTGGTTGATCCGCGAATTAGACCGTAGCCGAGTGAAGCAGCGGCTCGCGCTACGAGCTCTCCATCGCGATGCTCACTAATCAGGACCAGCGCTCCTTCGTTCCTGTGAAACCAGAGGAGAGGCAGCAGTTGACCGTGCCACAGAGAAAAGATGAATCCTTGTCTGCTGGCGCGAAGGTCCCGAACGAATTCGCCGTTGACCACACGGAAGCGCCATGTGCTTCCCAGAATCCGCAGAAAGCCCTTTCCAATTAGAAGTAGCAGCTTCGACTGCCACGGAAATGACTCGCCGCTCTCCTTCATTAAGCCGGGCCCAGCAGATCACTGGCCATCCGTGCGACTCGTTCGGCGGCTCCTGGCGAGCCAAGCCTCGCTCTGACTTCGGCGAGCCCGCCCAGCATCTCGCGCCGCTGCGGGCTCTGTTTGTCGAGCAGGTTCTGCAACACCGAAGCAATTCTCGAGGGAATGATCTGGTCCTGGATGAATTCGGGCGCGATCTGCCTGCCGCCGACGACATTCACCAAACCGATGCTCTGCACTTTCACCAGCCGCTTCGCGAGCGCGAAGGAGATCCGGCCTGTTCTGTAGGCAACTACGAGCGGGCAGTCTGCGATCGACGCCTCGAGCGTCGTCGTACCGCTCTTGCACAAGCCAGCGTCCGCCGCGCGCAACACGCTGAGCGATGCCGAATGAACCAGCTGAAAGGGACACCTCTTGCTGTCCAGGGCCACGGTCGGTGCGACGCTCACCACTACCTGCAATCCGGAGATGCGTGACTGCAGTTCTTTTCCCACAGCCACGAAATCGTCGATATGTCTGTCGATTTCCTGCTGCCTGCTGCCGGGGAAGAGCGCCAGCACGGTCGAGTTCTGCGCCAGTCCAAGGGCTTCGCGCGCCTCTTCCCTCGTCGGCATGTTCTGGGTGCGATCGAGCAGTGGATGCCCGACGAAGGTTGCATCGATCCCGTGTCCCCGCAGCAACTGCTCCTCGAAGGGGAGAATCACCGCCGCCTTCGTCACGAGCTGGGCGAGTTTCGGAAGCCGTCCCGCGCCCCACGCCCACACCTGCGGCGTGACGTAGTACAGAACCGGGACGCCGGCGGCCTTTGCGGCCGCAGCGACTTTCATGTTGAATCCAGGATAGTCGATCAGGATGACGAGAGCGATCTCACCCCTCTCCAACATCCTGCGAATTGTCCGCAACAGCTGAAAATGACGGGGCACGTGCTTCAGCACTTCGAGAAACCCCATCACGCCGAGCTGATGATCGCGATGTATCAGCTCCACGCCCTGTTCCGCGAGCCGAGGACCTCCGACAGCTACCAGCTCGAGATCGGGTCGGATGCGTCGCAGCTCGCCGGCGACCCCGGCCGCGTGGAGATCCCCGGATGCTTCGCCGGCGACGAAGAGAACCTTACGCATCGTGGTGCGCGTGCCCAACCAGTGAAGGAAGAGTCACTTCGATCTCCTTCACAATTCGGAGCGCGACACCCAGCGCAAGCCTTCCCTCTTCACCGGTGACAACGATAGGACCTTGCTCGTTCAACGCGGCGATGAAGCTCTCCAGCTCCAGCTTCAACGGCTCGCCATCCGGTGCATGGAGCTTTTCCCGATCCACAAATGCGGCAATGTCGGCCGGCGCCGACCTCAGCTTGGCCGGATCGAAGTCGTGTTTCAGCCGATACCACTCACCAGTCCCGGCGGCGAGATCGAGCGACATGTATTCGCGCTCCTGGAAGATTCGGATCTTTCTCTTCTTCTCACGCGAGATGCGACTCGATGTGATGTTCGCGACCGCTCCCGACATGAACGTCACGCGGGCGTTGGCGATGTCGAGCATTGGAGTCAGCACCGGGACTCCCACCGCGGCGATGTCCCTCGCTTCGGACCCGACCAGCGTAAGCAGCAGGTCGATATCGTGTATCATGAGATCCAGCACCACGGCGACGTCGGAGCCGCGCGGACTGAATGGCGCGAGACGCTCGCTGTCGATGAACCTCGGTCGTTTCACATGTGGCAGCGCCGCTCTCACCGCGCGGTTGAATCGCTCGATATGCCCGATCTGGATCATCACGCCTTTCTTGCGCGCGAGCTCCAGCAGCGCGTCGGCTTCCTCGAGTGTCGTCGTAATTGGCTTTTCGATGAAGACGTGCTTCCCACGCTCGATCGCAGCGCTTGCCGCCGAGTAATGCCCCGAAGTAGGAACGACAATGACGACTGCGTCGGACGCTTCGAGCAGCTCTTCGACCGATGCGTGGCTGCGCGCTCGCAGCTCCTTTTCTACTTCCTTTCTGCGATCCGTCCTCGTCTCGAAGAAACCGCTGAACTGAATTCCTCGCAGGTCCCGCAGAATTCGTATGTGGTGAAACCCGAGGCTGCCGGCGCCGACTACGCCGACGCGCGGTTGCTTCGTCAAATCACCACTCCGCGCTCGCTTGCCCCGACGAAGCGTATGAGCTCGCGCACTTCCGGCAAATTGTCGATCTCTTCCTGCGCTCGCTCAATCGCCTGCGTGACGTTGAGGTCCGAGCGGAAAAGAAGCCGGTACGCTCGCTTGAGCTCTTTTATTGTCGCCTCGTCCATGCCGCTTCGCTGCAAGCCGACGGTGTTCAATCCGTATAGTCTCACCGGATTGCCGACCGCCTTCAGAAATGGTGGGATGTCTTTCGAGACCCGTGACATTCCGCCGATGAAGCTCT
>Ga0136846_1228962_pt1 | contig 23251 bp, 22 predicted proteins | sample HopSoiMetagenom2_FD_96841 | JGI IMG/M metagenome (GOLD analysis project Ga0136846, IMG submission 96841) | Grasslands soil microbial communities from Hopland, California, USA - 2 Assembly 2016 (version 4) | ecosystem: Environmental > Terrestrial > Soil > Grasslands | place: USA: Hopland... | reverse complement strand
CGAGGCGATCTGTGTGGCCAGTTCGCGCAGCGTGATGCTCAGCTCGCGCACGCTGGGCACGCCCGCATGCGACTTGGCCATCTCTTGCATGATCCAGCAAAAGGCGCGCTCGCTGTCGGTGGTGCCGACGGGCCTGAAGCTGCCGTGCAGCCGCGGTGAGAAATCTTTCAAATCGCCGTTGTGCGCAAACACCCAGTAGCGGCCCCAGAGTTCACGTACAAAGGGGTGGCAGTTCTCCAGCGCGACGCGCCCCTGCGTGGCCTTGCGGATGTGCGAGATGACGTTGCGGCTTTTGATGGGGTAGCGGCTGATCAGCTCGGCCACCGGCGAGCTGCAGGCCGGCTGGTGGTCGACAAAATGGCGCAGGCCGCGGTCATTGCCTCCGGCCAGGCTGTCGTCGCCCTCAAAAAACGCGATGCCCCAGCCGTCGGCGTGATGGTCGGTGTGGCCGCCGCGCTGCGCGAAGCCGCGAAAGCTGAAGGTCACATCGGTGGGGGCATTGCAGTTCATGCCGAGTAGTTGGCACATATCAGTCAGCGTCCTGCTTGTGATTGGGTGAGTTGCCGGAGGAGATGGATTCGGCAGGTGCGGGCATGCGCAGCTGCCACGCGGCCACCATGGCCAGCACGCACAGCGCGGCCAGCATCAGGAAGGACTCGTTGAAAGCGGCCAGCCGTGCCGGGCTGCTGGTGGTGTTAGCCAGCGAGTCGCCGTGGGCGGCTATCCGCCATTCGAGCACGATGCCGCACAGGCTCACGCCGATCGCGCCGCCCAGCATGCGCAAAAAGTTGATGGCGCTCGAGCCTTGCGACAGCAAATGCTCATGCAGGGGCCGCAGCGAGCCCAGGTTGAGCGAAGGCAGGATAAAACCCAGCCCGATGCGGCCCAGCACCGCCCACACCACCAGCATCCACAGGCCTGAGGCCAGGCTCACCGTGAGCATCAGCGCGAACGAGGCCGCCAGCAAGGCCAGGCCGATGCTGACGAGCAGCCAGGTGGGGTGCTTGTCGGCCAGGCGGCCTACGCCGGCAATCGTGGCCGCCAGCACCAGGCCCGCGGGCAGCAAGATGGTGCCGACGTGCGAGGCTGAAAGGTTCAGGCCCAGCTGCAGGTACACCGGCAGCAGATAGGTGGAGCCAAACAGCGCGGTGCCATAGATGAAGGCCACGATGCTGCCCATGGCAAATGGCCGAAAGCCAAAAAGCGCCAGGTTCATCAGCGGCGTACCGCCCGAAGCCGCCATGCGGCGTTGCCACCAGATGAATGCCGCCAGCGCCGCCAGTGCGCCGCCCAGCAATACAAAGGCATGTGCCCGCCCGGCACCGTGCAGTTCGACCATGCCGTTGAGCAGGCACAGCGTGCCCACCGCGCCCAGCAGCAGGCCGCGCCAGTCGATCATCGCGCCACGGCGATTGGGCTCCACACCGCCCGGTGCGGCGTCGGGCACATAGCGGTAAGCCATCCACAGCGACACCAGGCACAGCGGCACCACCATGAAAAAAATCGAACGCCAGCCGAACAGGTCGACCAGCACGCCGCCCACGCTGGGGCCCAGCGCCGGCGCCAGCACTACGCCCATGCCGAAGAGGCCGCTGGCGCGGCCCTGCTCATGCGGCCCGAAGGCCCGCATGATGATGATCGCGGGAATCGGCTGCACCACGCCGGCAGCCAGGCCTTCGGCCACCCGTGCGGCCAGAACCAGGCTGAAACTGTTGGCCAGCCCGCCCACAATGCCGCCGGCCATCAGCATCACCATGGTGCCCACATAGGTGCGGCGGTAGCCATAGCGCGAAAGCAGCCAGGGTGTGGTCAGCATGGAGACCGTCGTGGCCACCATGAAGCCCGAACTTACCCACTGCGCGCGCTCTTGCCCCAGCATGAAGTGGTGGCTCATGTCGGGAATCGCCACGTTCACGATGGTCGACGACATGATGGAGGCCATCGTGCCGATCATGACGGCCAGCAGCAGCAGCCAGCGGTAACGCGGACCGTGGCGCGCCTGCAGGCCGGCAAGGGAAGCGGGCATGGCCCGGGCGTCCGGGGTCAGTCTCTCGGCTCGGACCAGAGCTTGCCGCCGGTGGCCCAGTTCTCGCGCTTGATGTCGGTGATCAGGATGTCCACCGAATCGGGCTGGCCACCCAGGATTTCGACGCTGACGCGGGTAATGGCCTCAACGAGCTTTTTCTTCTGCTCGATGGTGCGGCCTTCCATCATTTCGACGTGGTAAGTGGGCATGGTGTCCTCTGGGGTGTTGTGGTTGATACGGAATAGTCAGGCGGTTGACAGGCGTTCGCCGGGTGACCGGAGAATACGCCCGAAAAATGTCTAATGACCCGATGATAAAAGCAAGAAGCCCGGGCTGGTTGTCGGCCTGCACACTCCAATGCCTTCGCCCGGCAAGCCGGCACAACGCCAACCGTACGGCAAGGCTATCGAACCCGGTTGGGCCCCGCCTCTTCGAGCATCTTCGGTACGCCCAACTGGTGCGCGCAGCGCACGACGGCCTCTCGAAGGGCCGCTTGCCAGGCGCTGCCGATACTGTCGCCGTAGAAGGTGGCCATCGCCTTGCAGGCGACGGGGCGGCCTTGGTGGTCCAGGGTCAAATCGACGTAGAGCGGAAGAGGACCGTCGTGGCTGACCTTGGCTGGCACAGCTCGGGAAGCGATGAGACCGCCGATCAAGCCACCGACGGCAAAAGGCGCGTATTCGGCACGGGTGGCGGGTCGGCCCAGCCGTTCGCCAACGGCGACGTTCAGAGCGGTCAACCGCAACTGTCCGCTGAGCTTTGCGCGCAATTGTTCGTCCAGTTGTTCGGCCAACGCGCCTCTGAGTGCTTCGATCGGCATCTGTTCAAAAGCACTGTCTTCCAGCCGCTCGGCTTCGCCCTGGGGCGTGACGACCTTGCGTGCCAACTGGGCAGCGGGAGGGCGGCCGTCGATCACGATCAATTCGGCGCTTCCGGGCGCATCAAGCGAGCCGGCGACGGTGTACTGGGCGGCGCCCATCACTGAAAAAGACCAAGCGGCGCCGACTGCCGCGACGAACATTCCGCGCGAATTCAACTTCATCGGACCTCCCTGGCTATTGTGTCGCTGTAGTCTAAGTCATCGCGGTTGTTCGGCAGGCGGGCTCGCACGCAGTCTGACACCCGATGTTGAAAACAAGCGGGCCGTGTTGTTTTGTCGGCCTGCACTGACAGCATGACAGGTGTTGCCGCCGGACCAGAGTGGCCGCGCCGGCGCTATCCTGTGTCTTTGGCTTAGATTTCCTGCCGAGCGCTACGCTTTTCAGCTGTGCAGGCCCACAACCTACCGGGGCAAGCCGTTTGTTCTTCACCACCCCATCCCGATCCACTGACCAGCCCCTGCCTTTGCTGGCCGGCCGCAACTACCGTTGCCACTGCGGGCAGCCCGTGTTTTTTCGCAACAGCAAATGCCTGGCCTGTGGCACGCCGCTGGGCTATGACTGCGAACGCGGCCTGCTGCTGCCGCTGATGCCGGGGCCGCGAGAGGGTACATGGCAGGAATGGCAGGCTGCTGGCGCGCCGGCCGCCGCACCGCCCGATGATGTCCGGCCGCCTTCGCTTCACAACATTCCCGGCCAGGAGTCCGGGCCTGGCGTTGCGCCGGCTGCCTCTGCCGAAGGCGCCGGGCCTGCGCCGGCCCAACCCGCCGAAAGCGGCGAGCCGCTTTACAAGCGCTGCCTCAATCTTTCAACCCCCGCGTCTTGCAATTGGCTCGTGCCGGTGGAAGACGCCGCCGACATGTGCCGGGCCTGCCGCCTCAACCGCACCATTCCGGACCTGACCGACCCGGCCCTGCCCGACAACGGCTACCTGTGGGGCCTGGTCGAACTGGCCAAGCGCCGCCTGGTGTCTGCGCTGATCCTGCTTGGCTTGCCAGTGGCTTCGCGCATCAGTGAAGACCCTGAACGCGGCCTGATGTTCGACTTCCTGCGCTCGCCGGTGAATGGCCCGCACATCATGACGGGCCACAACACCGGCCTCATCACGCTCAATGTGGACGAAGCCGACGACGCCAAGCGCGAAGCGGTGCGCAAGGCCATGCGCGAACCCTACCGCACCCTGCTCGGGCATTTCCGCCATGAGGTGGGCCACTACTACTGGGACCGCCTGATCGCCGGATCGTCCTGGATGGACGGCTTTCACGAACTCTTCGGCGACGAAACGCTGGACTACGCCGCGAGCCTGCAGCGCAACTACGATGAAGGCCCACCCGCCGACTGGCCGCTGCATTACGTGAGCGCCTACGCCAGCACCCACCCTTGGGAAGACTGGGCCGAATGCTGGGCGCATTACCTGCACATGCGCGATGCGATCGACACCGCGTTGAGCTTCGGCCTGAGCGTGGACCATTTCGACCTGGAGTTCATACCCTTCACGATAGATGCCCTGTACCAGCCGGAACACCCGGACGCCGAGCAGTTCCTGACCTTCCTGAACCACTGGACGCGCCTGACCACCATGCTCAACGAGATGTCACGCAGCATGGGCCTGCCCGACTTCTACCCTTTTATTCTGCCGACCGAGGCCGTGGCCAAACTGCATTTCATCCACCTGGTGGTGTCTTCGCGGAGTTGGTTGCAAGAAGAAGAGGAGGCGACCGGTCAGGCGGAGAAGGCGGAGAAGGCGGAGGAAGTGGCAAATGCCGGCGAACCGGCCGACGCGGCCCCGGCGCAGCAATCACAAGGCCAACGGCAAAATCCTTAAGAAAAAAGAGGCTGCAGCCCAATCAGAACGTGGGGAGTCAGCTACTTTTTTAATAGCAAGTATCTGAAGATGGATTGCGTTAAAGTCGGCGCAACGCCACCCTTCAACTCCCCTGATCCATGCCAGCCCGGCCCAGAAGCCACCACTACAGCGTCTATGTGATCGAGCTCGGGCCCGAGGTGTGGGACGTCGCGCGCTTTCGCCGCGCCAACCCGGACTACCAGTTCGGCAAGCCCTTCGTCTATGTCGGCATGACCGGGCTGGACCCGGACCTGCGGTTTGACAAACACAAGGCTGGCATCCAGTCCAACCGCTTTGCGCAGGACTTCGGCGTGCGCCTTTTGCCGCGGCTCTACGAGATGTACAACCCCATGCCTTATGACGCCGCGCGCGACATGGAAGTCGAGCTGGGCATCGCCCTGCGCGAAGCAGGTTACGGGGTCTGGCAGGCCTGAGCTTTGGGCGTTTTCGTGCGCGTTATTCCAGTGCGCTCACGGTCACACCGTGCTTGTCTGAAAATGCTTTGAGGATGTCCGAAATCTCTGCGTCCTGCAACGTCGTGACCAGTTCGACGATTTTGTTGCCGCTTCCTTTGTGGCTATCGCTGACTGCCACAGTGGCCGAAGGGTCGGTGGCGGTAAATACCTTTTGCAGTGACGGGCCCAGTGAGTCCATCACGCTGTCAGGCGCGGCGCCAGAGCCGGCCGTGTACTGAACGTCAAAAGAGAAATTGGTCTTGGGTTTCATGCCGGTACCGTCTCTTATTTGAGCAGCGTTGCCGTGAGCGTGATTTCCGGCACGCTGGCCAGCGCTTTTGACAGCGGGCAACCCTTCTTCGCGCCCTGGGCAATTTCCTGGAACTTCGCCTCATCGATACCAGGAACTGCCGCCTCCAGGGTCAGCGCAATACGGTCGATCACAAAACCATCGCCTTGCTGGACCAGGCGCACGCGTGCGCGGGTGTCCACCTTGTCGGTGCTGAACCCGGCCTTGTCGCAGGCAAACGAAAAGGCCATGGTGAAGCAGGCTGCATGGGCGGCGCCGAGCAATTCCTCCGGGTTGGTGCCGCTGCGGTCGTCTTCGAACCGGCTGCCGAAACCATAGGGATAGGCCTTGAGCGCGGCGGTTTCCGTGCTGATCTGGCCCCGGCCTTTTTTGCCTTGGCCTTCCCAATGAACGGAGGCGGATTTTTCAGTCATGGCTGCCTTTCGGGTGGAATGGGTTAAAGAGGAGTTCGGCCACATTCACCGCCAGGAAAGCCGGCGGGCTCGCCAGCGAGGGATATTGTGGGGATGCCGGGCAAGCCAGTGTGCACGCCGGCCTGGCTGCAAGACGTCGGACAGTGCCCCGAGCGCCGCCATGGCGCTTTCCTACAGCGGCGGGCTAGGCGGTTTCCGGCTCGCTCTGGTTGGCTGGGGTGGTTTGAGAGGCCGCTTCAGAGGCGACGGCATCGAGTGCCTGGGCTATCACGCCGTGGCTGTCAACCGGCCTGAGCAGGCGTTCGCGGATCAGGCGCTCGCAGCTGCGCTTGGTCATGGAGTGAGGCTGGCCGCCGTGGCTCACGAACATGAACAGCGTCCCCCGGGTGCTGGCCCAGATCAGCTGGGCGCGCAGCCAGCGGCGGCGAGAGTACAGGTCGACCCAGTGGCCGGAGCGCAGGCCGAGCAACACGCGCTCGGCATCTTCCTGGTCCAGGGCCGGCGCGCCGTTGGCGGACGACTCCTGTTCAGCGATGAGCTCTGCATGGGAGGAGTCGATCTCTTCTGCGGCGGGTTCTGCGGCCTGCATGGCAGCGGGTTTTTCATACTCTTGCTCTTCTTCCAGCGGGGCAAGGTCGCCCGGCGCCGTCGGCAGGGTGTCTTCAAAGCCCGCGGCGTCCAGCTCGTCGCGCGCAAGCCAGGGGTGGGCGGCGGCCTTGGCGCGGCGCTGCTCCGGCGTTGCCGGCAGCGCCTCAGGCGCGCCCGACAGCTCTTCGGCCTCCAGCGGCGCGACGCCGGACTCTTGCGCGTCGCGCCGGCTCTTCAGGCGGCGCAGCTTGAGCACCGGGCGGTGCAGCTTCATCAGGCCTTCAAAAAAGGGCTCGCTCTCGCGCGGGTCCTGGCCCAGCAGCTCCAGGCCCTCGTGCAACTTGGCCAAAAGGCCCGGGATCATCTCGATGAGCTTGGCCGGCCGCTTGAGCGTCACTTCGCGTTTGACGCTCCAGAGGAGGTCCGGCACGACGGAGCCAAAGCCCAGCGGGTCGACCTGGTTGCGCGTGTCGGCCAGCTTCGCGTGCGCCATGGCCAGCGCCCAGGGACCGAAGAGGAAGTCGAGTATCAGGCCGGGCACCTGGTCCAGGTCAGAGCGGGTGCTCAGCTCAAAGGCGATCTGGTCGGCCTGCGTCTGGCGCTCTTCGGCAAAACGCAAGGACTGCAGCACGTTGTTGCGGTTTTCCGACTCCTGCTGGTCCTGCTCATCCCAGCCGTATTCGAGCCCGGCCAGGGCCATGCCGAAAGGCTGCGCGTCTTCGATCGTGAGGCTGTTCAGCTCGTTGAAGGCACGTGTGACAGGCTCAAAAAATGCCAGGAATTCAGGGCTGAATTCGTCGTTGTACTTGAAGCTGCGTTGCGCCACCCGCTCCATGACACGGCGCCCCGAATGGCCTTCGTCACTGAAAAAGCGCGGGTCCACCATGGCCAGGCGCAGCAGTGAGGGCTCCAGCGCCACGATGGCTTCGCGCACGGGCACCAGAAGCCGCGGGTCCTGCGCCACCTGGTTGACCAGCTTGCGCACCACCTCCAGCCCCAGCACCTGGCCGACCTGCTGGGCCTCTTTTTTGAGCTGGGTGCGGATGATCGCGCGTTCGCGCGGGCGGGCGTACGAGCCCCATACCTCGGCGTCAAGGTGGCTGCGTTCGTCAACAAAACGTTGCGGCCGGTCGACGGCCGGCATGTCTTCGTAGTGAGACAGATAACCGGGGCGAGACTCGGCCAGCGGCGCGGAGCCCGAGTCGGGCGCTTCCTTGAGCGCTGTCAGCTCTTTTTCAACGGTCTGGTAATAAGAAGGCGCGAGCCCATGGTGGGCGTTGCCACCGCCGCCGAACAGGAACTCCTGAAACAGTTCGTCCCGGATTTCGTAGTTGGACAGGTCGGCGTACTGCGGCGGCGCCTGCGCACCGCCGGCCTCACCGAAGCCGGTGGCACCGGTGCCATGGCCATCACCGCCTTCGCCTCCGTGACCCGAGCCCAAAGCGGCAGCGCTGGAGCCGTTGCCGCCCTGGCCACGCCTGCGCCCCGCGCTGGCCGGTGTCTGCAACACCCGGTAGCTGGCGCCCTGCACGTTGGCAAGCTCCAGCTGGTTGATCAGCCGTTCGTACAGCCGCTTGAGCTCACGCCCCAGCGGAGCTGCCAGGTATCTGAACCAGAGCGAGGCAATGGCCGGCTCGGCATTGCTGGCCGCCCCATTTCGCGCAAGGTTTGTGCAAAGACGTCCGGCCGCAGCGGATTGAGCTCCGGCCTCACATTGGGTAGCCCCTGGACCGTGCTGATCAGTTTGTTGAGCTCGGGCAGGGTTTGCTCCACCGCGGGCAGAACCTGCTGGAGCAGGCGCGACGATTCGATGGCCTGCGAGACGTGGCTGTCATCGACCAGGGAAAAACTCGTGTGGCTCAGTGCGGCAAAAGCGCTGGACGATGCGGTGGCAGAGGCGGCGAGCTGTTCCGGGGTGGCTTCGGGCGTTCGGGCCGCCTGCGCGGCTGTCTTCACATTGGCCTGGAAATGGACAAGCAGGTCGGCGGGGTACTGCACGCTCCAGACGGATTTGTTCTTCTGGAGGTCGCGCCAGGCGGTGGCCAGCTCGTCGCGTTCTTTGACCTTGGTGCATTGCGTTTCCGCAACCTGGAGGCCCGCCACCGCATCTTCTATGCACTGCTCCAGGGCGGGCCGGGCCGCTTGGGCGGCCGCCTGCAGGCAAGATTGAAGAACGTCAGGTTGCGAAGCCATCTGGAGCCAGTTTTTGCAGAAATAAAGAAGTCGACCCTCAGCCAGCCAGCTGCAACCGTCCGTGCCGGGGTGGAGAGACGTCTAGGGTAAGGGCCAACGGCGCCCCCATTGAAATGCTTGCAAAATGTTTCACTTGGTTTCGCCTGTACACATATGGTTTGAAGCTCCGCGTAGAGGCCTAGTTACGGCAATTTACGCCTAAATGCCCCCGGATAGCCGGTTTGCAGGACTCTTCGCAAAGTTGGGTGATTGTCAGGAACGGTCGGTTTCGCACAACACTTTGGGTGTGCAAAATACCCTTCTGTGTTGCGGAGTGTGTTTAGTGTTGTTTCTGGTTTCGATATTGCGGCGCCTGTTCCGGCGCCTGTTCAGCCGTCAACTTTGTTGCTTGCATCGGTTTGGGCTCGTTGGCCTCTGGCCGCAGGGCTGTCTGGCCGGTGCGCTGTGGCTGGGGATGTGCGGCGCCGTGTGGCCCCACACCGTGCTGGAGAACGCCGCACTGCTGGGCCTGGACCGCGAACAGATTGCCGCAGCCCTGCCCGACGCCCAGCCCGTCAGGTCGCCCCGGCGCCTGTCGTCAGGCGCGCTGGGCTCCCTTCGAGTGGCCGATGCGCCGTGCGAGGGCGCGCACTTCGAGCAGACTTTATATTTCAACCACCAGAAACTCGCGCAGATGGACCTGGTGCTGCTCAACCCTGCCTCCGGCCCGGGGGCGGAAGACGCCATAGCCCATGTACACGAGGCCTTGCTGCAGTCCCTGCGGGCGCGGCTCGGTCCCGAGCTCGCCGCGTTCGCCGCCGCACCCGAAACGCTCGCCGACACTGCCTCCTGGGTCAACGCCGACGCCGATGTCATGCTGTTTCGATCAGGACGGGCGGAGCACCCCAGCCTGCGCATCGTGATCAAGCAGCGGCAGGTGGTGGACGCGGGCGAACTTTGACGTTGGGGCACGTCTTGCTCTCAGTCCAACTTATGAATTAAATCGACGGTTTGTCCTTATTTGGTCTTGGAAGTTTGCTATTAAAAATGTAGCAATCAAGCCGCAAATCGGGTTGCCGGCGAAGAAACCCGGCCCATGAAAAAAGGCGCCTCACAGCGCCTTTTCAGTTTCAGGGCAGGGCGTTCAAGCGCCAGCCTTCACCTTCAACCGCCACGCATGCAACAGCGGCTCGGTGTAGCCGCTGGGTTGCTCCAGGCCTTTGTAGACGAGGTCGCAGGCCGCCTTGTAAGCCGCTGAGGTGTCGAAGTTGCCGGCCATGTTTTTGTACAACGGGTCGCCGGCGTTCTGGCCGTCGACCACGGCGGCCATGCGTTCAAACGTTTCCTTGATCTGCGCTTTGGTGACCACGCCGTGCAGCAGCCAGTTGGCCATGTGCTGGCTCGAAATGCGCAGTGTCGCGCGGTCTTCCATCAGGCCGACGTTGTGGATGTCGGGCACTTTGGAGCAACCCACGCCCTGGTCGATCCAGCGCACGACGTAGCCCAGGATGCCCTGGGCGTTGTTGTCCAGCTCTTGCTGGATTTCGGCGGGCGCCCATTGCGCGTCGGGCGAGACCGGCACCCGCAGCAGCTCGGGCAGCAGGCGGGCGATTTCGGATTTCAGGTCGACGGTCTTCTCAATGTCTTTTTGCACCTTCGCCACATTGACCTGGTGGTAATGCAGCGCGTGCAGCGTCGCGGCCGTGGGCGAAGGCACCCAGGCGGTGTTGGCGCCGGCCTGCGGATGCGCGATTTTGGCTTTGAGCATGTCGGCCATCAGGTCAGGCATGGCCCACATGCCTTTGCCGATCTGGGCGCGGCCGCGCAGGCCGCAGGCCAGGCCCGTCAGCACATTGCTGCGCTCATACGCGCTGAGCCACGGGCTGATCTTCATGTTGCCCTTGCGGATCATCGGGCCTGCCTGCATGGCGGTGTGCATTTCGTCGCCGGTGCGATCCAGGAAGCCGGTGTTGATAAAGGCCACGCGGCTGGAGGCCGCGGCGATACAGGCCTTCAGGTTGACGCTGGTGCGGCGCTCTTCGTCCATGATGCCGAGCTTGACGGTGCTGTCCGGCAGGCCCAGCACTTTTTCGACGCGGCGAAAGAGCTCGTCGGCAAAGGCGACCTCAGCGGGGCCGTGCATCTTGGGCTTGACGATATAGACCGAGCCCTTGCGCGAATTCTTGATGCCGGGCTTGCCCTTGCGCTTCAAATCGTGAATTGCGATCGCGGTGGTGACGACCGCGTCGAGGATGCCTTCCGGAATTTCCTTCGTGCTGCCGTCGGCCGCGGTGTACAGCACGGCCGGGTTGGTCATCAGGTGGCCCACATTGCGCACAAACATTAGCGAGCGGCCGTGCAGCGTGACAGGCTTGCCGGTGGGCGAGGTGTACTCGCGGTCCGGGTTCAGTCCGCGGGTGAAGGTCTTGCCGTCCTTGGTCACGCTTTCGGTCAGCGTGCCCTGCAAAATGCCCAGCCAGTTGCGGTAGGCCAGCACCTTGTCGTCGGCATCCACCACCGCGACTGAATCTTCCAGGTCCATGATGGTCGACAGGGCGGCTTCGACCACCAGGTCGCTCACGCCGGCCGCATCGGTTTTGCCGATGGGTGTGGCGCGGTCGATGCGGATGTCCAGGTGCAGGCCGTTGTGTTGCAGCAGCACCGACGAGGGCGCCGACGCCTTGCCCTGGAAACCGATGAACTGGCTCGCGTCTTCCAGCGTGGTGGTCTTGCCGCCTTTCAGGCTGACGACCAGCTTGCCGCCCTTGACGGCGTAACCCGTGGAATCGATGTGCGAGCCCTTCTTGAGCGGCGCGGTGCGGTCCAGCACATAGCGTGCGTACTCGATGACCTTGGCGCCGCGCACCGGGTTGTAGCCCTTGCCTTTGGTGGCGCCGCCTTCTTCCGAGAGGACGTCGGTGCCGTACAGCGCGTCATAGAGGCTGCCCCAGCGTGCGTTGGCGGCGTTGAGTGCGTAACGCGCGTTCAGGATGGGCACCACCAGCTGCGGGCCGGCCTGTTTGGAGAGTTCGGCATCGACGTTGCCGGTGGTGATGGTGACCTTCTTGGGCGAGGGCACCAGGTAGCCGGTCTTTTCGAGGAAGGCGCGGTAGGCCTTCATGTCGGCGATGGGGCCGGGGTTGGCTTTGTGCCAGGCGTCCATCTCGGTCTGCAGGCGGTCGCGTTCGTCCAGCAGCGCAAGGTTTTTTGGCGCCAGGTCGGCCACGATGGCGTCAAAGCCCTTCCAGAAGGCGGCGCTGGCCACACCGGTGCCGGGCAGCACTTCGTCTTCGACGAAACGGTAAAGATTGGTGGCAACCTGCAGCCGGTGGCTGGCGGTGCGCGGTGTCGTGCTTGTTGTGGTCATGGTGTGGTCCCTTTACTCAAAAATCAAAAAATCAAAAAATAAAACGGCAATGCCAGGTCAGCGGCTTAGTGAAATGGCAACGACAGCACATCGCGCAGGCTGCTGCCGGTATGCACGGGCTGCGTGCCCAGCTCTTCAAACGGCAACTGGTAGCGATTGACCCACAGCGTCTGGTAGCCATACCAGGTGGCCGCCAGCGCGTCCCAGCTGTTGCAGCTCACAAAGGCGATCTGTTTCGCGTCGAAGCCGGTGGCCTTGGGCCCGAGCGCATAGGCCTCGGGCGCGGTTTTGTACTTGCGGATGCTGTCCACGCTGATCACATGGTCCAGCACGCCGTCCAGCCCGGCCGACTTGACGGCCACGTTCAGCATGGAAGGGTCGCCGTTGGACAGGATGCCGGTGACGATGCCGCGCGCCTTCAGCGCCTGCAACACCTCGCGGTTTTCAGGAAAGGCCGACAGGTGGCGGTACTGGTTCATCAGCTGTTCTTCATGGGCGGCGCTCAAGTCCAGCCCGAGGCGCTTGCACGCATAACGCAGGCCAGCGCGTGTGAGGTCCCAGAACGGCCGGTAATGTGCGCCGCCGTTGCTGATGGTCACCAGGCGCGTGTATTCAATCTGCTTGTCGCGCCACAGCACCCCCAGCGCGTCGCCCTTGCCCGGAAACAGCTGCTCGGCCAGCAGGCCCACGCTGTACACGTCGAACAGCGTGCCGTAGGCGTCAAACAGCACCGCGCGCAGTTTGGTGTTCGGGTTGGGGCGGGGCTTTTCCATAAGCCTCTACTGTATTTGATACATCGCGCGCGATTAATCACCGCGAAATCGTTTTATCCATGACATTCACAACCCTAATTGACGGGCGATGCCGGATTTGGAGGCCTGTTTCCCGGCGGCCGCGCTGGCATAGCTCTTGCATCTCGTCTTGTACACAAGTATGGATGCTTTCAATTGGTGCATATCTCCCCACTGCTGAATTCTTCCGATCCGCCCGCTGCGACTGAGGGCGCGGTGGCGCCTGCCGGCACGGAGTCCGGCTTGGCGCCCGAGGCCTGGATTACCAGGACGTCATTCCCGCCCGGCTCTGGCGGCGCGCTGGCCGGGCTTTCATTCGCGGCCAAAGACAATATCGATGTGGCGGGCGTCCCGACCACCGCCGCCTGCCCCGCCTTTGCCTACACCCCAACGGCGCACGCCGCCGTGGTGCAAAAGCTGCTCGACGCAGGTGCGCAACTGCTGGGCAAGACCAACCTGGACCAGTTTGCCTGCGGCCTGAATGGCACGCGCTCGCCGTACGGCGCCGTGCCCAATGCGATCAACCCCGCCTATATATCAGGCGGTTCCAGCTCGGGCTCTGCCTACGTGGTGGCCACAGGCCAGGCGGACTTCGCGCTGGGCACCGACACGGCCGGCTCGGGGCGCGTGCCAGCCGGCCTGAACAACATCGTGGGCCTGAAGCCCTCCAAAGGCCTCATCAGCGCGCGTGGCGTGGTGCCGGCCGCGCAAAGCGTTGACTGCGTGTCCATCTTCGCGCGCACCGTGGCCACAGCCGCCCGGGTGCTCGAAGCGGCGATGGGCTACGACCCGCTGGATCCGTATTCGCGTGTATTGACGATGGCCCACTCCGCCTTGCCGGCCGGCTTTCGTTTCGGAGTGCCTTCGGCGCTGAGCTTCTACGGCGACGCGCTGGCTGAACACGCTTTTGGCGAGGCCGTCCAGCGCATGCAGGCCCTGGGTGGCGTACCGGTCTCCATCGACTTCACGCCGCTGGCCGAGGCGGCCGCGTTGCTTTATGAAAGCGCGCTGGTGGCAGAACGCTACACAGCCATCCGGGATTTTTTCGACGCGCATGAAGACGCGGTGATCGAGCCGGTGCGCAGCATCATCGGCGCGGGCAAACAGTACAGTGCGGCCGATTTGTACGCGGCCCAGACGAAATTGCACGCGCTGGGCCAGCAGGCAGCCGCGATGTGGCACGACATCGATGTGCTGTTGCTGCCGACCGCGCCCACACACTACACACTGCAGGCCATGCAGCGCGACCCCGTCGTGCTGAACCGCCATCTGGGCACCTACACCAACTTCGTCAACCTGCTGGACTATGCGGCGCTATCAGTGCCCAGCAGCTTTCGGCCTGACGGACTGCCCTTCGGCGTCACGCTGGTAGGGCTGGCCGGCAGTGACTGGCAGCTGGCTGAGTTGGGGCAGCGCTATCACCATGCCACGGGTTTGCCGCAGGGCGCGTCGAACGAACCCTTGCCTGCGCCCGCGGCCTTGCCTGGCATTCAACCGGCGGCTACCGTCAGGCTGGCCGTGGTAGGTGCGCATCTTTCCGGCATGCCGCTAAACAGCCAGTTGACCTCACGCGGCGCCACGCTGGTCGGCCCGGCACGCACCGCGCCGGACTATCGTTTTTACGCCCTGCCGGGCACGGTGCCGCCCAAGCCGGGGCTGCTGCGCGTCGCGCCCAACGAGGGCGCAGGCATCGCGCTGGAAATCTGGGAGATGCCGGTGCAGCACTACGGCTCTTTCGTCGCCCTGATTCCCGCACCGCTGGGCATAGGCACGCTGGCGCTGGAAGGCGGCGGCAGCGTCCAGGGCTTTGTCTGTGAAGCGCACGCCCTGCAGGGCGCCGAAGACATCACCCACCTGGGCGGCTGGCGCGCCTATCTCGACTCACTGAAGCAGGCCGCGCCGGCCTGAGGCTCCCCCCTTCCTAGCCCCAATCACCCCGTTATCCATCACCAGCAGGAGCATTCCATGAAGCCCGTTCCAACACCGTCATCCGCCTCTTACGGCCCGGCACGCCGCACCCTGCTCAAGACCACGGCCGCCGGCGCCGCATTGGGGCTGCTGGGAATGCCGGCCATCCTGCGCGCGCAGGGCGGGCCAAAGATCCGCATCGGCTACTGGCCCATCGCGGCCGGCCTGCCCTTTTACTCGGCCATCGAGCTGGGTTACTTCAAGGAGGCCGGCCTGGACGTGGAGCCGCTGAAATTCGCCGGTGCGCAGCAAGTGATGGAGGCGGTGCTCTCGGGCCGCGCCGACGGCACCGCCAACGGCACCGGCTCAGCCAACATTGCCATCGGCGAGATCGCCCAGCCCGGCACGTTCAAAATCTTTTGCTCCAACCCCAGCAACGTGAAGAACGTGCTCGACGAAGTCATCGTGCCGGCGGCCAGCCCGGCCAAGGTGATGGCCGACCTCAAAGGCAAGCGCGTCGGCTCCGGCCCCGGCATCCAGAACGTGACGCTGGCCAAAACCGTGCTGGAACGCGGCGGTGCCACCGGCGCGACCGTGGTCGAACTGCCCATCGGCCAGCATGTGGCAGCGCTCGCCGCAGGCCAGATCGACGGCGCCTACACACTGGAGCCCACCGGCACCATAGGCCGCATGAACGGCACGACCCGCGTGCTCGAAGCCGGCGTGATCGCGCGCTACGTGCTGGGCGACCCGATGGCGCCGTGGTTCGGCGGCTCGGCCTCGCTGTCGTCCGACTTCATCAAGAAGAATCCGGATGCGGCTAAAAAGTTCGTCGCTGCTTACGGCAAGGGCGTGGCGTATGTGCGCAGCAAATCGGTTGAGGCCCGCCAGTACCTCAAAGGCTATACCGCCATCGAAGGCCCGCTCACTGGCGAAGTGCCGCTGGCCGCGTACACCATGTACAACGAGTTCACCCCGGCCGACGTGGCGCATTTCCAGAAGTTCTTCGACCTGTTCTCCGAAAAAGGCATCTTCAGTTCACGCCTGATGGTGGACTCCATGCTCTACAAGGGCTGAACATCATGGACACCGCCTCCTCCACAGCGGCAACGCCCGCCAAACCCTGGACGCCGCCAGCCGCGCCAGCGGCCGTCGTGCAGCGCACACCGGCGCTGGACAAGGCCCTGCCGTTTATCGGTCCGGTGGTGCTCTTCATCATCTGGGACCTGGTGGTTCGGCTGGGCTTCATCAAAGCCATCCTGCTGCCGCCCCCGATCGATGCGCTGGGCGCACTGCTCAGCGGCCTGGCCGGCGGGCCGTTGCTCAAGGACTTCGCCGTGACGGTGTGGCGCACGGTACAGGCGTTCATGATCGCCGCCGCTGTCGGCATGCCGCTGGGTGTGCTGCTCGGTAGCAACGAGAAGGCATACCGCAGCGTCGAATTCCTGATTGATTTTTTCCGCTCCACGCCATCTTCGGCGCTCATCCCGTTGTTCCTGATGATCTTCGGTGTGTCAGACATCAACAAGGTGGCCATCGCCGCCTTCGGCGCGCTGCTGATCGTGGTCTTCAACAGCGCCTACGGTGTGATCAACGCGCGCAAGCAGCGCGTGATGGCGGCCAAGGTCATGGGCGCCTCGCGCTGGCAGGTGTTCAAGGATGTGCTGGTCTGGGAAAGCCTGCAGCCGAGTTTTGTCGGCCTGCGCTCGGCGGTGTCCATGGCGTTGGTCATCGTGATCGTCGCTGAGATGTTCATCGGCGCCGACTCAGGCCTGGGTAACCGCATCATCAATTCGCAGCAGGTGATGAATGTGAAGGACATGTATGCGTCCATTCTGGCTGCCGGCGCGCTGGGTTATGCACTGAATATCTTGTTCTTAGTCCTTGAGCGCCGCATCGTGCACTGGAGTGGAAGATGACCCAAGTTCTCAACGCCCCCGTCTTCGCCGATGTCCCGGTGCGCGAGTTCCAGCCCGGCCCGGCCGGCACGCACATCACGATTCGCGGTCTGACCAAATACTTTGCCGGCTGGCCGCTGTACGAAGACTTCAACCTGGACATCCCCAAGCACAAGATCGTCTCGGTCTTCGGGCCCAACGGCTGCGGCAAGTCCACGCTGATCAACATGATCGCCGGGCTGATCCCCATCGACAAAGGCGAAATCCTGTTTGATGGCAAGTCGCTGAAGGACACCAAGATCGGCTACGTCTTCCAGAACTATCGCGAAGCGATGTTCCCGTGGATGCGCACCATCGACAACATCGCCTACCCGCTCAAGCTCGAAGGCAAATCCAAGGCGGAAGTCGACAGGCGCATGGCCGAACTCGTGGCGTCGTTTGACGTGAAGTTCGACCTGAACCGCTACCCCTATGAACTCTCGGGCGGGCAGCAGCAGACGGCCTCCATCATGCGGGCGCTGGCGCCGAATCCCGAGGTGCTGTTCCTGGACGAGCCGTTTTCGGCGCTGGATTTCGAGATGACGCTGTTCATCCGCGAAAAACTGCAGGAGGTTTTTATGCAGACCGGCACCACCATGCTGCTGGTCTCGCACGACCTGGAAGAAGCCGTCTACCTGGCCGACCAGGTGCTGCTGCTGACCAAACGGCCGACACGCGTGGCCGAGATATTGCCCTACGGCGATGCGCGCCCGCGCACGGTGGAGACCTTGTCCGAGCCGGGTTTCATCAGCACCAAGAAGTTGAGCCTGGAAATTTTCCAGCGCGAAGTGCGGCGTTGAGCCCTCTGGAAACACGATGGACGAAGCAAAAATCGCGGCCTATGTCGGCAGCACGGCCGCCGTGCTGGGCCTGCCGCTGCCGCCGGAGCGTGCAGCGCGGGTAGTTGCCCACTTGCAGCGCACGGCCGCCCTGGCCGCGCTGCTGGACGCCGCGCCGCTGGCGCCGCACGGCGAGCCCGCCGAAATTTACAGCCCGGCAGCCTTCCCGCCCATAGATGACGAGGGCGGACTGCTATGAATACCATAGCGTTTGACGCCTCGGCCATGGCTGCCGCTGTGGCTGCGGGTGAGGTCAGCGCACGCGAGCTGGTGGACGCCAGCCTCGCGTGCGTCGCCGCCACCGACGGCCGGGTCAATGCCTTCACCGAAACAACCCGCGCCCGGGCCCGCGCCGAGGCCGACGCCGTGGACGCGCAGCGAGCGCGGGGCGAAGCCCTGGGACCGTTGGCAGGTGTGCCTTATGCAGTCAAGAACCTGTTCGACATCGAAGGGCTGACCACACTGGCCGGCTCGAAAATCAACCAGGGCCTGCCCGCGGCTTCAGGCGACGCGGTTCTGGTCTCGCAGATGAAAGCCGCCGGCGCCGTCCTGGTCGGCGCGCTGAACATGGACGAATACGCCTATGGCTTCACCACCGAAAACACGCATTACGGCCCCTGCCGCAACCCGCACGATCTGACGCGGATCGCCGGCGGTTCGTCGGGCGGCTGCGGCGCGGCGGTCGCGGCCGGGCAGGTGCCTGTCACCCTGGGTTCGGACACCAACGGCTCCATCCGCGTGCCTTCGTCGCTGTGCGGTGTCTGGGGCCTCAAGCCCACCTTCGGGCGCCTGTCGCGCCGCGGCAGTTATCCCTTTGTGCACAGCATCGACCACCTGGGTCCCATGGCCGGCAGCCTGGCCGGGCTGGCGCTGGCTTACGACGCGTTGCAGCAGCCCGACCCGCTGGACCCAGGCTGCCATGCCCTGCGTGTGCAGCCGGTGCTGCCCTCACTGGACGGCGGAGTGAGGGGACTGCGCATCGGCGTGCTGGGCGGATATTTCCACGACAACGCCGCCCCCGAGGCGCGCGAGGCGGTGGCGCTTGCCGCTGCCACGCTGGGCGCGTCATCCGAAGTTCAGTGGCCCGACGCCGCCCTGGCGCGCGCGGCGGCCTTCATCATCACCGCGAGCGAAGGCGGCAGCCTGCACCTGGACGACCTGCGCACGCGTGCCGACGATTTCGAGCCGCTGTCGGTGGACCGTTTCATCGCCGGCGCGCTGCAGCCGGTGGACTGGTATCTGCGCGCACAGCGCTTTCGCCGCGTGTACCGCGACAAGGTCAACGCGCTGTTCCAGGACTGGGACGTACTGCTTACGCCCGCCACGCCGGTCAGCGCCACGGTCATCGGCACCGAATGGCTGGACATCAACGGCGTGCGCCAACCCTGCCGCGCTGCGATGGGCTTGCTGACACAACCCATTTCCTTCGCCGGTTGCCCGGTGGTGGCCGCGCCGCTGTGGCCGGCGGGCACCGGCGGCATGCCGATCGGCGTGCAGATCATTGCCGCACCGTGGCGCGAAGACCTGGCTTTACGGGCCGCGCAGGTGCTTGGCGAGGCCGGCGTGGCGCACGTCAAACCCGCGACGCTTTAAACCCATGGCATCGCCTCCCGCCATCAATCTTCCGGATGTTCTCGCCGAAGTCACGGCCGCGTTCGCGCGTTACGAAGACGCGCTGGTCACCAACAAGGTGGACGTGCTCGACGAGCTGTTCTGGGACAGCCCGCACACCCTGCGTTACGGCGCGACCGAAAACCTGTACGGCTACGCCGCCATCCAGGCCTTCCGCGCGGGACGGCCCGCGCAAGGGCTGGAACGCAGCGTGCTGAAAACCGTGATCACGACCTACGGCCGGGACTTCGCCACCGCCAACATCGAGTTTCAGCGCGCCGGCAGTACGCGCAGCGGCCGGCAAAGCCAGACCTGGCTGCGCACCCCCGAGGGCTGGCGCGTGGTGGCCGCCCACGTGAGCCTGCTTGCATGAATCCTGCTTCCTGTTTCTTCAACCCTGTGAGGAGTTAATCCATGAACCCGTCATTCAACCGCCGCGATACCCTCAAGTCCCTGGCCGCGCTCGGCGCCGCGGCCGCCAGCCCATTGGCCTTTGCGCAAAAGCCCCTGACTGTGGGCGTGATCTACGTCGGCCCGCGCGACGACTACGGCTACAACCAGGCCCAGGCACAGGCGGCGGCCGAGCTCAAGAAGATGCCTGGCATCAAAGTCGTAGAGGAAGAGAACGTGCCCGAAACCGCGGCCGTGCAGAAGAGCATGACCGGCATGATCGCGCAAGACGGCGCCTCGCTGGTGATCCCGACCTCCTTCGGTTACTTCGATCCGCACATGCTGGCCGTGGCCGCCAAGTTCCCCGACGCGCGCTTTGCGCATTGCGGCGGCATGTGGACCGAAGGCAAGCACCCCAAGAACACGGCCAGCTATTTCGGCTATATCGACGAGTGCCAGTATCTCAACGGCGTGGTCGCCGGCCACATGACCAAGAGCAACAAGATCGGCTTCATCGCCGCCAAGCCGATCCCGCAGGTGCTGCGCAACATCAATGCCTTCACCATGGGCGCGCGCTCCGTCAAGCCCGGCATCACCACCAGCGTGATCTTCACCGGCGACTGGTCCATGCCGGTCAAGGAAGCCGAAGCCACCAACAGCCTGGCCGACCAGGGGGTGGACGTGTTCACCATGCACGTGGACGGCCCGAAAGTCATTGTCGAGACCGCCGCCAAACGCGGCAAGATGGTCTGCGGCTACCACGCCAGCCAGGCCAAGCTCGCGCCGCAGGCCTACCTGACCGGCGCCGAGTGGAACTGGCTCACGGCCTACACCACCTTTGTGGAAGCCGCACGCAGCGGCAAGCCGCATCCCAACTTCATACGCGGCGGCTTGAAGGAGGGCTACGTGAAGATGTCGGCCTATGGCCCCACCGTGACCGATGCGGCCAAAAAGCAGGCTGACGGTGTCAAGGCGCAGATGGTGGCAGGCCGTTTCGACATCTTCAAAGGCCCGCTCAAGGACAACAAGGGCGCAACCATCATCCCGGCCGGCAAGGTCTTCAAGCAGACCGACCTCGAGCTGGAAAAGATGAATTACCTGGTCGAAGGCGTGATCGGCTCGGTGTGAGCCGGCGGCTGACTTTGCGGGCCTGAGATCTTTCATCCATGCGCAACTCCCTCGCCAACTTCCTGCTGCCGGCCGGCGCCATCATCGCGGCGCTGGGGGTGTTCGGGGTTTTTGTCTGGTTCGCCGGCGCCAGCCCCCTGGAGGTCTGGCTGCTGCTGTTCAAGGGCGCGTTCGGCGACTGGTATTCCTGGCAGAACACGCTGCAGCGCGCCGCGCCGCTGATGCTCACGGCCCTGTGCGTCGCCATCCCGGCGCGCGCGGGCCTGACGGTGATCGGCGGCGAGGGTGCGGTGGTGCTGGGCGGGCTGGCCTGCGCCGGCCTGGCGCAAGGACTGCCGCTGCCCGCCAACATGGTGGGCACGGTGATGGTCTGCCTCGCCGCCGCGCTGGCCGGCGCCTTGTGGATAGCGCTTGCCGGCTGGCTGCGCCAGTACCGCGGCATCAACGAAACCATCAGCAGCCTGCTGCTGGCCTATATAGCTATCGGCCTGTTCAAGCACCTGGTCGAGGGTCCGCTGCGCGACCCGTCCAGCCTGAACAAGCCCTCGACCTTCTCGCTGGCCGAAGGCCTGCGCATCGGCGGCATCGCTGGCTCCGATGTGCACTGGGGCCTGGTGATCGGTGTGCTGGCCTGCCTGGCCGCGGGGCTGTGGGTGCATATGACGCCGTCAGGTTTTGCCGTGCGCGTGGTCGGCGGCAACCCGCGCGCGGCGCAACTCGTCGGCCTGCCGGCATCAAAGCTGATCCTGCTGGCCTGTGCGCTCGGCGGCGCCTGCGCCGGAGTCGCCGGCGCCATCGAGGTGGCCGCCGTGCACACCAATGCCAACGCCGCCCTGATCGCCGGCTACGGCTATGCCGGCATCCTGGTGGCCTTCATTGCGCGCCAGCACCCGGTGGCCATCGTCCCGGTGGCCATCCTGTTCGGCGGCTTCGGCGCAGCCGGCAGCCTGCTGCAGCGCCGCCTCGGCCTGCCCGATGCCTCGGTGCTGGTGCTGCAAGGCATCGCCTTCGTGCTCATCCTGGCCAGCGAGGCCCTGCGGGACGTGGACTGGAAGGGCTTCTTCGCGCGTATCGGCCGCCTCGGCCCTTCCGGCGCGCCCTCGGCCGCCCTGCCGGAGCAGCCATGACCGCCGACCAGCTCCTGATCTTCCTGGCCGGCATCGCCGGCGGCGCGCTGCGCGTCGGCGCGCCATTCCTCTTTGTCAGCCTGGGCGAATGCATCACCGAAAAATCGGGCCGCATCAACCTGGGCCTGGAAGGCGTGCTGGTGTTCTCGGCCATGTCGGCTTTCGGCGCGTCCTACCTGTCCGGCTCCGCCTGGACCGGCGTGCTGGCCGCCGCCGCCACCGGTGCGTTGCTGGCCACGCTGCATGGCGTGCTCTGTTCGCTGCCACGCGTCAACGACATCGCCACCGGCATCGCGCTGATGCTGTTGGGCATGGGCCTGGCCTTCTATCTGGGCAAGCCGCTGATCCAGCCGCAGGCGCCGCAGCTTCCCGCCATCGCCCTGGGCAACTGGAGCGATTCGGCCGCCGTGCGCTCGGCCCTGCAGGTCAACGCGCTGGTGCCCATCGGCATGGCCTTGGCGGTGGCGCTGTGGTGGGCCTTTGCCAACACCCGCGCGGGACTGCTGGTGCGCATGGCGGGCGACTCGGCCAACGCCACGCGTGCGCTCGGATATTCCGTCTCCGCCATTCGCATTGCCGCTACCGCCGCGGGCGGCATGGTCGCCGGGCTGGGCGGCGCGTCGCTGACGCTGTTTTACCCCGGCAGCTGGAACGAAGGCATCTCCAGCGGCCAGGGCCTGATCGCGGTGGCGCTGGTGATCTTCGCGCGCTGGAGCCCGATCCGCTGCGTCTACGCTTCGCTGCTGTTCGGCGGCGCCGGCGCCATCGGGCCCGCCTTGCAGTCCATCGGCATCAACTGGGGCTACCACCTGTTCAACATCATTCCCTATGTGCTCACCCTGCTGATCCTGGTCATCACCTGCCGCCCGGGCACGACGGTGAGCGGCAGCCCGGGCGAACTTTCCTCCACCCGTTAGCCACTTGCAAGCACCGACACGGAAAGCCTCACGATGGAACGCTTCGTCAACGCCAACCCCTATGCATGGCCGTACAACGGCGACCTCCGGCCCGGCAACACCGCGCTTGTCGTCATCGACATGCAGGTCGATTTCTGCGGGGAAGGCGGTTACGTCGACAAGATGGGCTACGACATCTCCTTGACGCGCGCGCCGATCGAACCGCTCAAGACTTTGATGGCGGGCATGCGCGCCGCGGGCTACCACCTGATTCACACGCGCGAAGGGCACCGGCCCGACCTGTCGGACCTGCCGGCCAACAAGCGCTGGCGCTCCCGCCAGATCGGCACGAACGGCGCGGGCATCGGCGACGCCGGACCCTGCGGCCGCATCCTGGTGCGCGGCGAGCCGGGCTGGGAAATCATTCCCGAGCTGGCGCCGCTGCCCGGCGAGGTGGTGATCGACAAGCCGGGCAAGGGTTCGTTCAACGCGACCGACCTGGAGATGGTGTTGCGAACGCGCGGCATCGAAAACCTGATCCTGGCCGGCATCACCACCGACGTCTGCGT
>Ga0136846_1235142_pt1 | contig 23254 bp, 17 predicted proteins | sample HopSoiMetagenom2_FD_96841 | JGI IMG/M metagenome (GOLD analysis project Ga0136846, IMG submission 96841) | Grasslands soil microbial communities from Hopland, California, USA - 2 Assembly 2016 (version 4) | ecosystem: Environmental > Terrestrial > Soil > Grasslands | place: USA: Hopland... | reverse complement strand
GGGCCGGTGGGCCGGTGGGCCGGTGGGCCGGTGGGCCGGTGGGCCGGTGGTGGCCGCTGATCTGCCCCGGGCACTGGCCCACTGAACAACCGTCGGGGGTCACCCGGGCCGCTGTCGGACGTCACGGTGGCGGCCACCGGCACCTGCACCCGCGCCTCGGGACCCACCTGCGACACGGACCGTGTGGCGACCCGGAGGCCGCGTCGAGGCGCCGGTTTCGGGGCTGTTGGGGCGCTGGGGGAGTGGCCGTGGCCGAACTCCCCACGATCACCCGCCCCGCCCCGCCCTGCCCGCCCACGCGGCCGAGCGCCAGGGCCGAGCGCCCGAGCGCCCGAGGGCCGCGCTCAGGCACCGTACACCGGTGCCGGAGAGGGCGCTTCGGTGAGCAGGCCGCGTACCGCCGGGCCGATCTCAGCGGGGGTCCAGCGGCGGTCGCGTGTCCGCTGGGGGCCGTGCTGCCAGCCGTCGGCGACGCCGATCACACCGCCCTCGGCCTCGAAGACGCGTCCGGAGACGTCGCCGGACTCGGCGGAGGCCAGCCACACCACCAGCGGGGAAACGTTCGCCGGGTGCGGGGCGTCGAAGCCGGACTCCGGTGCGCGCATCTGCTCGGCGAACGCTTCGACCGCCTCGGTCATCGGCGTACGGGCGGAGGGTGCGATCGCGTTCACGGTGACGCCGTACCGGGCCAGTTCGGCGGCGGCGATCACGGTGAGCGCCGCGATGCCCGCCTTCGCGGCGCCGTAGTTGCCCTGGCCTACGCTGCCCAACAGCCCGGCGCCCGACGTGGTGTTGACGATCCGGGCGTCGACCGGCCGACCCTGCTTGCTCAACTCCCGCCAGTACGCGGCAGCGTGCCGCAGCGGTGCCGCGTGCCCCTTGAGGTCGACCTTCAGGACCAGGTCCCAGTCCGCCTCGGTCATGGAGACCAACATCCGGTCGCGATTGACACCCGCGTTGTTCACCAGCGCGTGCAACGCGCCGAACTCGGCGACGGCCCGGCCGATCAGCCGCTCCGCGTAGCCCCAGTCGCTGACGTCACCGAGGTCGGCGACAGCGATGCCACCGGCCGCCGAGATCTCCTCGGCCACCGCCTTCGCGCCCTCACCGAGGTCGTTGACGACCACCCGGGCTCCTTCGGCGGCCAGCGCGAGGGCGTGTTCGCGTCCGAGGCCCTGTCCCGCTCCGGTGACGATGATGGTCCGGTTGTGGCAGATTCCGCTCATGTGCCCGCCCCTTCGCTGACGATGTCCGCCACCCCGGTGAGCCCGAGCCGCCGTGCGATGAACTCCCGGTGCTCCGCGGGACTTCCCCAGTCCGCGGCCAGGGCCCAGGTCCGCTTGGCGTACAGGTGGAGGTCGTACTCCGTGGTGTAGCCCATGGCGCCATGGCACTGGACCGCCGTACGGGCCGCCTGCCGCGCCGCCTCCGAGGCGAGCACCTTGGCCATCGACGTCCGTACGGCGGCCTCCGGATCCCCCGCCGCCTGCGCCCAGCCCGCCGCGAGGACCGCCGGCCGGGCGAACCGTATCGCCAGTTCCACGTCGGCCAAGGCGTGCTTGACCGCCTGGAACGAGCCGACCGGGACGCCGAACTGATGCCGCTCCCGGACATGGGCCACGGTCAGGTCGAGCATCCGCGCACCGAGCCCGACCAGGAGAGCGGCCGTGGCCAGCACACCGCGTCGGTAGGCGACGGCGAACTCGACGGGCCCCTCGGCCAGCAGCAGCCCGCCCTCCGCCGGAGCGTGGACCCGGGCCAGCTGCCGGGAGCCGTCCACCGAGTGGACCGGCTCGGTCTCCACCTCGTCGCGTGAGTACAGGCGCAGTCCGTCGCCGACGGGTACGGCGATCAGGTCGGCGCGGGCGGCGAAGGGAACCGGGGCGGCACGGCTGAGCGACACCGTGAGCAGTGCCGATCCCCCTAGTACGGACGGGAGTTGAGGCGCGGCCGCAGCGGCGAGCAGGGGGGCGCCCACCGCTACGGTCTCGGCGGCGGGCACCGGCAGACCGCTGCGGCCCAGGGTTTCCATCAGCGGCACAAGCGCGTTCTCGTCGAGGCCGGGGCCGGGGCCGGGGCCGGGGCCGGGGCCGAGACCGGGGCCGGGGCCCCGACCGACACCGGCGCCCTCCGCGTCCTCGGGTACCAGCACCCCGGTGATACCCACCCCGGCCAGGGTGCGCCACACGGCGTCGACGCTCTCGGTGCGGCCACCCGGCCATCCTGCCCGGATCTGTTCGGCGCCGGCCTGTTTGGCCAGCACCTCACCGGCGGCCTCGGCGAGAGCCGCGTCCCGTTCGGCTACGGCGAAGCGCATCGCGTCCGGTCACCTCCTCGGCAGGCCGAGCAGCCGCTCGGCGACGATGTTGCGCTGGATCTCGTTGGTCCCGGCGTAGATGGGGCCCGCCAGCGAGAAGAGGAAACCCCGGCTCCAGGGCCCGTCGACCTCGGCCTCGGGACCGAGCAGTTCGGCCGCCGACTCGTGCAGCGCGATGTCGAGCTGGGACCAGAACAGCTTGTTCAGACTGGACTCGGCGCCGACCTGCCGCCCTTCGACGATCGAGGTGACCTGTTCCAGGGTGAACAACTCGTAGGCCTGGGCCTCGATCCACGCCCGCAGAACCCGGTCCCGATGCGGCCCCGCCCCCTTCGCCCGCGCCAGGTCGAGCAGCCGGTCGGCGGTGTGCAGGAAGCGGCCGGGGGAGCGCAGCGTCAGCCCGCGCTCGGAGCCGGTCGTCGCCATCGCGACCCGCCAGCCCTCCCCGACCCCGCCGAGCACATCGGCGTCGGACACGAGGACGTCGTCGAGGAAGACCTCGGCGAACCCCTCGTCCCCGTCGAGCCGTTCGAATCCGCGCACCGTGACACCGGGCGCGTCCAGCGGCACGAGGAAATACGTGAGCCCGCGATGGCGCTCCGCCTCCGCGTCCGTACGGAAGAGCCCGAACAGGTGCGTGCAGAAGGCGCCACGGGTCGTCCAGGTCTTCTGACCGGTCAGCCGCCAGCCACCGGCAGCCTCGTCACGGACCCCCCGACTGCGGATGCCGGCGAGGTCGCTGCCAGCGCCGGGCTCGGACCAGCCCTGCGCCCAGAGATCCTGGGCGGCGGCCATCCTCGGCAGGATGCGCCGCTGCTGCTCCTGCGTACCGAACGCGAAGACGGTGGGGGCGAGCAGGAAGATGCCGTTCTGGGTGACCCGGGCGGGCGCTCCGGCCCGGTGGTACTCGTCCTCGAAGACCAGCCACTGCCACAGCGACGCGTCCCGTCCGCCGTACGCCTCGGGCCAGGACACGACCGACCAGCGGGCCTCGAACAGAGCACGCTCCCACTCCAGATGGGCGGCGAACCCGGCGCGGGTGTCACCGGACGGCAGCGGGTCCCTGGGCACGTTCGCCGCGAGCCACTCCCGCGCCTCCTGCCGGAACGACTCCTCCTCGGAACTCCAGGTCAGATCCACGGGCTCAGCCCTCCCCGTCCGTACGGCCGCCGAAGGTGTCGCGGACCTCGGCGGCGACGCCCGAGAGGTTGATCTCGAATGTGAAGCCCTGTTCGTAGCGGTAACTGCGCTTGACGTCCCACAGGTCGATGCCGTTGAAGGCCTCCTTGGCGGCACGGATCACCACCGGGTTCTTCGCGGCGATGTCGGCGGCGACCTCCAGGGCCCGGTCCCGGAGCCGGCCGGCCGGGACGACGTCGAACACCGAACCGAAGGCGAGGAGTTCGGCGGCGGACGCGGTGGCGCAGGTGTACATCATCGCCCTGGCCCGGTGCTGCGGGACGAGACGGGACAGATGTGTCGCGGCGCCCAGCGCGCCCCGGTCCACCTCGGGCAGCCCGAAGTAGGCGTCCTCGGCCGCGACGATCACGTCCGAGTTGCCGACCAGGCCGATCCCGCCGCCCAGACAGAAGCCGTGGACGGCGGTGATCACCGGCACCGCGCAGTCGTAGACCGCGGCGAACGCGGCGTAACAGCCCCGGTTCATCCCGATGACGGCGGCGTGCCCGGTGTCGGCACGCAACTCCTTGACGTCCACACCGGCGTTGAAACCGCGCCCCTCGGCGCGCAGCAGCACCACCCGCACATCCGGGTCGCGGCCGAGTCGTTCGACCGTCTCCGCCAGCCCGTACCAGCCCGCCACCGGCAGGGCGTTGACCGGCGGACAGTCGACGACGACCTCGGCGATGCCGCGCCCGTCCACGGTGGCCTTGATGATGTCGGTGCCCATGGGCGCTCCCTGTGTCGCGGGCCGGTTCGCGGCGCGGCCGGCCGTGGTCACCGTTTCGCTCCGGCGGTGGTCAGACGGGTGAGGACGGCGTCGGCCTCCATGACGATGCGTTCGACGAGTTCGGCGCAGCTGGGCAGGTCGTCGATGACGCCCGCGACCTGGCCGGAGGCGAGGGTGCCCAGGTCCGTCCGGCCGTCGACCATGCTCGCGCGCAGCATCATCGGGGTGTTCGCCGCCATCACGACCTGGGACCAGCCCAGTTCATGGCTACGGCGCATGGCGAGGCCCTCGCGGACCAGGCCGGACCACGGCGTGCCGGACACCTTCCGGAAGGCGACGGCGTGCCGCAGGGAACGGACGAGCCGCGCGGGCGCCCGTTCCCGCAGCAGCCGTTCCACCGCTTCGGTCCGCAGGACGCGCTGGGGGATGCCGTCGAGGACCGGGGTGACGACGGTGTCGGCGACGCCCCGTTTGAGGTACTCGGCCTTGACGGAGTCGCGCACGGTGCTGTCGCTGGTCAGCAGGAACCGTGTGCCCATCGCGATGCCCACGGCCCCCTGGGCGAGCGCGGCGACCAGCCCCCGCCCGTCGCGGAACCCGCCGGCCGCGATGACCGGTATGCCGACGGCGTCCACGACCTGCGGGAGCAGGATCGAGGTGGGCACGCCCCCGGTGTGGCCGCCGCCCTCACCGCCCTGCACGACGACCGCGTCCACACCCCACGCCTGGACCTTCTCGGCGTGCCGGCGTGCGCCGACGGAGGGGATGACGACCAGCCCGGAGTCCTTGAGCTCGCGGATCACGCGTTCGGTGGGCGCGAGGGCGAAGGACGCGATCTTCACGCCTTCGCGCACCAGGAGGGCGCCGCGCTCCAGCACATCGGGGGAGTCGCCACGCATGTTCACGCCGAACGGCGCGTCGGTGCGCTCCCGGACGGCGCGGATGGCGTCACGGGTCTCGTCGAGGGAGAGCGTCGCACTGGCGAGTATGCCGAGCCCGCCGGCCGCCGCGGTGGCCGCCGTGAGTTCCGGGCCGGACACATACCCCATACCGGTCTGCGCGATCGGGTAGCGGACGCCGACCAGGTCGCACAGCGCGGTGTGCAGCGCGGGATGGACGGGTGAGGTGGGGGCGCTCATGCCAGTCTCCTTCTCGCGCCGTTCGCCGGGTCGGGAGTCCCGGCTGCCGAGGGGTTGTCGGTCCAGCCAACGTAACCTAACAATTGTTTGCTAGGTAAGACTCCGAACGGGTGGCAGTGCGGGAGGAACAGCCCATGGGTGACAAGTCGATGTCCCTGGAGGACTTCGCCACAACCGTCGAGTCGGGCATGACGATCGGTATCGGCGGGTGGGGATCGCGACGCAAACCGATGGCGCTCGTGCGCGGGCTCCTGCGCGCCGGGGTGCGCGACCTGACCGTGGTCACGTTCGGCGGCCCGGACGTCGGGCTGCTGTGCGCGGCGGGCAGGGTCCGCAAGCTCGCCTACGGCTTCGTCTCGCTGGACAGCATCGCCCTCGACCCGCACTTCCGCGCCGTACGGGAGCAGGGCGGCGTGCAGACCGCCGAGTACGACGAGGGCATGTTCGTCACCGGCCTGCGCGCCGCCGCGAGCCGCCTCTCCTTCCTGCCCACCCGCGCCGGCCTCGGCTCCGACGTCCTCACGATGAACCCCGACCTGGTGACGATCGCCTCCCCGTACGACGACGAGGAGTACGTCGCGATGCGGGCGCTGCGACTCGATGTGGCCCTGGTGCACGTCAACCGCGCCGACCGGGCGGGCAACGCCCAGTACCTCGGCCCGGACCCGTACTTCGACGATCTGTTCGCCATGGCGGCCGACCGCTGCTACGTCAGCACCGAGCGGATCGTGGAACCGGAGGACCTGCTCGCCGCCGGACCGGCCCAGTCACTGCTGATCAGCCGGCTCTTCGTCAACGGCGTGATCGAGACACCCCGTGGCGCCCACTTCACCTCCTGCGACCCCGACTACGCGCGGGACGAGGCCTTCCAGGCGCACTACGCGTCGGCGGCGCGGGACGCCGACTCCTGGAAGCTGTTCCACAAGACGTTCCTCGACGGCGACGAACAGGCGTACCACGAGGCCGTGGCGGAGTTCCACGCGCGCCGCGACGCACAGGGGGAGGGGCGATGACGGACATCACCCGCGCCGAGGTGTGCGCCGCCGCCTGCGCGGACGCGTGGCGCGACGCCGGGGAGGTGCTCGCGCACACGGCCGGGGTGCTCCCCTCGATCGGCGCGCGGCTCGCCCGTCTGACGACCAGCCCGGACCTGGTGCTGACCGACGGCGAGGCCTACTTCATGAGCGATCCGCCGCCACTCGGCCGGACAGCGGCCGACGGAGGCGTGGTCGAGGGCTGGGTGCCGTACCGGCGGGTCTTCGACATCGTCGCCAGTGGCCGGCGCCAGAGCATGATGGGGGCCAGTCAGATCGACCGGTACGGGAACCAGAACATCTCCCTCATCGGCGACTGGCGTCGGCCCACGCGCCAGCTCATCGGCGTACGCGGCGCCCCGGGCAACACGGCCAACCACCGCACCGACTACTGGGTGGCCCGGCACACCCCGAAGGTCTTCGTCGAGAAGGTCGACGTGGTCTGCGGTGTGGGCAACGACCGGGCGCGCGGGGGGAAGGGGCTGAGGTTCCACGACCTGGGCGTGGTGATCACCAACCTCGCCGTCCTCGACTACGGGGACGACGGACGGCTGCGCGTGCGTTCGCTGCATCCCGGTGTCACCGCGGCTGAGGTCCACGCGAACACCGGCTTCGCACTCGACGCGGCCGGCGCCCCCGAGACCCGGCTGCCCGACGCGACCGAACTGCGGCTCATCCGCGAGGTCGTCGACCCGCGAGGCCTGCGCGACAGGGAGGTGAGCCGGGGCACCGGCGCGTAGGACCCGCCACCCCGGCACGGCCTGCCCTCAGGTGCGGTCGGCGCCGTCATCTCCCGGTGAGCAGCCGCCGCGGATTGGTGATCCGGAAGGCGTACGCGGCCGCTCCGCCCAGACCGAAGCCGGGGTGCGGCGGCGGCTGCGCGTACGGCCGGTCCGAGCCCTGGACGACAGCGCCGGCGCCCAGGGTGCGGACGATCGCGTCGACGGCGCGGGGGCCGTACGACGACGTGTCGACGAAGACGCCCGGGTCCCCGTCCGCCTCCGCGTCACCGCCCCGGGCGGCGAAGCGCTCCCCGTGCAGCGGGGCGAGCCCGGCCAGCAGGGCGAAGCACACGCGCAGACCGGGATGGCGTGGCCGGCCGAACGCGCGGAAGGCGAACCAGGCGGCGTGCATCTGCTGGACGTACGGGACCATCGCCGGCCACCAGCCCGGACCCTCCGCCTCGCCGGGCGCCGGCCCGGGGTGGACGAACAGCGGCAGGCCCCGCTCCTCGAGCAGGTCGAGGAGCGGGGCGCACCGCGCGTAACCGGCGGCGTCGGCAAGGGCGTTCGCCGGGAGCTGGAGGCCGGCGAACCCGTGGTCGAGGTCCTTGGCCGCCGCCTTCGGGTCGATGTCCCGCACGCAGGCGGCGGCCCAGGCGTCGAACGGTTTCGGAAGCGCGGCCGAGCCTTCGTGGTACGCGTCCAGCAGAGGCCGGGCCTCGGCTGCGGGCAGCCACTCCACGCCGATCGGGGCGGACAGCGAGACGAGCACCCGGCCCAGGCCGTCGGCGGCGGCGAGGGTCGCGCGGCGGGCGATGTCGTGGTCGGCGGGCGGGACCTCGTAGGGCGGCTCACCGCGCAGGTGCAGGTTCCAGCCGTCCAGGAACGGTGGTTCGCGGCGGGCGCGCAGGGCCGCCACCAGCGAGGGGGTCCACAGATGCTGGTGCACGTCGACGCTGGTCATGACGTTCCTCCCGCCGGGACTGACGATTCTCCCAGCAGCGCGCGCGGTGCGCCCCGGACGTCGTCGGACCCCAGGATGCCGTGACGCACCGCCTCCACGTCCACCCCGCGGCGCCGACGCCCGCCGAGTCATCAGGATCCAACAGAGTCCGACAAGATCCTTGCTTCGTCTGTGTGCGGAGTCCTAGGGTGAGCCTGGCTCGGCAGCTCCCACAGTCCCCAGTAGCTGTGTGCCAGCGCCATAGCAACTCCCGCACCGCCCAGGTGGGTTGAGCCGCCACCGATGACCACAGCGCTGCCGGATTCCGGGTCGGTTTGTCAACAGTAACGAACATGATCTGACGCGCCCTCGGTCCGTACAGCGCACTGTCGTACCGAGGAAGGCCACGGGCATGCCGTACCCCCACGAGTTCGCCGTCAGCCGCCGCCGTCTCCTGGAAGGAGGAGCCGCCGTCCTCGGCGCGCTCGCCCTGTCCGGTCCGGCCGCCACCCACCGGGCCGTCGCCGTGAGCGCGGCCGGGGCCACCCCCGAGTGGAACGGCCACATCGACGTCTTCCGCGTCGGCACCGAACCCGCGCACACCACGCTGATGCCGTACGCGACCGTCGCCCAGGCCCTCGCCGCCGACCGCACCCGCTCCCCGTACCGGCTGAACCTCGACGGCACCTGGAAGTTCGCCTACGTGGACCGCCCCGACGACCGGGCGACGGACTTCTACCGCACCGACCTCGACGACCGCGCCTGGGACATCATCCCCGTCCCCTCCGTCTGGCAGCTGCACGGGTACGACAACCCGATCTACGTCAACAGCGACTACCCCTGGTGGGGCGCCAACGGCCGGGGCGAGGACGTACGGCCGCCGGCCGCCCCGACCCGCCACAACCCCGTGGGCCAGTACCGCCGTACCTTCACCCTTCCGCGTGACTGGTCGGGACGACGTACGTTCCTCCACTTCGAGGGCGTCAAGTCGGCCCACTACGTGTGGATCAACGGCACGCTGGTCGGCTACCACGAGGACTCCTACGATCCCTCCGAGTACGACATCACCGCGCATCTCAAGCCGGGCACCAACCAGATAGCCGTGGAGGTCTACCGCTTCTCCGACGGCGACTGGCTGGAGGACCAGGACATGATCCGGCTGAGCGGCATCTTCCGCTCGGTCTACCTCTACTCCACCCCGGCCGTGCGTCTGCGCGACTTCCGGCTCGACACCCCGCTGAGCGACGGCTGCACGGCGGCCGAGCTGTCGGTCACCGCGAACGTACGGGACTACGGCGGCAAGGGCGCCGGCAGCTACTCCGTAGAGACCCAGCTGTACGACGCCGGCGGGCACCCGGTCTGGTCGCGTCCGCTCCAGCAGACCGTCACGCTCGGCGCCGGCGAGGAGAAGTCCGTACAGGCCGCGAAGGCCGTGCCCGCCCCGCGTCTGTGGTCGGCCGAGCACCCGAACCTCTACACGGCCGTGCTCCGCCTGCGCGATCCGGCCGGCAAGGTGATCGAGACCCTCTCCCACCGGGTCGGCCTGCGCGAGTTCGCCCTCAAGGACGGGCTGATGCGCATCAACGGCAAGCCGGTCTCCCTCCGGGGCACCAACCGCCACGAGATGCACCCCGTCCACGGCTCGGCCCTCACCCGCGCGAACATGGTCGAGGACATCGGCATCATCAAACGGCTCAACATCAACACCGTCCGCACCTCGCACTACCCGAACAACCCGCTGTGGCTGGAACTCGCCGACGAGTACGGCCTGTACCTCGTGGACGAGACCAACCTCGAGACCCACGGCATCAGGGGCGAGTACCCCGGCAACCACGCCGAGTGGACCACGGCGTGCGTGGCCCGCGCCCAGAACATGGTCCACCGGGACAAGAACCACGCCTCGGTCGTCATCTGGTCGCTCGGCAACGAGGCGGGCGGCGGCAGCACCTTCAACGCCATGCACGACTGGATCCGCTCCTACGACACCACCCGCGTCATCCAGTACGAGGGCGACGACCGCCCCGGGATCAGCGACATCCGCTCCGAGATGTACGACAGCCCCGCCCGCGTCGAGCAACGGGCGAAGGACACCGGCGACACCCGGCCGTACGTGATGATCGAGTACTCGCACGCCATGGGGAACTCCAGCGGCAACTTCAAGAAGTACTGGGACCTCGTCCGCCGCTACCCGGTCCTCCAGGGCGGCTGGATCTGGGACTTCGTCGATCAGGCCCTCAGCCGGCCCACCCCCACACGCAAGCTGCTCACCGAGACCGGTCCGAGCGCGCTCCACGGCGAGATCATCGCCCCCGCCGGCACCTTCGCCCGCGACGAGGGCCTCTCCGGCGGCACCGTCTTCGCCCGCGACAAGAGCCTCGACCTCACCGGCTCGCTGACCCTGGAGGCGTGGATCACCCCGCACTTCCTCGGCTACCACCAGCCCGTCATCGCCAAGGGCGACACCCAGTACGCCCTGAAGCAGTCGGAACGGGCCCTGGAGTTCTTCATCTACGGCGGCGGCCAGTGGGTCAGCACGTACTGGTCCCTGCCCGACGACTGGACCGGCAAGGAGCACCACGTCGCCGGCGTCTTCGACGCGACAGCCGGCACGCTGACCCTCCACGTCGACGGCGTGGTACGCGCCACGACAAACACCACCCAGCGACCCAGCAACAACACCGCGCCCCTCGCCCTGGCCACCGACGTCGACAACCCCACCCGCGAGTTCAGCGGCACCGTCCGACGGGCCCGCGTCTACGCCCGCGCGCTGAGCGCGGCCGAGCTCGCCTCCGACAGCCGGGGACCCGGCGACGACGGCGTACGGTTCTGGTTCGACGCCGCCACCGCCGGACTCACCGAGCAGCGGCCCCGGGACAAGACGTTCTACGCCTACGGCGGCGACTGGGGCGACAACCCCAACGACGGGGCCTTCTGCGGGAACGGCATCGTCACTGCCGACCGCAGGCTCACCGGCAAGTCCGCCGAGATCAAGCGGATCTACCAGGCGGTGCAGATCGCGTCGGGTGCTACGCCGGGCACGGTCACCCTCACCAACGAGTACCTCTTCACCAACCTCCGCGAATTCGACGGACGGTGGGAACTGGTCGCAGACGGAGAAGTGGTCCGGCGCGGAAAGCTGACCCGGGCCCAGCTGGACGTGGCGCCCCTGTCCGGCAAGACCATCACCGTGCCCTTCGAACTGCCGGACGACCCGGCGCCCGGCACGGAGTACTTCCTGGAACTGTCCTTCACCACCAGGCAGAGCACGAAATGGGCCAAGGCCGGCTTCGAGGTGGCCCGGCAGCAGCTCGCCCTCGACGCGGGCAGCCCCGCCGTCACCCCCGCACCGCTGGCCGGCGTCCCGGCGCTCCGTCACGAGGACGGCGCCACGTCGGTCACCGTCAGGGGCAAGGGCTTCTCGGTCACCGTCGACAAGGCGACCGGCGTCATCACGTCGTACAAGGCGGGCGGCGCCCAGCTGATCGAGGCCGGGCCCACCCCCAACTTCTGGCGGGCACCCACCGACAACGACCGGGGCAACGGCCAGCACACCCGCAACGAGACCTGGCGCGACGCGGGTACCGGACGAGCGGTGACCGGCGTGAGCGTCCGCGCCCTGCGGGACCGGGCCGTCGAGATCAAGGTCGCCGGCACCCTCCCCACGACACCCGCGTCGACGTACACCACCACCTACACCGTCCTCGGCAACGGTGAGATCAAGGTCGACAACACCCTCCACCCGGGCGCCGCCTCCCTGCCGTACATCCCGGAGGTCGGCACCCTGCTCCTGCTGCCCGGCCGCCTGGACAGGCTGCGCTACTACGGCCGCGGCCCCGAGGAGAACCACTGGGACCGCAACAACGCCACCGACGTGGGCCTCTACTCCGGCACCGTCGACGGGCAGTGGAGCGGCTATCTGCGCCCGCAGGAGAACGGCAACAGGACCGACGTCCGCTGGATCGCCCTGACGGACCGCGAGGGCGCCGGCCTGCTGGTCACGGCCGACCCGCTCCTCGAGGTCAACGCCTCGCACTTCACCCCGGAGGACCTGTCCGTCGGGGCCCGCCACGACTACCAGCTCACCCCGCGCGACGCGGTCGTCCTGCGCCTGAGCCACCGGCAGATGGGCGTCGGCGGCGACAACAGCTGGGGCGCGCACACCCACGACGAGTACAAGCTGTTCGCGAACCGCGACTACGCGTACAGCTACCGCCTGCGCCCCCTGACGGACGTCGACGACGCGATGTCGGCCGCACGCAGGCCCACGGCGGTGACGTTCACCGAATAGCGCGGCCGGCCCGTCCGGACAGCACCGGGGGCGTCACCCTTTGTCGGGGGTGGCGCCCACGTCCGGCCGGGAGCGGGCCGCCAGTACGGCGATGTCGTCCTCGGCGGGGGCGTCCGCGAGCTGTGCCAGTACGCCGTCGAGGATGACGTCAAGGGAGGCGCGCGGCGACAGGCGGAGCCGGGTGAGGCGGCGCAGCGACACGTCGATGTCCTCGCCGCGCCGCTCCACCAGGCCGTCCGTGTAGAGCAGGAGCACACCGTCCGGGACCGTCGGACTGGTGAGCGTCGTGTAGCTGCCGAATCCGGTGCCCAGGGGCGGGCCGGACGGGACGTCGACGAGGGCGACCGTGCCGTCCGGGGAGAGGACGGCGGGCGGGAGATGGCCGGCGTTCGCGTAGGACACCGTCTGGCGGGCGGGATCCTCCAGGGCCAGCAGACAGGTGGCGACCCGGTCGAACCCGGAGTCGGCGACCGTACGGTCGGCGTGGGTGAGCAGCAGATGCGGGTCGAGGCCCGCCATGGCCAGGGCGCGCAGCGCGGAACGGTAGTGGCTCATGGCGACGGCGGCCTCGACCCCGTGCCCCATGACGTCCCCGATGACCAGCAGATTCCGCCCGTCGGGCAGGGGCAGGCTGTCGAACCAGTCGCCGCCGATGAGGGCCACGTCGTCGGCGGGCAGATAGCGGAACGCGGTCGGCGCGTGCGGGTTCGGTGGCGCGGAGGTGTCGTTGAGCAGCGCGTGCTGGAGCTCCAGGGCCATGCTGTGCTCGCGGGTGTGCAGGGCGGCCCGCTCCAGGGCGCCGGCGGCCCGCTGCGCCAGTTCGAGGGCCACCGACACGTCGTCGACCGTGAAGCCGGGGGAGTCGAACGCCCGCACGAGGGAGAGCGTGCCCAGGAGGCGCCTGCCCGCGATCAGGGGCAGCACGAGGGCCGAGTGGACGCCGGCGCCCGGGTAGGCGTCGGTCCCGTCCGCGCGGAGCACCCCGGACTGCCATTCCTGCCCGGCGACGCCGTTGCTCAGCCAGGGGAGACCGGCGTCCAGGCACGCCCGGACCTCCGAACCCGGCGGATAGTCCAGAGTGTCGCCGACACCGGGCAGCGCGAACACGGCGTCCCTGATGCCCGGCACCGCCACGAGGGCGGCCCGGCGCACGCGCAGCACTCCCGGGGGCGGCCGGTGCGGGCCGGCCTTCACATCGAGGTTCAGCTCGACACCGGCCGCGTCCGCCAGGTCCGGCACCATGAACCGGGCCAGCTCGACGCACGTCGCCTGCACGTCCGAGGTGGTGCCGATGCGCGCGGTGGCCGTGTCCACCAGAGTCATCCGGCGGTGCGCGCGCTCCAGCTCGTCGACGTGCTGCTGCGGGGCGCTGATCTCCAGGAAGATCCCGGCGAGACCGACCACCCGGCCCCGCTCGTCCTGGAGCCGGTGGTAGGTGGCGTGCCAGGCACGGCGGGTGAAGGGCGAGTCCGCGCGGGTGTGCCCCGTCCCCACGAGCTCACGGGGCTGCCCGTCGTGCAGCACCTGCCGCAGCACGCCCTCGGGCCGGTCGACCCCGGGCGACGCCTCGGACAGCGTCCGCCCCAGGAGTTCTTCCGCCGACAGGCCGCTGATCCGGACCATGTGCGGATTGACGTAGCGGAAGCGCAGGTCCGGGTCGAGGATGACCACCCCGGCGGCAGTCCCCTCGACGAGCTGACGCAGCAGGCCGTACTCCTCGGTCAGCCGCGCCAGGTCACCGGCGGCCGGCCCGGCGAGCAGAGCCTCGACGTCGTCGAAGAGCAGCGGCCGGATAGCGTCCATGGCCACCGCACCTCTCGTCGTCGTAGCGCTTGCCGTACGGCAGAGACAATGATCGGCGAGACGGAGGTGTCGCGCACGTCGGAACCGTCGACGTGGGTATCCGGTCTCCGGACCGTTTCGCCTACCTGCCCTGGTTCTGCCGCTTCTCCTGCTGCTCCTTGTGCAGCTCCTTGACGCGCGCCGCTTCCTTGCGCACGTCGACCCGCACGGAGCGTTCCTGGCGGAGCCACTCGGGGTCGTCCTGCTTCAGGGCGTCGATCTGCTCGGTGGTGAGGGCCTCGGTGACCCCGCCGCGGGCGAGCCCCGCGATGGACACGCCCAGCTTCGACGCGACCACCGGACGGGGGTGCGGGCCGTCGCGCCGCAGGTCGCGCAGCCAGGCCGGCGGGTCGGCCTGCAACGCGGTCAGCTCGGCGCGCGTGACGACACCCTCCTGGAACTCTGCGGGGGTGGTCTGGAGGTACACACCCAGCTTCTTCGCCGCGGTCGCGGGCTTCATGGTCTGGGAGGTCTGGTGCGTCGTCATGACGTCAAGGGTATCGAGCGTATGAACCGGCGCCGACCACGGCCGACGGGGCAGGTAGCCTGGCGCGGTGACTGGCTCGGAAGATTCCCCCGCGTTCCGGCTCGCGTACGTCCCGGGAGTGATCCCCGCCAAGTGGGTGCGGATCTGGAACGAGCGGCGAACCGACGTCCCCCTGACCCTGCTCCAGGTGTCCGCCGCCGAGGCGGGCGGCCTGCTGCTGTCCCAGGACGCCGACGCGGCCCTCGTACGCCTCCCGGTCGACCGTACGGTGCTCAGCGCGATCCCCCTCTACACCGAGACCTCGGTGGTCGTGGTCCCCAAGGACCATGTCGTGACCGCCGTCGAGGAGGTGACCGCCGAGGACCTCGCCGACGAGATCGTGCTGCACCCCCTCGACGACACCCTCGCCTGGGAGAACCTCCCCGGCCGCCCCGCGATCGAGCGCCCGGCGACCACCGAGGACGCCATCGAACTGGTGGCGGCCGGGATCGGGGTCCTCGTCGTCCCCCAGTCCCTGGCCCGCCTCCACCACCGCAAGGACCTCACCTACCGCACGGTCACCGACGCCCCCGAGTCCCAGGTCGCCCTGTCCTGGCCGGAGGACCGCACGACCGACCTGGTCGAGGACTTCATCGGCATCGTGCGGGGCCGCACCGTCAACAGCTCCCGGGGCCGCCGCGAGGAGCCGAAGGCGGAGCAGCCGAAGGCCAAGAAGCGCGGTGCGTCGGAGGGCACGGCACGCAAGCCCGCCCCGGGACGGTCGGCGGGCCGGGGCGCAGGGGCCGGAAAGGGCGGAGCGGCGGGCAAGGGTGCCCGCAGCGGCGGTTCCGGCCGATCCGGCGGCGCCCGCCCGGGCAAGCCCCGTCGCAAGTCGTAGCACCGCCGGGGCCCTGACGCCTACGAACCGCCTGCGAACCGCCTACGAAGCGGCGTGCGGCAGGACCGCGAAGCAGTCCTGGACCGCTTCCGGCACCGGTGAACCCGAGTCCGCGCCGATCTCGATGTCGTACAGCCCGGCCGGCAGAGCGCTCCGCACCTCGTACCGGGCGGGCGCGACCTCGCGCAGGACCAGGGAGAGCGTCTCGCCGTCCTCCCGGGTCACCGTCGCGAGCAGTCGCCGCGGTGGCCGGGCGGCGCCCACGACCCGGGCGCGAAGGGTCGCCGGTTCCGGGCCCGCGTACGCGTCGTCGACCTCGCTGCTGATGGCCGGGGCCACCAGCGCGAGCTGGTCCGACGGGCCACGCACGTCCAGGGGGCCGGGCGACTGGAGACGCAGCAGGAGTTCGAGGAGCCGGCCGGTCAGCACGCGGGGCGACTGGAGGGCGCTGTGTGCCGCCGCCACGAACCGGCAGCGGTCCTCCGGCAGCGCGGGCGGCATCGCCGAGACCCGGGGAACCACGCCGTCCCCGTCCGCGAGGACCGGTGGGACCAGCGCTCCCGGGGGTTCGGCCGAGCAGATCACCCCGTGCCCGTTCCAGCGCGCCGACTGGAGGGTACCGCTCTGCCGGGTGCCCACGAGGGGGAGCGTCACATGCTGGTGCGCGTACGCGGGAAAGCTCTCGGCGTTGTACGCCGCCGCAGCCGCGATCTCCCGGTGGAAGCCCAGGCCGTCGCCGACGAGATCCCGGCGCACTCCCGGCAGCGGCGCCGCCTCCTCGATCCGGATGTGCCCCGCCCCGGTGTCGATGACCGAGTACACCGGCAGAAGCTGGTGTACGGAGGGAAACCCGCGCGTCAGGGTGCGTACGCCGGGCAGGTGCGGGAAGCCGCGCGTGAGCGTGTCGAGCGCGCGCACCGAGCCGCGGTGCGGGGTGCCCAGGGTGATCAGGGCCCGGCAGTCGCGCCAGCCGCCCAGCACCTCGACGTAGTAGCGGGCGATCAGGCCGCCCATGCCGTGGGCGATGACGACGGCCTTCGCGTCCCCGGCGCCGGTCCGCTCCCGGAACTCGGCGACATGCACGTCGATCACCTCGGCCAGCCTGCGGGCGTGCACCCGGTTGTCCAGCCGCCAGTCGTACGGGAACGTCAGCAGCCCGCCGCCCGGGGCCTCCGTCACGGCGAAGTGCTCGCGCACCCAGTCGACGGTCCGCGCGTAGCCCGTGGTCCGCAACAGGCCCGGCAGCACCGCGACGTCGGGAAACAGCCGTGACGCTCTGGCCGACGACGTGTCACCGGGCAGCGTCAGCGGATGCCGGGCGGTGTCCGGATCCCTCAGCTCCGCCAGGGACTGGAGCAACGGTTTGCCGGGCGCCCACAGCGGGCCCGTCGGCCCGTCCAGGACACTGCCCAGGATTCCCGGAACCAGGACGATCGGATGTCTCACCGGACAACGCACGGCTCTGCCCCCGAAATCCGGACAGCGATCCGGACAGTGAGGTCCCAGGTGCCCACCCCCGTGGAGCACCCGGGACCTCCGTCTCGACACCTCGGACCAGTACCGAGGAGACATGAGAGACAGAGGAGCCGGGGGCCAGGAACGGGGGAGGAGCCCCCTCGGGCCCGGCCCGGCGACTCCCTTCGCCCGATCCTGATCCTCAATGCTTTCTCCCTGCGTTCCACGGGACGCTCCGTACGCCTTTTGGGTCAGCTTTGTCCGATCTCGTCGAGAGAGGGAGAGATCCGGTGTTGCCAGGGCATATTTGGCAACACCGAGCAACAAGCGGGCAAATGCATGCAGTCGGGGGTCGCATGGAGGACACGGCGAACGACGTGACGCACGAACCGGCGCGGTTCGGCCGGGAGTTACGGCGTCGGCGGCTCGCCGCCGGACTCTCCCTCGCCGACCTGGCAGGGCTCGTGCACTGCAGCCGGGGCTACCTCAGCCGCATCGAGAACGGCCATCGCCGCGTCACCCGTGAACTCGCCGAAGGGTGCGACGACGCACTGGACGCCAAAGGGCAACTGCTGGGCCTCGCCCCCGAGTCACGCGGCGACACCACCGACGCGCCGCCCACGCGGTCACCAGGAGCCCGGCGCGCGGCACCGACCCGCGCCGGCGGCACTGTCACGGCCCAACCCTCCCGGTTCGGCGCGGAGTTCGACCGGTTGCTGCATCGCGGCGACACCAGCTACCTGGCCGGGCGCATGGAGGAGGCGGACGCCTACTACCGCCAGGCCCACCGGTGGGGCGCGGCCGATCCCGAAGCGCAGGCCGTCGCCGTCGTACGGCGGGCCCGGCGCTGGTCCGACCCGGGCCGCGTCGACCACGAACTCCTGCACCTCGTACGGGAAACCCTCGCCGTGCTCAGGACCCGCGACGGCAGTGAGGCGGCCGGGCTGCGGCTGCGGCTCGGCGCCCATCTGGCGAAGAAGCTGTCCATGTCCGTCAGCGAGGACACCGCCTGGCCGGGTGCCGGACCCGAACGCGGCGCCGACCTGGCCCGACGGACCCTGGAGGGGCTGGCCACCGGTGGCCAGGACGACGAGACGCGCTGCGAGGTGCTCACCGAGTGCCGCTGGGGCCTGTACGACTTCGTCCCGGCCATCGAGTCGCTGACCATCTCCCTCCGGCTGCGGGACTGCGCCCTGCGGGCCCGCTCCCCGTACTTCCTGGGCGAGTCCCTCGTCGCCCTCGCCATCGACCAGCTCCGGGTCGGCCGCGTCCACGGCGCGACGGGGACGGTGGCCGAACACCGCAGGCACGCGGCCCGTACGCGCAGCACTCTGGCGCGCTGGCAGCAGTGCACCCTGGACACCCTGCTCGACCTGTGGTGCGGCCGGTTCGACTCCGCCGCCGACTGGATCTTCGGCGAGTCGCGGGAGATCGTCGCCGGCCTGGAGGCGGACCTCGCCGTACCCGCCGACACGCTGCTGCAGACCAGGCTGGGACAGGTGTTCTGGCTGCTCAGAGAGCAGGGCAGGATGGCCGAACTCTTCAGCTCCGGGCTCGCCGACGGCGTCGAACGACACGGCTACTTCCCGGTCTGGCGGGCGGGGTTCGCGCTGGCCCGCTGCGAGGTCGGCGACCATGACGAGGCGGCCGACCGCCTGCTCGCGTTCCTCCGGGAGACCGGCGACTGCGCCTCCCTGCCGCCGCACGGCTGGTCCGTACCGGCGCTGGTCCTGCTCGCGGAGGTGTGCGCCGGACTCGACGCACACGGCGGGTACGAGGCCGAACTCGCCCGCGCCGTCCCGGTACTGCGTCAGGCGCTCGCCCGCAGACCGGCGGGCATCGCGCTCGCGGGCTGGCCCGTGGTGCTGGTCGGCCCCACGGAACGGGCCATGGGCCTGCTGGCCCTCGCCGAGGGCGACACCGCGACAGCCCTCGGCCACTTCCGCCAGGCCGAACGCCTGGTCGTCGGCAGCTCACCACCCCAGACGGCCCGCCTCAGAGCGAACGAGGCCCGAGCCCTGCTGCGCGAAAAGGGCGGCCCCCACCGCCCCGAGGCGCTGACGCTCCTGCGCTCGGCACTGACAGGAGCGGAGGCGAACGGAATGCGCCTACTGGCGGCGGAGTGCCGGGACCTACTGGCGGACGATCCCCCGCCCGACGCCCGAGACCAACCCCGACCACGTGGCTGAACAGACCGACAGCGCCCGCCCCAGGCCGACTGCCGTCCCGGCGACGACGTGAGGTGACGGGCCCGGCCGGAAGCTGCCCGAGTTGCCCGAGCGGTCGGCGTCGGCTGGTCCGGCTGGTCCGGCTGCATCGGCTCGTCGGGCCCGCAGCGGTCCGACGGGCGTGACCGTTCTGCTCCGGTTGGTCCGGCCTGTCCCGGATGGTCGGGCTGGAAGTGGCTCGACTGGCTTGACCTGTCCGCATCGGCTGGCCGGCCTGTACCGGCCGGTGGGGGCCGAAGCGGCTTGGCCGGCCTGCTCGTCCGCGAGACAGCGGCGGTTCTTCTCCGCGAGCAGCTCCTCGACCGGTGCGCGCAGCCCGTACCGCTCACGCCACAGCGTGACCGTCTCCCGTGTGCTGACACGACCGCGGTGGTGCCGAGCGTGCTCATGGCTCTCAGGATGGCGCAGGGCTCACGATCAGGCCGTCACCGTACGGCCGATCGACTCGACCAGGGGCAGCAGCCGGTGCGGGACCCGTTCGCGCAGCGCCACCTCCGTACGGGTGCGGACCACGCCCGGCACGCTGATCAGCGCCTGGATCACGTCCTCCAGGTGGGCGTTGTCGCGGGCCACGACCCGCGCGAGGAGATCACCGCCGCCGGCGATGGAGAACGCCTCGATGATCTCCGGTACGGCGGCCAACGCGTCCCCGACCTCGTCGAGATGGCCCTGGGTGACCTCGATGTGCACGAACGCGAGCACCGGGTGGCCCAGCGCGACGGGGGAGAGCGCGGGGCCCGTACCGGTGATTACACCGTCCCGTTCGAGGCGGTCGAGACGGGCCTGCAGGGTGCCGCGCGCGACGCCGAGCACCCGTGCGTACTCGCGCACGCTGGTGCGGGGCCGCTCCAGCAGCAGCCGCAGAATGCGGGTGTCCAGTTCGTCCACTGCCATGGCGTCAGACCTCCTCCGTCCTCGTACGTGGTCCGTTGGCTCGGCGGTGGACGCTCGCGGACCGAAATGTCTGTGCCAATGGTTCAGTCTATTCGAGCTCACTTGAGCCAGCGGTGGCGGAAGTGCTGCAATGTCCCCGGTCGATGGCGCTGCGGACTCCGCGGCGCCTTTTTTCATGCCGATTCCAGTGGGGTGGGACAGCAGTGCTGAAGAGGGTGTTCATGGCGCCGGACCCGGGTCGGGCACGGTTGCGTTTCGCCGCGCGGGCCGTGCTGGGCATCGGGCCGGCCGTCACCGTCTGCGGCCTCGCCGGGCACTCGCTCACCGGGGCCGTGACCGGCGGCCTCGCCGCACTGCTGGCCCTCTTCACGGTCACCGACACCACGGTGCGCGGCCAGGCGCTCACCACCGCGCTGCTGCCCGCCGTCGGCCTCCCGGTCCTCGCCGCCGCGGCCGAACTGCACGACCGTCCGCTCGCCCGCGCGCTCGTCCTCCTCTCCGTCGTAGGTGCCGGCGTGTACGTGCGCCGCTGGGGCCCGCGCGGCCACAGCCTGGGCGTCTTCGCGTTCATGACCTTCTTCGTCGCCCAGTTCCTGCACGCGGAACCCCGGCAGCTGCCCGAGCTGTCCGCCGTCGTCGTCCTGTCCGTGCTCACGGCCTCGGCGGTGCGCTTCGGGCTGTGGTGCTACGAACGCCGCGCGCCCGCGCCGCCGGCCCCCGTCGCCCCGGCCGGCGAACGCGGCCTGGCCCGCGCGACCACACGTCAGGCCGTCCAGGCGACGGTCGCGGCCGGTTTCGCCCTGGTCGTGGGCCAACTGGTGTCGGGGGACCGCTGGTACTGGGCCGTCGGCGCCGCCTGGTGGATCTTCGTGAACACCACCTCGCGCGGCGAGACCCTGGTCCGCGGCTTCCGCCGCATCCTCGGCACGGTGCTCGGCATCGCGCTCGGCCTCGCTGTCGCGGTCCCGGTGTCCGGGGCCGCCGTCCCCACCGCCGTACTCGTCGCCGTATGTGTGTTCGCCATCTTCTACTCGGCTGCGGTGTCGTACACGTGGATGATGCTGTCGGTCACCTTGCTCGCCGAACTCCTGTACGGCCTCCTCGGCGTCCTCGACCCCGCGCTCCTCGCCGTCCGGCTCGCGGAGACCGGCGTCGGCGCCCTGGGCGCCCTGCTGGCCGTGGCGTTCGTGCTGCCGATCACCACGCACGCCACCACCGACGCCTGGATCCAGCGAGCCCTGCACTGTGTCCACGCCTGCACCGCCGAGGCCACCGCCCGGCTCGCCGGCGGGCCGGGCACGGGTGCGTCCCCCGATGCGACGTCGCGCGTGGCCGAACTGGAGCTGCTGCTGGGGCGTGTTCGGCTCTCGGTCGCGCCGCTCGTGCATCCACTCAACCCCGTGCGAGCCCGTAAGCGCCGCGCGCGCCGGGTACTCGCGCTCCTCGACGACTGCGCCCGCGAGATCCGAGGCCTGGCCGCCGTGACCGCCGGCCCGGAGGCCTCCCACGACGTACGGCTCGCCGCCGCCTGCCGACGCGTGGAGCGTGCGGTGGAGGCGCTCACGGAGGGCCGCACCGACACCGTCACGGCCCCCGTGGACCGGTCCCACACCACCGAGCCCGCCCTCGCCCATCTGCACGGACTGGAACGGGCCCTGGCTGAGCTGGCCAAGCCGCTGGGCGGCGCGTGGGCCTCCGCGCCGGCCCGAGCCTGAGACTCTCTCGCCCGCCCGCAGATGTGGTCTAGACCGATAAGGTAGCGTCGCCCCGACCGAACCGGTGACCGGGAGGGGACGACTGTGGGGCAACGGCGAGCGTTCATCGGCTCGTTCACGGCGGCGGGCGGCCCAGGTGTGCTGGTCGCCGCCGTGAACGGTGACAGCGGCGCGCTGACCGCGCTCGGCGCGGCGGACGACGTACCCGACCCGTCGTATCTCGCCCTCGCCGCCGACGGGAACACGCTCTACGCGGTCAGCGAGACGGCCGCGGGCGCGGTGGCCGCCTACCGGGTGACCGGCGACAAGCCCGAACTCGCCGGGCCGCCCGTGCCCGTCGGCGGCAGCGGGCCCACGCACCTCGGTCTCTTCGGCGGGCACGTGCTGACCGCCAACTACGGCTCCGGCAGCGTCACCGCGGTGCCCCTCCGCGCCGACGGCACCCTCGCCACCGCCGCGTCCCACGTGCTCCAGCACACCGGCTCCGGCCCGCACCCGGCACGTCAACGGGGGCCGCACGCCCACCAGGTGCAGCCCGACCCGAGCGGCCGATGGGTCGTCTGCGTCGACCTCGGCACGGACTCCGTCCAGGTGGCCGCCCTGCGCGACGGCGCCCTCGTGGCGCACCGCGAGACCGCTCTGCGCCCCGGCTGCGGACCGCGCCATCTGGCCTTCCACCCGGCCGGCTCGCACGCGTACGTGCTGAACGAACTCGCCCCGACCGTCACCGTCTGCCGCTGGGACGCCGCCGAGGGCCTCCTGACGCCCCTGCGCGAGACGCCGGTACTGCCGGGCGCTCCGGACAGCGACGCCTACCCGTCGGGCATCGTCGCGTCGCCCGACGGCCGCTTCGTGTGGACCGCGACGCGCGGCCAGGACGTCGTGTCCGTGCTCGCCGTCGATGACGCCGGAGCCACCCTGCGGCTGGTGGCCACGGTGCCGTGCGGCGGCCACTGGCCCCGCGCACTCGCCGCCTCGGACGGATTCCTGTACGTCGCGAACGAGCGCTCCGGGGAAGTGACCTGGTTCGCCCTCGACCCCGACAGCGGTGTCCCGCGCCGGACCGGTTCGATCGAGGTCCCGGCGGCGTCCTGCGTGGTCCTCGGCTGAGCGAACGCCGCGGGCCGGACACGCCGAGAGCCCGCTCCTGGAATGGAGCGGGCCCTTCGGCGTACCAGCTGCTTTCGGCCGTCGTACTTCGTACTTCGCCGTACGGGGATGCTGCCCGGGTCAGCGGACCGGGGACCCCTGCGCCTGCTGCGGGGCGATGCCCAGTGCCGTCGTGTACTTGGCCAGCGCCAGTTTGCCGATGGCCGGGTACGGGCCGAGCGCGTCGGAGGACGCACAGCCCGCCTCCTTGGCCGCGGCCTCCAGCAGACCGGCGTCGATCTCCGGGCCGATCAG
>Ga0136846_1217957_pt1 | contig 23257 bp, 15 predicted proteins | sample HopSoiMetagenom2_FD_96841 | JGI IMG/M metagenome (GOLD analysis project Ga0136846, IMG submission 96841) | Grasslands soil microbial communities from Hopland, California, USA - 2 Assembly 2016 (version 4) | ecosystem: Environmental > Terrestrial > Soil > Grasslands | place: USA: Hopland... | reverse complement strand
CTTTAAGTAATGGGGAATTATATACCATTGTTACTAATAAAGAAGCAAAGGGGAATAAAAAAGCAATAGTAGCGATGATCAAAGGCACACAGTCCGAACAGATCATCGCCATATTAGAGAAAATCCCCCTCAGATCGTAAAATAAGGTAAAGGAAGTAACGATGGACATGGCCGCTAACATGATCAAAGCTATCCGCAGATGTTTCACCAATGCCCTGCGGGTAGTAGACAAACACCTCTCTTTTGCGAATTAATGCATTTAGGCATATTGTTGATAACTTTTTGTAAAACAATCGTTTGCGCCATTTTTTTGAAATGAATGTATCAATAATATAGTTATTTATTTTAGCTTAAACTTAAAACAATAACCATATGAAAAAATTTCTCACCTTTTCTGCCGCAATAGCAGTGTTCAGTTTATCATTTACTACATCTTCGGATGCTGTAATTGTGCCAAAAGCGCCTAAATTACACAAGGCGAAAGCAGCTATTAAAAAACCCTATGTCACCTTTCCGACTGGCGTTAGCTGGACTATTGCATATGACGCCGGCAATCCCTGGGTGTCACTAAACTGGCCGCTTGTCGACAATCCTTTTCTTGCAGGCATACCATTTACATTTATGGGTAATACACAAATTGTAGATCCTCATACACATTCATATGTTTTATGGGTTGGCAGTGCATATACATTACTGCCTAACAAAAGCTACACAATGAATATAGGAGGGGTAAATTATTACTTTTATTTACCCAATAGCGGCTCTGGCTTCTGCGTCATTACCGGTCATAGCTAATAAACTACAGCTTTAAATTAACTAATAGGTTCTTTAAATCGTTTTAAGATAGCTTGCCCCGTTTGGAGTGTTTGCCTTGTAATAATATAGTTTTTAAAACCGGGTTGATAATTAATTACCGGCCGCTATTCTTCAGCCAGAAATGATCAGATAAATCCCCTGTTTGAATTACAATGGCAACAAAATAAAATACAAATTACGCAATCGGTTGTGTTTGCAATAACAAACGTTTGCGTAATTTTTACGCACTTCGAGCATAGAACCACACGTTATCTTTCCATTAAATTTTAGTTAGTTTCGGACATATTAACAGAAAAAAGCGACATATTTTTATGCGAAAACTAACTTACCTGCTTGTTTTATTACTGCCATTACAGCTTTTTGCCCAACAGTTTGACCCTATAAAAGCATTGGTTAAAAGGCGTACTCCCTGGTTAAGTGATCATGTTGTTTTCAAATCATTAAAAAGCACAAATCCCGAAGTAGTTGAACTGCAAACCATAAAAAACAAACTGGTTATTACAGCTTCTGGTGCCAATGCCGCGGCTGTTGGTGTAAACTGGTATTTAAAATACTATTGCCATCGTTCCATGTCGCACATGGGCGACAACCTGGCACCCATGTTCCCGATCCCGATTGTTAAAAAAAAGGCAATTGTTCAGGCCGTAGCTAAGTACCGTTATGCATTAAATTACTGTACATATAATTACACTATGAGTTTCTATAGCTGGCCCGATTGGGAACGGGAGCTGGACTGGATGGCCCTGAACGGCGTTAATACAATGCTTACTGTTGAAGGTATGGAAGCAGTATGGCAAAACACCCTGAGAAAAACAGGGTATACTGAAAATGAAATTAACAATTTTATAGTTGGGCCCGCTTATACCGCATGGTGGCTGATGGGCAATATTGAAGGCTGGGGAGGGCCGATGCCTCAAAGCCAGATTGACAACCGAAAGCTGATTCAACAAAAAATGATCAAAAGGATGAAGGAGTTAGGCATAGAGCCCGTGTTGCAGGGTTTTTATGGAATGGTCCCAAGCTCATTAAAAAATAAGAGCAAAGCACACATCATTGACCAGGGTAATTGGGGGGCTTTTAAAAGGCCAGATATTCTTGACCCTACAGATCCTGAATTTAGTCATATGGCTGGTATATATTACTCCGAAATGCAGAAACTATATGGGAAAAACATTCACTTTTTTGCAGGCGACCCTTTTCATGAGGGAGGTAAAACAGATGGTGTTGATCTGCAAAAAGCAGGAGCCGCCATACAGGCATCAATGCAAAATTATTACCCTGGCTCAACATGGGTACTGCAAGGCTGGCAGGACAACCCTAAACAGGCCATGCTTGATGGCCTTGATAAATCAAAAGTATTGGTACAGGAGCTTTTTGGTGAATTTACAAATAACTGGGAAAAACGTAAAGCTTATGATAATACTCCCTTTATATGGTGCAGCGTCAACAATTTTGGCGAACGCCCAGGGGTATACGGAAAATTACAACGCTTTGCCGATGAAATAGACAGGGCCCGAAAAAGCACTTACAGTAATTATCTTAAAGGCGTAGGCATAATGCCAGAAGGCATTAATAACAATCCTCCGGATTATGATTTGATGCTTGAACTGGGTTGGCGCAAAGAACATATAGATACCCGGAACTGGATCAATGATTATGCAAAATATCGCTATGGAAAAAGTAACAAGCATGCAGGTAAAGCCTGGCAGGGATTTTTACAAACAATTTATCAAAGCCTCCCCGGTTACCAGGAAGGAGCAGGCGAATCTATCTTCTGCGCGAGGCCGGCACTTAAAATTAAATCAATCTCCAGCTGGGGTACGCTTACCCGCAATTATGATACTGTAAAATTTGAAAATGCCGTAAAAGAATTTGCCAAAGCTTCCCCCGCGCTCATGAATTCGGCTACTTATAAAATAGACCTTATCAACATGGTTAGGCAGGTACTGGCCAATAAAGGGACCCTTGTTTTTAATGAATTGGTAACGGCTTACAATGATAAGGACCTGCAAGCCTTCAACAAGGCAAGTGGAAGGTTTTTGAACATGATTAAGTTAACGGATGATCTTTTGAACACCGATCACTACTTCAGGCTTAACACCTATCTAAAGCAAGCCATAGATAATGGTAATACTACAGAGGAAAAGGGGAATAATTTAAAGAACATTTTAATGCAGATCACCTATTGGGGAGAAAACGTACGTACTGAGGATAACCTGCATGAGTATGCCTATAAAGAATGGGCCGGCCTGATGGATAGTTATTACCTGCCCCGCTGGGAAATTTATTTTGATTACCTGCGTGGCAACCTGCAAGGCAAAACCACGCCCGAACCCGATTACTTTACCTGGGAGCGTAAATGGGTTCATGAAAATCAAAAGCTAAGTCCCGAAAAACAACAAAGGCCTTTACGGGAAGTGGTTAATGAAATTTTATCAATTTAGTTTCGGGCATTACCGGATACATCAGAGATCCAAACGGATAAAACTAAAACTAAAATACCGGTAATTGAACTAAGTTTATTTATCATTAATAGTTTATAACATCATGATTAACAGACTCCTGCTTGGTCTTTGCTTTTTAATATGTAGCCAGGCTGTATTTGCGCAAAACGAGCACGATATTTCAAGCACCTATCAGGCACCTAAAGATCCCCAGGTAAGGAGAAAACTTGCCCAATGGCAGGATCAAAAATTTGGGTTGTTTATGCATTGGGGAACTTACAGCCAATGGGGAGTTGCAGAAAGCTGGACTATTTGCCCAGATGACTGGGTTACACGGACCGGCCCCTATAGCGCTGATTATTTTGCTTATAAAAAAGCATACGAAAACCTACAAACCACATTTAACCCGGTTAACTTCAACCCCGAAAAATGGGTTAGGGCAGCCAAAGCCGCAGGTATGAATTATGTGGTATTTACAACCAAACATCATGATGGGTTCAGCATGTTTGACACAAAACAAACAGATTATAAAATTACAGATCCCAAAACTCCTTTTTCAAAAAACCCGCGTAGCAACATTACCAAAGAAATATTTAACGCCTTTCGTAAAGACAATTTTATGATAGGTGCCTATTTCTCCAAACCCGATTGGCACAATACAAACTATTGGTGGCCATACTTTCCTCCTAAAGATCATAATGTCAATTACGATCCGCAACGTTACCCGGAACGCTGGCAAAAATTTAAAGATTTTACCTATAACCAAATTGAAGAATTAATGACAGGTTACGGTAAGATAGATATTTTATGGTTGGATGGCGGCTGGGTAAGGCCGTCAACCGAACACGGAAATGATCCGCAACATTATAACCAGGATCTTGACATGGCCAAAATAGCAAATATGAGCCGCAGCCATCAACCTGGCCTTATTATGGTAGACCGTACTGTTGCCGGCGAATTTGAAAACTATACTACGCCAGAGCAAGAAGTGCCAGACAAGCCCCTATCCTACCCCTGGGAAACTTGTATGACCATTGGTAAATACTGGAGCTATGTGCCGAATGACGAATTTAAGCCAAGCTTACAACTGGTGCAAACATTGATAAAAATAGTTTCAAGGGGAGGTAATCTGCTGCTTAATATCGCCCCGGGACCAGACGGCGACTGGAACCCCGTTGCCTATCAAAGATTACAGGATATTGCCGACTGGATGAAAATTAATAGCAAAGGCATCTATGGTTCTGAGCCGGTTGCTCCTTACTCAATCGAAAATATATATTTTACCAGATCAAAAACTAAGAAAGCGTTATATGCCTTTTGGTTATCTGAAAAGGACACGGTAAATCTTCCGCCAAGCATAAGCTTTCCGGTAAATAACATTCAGCAATTTAAAAATGTAAGCATGCTGGGTAGCACTCAAAAGTTAAAATGGCATTACCAAAACGGCCTGTTAAGCATTCAAATACCAAAAGCATTGCAAAAAAGTACCGCAATAAAATATAGCGGTACTTTTGTATTAGCGTATTAGGGTGCTGGTGACTTTGACCAGTGCAGTGTATTATTTACCTGGTTACAATTTGGTTAATTTAACCATCACCACATCATGTACCCCTATATCTGCTTTAAATGCACGATTGGTTTTACCTAAAGTTTTCTTCAGCCATAAATCATATATTTTATAAGCAGATGTATTAAAATCAATATTAATGCCCGATAAGGTATCTTTTATTGGGTGTTCTTGCCAGTTATAAGTAATTGTTTTATGCTTTTCAGATCTGTTTAAAAAACATATGGCCAATTCATTATTGGCTAACGGTTTTATCCATATCTCCAATCCGTCAAGTGTCAAATACCTAAACCCCTCAATCCCTAAAATGTCCTGATCTATGGCAATTACATCCTTGTTTGTCAAAATGGATTTAGTTTGTTCAGACATTTTACGAAGATCGTTACCAGCCATTAACGGAGCAGCAAGCATACACCATAATGAAAAATGTGCCTTATCTTCATTATAAGTCATACCGTTACCTACTTCCAGCATATCCGGATCATTCCAATGACCTGGCCCTGAATATTGCCGCATTTCAGCCTGCTTATCAGCTATTCCCATAACACTCATAGCCGACCATGTGCCTTTATTCACAACCCCGTCAAAGCCAGCGCCAATATCGCCTGTGGTACGCCATATATGTCCTACGTTAGCAGCCCATTCCCACGGTTTATGGTTACCCCATTCGCATAAACTAAATACCATTGGCCTTCCTGCCACTTTAATAGCTTTACTCATAGTTGTATATGCTTCTTTGGCGTTTAAACCATCTGTATTACACCAATCGTATTTTAAGTAATCCACACCTAACGATGCATAAAAACGGGCATCCTGATACTCATACCCGCGCGTACCGGGATAACCGCCACAGGTTAATGTACCGGCACAATTATAAATGCCAAATTTTAACCCTTTAGCATGCACATAGTCTACAAACTTCCTCATTCCATTTGGAAACTTTTTAGGATCGGGCACCAGGTTACCACTGCTATCCCTTTGCATAGCCATCCATCCATCATCCAATACAAAATATTGATAGCCTGCATCTTTCATACCTGATGAGATAAAACTATTAACCATGCTTTCAAGCATTTGCTCATTAATGTTAGTTTGAAACGTATTCCAGGTATTAAAACCCATAGGCGGCGTTTGTGCCAGTTCCTCAAATTTTTGAGCAAACAGGTTATTAACTGTCAAAAAAAATATAAATACAGTATATAAAAATGGTTTTATCATAGTAATGTGATTTAAGAAAAAATGATGAGATGAGCCCCTACGCTATGTTGTTAACTGTATGTATGATCATGCTTGAATCAAATACAACCTGCTGAAAAACAAGAACAGGCGGCGCTTCTTTAACGCGCTCATCAATTAATTTAAAAAGTATTTCTGCGGCTTTTATGCCCTGCTCTTTAGGAAATTGTTCGATAGAAGCAAGCGGCGAGTTATCCAAAAAACTCCAGATAGGCGAATTGGCAAAACTAATAAAGCTTATATCGCGGTTAACTACCAGGTTGTGTTTTTTTATCAGTGCCATAGCATCGCGGGCCACATAATCATTAAAGGTTATGACGGCTGTGGGCCTCTGTTTCAATGATAGCAGCTCTTCCATAGCCAGTTGATTTTGCTCACGCGACAGATCCGAAGAAACGATCAATTCCCGTTTTATTTTTATATGATGGCCACTAAGTCCTTTTTTATAGGCATCCAAACGCTCCTTACTTGCGGCCAATTGACCAGGACCGTTAATTAACCCAATATCGCGATGTTCTTTCTCTATTAAACAATCAATAGCCTGTAACATTCCCGATTGCAGATTGCAAGCCGCATAATGTATATTTTCCATATCAGGGATGCGATCAACAAATACAATAGGAATATTATATTTTTTCAATTGATCAAACACCTCATAATCAGTGGTATTTTTACTTATGGATATGATAATGCCATCTAACCGATGATTTCGCATGGTTTGCAGGATCCGCTTTTCCTTATCAGGGTTTTCTGATGACTGCCCGATAAAAACATTGTAATTCCTTTTACTGGCATAGTCTTCTATCCCGCTAAGGGCCAATGAAAAAAACGCGTCAGAAAAATCAGGAAAGATAACACCAATAGTAAATGATTTTCGTTGCTTAAAAAAAACCGCGGTTTGATTACGCTCATAATTTAATTCGTTTGCTATCTTGTTAACCCGCATGGTTGTTACCAGGCCAATGCTTGGATGACCATGAAGAGCCCTCGATACCGTTGATGCACTTACTTTTAAGCGCTTAGCTATCTCTTTAATTGTGGGAATCTTTTCCATTTTGTAATCAAGATTAAAACAATGAGTATTATCTATTTAGTCCAAAACATGCTAACAGTAAGTAAGTAGTACATTCTTTTTACATCATCATCATCATTGATAGGCACCTTTACTTATCCGTTTATTTACAATTCGGGGGTTGCCATCTAAATCGGTAGTGCCATTAACAACGTCAGATATAACCTGGCCGCTATTTTTTGCTGCAGAAGAGAGCTGCAAATGAACATCGGGGCCAAACAGATTTATAAATAAAGGATTTACACCATTTGTTGAATTGGCATCATTACCGCTGGCTGCCTTCCATGAGTTAAAATCTGTGTTGGGATTACCATTGGTGCTGTTCCAGATCCACTGCGGTGTGCCCGTGGTATAGTACAAGTTGTTATCGATAATATTGTTGCTTCCTGTTGAGGTGTACTTATGAATAAATACATCAACAGGCCTTGCATATATAATATTGTTTTTTATCACATTGTTATCGCAATGCTCGGTAAGTCTTATCTCGCCTTCAATTTCACCAAATGCGCCAACAACCCGATCATTTTGATACAATGTATTATTTACCACATAACAATCCTTCGTTCCGCCTGATGTATAATTCAGATAATCGCCCATGTAAATACCTGTTCGGTAGCAGTTATACACCAGGTTATTTCTTACAATAGTGGTTTTGGTTGCATAAACGTTGCTTTCGCTCACCAGTCCAATCCCGCGGTCGCTATTGTACACTTTGTTTCTTTCGATAATCGTGTTAGCACCACCGCAAACGTAAATGGAAATGGCTCCGTACCTGTCAGGCCCCCAGGTTTCGGGTGTTCTGGTCATGGTGTTATCATGAAACTCATTGTCGCTTATCACCCCGTTGCGGGCATAGTTAGTAGCAACTGCTCCGCCTTTATTGAGGTTATCGCCACCGGCAACAATTATCCCGATGTTTTCTGTATCGTATACTTTGTTATGGCTAAAAATGAAACCATCTATATTGCCGGCCAATGTTACATTTTCGCTTGTCCCTGTTTGGGTATCATGCACGGTGCATCCGGTAATAACCAGGTTGCTAATTGCCGCAGTACCATTACCTATTACCAGTATCGCATGGCCGCTTCGCCAATCAGATAGCGATGCGTTGCTTTTTATATTATAGATATTGCAGTTTTTAATGGTGATATCGTGCGAGTCGCCGTTAATAGCAATACCCTCAGGATCGGTGTTAAAGGCCGAGCTTGTAAGATTACAGATATCAAAACCATCCAACGATATATATTTTACATTACTTAGCGTAACCAACGACATCCATCCCGAAACTGCTATTTTGCTTCCGTCTATCACAGGTTTTTCGCCTGGGTATGCTTTTACTGTAATTAACTTATTCATTACTCCCGACTTGAGGAACACTACTTTTTCATAATAAGTACCGCCCCTAACCATAACGGTATCACCTGGCAATGCATGGCTTAACGCGGCATTGATGGTTTGGAATGGTGAATTAAGTGCTCCCGTATTAGTTTCAAAGCCATTAGCTGATACATAATAGATATGAGCATTGTTCAACGGCGCTGCATTATTGCCGACCGTTTTTTTACTACAGGCCAGCGTTTGTACGGCAAACGCAGACACTAACAAAATATTGATATAGAATTTCATTAAGATTTTTAATTAAGAATACTTGCTGACCCTCTTTTATTGCAGTTTATTTACGCCGAAGAGCGTACAGTATGGCCTCGTAGCAGCAACACAACTGCCACGAGGTAACCATACAAATCAAACAATCATAAACTATCGGTCACGTTGCTTCCCGAACAAAAAATATTTGTCGGAATAAATGATCAGCGATTTAACAGCGTTAATTACTATGGGTTATTTCAGCATGCGGATGCCATTATTCTGAAACTATTTTTCTTATCCGGTTATTGAGTTTATCCAAAACATACACTGTTCCGTTTTTGTCAACAGCAACTCCGGTTGGCGCACTAAAAAGCGCAGAACTTCCAACCGCATCGGTATAACCAGCCGTGCCGCTTCCGGCAAAGGTGCTCACGTTAAAAGTGTTGGCCTGAATATAACGGATACTTTCATCGGGATTGTTGCTATAGCCTGTGCCGTTGCCTGCTACATAAATATTGCTATTATTATCAACCGCGATGCCAAACGGATTAGCAAACCTTGCTTCCGCAGCGCTCCCGTTTACATAACCCGTAACGCCTAACTTCCCGGCAATTATACTGCCATGCCATGTACCAGCTGTGAATTTTTCGATAACCTGATCTCCACTAATTGCGGCGTATAAATTGCCTGTTTTATCAAATGCGATGCCGGCAGGACTATTAAGCCCCGACACAACTTCATTAGTAGTCCACTGGGCCGATACCTGGTAAACATTTCCCGGATTGTGAAGACCACAATAATAAACATAGCCAGTAGTTTTATCTACGGCTACGCTCCATGGTTCCTGGTTGGCCCATGCCCAGGTGGTAGCAGTGCCATCAGGGCTTATTTTGCGGATATCCCAATTCCCGGGGTCAACAGCATATACATTGCCCTGGGCGTCAACAGTTACGTCATAGGGGATCGAAAATTGTGCAGCAGTCCCTTTACCATCTGCGTAACCACCCGATTGAGGATTACCGGCCAGGGTAGTTACATTGCCGGCTGTATCAATTTTCCGGATACAATGATTACCAGGATCGGCTACATAAATATTAAAATTATCATCAACAGCTATCCCCTTGCTCCTGTACCAATCCTGACCGCTAAAATCAAACATGGCGTCTGTTCCCTGGCCATTGGCAAAGCCTGCTTTATCAGAGCCGGCCAGTGTAGTAACGGTTCTGGTATATTGGTAAGTAAAATTATTTGTGCTTGTAGCGGTCCCTTTTCCTATTGTAACAACAATAGGCCCTGTACCAACTTTTTTGGGCACCACCACCATCATTTGTGTGGTATTAGCACCAATGATTTTCAACTTTCGCCCGTTTAAGGTAACAGCAATTTGCGAAGTATCGGTTGAAAAATTATCCCCCGTAATAAGTATTTCTGTACCACCGCCTCCAACCTCCGGGGTAAAAGAATTGATACTGATTGGCGAGTTAGCATTATGCGCAGGGCTCTTTTCTTTTTTGCAGCTTGTAAAAGCTAACAAGATGAAAGCGGTAACCGCGATTATATGTTGATATGAATATTTCATGTTATTTGTTACATCTTATCAGTTAATGACTATACTTTTTTATCAACAGGCTGTGACACGGGTTACGTGTTTACCAAATAACCCGTACCGAACCTGTATTACCATCCCGGATTTTGCACTAATGCCCTATCCCGGTCAATTTCATATTGTGAAATAGGGAACAGATACATTTTGTCTTTCCAAACCCTATTTTGGTAAAGCGTCCTGTTATAAAAGTCTACAAATGCAAATCCCTGTCCCTGATCGTTAGCACCGGTATTCATTGAATATATTGTTTGATTTGCCTGAAGCCCCAATAACTTCCTTCGTACAAGCGTAAAATATCTATCGCCTTCAAAACAAAGTTCTACCTGGCGCTCGTGTAAAATATGAGTCCTCATTTCGCTTTGATTGCCCACAGCTCCGGGATAAACAGTTTCTATGCCTGGCAACCCCGCCCTTACCCTAACCTGATCAAGGTATTTAACAATATCTGAGTTTGCAGGGTCGTACTCATTTAATGCTTCAGCATAGTCAAGCAATATTTGTGAATACCGTAAGATGATATAAGGCCTGTAAACATTTATTTGATCTAACCTTATATTATCATTTGGGCTTATGTTTTTAAGTATACCATAACCAGTTGTAAGGCCGGTACCAGCTGCTTTCTGGCCTGATTTACCACTGTAATAATATTCCGACCTTCCAGTTCCATCCACATTAGCATCTGAAGAAAAGTAGTTTTTATCATCCACTGTAGGCGCAGGTAATACCGGACGAGCGTTATAATTAATATAGGCGTAAAACCGGGGCTCACGATTGGCGTACATATTATACTGGCCTTTACTTTGCTCCCAGGGGTTGGCGCCGTCAGATTGAGCAAAACCGGTTTCCTTGTATCCCGACAAGGGGTCGGTAATGGTTCGGCCATTCTTCATATTAAATCCATCCACAATATTTTGAGTAGCATCATATAAATTATACCCGCCCGGCGCCGGGGACGCGCATTTTGTTATTCCATACGTATACCATGAATTTCTTGTAAATATGATTTCGTTGTTCCAGTTAGTCAGGAATACATCACGTACTGATAGATAGGGATTAAATGATGTTCCGCCTTCATCAAGGTTTGTAAATAATTTAAATGCCCCCAGGTCAATTACCGCCTTAGCCGCTGTTGCTGCAGTTTTCCATTTGTTAACATCATACTGCGCAGCATTGGTTAAAAGTGTACCGTCCTGATTTTTGAAGTTTGCAAAAGCATTATTGCCATTCCACAGCGGGCTTGCGGCCAGTAACGCTAATTCGGCCTTAACAGCTAAACAGGTGCCTTTTGTTGGGCGGCCATCATTACTATTAGATGCCCATGTAACCGGCAAATTAACAGCAGCTTCATCCATCAGTTGATTTACGTAAGCTACACAGCTTTCAAAGGAAGACCGGGGATAGGTGTTAAAATCATCATTTAAACTTAGGGCACCTGTTAATTTCACAACCGGACCGTACTGTTTCAGTAACTGCCAGTAAAAATATCCGCGTAAAAACTTTGATTCGGAAACATATTGATTTTTCAGATTATCGCTTAATATGGTGGAAGAAGCCTTACCAATATTAGCTTCAAAAATAAATGAGGCCCTTATACCTTTGTAAAGCGTGCCCCAATAATCGAAATAACCATTTACGGGGCTCCAGTTACCGCTTGTCATTTGATATACAGGGTTACTGTGGTTTGATGTTGTGCTTTCATCAGATCCGCCAACGCAGGTATAATCCACACCATCGGTTTCAACTATATAGCTGTATATATTGTACAGGTATGATTCGAGGTTTTGCCTGTTGGTCCAGATCAACTGATCTGTAATTAAATTATCCGGTTTTTTGCTCAGATAATTACAAGAAGATAAACCGGAGGTTAAGATAAATATCCCAACAACCATGAGTAAAATATATTTTTTCATGTGCAATATTTTTATTGTATTTATTATTGACTGATGGCTTTTTTTAGAACGCGGCTTTTAAGCCCAAAGCAAATATTCTTACCGGTGGATAACCTGCGCCATTTGACCCTAACTCAGGGTCCCATAATTTAAATTTGGAAAAGGTTAATATATTTTGCCCTGATACATAAAAGTAAACTGAACCTACCCCTGTTTGCTTCTGCAACCAATCTGAGTTGTATTTATATCCGAGGGATGCTTGTTTAAGCCTTACATAGCTGCCATCTTTTTGCCACCAGGTACTTGGCTGGTAGTTATTACTGTTTTGGTTGGCTATACTTAAACGCGGATAGGCAACATTTTGGCTCGGATTGCCTGGTGACCACCTGTCGGCAATAATTGCAAGGGCACCTGAAGAATAAGCACCACCGCCTGTAAACGGAACTATACCAACGCCCGAAGCTGTACCGCTGGGGCCGGTTATGGCAGAGCCATTGGCCATAATGACAACGTTAGCCGTACCCTGGAAAAACATTGAGAAATCAAAGTTGTGATAACCTACTGTAAAGCCTGAACCGTACAAAATGGTAGGGATATCAGATTTACCTGTATAAACCCTGTCGTAACTATCAATAACACCGTCGCCATTTACATCCTTATATTTAATATCGCCCGGCTGTAAAAAACTACCAAACTGACCCGGACTTTTATCAATATCAGCCTGATCTTTAAATAACCCTTCGGAAACATACATCAGGTTATCACCGTATTTATGCCCGGTTGACTGTTGATAGGCATACAGTTGTTTAGGCTCATCCTGTTGTACTATTTTGTTGTTGTTGTACGTAAAGTTGCCATAAACACGAAGTGATACTTTTCCAAAATTCTGATTATACTCAAGGTTGGCATCTACACCATGATTGTTCATTTCGCCTAAGTTGGAGAAGATGGTGCCACTTACACCCAATATGCCCGATAGAGAGGTGCGTGGAACCAAAATGTCTTTTCTTCTCTCTTTAAAGGCATCAATGGTAATACTTACTTTGTTAAATAATCCTAACTCCAGGCCAATGTTATCTTTTGTTGATTTTTCCCAGGTAAGGTTTTGTACGCCAATTACATTTTCTTTTATGCTTGAAAAGGATGTACCATTATAACCCAACTGGATATTGCTGCCGGCGCCATACTGGGTAATGTAGGGAAACCTGGATATACCATAGTTTACACCAATTTGATCGTTACCTACCACACCATGCGATCCCCTGATCTTGAACAGGGTAACCGACTTTACAAGCCCTTTGAAGAAATCCTCCCGGGATACTACCCAGCCGGCCGAAACTGAAGGGAAGAAACCAAATCTTTTTCCGGGCTGGAAATTTTCTGAACCCGTATAACCGGCATCAACTTCTGCCAGGTATTTATCATCATAACCGTAAGTAATTCTGCCCGCAAGGCCCTGGTTATTGTAAGGAATAGAGCCGATAACATTGCCGGCTGTACTTACTATTCGCGAACGCATGTTATAAAGAAACAATCCGCCAACACGGCTTTTGCCAAAGCTACGGTCATAAGTAATGTTGGTTTCCAGGTACATTGTTTTTTCGGCCGTTGTTGAACTGCCAAAGCCTAAAAATTGTTGTCCTATCCTTGAACGGCCAAATATCAGGTTGCCCTGCCCATCCCGGCCGGTAGCCAAATACAGATCGCTAACCCCCGTCCTGTTATTATCGCTTTCACTATAAGAATCGAACGAAAATCTTGCTAAAGCTTTTAAGCCTTTAGTAAAAGATTCAAGGTCTTGGGTAAGTGAAAAAACAGATTGTATTACAGGGCGAAACTCTGTAGTATAGCCAGAATTCTGAACATCATTTGCCGGATTTGAGCCACCGTTATTGTAAGGACCAGCCCATTTGCCATCGGGATATTTAATTGGATAAGCATTAGGCGGGGTTGAGTATGCCCCATACCATATACTTGCTGCTGAAAGACCAGGATAACGGCTTGAAACCAGCATCGCATCCAGGTTCATGCTAAGCAAAGTAGTTTTGCTTACGTCAATATCAACGTTTGTCCTGAAATCGTATCGTTTAAAATTAAGGTTAGGATTATAACCATTTTGCTTGGTTACGTTGTAGCTGCCATCCTGATCGTAAAACGATGAAGAAACATAGTACCTTACCGATTTAGCCCCACCGGTAACATTCAGGTTAGCGTTATAACCAGGTGCCCATTTTTTATAAACAGAATTTATCCAGTCAACATTAGGATACAAGTACGGATCAAGACCGCTCTTTGTTTTATCTATAGTTTCCTGCGGATAAACCACCGGGCCGCCGCTATTTGTACTTGCTTCGTTATATAACTGCATCCATGTTACGGCATCAAGCATTTTAGGGGTTTTAGTTAACCCTGACATGGAAGTCTCCATTTTAAGCGAGATCTTGGGATCGCCTGCTACTCCTTTTTTGGTAGTAATAATTAAAACACCATTTGCTCCTTTAGCGCCATATACCGCCGTTGAAGAAGCATCTTTAAGTATAGAGATACTTTGTATATCTTCCGGATCAATATTGTTATATGCACCCCCGTAGGTACTGTTTACGTCATCGCGCTGTACACCATCTATTATAATAAGGGGGTTGGTATTACCGGTAAAAGTACCGATGCCCCTTATGGTAAATGATGCATTATCGTAGCCTGGCTCACCGCTTCGTTGTACTGATATAACACCAGCAACTTTACCTGCCAGCGCGTTGGATAATGAACGGTTGGGAGTTGTAACATCAGCTACACTTACCGTGGTAACAGCTCCGGTTATCGTCAACTTTTTTTGTTTACCATAGCCTACTACTACTACTTCGTTTATCCCCTTAGTATCGTCAAGTAGTTGCACAGTAAGGAAAGATGTTGCTGCGGTAACCGTAATTTCTTTGGCTATGAAACCGGCAAATGAAACAACAAGTACGCTGTTAACATCAGCTTCAATAGTAAATCTGCCTTCGTTATTGGTAATTACGCCTTTACCGGTACCTTTAATACGCACACTGGCACCAGGTAAAGTAACCCCCTTTGAATCAGTAACAACACCTGAAACTTTTATAACGGGTATTGATTGATACGGTGTTTCAAAAGGTTTAGGTTTGATTATAATTGTCTTCTCGTTTATATTATAAATAAACGGTTGATCTTTAAATGTTAGTTTTAACACTTCTTCTAATTCGGTATTCAGAACATTGATACTTACCGGGTTAGCCTGCTTAATTACCTTTGAGTTATAGAAGAAATCATATCCGCTTTGTTCCCTAATTTCTTTAAGGACTTTTTCTAATGGAGCATTTTTTTCTGATAATGTAATTTTTTGTGCGTAACCTGAAGCACTCGCCTGAAGTATGGTTGCTACCAACAAAATGATGGATAGTTTCATAATCAACAAAGCTTTATTTTTTATACAGGGGAGCCTATATAATGTTATTTCATAACATTTCATACATTTGAACTTGTTTGGGTTTAAGGTGTAATTGGACTACGAATTTAGTTTCATGGTAAGCCCTAACGCTTTAGTCGGAAGTGTTCCACCACTTCCGGCTTATTTTTAAGGTTACCTAAATGCGGGTAAATTTTCACGGCATAATGGTAACCCTCCTTCCTTCGATTTTGGTTTTAACGTTTCCTGTTTGTTCTATGATCTTCAACGCCTGGGCTAAGTCTCTTGAACGCGATACCATGCCGCCAAACCTCAAATTATCAACATTGCCGGTGTATTCTACATCAATATTATACCAGCGGGCCAGCTTGTTCATAATACTTTTCAGGTCTTCGTCAACAAACAGGAAATAGCCATTTTTCCAGGCTATTACCTCTTCTGTATCAACTGTTTGAACATTAATTGAATTGTCTGAATAATTGATATTTGATTGCTCGCCCGGTTTCAGCAATTTTGATTGATCTGATTTGGTAGATGATACTTTAACAGAGCCCTCCAATAAAGTAGTTTTAACCGAGCTGTCATCGATGTACGAACTGATGTTAAAATGCGTACCTAAAACTTCAACTACCTGGTTGTTACTTACAACCTTAAATGGTTTCTTGGCATTTTTTGCAACCTCAAAATAGGCCTCACCGGCTAATTCAACACTACGTATATTACCGGTAAAATTTGTTGGGTAACGGAGCGAAGAACCGGCGTTTAACCAAACTTTTGAGCCATCGGGTAAGTTAACCTGATACTGCCCGCCCCTGGGTGTTTCAATGGTGTTATAGGCCTGTTGAGCTAAACCTGTTGAATTAGATGGCGTATTTTCAATAGTATAAACCAATTTACCATTGGCAGCTTTGGTAATAGTTACCCCTGATTGTTTGGCCAATTCACCGGTAACGGCATCATCGAGAGTAATTTTTGACCCGTTGGATAGAGTTAATAAAGCCTTGTTCCCGCCCGGAGCGATGGTATGCTTAATGACGCGTTGCGTGCTGTTTTTAGTCAATAAATAGACATTGTTGTACCTTAAGTAAAAAACCAATAAAGATGAGGTGATCAGAAACAAAGCTATAGATGCAGCAATGAACCACCTTGTCCTCAAAAAAACAATCTTTTTAGAGGCAGATTCACGTGTTTTTATTTCCAGTAATATTTTGCTGTAAAGATCTGTTTTAGCAATGTTTTCATCGCCCAATAAAAACTCATCCCATTTCAATTCGTTTTTTTGAAGCGTGTCATAATATTCAAATAAAAGCTTTTCTTCATCGGCAGTGGCCTGATTTGAAAGATATTTATTGATTAAGTTTAGCAGTAGTTCTTTGTCCATTAGTTAGTTGTTGTATGTAAGTAACTTAAGACCGGGGATACCCCCAAAGAAATTTTTAATATTTCCTGACCGTTAACAAATCATGAAATTTTAGAGAACCGGATAAAAAAACGAGTGAGAAAGAAGAGTATAAATGGAGGATAGAAATAATGTCAAAACCATAGCCCGCTGAGCATAATAACGACCAGGCAAACAAAATCGCCCAGCGTTTTTCGCAAACGGTTCAATGCTATGGTTAACTGATTTTCAACCGTTTTTGGCGAAATCCCAAGTCGTTCGGCAATTTCTTTGGTTGATAAATGCTCTTTACGGCTCATAACAAATATCTGCCGACATTTTTCAGGCAATTCGGCAACCCCCTGCTCCAGCAAACGATTAATCTCTTTTTCAGATAAGATCTCTTCACCGCCATTATTACTAAAAAGTTCTTCGAGCCTGTTAAAAAGACCAGCCCTTACTTTACCCGACCGTATTATATTAAACACCTGGTAGCGGACAGCGGCATATAAATAAGCATTTAAAGAAGTGAGCTGAAGATTAGCCCGCTTCATCCATAAGTTTACCAATACTTCCTGGGTAACATCTTCAGATACCTGGCGGTCTCTGAGTATATTGTACGCCGAGAGATAAAGTTTTGACCAATACTTATTATAAATGCGTTCAAACGCCACAAGATCATTCTCTTGAATCAATGCTATAAGCCGCTCATCTGATAATGACTGAACTTCGGGGCTATTCATTCCGCATTTTAAAATTTTCAATTGGCCGCTTCAAAGAAAGTATTTTTTTCCGTTTAAGAATGTGAATATTAAATTCGTAACTAAGGAGTTCCCGCTTAATGTAGCAGAGAAACCTACATAACTTTAAAACCAACCGTGCTCCTAACGACCTTTACATTATGCGAGTCTTTGACGCATTTAAACAGTGATCACTATTTTTGTAAGCGTAAGTTTTAACAGTAAATAAAGTCAAAAAAACACTGAAATAAAAGTTAATGCCAAATAAAAATCTGAAATGTGAAGGAATTTTAAATTTTTATAGCTTATTTAATTCGTTATGTGACTGCTGAAGAATTTTACCGGCATCTTTATTTTTAAACCCTTCGAGCTTGAAAGCTTTCAATATGCTTTCAAGCTTACGTAGTTTATTCTGCTGATCTTTTTTTATAAAATCAGCCCTCAGCACGCTGATCTTTTCATAATCCTGAATGCCTTCAATCAATCGTTCAAAGCGGATAGATGACCGCAGGCCCGGATAAATTAAATAGGCATCTCCTGACGACCACGATCCAAACCGTGTGTCTCTTAGGGGATCTTTTGTCCAGCAGTTGTAAGCCCATCTTAAGTAACCATCATATCCTTTGTAAGCCGCATGCCAGCCCAGCCAAACAGATTCTGCCGGTGCAGAAAAAGTAAACGTATTAGGGCCCCCTTCTGTGCAGCAGGTATAATAAGTGGTATTAAATCCGGCCCTTTTACGCGATACCATGGCACTGCTATCTATTACCTGGTTTGAGGCTACGCTGTAGTCCACCAAGTCTTTCTCAATTTCGGGATGATAATTGCCTGCCAGTGAAATTTTAAAGTCCTTATTTGCACTCTTTATTAAAGCTATCGCTTTCTGCATATCTGCCAGCGCCCTTTCGTCCATAGCGATAGTTGTTTTTTTAAACCACCTCTTCTGTTTAAGATGATTGGCAAAATCGGCCAGCATGGGGCGCCAATGTTCATTATATGCTGCGGTACCGGGTTTAGCTACTATAGCAGTATCTTTTTTCAGGGCTTCGTCATAATAATAAAACTTTAAATTCCAGGGAATCATACTATAACAGTTGATAAATTTATTAATTCCCAGCGATGCCATAAAAGTTACCCATTTATCAAAAACGGAATAATCATAAGTCCATGAACCATTCTTATTCTTAGTCCATTTTATCATTGATCCATAAATATCATATGTTTGACTATTCCATGGGTCATAGATAAGTGTTGTGGTAATTGATTTTTGACCGGCATTTGCCAGCATTTTCATATAAGGGCGCATGATATTGAAATGCTGTTTTGACCAGGGTTTTACACCATACATGCGGGAAACCGAATAAGGATTTTGCCACAGATCCAGATGAAATTTCCAGTATCGGGGTTCGGGCAAGGTATGATTAAGTACTTCTACCGTATAATATAAAATAGCCGGATACCTTTTTTTTCCTTCCCGGATTTTTACATAACCCTTATAAATACCCTTAACAGCATTAGCAGGAACCTTAACGCTCAGCCAAACAGGCCGGGTTGTATTTTTATTTACCGAAAGATTTTTTACAGGATCAATAATATCCGCAACAAGAGAAGAATCATGCCCAGCCTGGATACCGCAGCCGCCACCTTCATTATTCAGCCCATCGGCCATCACATAACGCACAAAATTTGCGCTGATGTTTTTTTCAGGAATTGTATGGCCTTTATCGTCCTCGAGCTTGCTCCATTCAAAACTTAATTGTTCCAGGTTACGGGTGCACCATACCAGGAATTGCGCATGCACTTTTTCTCCTTTCCATGCTTTAGTTTGCCATTTGGTTTGCAATGGATATATTGGCGGAGCATTACGTTTGTCATAACGAAGATCTGTTGAAGCAAAACTTACATAAACACCGGGCTTTAACACATTCCAGCTTTCTTGCTGCACAGGTTTGGGATCAGGAAGCTCCTGGTAAGCCTCATTTATTTTAACCTGCGCCAAAACAACAGTACTAAATAACAACAGGATTACAGTGAGCTTTATTTTCATATTTCGTTATGTTGCAATGAATGGGCTAAATATTCAAGTTTAATTTTCGAATCGCATTTTTCCAAAAAATTCAGGTAAATGAAAGTTGGCATCTGCAGATTTGATATTATTCCAGGTTAAAAAATGAGGGTCGGGTAGTTCATCACCGCATTTATGAAAATTAACCCGGCATTGTCTGCCATTTAATGATGTAATAGAATGTTTGCAAAACGCTTCCAATGGTATCATCAGTGTAAGTTCCCAGCCAATACCGCCCTGCCCATTATTATCAACCAGCTTTAAATTAGTTTGGTGCCTTATTGCCCTTATGGCGGCTTCTGGTAACAGTTTGCGGTTTGTTCTGTTTGCCCCAAAACCTAACATACATGCACCCGCGCAATTAAACCCAAAACTATAGTAATCTCTTTCATCACCAAAAGACACAAAAAACTCTACGCAGCTATCTTTATAAACCGGCTCATTTGGTTGCTTATAAATTGCCCTTACAGATTTTTCACTCACATAGTATTTTATAAAAATACTATCGTTACCAAAGGCTATGGTGAAATGCACATCCGGCTTGTAACCGTTGCCGGGCCATGGCGCTATTCCTATGTGATTTTTTTCATAGCTATCTAACAAATAAGATACGTGTGCTATAGGGCTTACTTTACTTACGTGCCCTAAAAATGGTACCGTTAATTCTTTCATTCTGTTTTCGGTGTTAATTGCGCATACCTTTTTGCAACGTCCTGAATTATTTGGTCTAAAACAGCATATTGCTCTTCGAGCTTTCTGAGCAGCTGAAACTGCACCTTGGTACGCTGTAAATTATGTTCGGGAAAGCGCGTTTTATAGTAAACGTCACCCTCAATATAATCTGTGAGGAAACGTACTCCTTGCATGTAGGGAATTAATAAAACGCCCATTATAAGCGTTTTAATCTCCATATATGATAAAAAGCTACCTGCGCTTTTAAAATACCCCTCTGTGTAGGCCTTGAACAGCGTAATATTCAGGTTAACTTTTGTAATATCGCTCTCATCTTCGGATGCCGTGTTTATAATAGTGCGGATAGCATCACCAAAATCATATGCTACATAGCCGGGCATAACTGTATCAAGATCAATCACACACTGCCCGTGATCATTCATATCAAGCAGTATATTGTTGAATTTAGTATCGTTGTGTATAATGCGCAGAGGCAGTTTTCCTTCTTTTCCTAAGTTCAAAATAGTAACCATCGAATCGGCCCTTTCAACAACAAAGGTTAATTCAGACAAAACTTCTTTAACCCGGCCTTCAACATCAGTCAGCACTGCTTTATTTAACCTATCGAGCCGCATAGCGATGTTATGAAAATCCGGTATGGTTTCGAAAAGTAAGTTAGTATCAAGGTCTGATAGCAGTAATTGAAATTTACCGAATGCCTTACCGCCCTCATAGGCCTGCTGATCGGTAAGCACGAGGTCATAACTTTTAGTATCTTTTAAAAACAAATACATCCGCCAGTAATTTCCGGCTGTATCGCAAAAAAAACATTGCTTATCCTTTGCCCAAACCATGGTAAGCACTTCTTTAGTCGGGTTAGCGCCAGGAATTTCGGCCAGTTTTTTTTTGAGGTGATTGGTTACCAGTTGTACATTTTTCATCAGTGCCGGTACATTTTCAAATACGTGATGATTGACCCGCTGAAGCAGATAGCCTGGCAATTCCGGGTCGGTAGTCTTCACGTAAAATGTATCATTGATATGCCCGGAACCAAACGGCACAATAATTTCAACGTTTCCTTCAATGCAAAAATTAGTTACTATTTCGGGGATATTATATGACATTTTCTGTTTTAGTTCGTTTCAATACGTTTTAAAATCTGTATCACTTAAGTGTTTTACCGGCTAAGCATATTGTAAGCCCCCCGGATAATGCCTACTCGAATTAGAACAACTATACTGCATTTTATACAAAGTGTATACGTAAACATTAAAATTCTGTAAATGCTTCAATACAAATATAAAAATATTTGTGTGCCCGCACACATTTTTGATTTTTTTTATTCAAAAAAACGACTATTGATTTTGCTGCTGTGAATTTATAATAAGCCGGGAGGCCGCCTCGCTTTACAGCAACCGATATGTTGAAGTGTTTTTTGCAGTAAAAAAGGGGTAATAAAACAAATCCAAAATAAATTGTCGGGAAGTAACAATTCATTATGGATAAAATATAAGGAATACACTGCCGGAAAATTGGCGATCAATTAGATATCTAAATAAACAGTGTCTTCGTCATCTATATAATAGTTCACGTTTTCTTTGGTAACTATATCCAATGGAAGATATTTAATAATAGGGACTTCTTTTTTGAATACCAGGTAATCGGTTAGCTGATAAATGCCCCAGTAACCCTGCCCCTTTGGGTTTTGGTTAATCAAGAAACTAATTGCGCCTTTATTCAGAAAATACAAGTTGGGAGGTAATAAATCATATCCTATAATTTTGATATGCTTTATATGGCGCTGCTCTAAATGTTTCGCAATTTCATGAGCTTTAGAGGTTGTTACAAAAACACTGGCCATATCTGGTGTGCTATCAATAATGGCATCCAACTGTGTTATAAACAAAGCGGCATTGGCCCTGTTTAATTCAATCCGTAAAATTTTATATTGGTGCTCCAGGTTATTTTGCGAAAAATAATTGCGAAATCCCTGTTCTTTTTTTAAAAGGTGGGCGGCATTACTTATCTCTTCATCAATATGTGCTATTAAAACAGAACAAGGCTCAGGCTGGCCATAATGAATAAGTTTGCCTGCCAAAAAACCACTTTGGTAAGAGTCCTGACCAATGTAGCTTAATGGTTCGCACTCGGCAATTTGGGTATTAAACAATACAAACGGGATTCCGGCCTCTTTCCATTTATCAAAAAACGGCAATGTCTCCCGATAGAATATAGGTGATAAAATTATACCATCGGGGTTATCATTGGTTAACTTACTGGCATTGGTTATAAACGATTCAACATCATAAGGGTCAAATACATATTGCTGAACAACAATGCCATATTGCTTCAAATCTTTCTCAGCTTTTTCAATTCCCGCTTTAGGAGCATACCAATATGAATCACTTTTATGGTTGGGTATTAACGCCGCGATTTGATATATTTTGTTTGAACCCAAAGCCCTTGCCATAAGGTTTGGTTCATAATCAAGCTCTTCAATAATCTTCAGTATTTTCTCTTCTACTTTTTTTGATACCCGCCCTCGTTTATGCAGTACCCTATCAACTGTACCTGTTGAAACTTTTGCTTTTTCAGCAATATCTTTAATGCGTACAATTTTATTCTTCATATTAAACCTTCATGTAAAAAAGATAGCAAATTTAATATAGTTTATCGCATTACTATTGCTATAAAATATTGAACTTAACTGAAGGCTGGGCTGTTATTTTTTGAGATAAGGGACTAAAGCAACCGCCAGTTT
>Ga0136846_1237146_pt1 | contig 23287 bp, 18 predicted proteins | sample HopSoiMetagenom2_FD_96841 | JGI IMG/M metagenome (GOLD analysis project Ga0136846, IMG submission 96841) | Grasslands soil microbial communities from Hopland, California, USA - 2 Assembly 2016 (version 4) | ecosystem: Environmental > Terrestrial > Soil > Grasslands | place: USA: Hopland... | reverse complement strand
TACACGCTGCCGATGCAGGCGATCTTCGTGTTCCTGATCATCGGCGCCTTCACGACGGCGTTCCTGCTCCGCCCCGAATGGGCGCCCCGTCCGGCGCCATCGGCGACAGTGTGATTGCGCGCGGCGCAGTTTGGATTGGTCCGGCCGCGGCGAGCCTTGTAGCGCGGAGGCCGTAATAGCCGCGAAGCAGGAGAGACAGCGTTGGCCAAGATCGTTTTCGGCATAGCCGTCCCGCACAGCGGCATGCTGGGCCAGAAACCTGAGGACTGGCTCAACAACGGCGAGCGCGATCGCAACAATCCCGAACTGTGGTTCCGGAACCGCACCTGGACCTATCCCGAACTGGAGAAGGAGCGCGGCGCGGCATTCGAGCCGTTCCTGACGATCGAGGAACGCACCGCGCGCGCCACGCGCTGCCGCGCCGCACTCGACGAGATGGCCGCGGCCTATGCCCGAGCAAAGATCGACGTCGCGATCGTGCTGGGTAAAGACCAGAAGGAGATCTGGCCCGACCAGTCGCCGTCAATCACGATCTACACCGGCGCGGAAGTGCATAACGGCCCGCCGCAACGGCCAGTCTATGCGCCCGATCATCATGTCGTCCACCAGGCCTATCCCGACCTCGCCATCTATCTGATCAAGGCATTTCAGAAGGAGGGGTTCGACCTCAACGATCTCATGGCCTGGCCGGAGAATGTGTGGATGGAGAAGAACCACGGAATGCGGCCCGATTACCCGGTCGTGCCGCACGCCTACAGCTTCGTCTACCACCAGATCATGGGCGACAATCCGCCGCCACACGTGCCTATCCTGTTCAACCTGTTCTACCCGCCGACCCAGCCGTCGATGCAGCGGTGCATCGATTTCGGCCGCGTGCTGCGCGATGCGATCGAGGCGTGGCCCCAGGATGTACGCGTCGCGGTAATCGCCTCGGGCGGTCTGTCGCACTTCGTCAATGACGAGGAATTCGACCGCGACGTCATGACCAAGCTGGCGGCCTATGATTATGACGGTCTCGCCGCGATCCCGGACGGTTATTACCAATCGGGCACATCCGAGGTGAAGATCTACAGCACCGTGATGATGGCGCTCCAGCATACCGGCGCGCAGATGACGCTGGTCGATTACGTGCCCTGCTGGCGGACCGCCGCGGGCACCGGAGAAGGCATGGGCTTCATGTATTGGGACGCCGAGAAGGAGGCCGCGTGAGGGGGCCGCGCAGCACGATTTCTATAATGCTATCGCGAGTTCGATCGGGTCCGGCCGGCCGGCAACGCTATCATCGCTTCGACCAACAGGGACGCAATCATTGACCGACACGCAGCGCCTTAATGGCATTATCCGCGCCTGGGAGGCCGGCAAGCCGGCCTTCACCTGTTTCGCCAAGGTCGACAAGCTGACCGCGCAGGAAATGAGCGACGCGCCTTATGACGGGATCGTGTTCGAGATGGAGCACAATCCCTACGATGTCGCCGCGCTTGGCGACGCGCTGCAATATATGCTCAACCGCAAGAAGATCGCGGAGACCGGATCGATCGCGCCACCGGTCACGCCTATCGCGCGCATCCCCGCCAATGGCGGCGAGATGAATCAGTTCCAGGCCAAGCAGGTGCTCGATCGCGGCGTCTATGGCGTGATCACCCCCCACGTCTCGACCGTCGAGCAGGCCTATAACGCTGTTGCCTCGTGCCGCTACGCCAAGCCGACCGGCGCGGCGCTGTACGAGCCCAAGGGCATTCGCGGCGATGGTCCCGCCACCGCGGCGCGCTATTGGGGTCTGTCTCAGCCCGATTATTACGCCAAGGCAGATGTCTGGCCGCTCGCGCCACAGGGCGAGATCCTGGTCGGCCTGATGATCGAGACGCCGACGGCGATCGAGAACCTCGACGACATGTTGTCGAACGTGCCCGGGATCGGCTTTTGTCTGATTGGGGAAGGCGATCTGTCGCAGGCGCTCGGCTACGCGCGGCAGTACGAGCATCCCGAGGTGATCGACGCGATGCGCAAGATCGTCGAGGTCTGCCACAAGCACAATGTTCCCGTCGGCAACCCGCACACCAACGCGAAGAATGTCGAGCGGCTGCTGCAGGAAGGCTATCGTTTCCTGATGTCGGCACCGACCCGCAGTTATGGCGTGGTCGGTCAGGGCCGCGAGTTGGCTGGCTATTGATGAACGGCGCCGAAAGTCTCGTCACCACGCTGGTCGACCGTGGCGTCGACATTTGCTTCGCCAATCCCGGTACGTCGGAGATGCACTTCCTCTCCGCGCTCGACAATCCGCGGATGAAGAGCGTGCTGTGCCTGTTCGAGGGCGTTTGCACCGGTGCTGCCGACGGCTGGTACCGGATGACCGACAAGCCGGCCTCGACCCTGCTCCATCTTGGACCCGGGCTCGCCAACGGGCTGGCGAATATCCACAACGCCAAACGCGCGAGCTCGGGGATGGTCAACATCGTCGGCGAGCATTCGGCGTCGCATCTCAAATACGATCCGCCGCTCACTTCGGACATTGAGGGGCTGGCCCGTCCCCTGAGCCATTGGGTGCGGCGCGCCGAATCTTCGACGACCATTGCCTGGGACACGGCGGCCGCTGTCGCCAAGGCAAGCGAACATCCGGGCCAGATCGCAACGCTCATCCTCCCTGGCGACACCGCATGGCAGAATGCTGGTGAAGCGGTGACGCCGGAAGCGGCGGCGCCGCTCCGCAAGGCGCCGGACCAGGCGCGTGTCGACGAGATCGCCAAAGTGCTGCGCTCGGGCGAACCAACGCTGCTCATTCTCGCCAATCGCGCGACGCGCGGCCGGGCCCTCGAACTGGCCGGCAAGATCGCCGCGGGGACAGGTTGCCGGCTCGGTTCGCAATTCTTCACCGCGCGGATCGAACGCGGTGCCGGCCGCGTGCCGCTGGAGCGCATCCCCTATGCGGTCGCGCCCGGCACCGCCTTCCTCGCTGGGTTCCGCCATCTCGTTACCCTTGAGACGAAGGAGCCGGTTGCCTTCTTCAGCTATCCCGACAAGCCGAGCCTGCTCAAGGCGCCCGGCGCGCGCATGCACGGTCTTGCCGAGCCTGACGAAGACAGCGTGCTCGCGCTGGAAATGTTGGTCGATGCCCTCGGCCTCCAGGGTGCCGCGCCGAAATTGCAGGAGCGTATCGAGACACCGATACCCGAAGGCCCGCTCAACCCGGCCAGCATCGCCCACGCGCTCGCTGCGGCTCTGCCCGAAGGTGCGATCCTCGTCGACGAGTCGCTCACCACCGGCCGCGAATCGATGGGTTTGACGATGGGGGCGCGGCCGCACGACCTGATCAACAATCTCGGTGGTTCGATCGGCTACGGCACGCCCGTCGCGACCGGCGCCGCCCTCGCCTGCCCCGACCGCCGGACCTTCTGCATGGTCGGCGACGGCAGCGCGATGTACACGATCCAGTCGCTATGGACGCAGGCGCGCGAGGGCCTTCCGGTCACGACGATCATCTTCGCCAACAACAGCTACGCGATCCTCAAAGCCGAATACGCCAATATGGGCGCCGGCACGCCCGGCCCACAGGCGTTGGCGATGATCGATATCGACCGCCCCACCATCGATTGGGTCGCGATGGCCAAGAGCATGGGCGTGCCCGGCGTCAGCGTCGACAATGCCGGCGATTTCCACCGTGAGATGGTGCGGTCGACCGACGCCGCCGGCCCCGTGCTGATCGAAGTGAAATTGTATTGAATAAGGAGGGCCACATGGCAACGACCGCTGTGACCACATTGAAGACCAACCTGGCCGATTATCCGCAAACCCAGGCGATCCGGGACGGGCGGGTGACCTCGGAGCTGGTCGCACTGGATATCTGCGGGCCCGAAAAGGCGCATGACGGCTTCAAGGCGATGCTGCGCGAGAACAAGTTCGACGCCGGCGAACTGGCCATCGTCACCTATTTGCAAGCGAAGACCTACGGCAAACCCTTTGTCGCCCTGCCTGCGCCGATCTCGGGTCGCTTCCAGCATCATTGCGCCGGGTTCAATCGCGAGCTCGGCCATCTCGACCCCAAGGATATCGAGGGCAAACGCGTCGGCGTGCGCACCTATGCCCAAACGACAGGTCTATGGATCCGCGGAATCCTGCGCCACGAATATGGCGTGGATCTCGACAAGGTGACGTGGTGCACCGTCGGTGAAGGCCATCTCGCCGAATATAGCGATCCGGCCAATTGCGAACGACTGCCCAAGGGGTCGGACATCGGCCAGATGATGCTCGACGGCGAGCTCGCCGCAACGCTGCAGGGCGTCGACCTGCCGAAGGACCCACGCGTCGAGCGGCTGGTTCCCAACCCGCACGAGGCGGCGCGCGACTGGTATGCGCGCGAAGGCGTGGTGCCGATCAATCACCTCTTCGTCGTCCATCAGGATCTCGCGAAGAACCGCCCTGATATCGTCAGCGAACTCTACCGCATGATCGGAGAGAGCCGCGACCTGACCCAGGGCGGCCTGCCGGATCCCTTTCCACCAATGGGGTTCGACGCCAACCGCAAGGGGATCGAGCTCGCGGTCGAGTGGGCGCTTGACCAGAAGATCATACCGCGGCGCTTGTCGATGGACGAGCTGTTCAGCGACATCACGGGCAGCCTGAATTGATGACGGGCGACACTGCAGCGCGCCATCAGGTCACCCGGATTCGCCGCGAGCCGCGGCGGCGGACGCTGACCGTCGCGCGGACCGAAAAGCTGGGCGCGCAGATGCTGCGCATCCACTTCACCTCGCCGGACCTGACCGATTTCGAGAGTGCAGCGCCCGACGATCACATCAAATTGTTCCTGCCGGGCGCGGAGATCGAGAATGGCCGGCCCGCGATGCGCGACTATACGCCGCGCGCGTTCGACACTGTGGCGGGAACGCTCGTGATCGACTTCGCCCTCCACGATGCCGGCCCGGCAACTGCCTGGGCCATGGCCGCCGGACCCGGCGACACGATCCAGATCGGGGGCCCACGCGGCTCCGCTGTCGTGACGGACGATTTCGACTGGTACATGCTGATCGGCGACGAGACCGCGCTGCCGGCGATCGGGCGCCGGCTCGAAGAGCTGCGTCCGGATGTGCCGGTCACCGCGATCATGATCGTCGATACGGGCGACGACGAGATCAAATTGCCGGCCTTGTCCGGGCTGAGCGTACATTGGGTTCATCGCAGCGAAGGCGGCGACGATGCGTCACGGATCATCGCAGCGCTCGGCGACCAGCCGCTCGCGCCAGGCGAAGGCTATGTCTGGATCGCGGGAGAATCCTCGACGGCCCGGGCAATCCGCGCGCATGTGATCGACGAGCTCGGCCATCCGCGCGAATGGACCAAGGCCGCCGGCTATTGGACCAAGGGCGTCGCCGACGCGCACGAGCGCATCGGGGACTAACGCGCGCCGGCGGCGGTCGCCAGTCCCTTCCCTCCTGATCTGATCCGATGCCGGTCAGCCCATCCAGCGGCTGACCGGTACGGCGGATTCCTCGAGCGGCTGCGCGATCACGTCGACCAGTGTCGGGCCGTCCCAGGCAAAGGCCGCGCGGATCGCCATGTCCATCTCGGCCGGATCGGTCACCGTCCAGGCCTTGAGCCCGAAGGCCTCGGCGATGCGCGCATGGTCAGACCGGGTGAAATCAACCGAGAAATAGCGCTGCTCATAGCCCGACTTCTGGCTCGCCTTGATCCAGCCATAGGAGGAATTCGAGAATACGACGAAGGTGATCGGCAGGCGCTTGCGCACCACCGTCTCGAGCTCGCCGACGGCAAAGCCGAAACTGCCATCCCCCATCACCGCCACGACCTTGGCGGCAGGCGCGCCATACGCGGCCCCCACCGACGCCGGCAGCGAGAAACCGAGCGCCCCGTGCGCACGATTGGTAATGAACCGCCGGCCAGTCGATTCGAAATCGAAATAGCCCGAGAAATAGGGACACGGGGTGCCGGGGTCGGCGATGATAATGCCATCGGGCGGAAGGGCCGCCTGGATAGCGGCCAACACCCGCTCGGGCCGGACCGGACGCTCGTTGGAACGGGCCAGTTGCTCAAACCGCTCGCGCTTAGCCGACCGTAAGCCCGACAGACGCTGCGCGTTTTCGGTGTCGCGTCGATCGGCGCCCATGCGTCGAGCGATCTCGCGACCGAGCGCGACGAGGCAGAGCCGCGCATCACCGACCATCCCGGCGACGATCGGATAGTTCGCACCCACGACCATTGGATCGATGTCGATATGGATGACGGGTACGCCCTTGGCAGGCATGGTGCCATGCTCGGTGGTCGTCGACCCCGCCCGGCAGCCGAGAAAGATGACGAGATCGGCCGCCAGGACCGCGTCCCGCGTCTGGTCGGTTCCACCATTGGCGCCGACCACGCCGACTGCAAGCGGATGATTGTCCGGGATCACACCATGTCCGCTGACGGTGGATGCGACCGGTGCATCGAGCAGTTCCGCCAACGCGATCAATTCGCCGCTCGCGCCGGAAATGATGACGCCGCCACCGCACACGAAAACCGGCTTCTTCGCCGCGGCCACGGCATCCGCGCATGCGGCAACCAGATCGGGATCGGGCGCGGTACGGAAAGCCGGAAACGATCCGTGCACGGGATTCGCCCATATTTCGTCGGCACTGAGCGACTGCTTCTGCAGATCATAGGGGAGACCGATATGGGTAGCGCCGGGACGGCCCGTCGTCGCGGCACGGAACGCGGCGCGAAAGACCAATGGGATCTGACCCACTTCGTCGACGACGGCGTTCCATTTGGTGAGCGGCGCGAACAGCGCCTTCTGGTCGAGAGCGGTCAGCGGATAACGGCCGCGCGCGGTCACGGGCACGTCCGACGTGATGGAAACCATCGCGATGGACGATTCGTTCGCCTCGACGACGCCAGGCAGGATATAGGTCGCGCCGCCGCCACTTGGCCCTTCGCACACGCCCACACGGCCTGTAACGCGCGCATAGGCGTCAGCCATGTAGCCGGCGCTGCGCTCGTCGCGGGTGAGGACGTGATCGATGCCATGATCGAGCCGCGCAAGCGCATCGTAAAACGGCAAGCTGGTATCGCCGCATAGCCCGAAAACATGTTTGACGCCGTGGTGCTGCAACATGCGCACCGCTGCTTCGGCTCCTGTTACACTCGTCAATGCTATCCCTTTACTCGACAATATTCAGTGCCTGCTTCGCCCCGACCTGATCGATGTCGACGCACTAAAATCCGACGCCAGGATCCAGGTCGCAGGAGCTATCTCGCGGCCACGCTCTGGCCGTTGAAGGTCCGCAACGCGACGGCGACGGGTCCCAAGGATGCCTGCTCCCGAATCCGCCACGGTGCCCTCGGTCAGGCGCTCCCGATCCTAGTCCCTGAGCCGCCGGTCCCTGGCTCAGGGTCTGAGGACAATCTCCCAAGTCGTGCCACAAGGGTCATTGAAACCGTTGGCCGGTCGATCAGTTATCTGCGCAGCCGCCAAGGAGGCGTCCCATCGGTCACCAACAGCATCGATAGGACATCGGCGCCAACACGATCGTCATCGGCAACGATCATTTCACCTTGCGGGGTCAGCGGGTCCCGGGACGTAGATGCTCCGCCGTGCCAGACGCTGCGCGACGCCTTTGTCGTCAGCGGGCCGGCTTGGCGAACTGCCACAAACTTAAAGCGTTGGGCGACGCTGCAAAATCAATTTTCTTATACCAACGGGCGCCAGAGCTTGCTGTAGATGGCTTGAGCGCGAACGCTGCCCCGCCCCCTATTTTCGCGGCGGGCTTGGGGTTGCCACTCCTTCAGGCAGGTGGACCGCATTCAGTCCGAACTGAACCTATTTCTAAAGCTAACCCTTTGACATAACTAGATATATTACTATTACCGCGGCATTGTCATCGTCATCCGATTGCAACCGTGAGAAGTATGCAAGCGGGGACAAAAAGGGTCGTGTCGCGGGCCGGGTGCCAGGGATCACCTCCGCGACCGAATTGATGAAGTTATGCCCAGGCTGGCGATCGCCGAGGCGTTCGTCGACGATGTTCGTAGTGCGATAACTGGTGACGACCTCTTCGCCGCGCTGGCGCGATGCTGCGGCGAAATGAAAGTCCGATATTTTGCGCTGACGCATCATGTCGATTTCTCGAACCCGATGGCCACCGGTCTTCGGTTGCACAATTATCCGGCGAGCTGGCAAAACTGGTTCGACGAGAATCAGCTCGGACGATCCGACCCGATTCATCGCGCGAGCCAAAGGTCGAACGTCGGCTTTCCCTGGTCGGCCGTACCGCGGCTGATCAGAATGACCCCCGCCGACAAGAGTGTCCTCGGCCAGGCTCGGCTTGTGGGGATCGGCGACGGCTTCACCGTGCCGGCTCACGTGCCGGGGGAGATGAACGGCTCCTGCTCCTTCGCGGTCGATGCCGGCGAGACCTTTCCTCTCGAGCTCTACAATGTGGCGCAACTGGTTGGTGGCTTCTCGTTCGACGCCGCCCGGCGCATAACGGGTACGGCGGATGGCTGGGCAAGTCCGAACCAGACGTTGACCGCCCGGCAGCTCGACTGCGTTTTGTGGGCGGCGCGCGGCAAGACCGATTATGAGATTTCCGTCATTCTCAACATCAGCCACGAAACGGTCATCCAGCACCTGAAACACGCACGCGAGCGGTACGGCGTGCGCAAAAGAGCCATGCTGGCCGTGCGCGCCTTGTACGACGGCCTGATAAGTTTCGCCGACATCCTCCGCTACTAAACCCACCCCCATTTCTTGGTATAGCGCGCGCATCCAACATGATGAAATTGGGCGCCTCCACAACGGAGGCTGCCCATGGCTCACTTGCTCAGTACCGATCTTCAGGGAGGCAGCGATGCCGCACTGCGTGCGATGTTCGCCGCGCGAAAAAGGGTCTTTATCGACCTTCTGAAGTGGGATCTTCCCTGCCTCGAGGGCCAGTTCGAGATCGATGCATTCGACAATGAAAATGCTCATTACCTAATCGTCGCCGACCAAGGCGGCGGTCATCTGGGCTCGGCCCGGCTGCTCCCCACCCTATGCCCTCATATCCTCGGCAACATCTTCCCCCATCTCAGTTCGAAGCCCGTGCCGAGAGGGCCGAACATTCTCGAGATCACGCGCTTTTGCCTCGACCGAGGCCTGCGTGCGGCCGAGCGCAGAACGGTACGCAACCAGCTGATCACGGGCATCGTCGACTACGCACTGGCCGAGGACGTCGAGCGTTATACCGGCGTCGCCGAAATCGGCTGGCTGCAGCAGATCCTCAGCTTCGGCTGGGACTGTCGGCCGCTCGGCATGCCGATCGTCGAAACATCTGGCGCGCTCGGCGCACTCGAAATCCGCATCTCCCCTGAGACACCCGCCAAGCTTCTCGCCGCCGGGATCTGGTCGCCCATCCCCACCCTCGCATTCCCAGAAAGGCGCGCCGCCGGCGCGAACGGCTAAGCCATGTCAGACGCCCTCAACCCCCTCCCCCCTCGCGCCGCCGAGGCGATCGATACGCTGCGCACGCACGGCTGGTGCCTGCTCACGGACCTGGTAGCGCGCGATGACGTGGCAGCATTGAACGCCGACCTCGATCCGATCTTCGCCACGACGCCCTTTTGCAGCGGCGACTTCTATGGCCATCGCACGAAGCGGTTCGGCAGCCTTCTCAAACGCTCGGATAATGTCGCGCGCTTCGTCCAGCACCCCCTGATCATGGCGCTCGTCGAGGAGACGCTCAGGCCCTGGTGCGACACAGTGCAGCTCAACCTGGCCCAAGCGATCGAGATCCATCCCGGTGCGCCGCTCCAATATCCGCACCGCGACCAGGACATGTGGCAAGGCGTGAAAGGTGAGGTGGAATATCTGGTCAATGTGATGTGGCCGCTTACGCGGTTCACGCGCGCCAATGGCGGAACGCTCCTCTATCCGGGATCGCACGGCGTCCGCGCGCTCGAGGAAAGCTGGCTCGAGGAGCCGCTGGTCGCGGCGTGCGATCCGGGCGCGGCGATCGTGTTCCTTGGGTCGACCCTGCACGGTGCGGGCAGCAACCAGACGGATACCGTGCGGCGCGGCATGGTCGTGAGCTACTGCCTGGGCTGGCTCAAGCCTTATGAAAACCAGTGGCTGGCCTATCCACCACCGGTCGCACGCCGGTTCTCGCCCGAACTCGCCGGCCTGGTTGGCTATCGCCAGCACCGTCCCAATCTCGGCAATTACGAGGGCGTCTGCCCGTCAATCCTGCTCGGCGACCATGTGCCGGAGCATCTCGGCGCGGTCGACGCGCTGCGGCCCGACCAGCGCGACGCTGTCGCCGAGCACCGGGCCCAGCAGACGGGCGCCCGATGAGCCCGATCCAGGCGATGGAGCGCAGCTACGCTGCGCTCCACGAAATGCTGCGCACAGGCCAGCTTCCGCCCGGTTCGCGCCTCGAGGCGGCGCGGCTCGCCGAGCAGCTCGGGGTCAGCATGACCCCGGTGCGCGACGTCCTCCACCGGCTGGTCGGCGAGCGCCTGGTGGAGGCGAGCAGCGGCGAGGGGTTCCATGTGCCGCGCCCAAGCGAAAGCGAGTTGCGCGACCTTTACGAATGGAACGCAGCGCTGCTCTCCATGGCGGTGCGCACCACACCGGCGGCAATTCTGGCAACAACGGAGCCGCTCGTCGCCGACTCGCTGGCGGAGCGGACCAAGGAGCTGTTCGATCGCTTTGCCGCGAGCGTCAGCAATGGCGAATTGCGGGGCGCGATCCTCGCGGTCGGCGATCGAATCCATCCATATCGGATGATTGAGCCCAATGTCCTCGCCACAAACGACGACGAGCTGGCGGAGATCGCGCGCCCTGATCGGACGCAAGTGCAAGCAATCAGGCGCTATCATCTCCGGCGAATGCGCGCCGCGGCCGATCTGATCCGCTACCGCGACCGGCACTGACCGGGACGCCGATTATAATCGGATTATAAAATTCTTATAATCGCGCCGGGCGCCGATCCTCTCTTTCGCCGCATCCCGCGGCGCACAGGAGACGACCAATGAACCGCGAACATGATGACAGCGTTGCGCTGATCGACCTCGGCGTGGCAAGCGTCGAGACGCAGGGCGGCGGCGTGAAGCTGCCGGACTTCATCGATCTGCAGGGCCAGGCCGGCCTCAGCGACGACTGATCCGAGATGTCGGCGCGGCAGCGAGCCGCGCCGACGTTTTCCCGATCCCGGCATGTACTGGCGCATCCTTCCTCACCTCACCGCCTGCGTGGCGGCCGACCATGTCGTGCTGCTCGATATTCGGCAGGACCGCTATTTTCTCGTGCCGGCAGCGCTGGGATCGCGGATTGCAGATTGGCTCGGCTCGACCGCGCCCGAAGCGCCCCCTCCCGCCTTCGACGCGTTGATGCGCAATAGCGGGATCCTGCGGGAGGGCGATGCATGCGCGCCCGCCCCCCATGCCGAGCCAGTCGCGATTCCGGTCACGCTCGAGAGCTCGTCAGCGCCCGCGAGCATTGGCCCGATCGATCGGCTGCAAATCGCCAGGGCAGTTCTCGCTTCCCGTGTCGCTCTTCGTCATTTGCCGCTCGCGACCGTGCTTCGCCGGTATCGCGAACGTCCCGTCGCGCGCCAATCGATGGTGCCCGATCCGCTCGCGCTCGCGCGCCGGTTCGCCAGCGCGTGCCATTTCTCTCCGCTCGCCCGCCAGTGCCTGCGCGACTCCCTGGCGCTCGGCACCTGGTTGAAGGACCAGGGCGTGGCGCCGACCCTGGTCTTCGGCGTCGCCGCGCCCGCTTTCTCCGCGCATTGCTGGGTCCAGGACGGCGCGGCCATCCTCAACGACAGTTTCGACCGCGTGTCGCGCTTCACCCCGATCCTCACGCTGTGATCCGCCACCCCTATATCGCCTTCCTTCGCCGGCCGCGGCGCGCAGCGTCCGCGGCCATCGAGAGAGCCATGGCAGCGCTGGCCGCCTCCCCTCACCTTCCGCTCCTTCACGACAGCCCGACGACGACCGTGTTCGCCGCGCCCGATATCCCGCACGTGCTGCTTGGCGACGGGCAAGGCGTCATCCTCGGCCATCTGTTCGAGCGCGCGACGGGCCTGGCGGTCGAACGTGCCACCAACTGCGCGCTCGACGCTCCCGCCGCTGATTTCGTCCGCACTTATTGGGGCGGCTATCTGGCCCTGCGCAGCCGCAACGATGCGGCCGAGATCGTACGCGATCCGTCCGGTGCCGTGCCTTGCTACCATGTGGAGATCGATGATTGGCATGTCGTCTCGTCAAGCCCCTCGCTGCTGGTGGACCTCGGACTCGTCCCGGCCGAGATCGACTGGACGATCGTCGCGCAGGCATTGGTCTATCGCGACCTGCGCCCCGCCCGCACCGCGCTTCGCGGCATCGCCGAAATCCAGCCGGGCCTGTCGGCGCGTGTTTTTCCGCCCGGCCTCCAGACCGAATGCGTCTGGTCTCCCTGGACGTTCACTGCCCAGGCCCAGGAAATTCGCGGCAGCGCGGAAGCGATCGAAACGGTCTCACAGGCAGTGCGGCAGTGCATTCGCGCTTGGGGCAGCCGGTTCGGCAATCCCTTGGCCGAGATATCTGGAGGTCTCGACTCGTCCATCGTCGCCGCGGGACTGGCCCTGCTCGACCGGTCGCTTCGCGCCATCACCTTCAAGGCCGTCGCCGGGGATCCCGACGAGACGCCCTATGCCGCGGCCGTTGCCGACCATCTCGGAGCCATGCTCACGACGCTCTTGCCTCGGGTCGGCGATATCGACCTCGCCTCGTCGGCGGCAGCAGATCTTGCCCGACCGAACGCCCGCTCGTTCGCGCAAGCGCTCGACGGCCCCGAGCAGAAGGTCGCCGAGGCGCTCGGCGCAGACGCCTTTTTCAGCGGCGGCGGCGGCGATAATGTGTTCTGCTATCTGCGCTCGGTCGCGCCGGTAATCGATCGCCTGCGGCGGCAAGGCGTCGGAACCGGTCTCATCGCAACCGCGAACGATATGGCCATGCTTACCGAGACGAGTCCCTGGGAAGTCGGGTATCGCACGATCCGGCGTCTGTTGCGCACAACGACGCCGCCCGACTGGGTGGCGGACACCAGCCTGCTCTCGGCCGCCGCGACAAACGCATTACCGCTCCCAGCGGGTCACCCCTGGATGCCCAGCCCGTCCGACATCCTCCCCGGCAAGCGCGCGCATGTCTTCTCGCTCATCCGGGTGCAGAACCATCTCGACGCCCATGCCCGCCAGGCATTCGCTCCGATCGTGTTCCCGCTGCTGTCGCAACCGGTGATGGAGGCGTGCCTCCGGGTCCCCAGCTGGCTATGGTGCGCCGGCGGCCGCAACCGCGCGGTCGCGCGAGCGGCGTTCGCAGCCGATCTGCCCGACGCTGTCCTTGCCCGTCAGAGCAAAGGCGCTTTCGACAATCTCTGCACGCAGATCCTTAGCCGGCAACGCGACACGATCCGCGAAATGCTGACCGGCGGTGTCCTTGCGCGCAAGGGTCTGCTCGACATCGACGCGGTGAGCGCCTTGCTGGCGGTGGCGGTGCCTGACGGGCTCAGCGTGATCCGGCTACTGATGCTCGCCGATGTCGAGGCCTGGACACGCTGCTGGCTGGACCGCCCCCCGGTGCAGGCGGCCGCGCCGCCTTTTCCCTGAGGACGCGCCAGCGCTCCATTTCGGCTTGGTCGAGGGGGTCATTCGACTCCTTGCCGCGCAGCCAGAAATCGAACCAGGCGACGTAGCGATTATAGATCGCGAGCCGGTGCGCCGTGTGCGACTTCACATGGTGCTCGTCGGGGAAGACATACATCTCGACCGGAGCGCCATGGAGCTGTAGCGCCGAATAGGCCTCGAGCGCCAGCCGGTATTCGGCATCGGGCACCTGGATCAGCAGCGGCGTGCGCATCCGGTCCGCATTGCGTGCCAAAGAATAAGGCCGCCAGAAAGCTGCGTCGCCGGGCCCCGGGGGCGCATATCCCCAAGCCAATACCCCGTCGCGATAACTGAGCCCGGCAACACTCATGGCGGTAGCGGGATCATCGCAACAGGTTGCGATCGCCGCCGCCCTGAACCGGCGCGAATGGAGCAGCGCGAATTGCACGGTGACCGATCCGTCGCTCAGCCCGGTGATGCCGACCGCTCCCGGGTCGATCACGCCGGTGGCGATCGCGGCGTCGACCCCGGCCTCGACGAGGCCGACGATCGACCGACGCTCCGCCCAATGCGCGATATTGATGCGCTGCGCGGCATTGAGGCTGGGCGCGCGCTCCGCGGCCGGCAGCATGGCCGGCCGCTGAAAACTGAGCACCGCGAACCCGCGCGCCGCCAGCAGGTGGATCGGGACATCGTCCCCGGTCCCGCCGCGCAAGAAACCGCGACTGATATATTGGACCACGACCAACGGGACGCGCTGGCCGGGCCGACGATCTGGCGGCAGCGCCAGATCGCCATAGGTGGTCGCGCCGTCGCGCGTAAATGTCAGGCGGCGAACCTCGCCGAAGCGTCGTGCCGCGAAGTCCGGATTGGGATCGAACAGGGTCGTGACCGCGCCGCTCGCGGGATCGAGCGCGACGATCGTACGCGGATGCGTCGCTGTCTCATGGGCGCAGATCAGCGATTGCCGCACGAGCGCGCAGCCGAACAGCGCATCGGCGGTATCGACCACGCGCTCCGGACCGCGAGCGCTGTCCAAGTCCCAGCGATAGAGCCCTGTGTGCCCGCCATTGGCGGCGCGGCCTGCGGTCATGAACAGCAGCACGCCGGCGTCGCTCCACCACAAGCCGCCGACCGCTTGTTCGCAGGCCGGGCCACAGGCGCGCTCGCGCCCGCCGATAGCGACGTGCAGCTGCGCGGGGCTGAACGGTGCGTTCGCAGCGACCGGCGCGGTCCAGGCGGTCGCGCCGCCCGGCGAGCGCGCGAACAGCAGCGCGCCGCCGGGTTTGTCGGTCTTCGCCTGCGGCGCCACGGGGCGCGGCGGCGCGTGACCATCGGCGTCCACGAGGAAAGTCTCGACCGGGATCGGAAGCGGCGGCCGGGGCCGGTTGTCGCTCAATGGCCAGAAGCGGCGATCGAACAGGAAGCCGGAGCGGCCCTCGGTATCGATCGCGGCCTTGCCCGCAACGAGCCCCGGCCTGGTCTCGGCCAGCAGGCCTTTTCCGTCCGCGGACCAGCGAAAGCCGGTCACGTCGGTCGCGAACCGGGTCATCGGGCGGGCCGCTTCATCGTCGAGCCCCACCATCCAGAGCTGCGTTCGCCCGCCATCGCGACGGAGATAGGCGACCCGGCGGCCATCTGGCGACCAGAGTGGCGTGCCGGGATCGGGCGAGCCGTTGACGATCTCGGGGGCATCGCGGACATCGTGCGTCATCGCGATGAACTCGCCGCCGATGTCGAGCAGCCGCGGCGCCTTGCTACGGTCGAGCGTGACCAGCGCCACGCCGATGCAATAGCTGTCGCTGTCGGGATCGGCGCGCCGCACCGCCATCACCGCCAGCCGCCCATCGGGCGACACGCTGAACGGCGCCTCGCCCTCGAGACTGCTGTCGGCGCGCCCGAAATCGAGCAGTTCGACCAACGAAGCGGCGGTGACCGCCGCACCTGCGGCCTTCGCCTCGCGGGGCAACAATCGTGCGGCGCAGTCCGGCGGCGCGGCCCGGACGGGTGAAGCCGCGACAAGCGCGGCGCCGGCAAGCCCTGGCCATATCGCGAGCCTCACCATGACTTGGTCACCTGGAGCGAGAGCACGCGCCCGAGCGGACTGGCATTCTCGGGGTCGTAGCCGGCGGTATAGATGCCGACGAAATAGGCGGCATAAGGCGGGTCGCGGTCGAACAGGTTGGTCGCGTTGAGCGCGACCTTGACGCCCTTGAGCGCGCCGATCGAGGCCGTGAAGCGATAGCTCAGCTGCAGGTCGAACGTCGTCCAGGACGCGACATGCTGTGGCGTCGCGTTGGTCTTATTGGTGTAGCCGTCGACATAATTGACGAACAACGCCCCGCCAAGCGTGTCCGACTGCCAGGAGAGATGGCCGCGGGCCTTGAAGTCGACCGGATTGCCGAGGATGCCGACCACGTCGCTGACCGGGGCGCTGGGAGTGAGCGCCTGACGGATGTGGAAGATATAGGTTCCCGCCGCACCAAGATCGGCGCGTCCCCGACCAAGCGCGAACCCATAGCCAAGATCGATATCGAGCCCGCTCTGCTTGACCACCGAAAGGTTCTGCAGCCGGGCATCCACCACCGCCGCGAACGGCGCCGTCACGGGAATGTTGAGGAAGTTGCTGAAGATCGGCGAGGCATAGAGCTCGGCGACCCGCGCTGCGCTCGGGTTCGCCTCGGTGATCCCGGCATAGATGTCGCGGTTGGCGAGGAAGTTGAACAATTGCGCCGAGGGCGAGGCGATGCGATCGCGATAGTCGATGTTGAACCAGGTCAGGCTGGCATGGGCGCCGGGCAGGAACAGCGGCTTGAAATCGCCGCCGAGCGTCCAGGTGGTGGCGCGCTCGGGCCGCAAATTGGGATCGTTGCCGCGCAGCACGATGATGTTCGACTGACCGGACGGAGCCTGTGGATCGGGAATGGTGTAGGAGAAGATCAGCTGGAGGGCGGGATCCTGGCGAAGGTCCTGATAGCTCGGCGCGCGGAACGAACGACCATAGCTACCGCGCAAGGTCAGTCCGGCGACGGGCTCCCAGGCAGCACCGAACTTCGGGTTCGTGGTCGATCCGAAGTCGCTGTAATGCTCGACCCGGACCGCCGCGGACAGATCGAGACGGCGCAGCCCGGGCAGGGTCGCCGAGCCGCCGAACACCGGGACCAGCAGTTCGGCATAGCCCGCCGAGACGCGGCGCGGACCGCGCAACGGGGTTGGCGCTGACGGCACCGGGGTCAGCGTCGCGGTGTCGGTTGTCCCGCCAAGATCGCGATAGCGCTCCTCGCGATATTCGCCGCCGATCGCGAGACGCACGGCACCGGCAGGCAAGGCGAACAGCGGCCCATCGGCACGCAGCGTCGTCGACCACATCTTGTTTACGAAGGCATCGTCCGAGAAGCCGCGGATCTTGGCGATCGTCGCCGGATTGGTCGACGGGCCGTCGCCGAACAGATTGTACGCCGTGGCCGGGTTGGGGTCGGCGAGCGCCGCGGCGAGCCGCGCGCTGTTGACCCGATTGGCAAGCGTCGCCCGCTCATAGTCGCGCCCATAGGTGCCGCGCAGTTCGATCGTCCATGGCTCGAAGCGCGCCTCGATGCCCGCCGTGCCGCCAAAGGCGCTGGAGATGCCGCGCTGGGTCTCGTTGCCGAGGTCGCGCTGAAATGCATATTGAACGCCGACCGGCTGATGCGTGCCGATCGGATCGACATAGAAGGGATTGGTCACCGGGACGGTGCGCCGCGCATCGAAATTGGGCCGCAATGCCTGGTCGAAGGTCCGGATCGTCATCAGCCCGTTGGCGAAGAAGCGCAGCGTCGAACTGAGATCCTGGCTGACCGCCGCGAACACCGAATGGCGGCGCTGCTCGGGCAGGATGTCGGCCCCGGTCCAGCTGTCGCCGAGATTGACCGTCCCCGGCGTCAGCTCCGCCGCGGTAAGGCCGACGCCATTCTGCCCCTGGGGGATCGCGAAGCTCTTGCCCCCCGCATAGATCGTGCCCGGATTGGCATAGGCGGTGCGGTGATCGACACCGCCGAACGGCCGCAGATCGTCGGTCGCAAACGCACGGTCGGCGGCGCGCAGGCGATCGCGATCGTAAAATTCATAGGCGATGACCGCGCGGCCGCCCGTCCAGCGATGGCCGACAATGGCGCTCGCCTGATATTCCTGGGAATCGCCATCGGCTGTGCCGACGCGCCCGGCCACTTCGAGACCCGTGAAGTCGAGCCGCGGCACGATGTTGACCACCCCGGCGACCGCGTCCGAACCGTAAATGGCCGAGGCGCCATCGGCCACGATCTCGATCCGCTCGATCGCCGAGGCTGGGATCATCGAGAGGTCGGCGAAGGCGCCCGCGAACCCGCCGAGCGGCGGCCGCTCGCCGTTGAGCAGGACGAGGGTCGAGGACGGCCCCAGTCCGCGCAGATTGACGCTCGAGCCGCGATTGGTGTTGAGGCCGGTGGTCTGGCCGAGCGTGCCGCCGCTGGCCGTCGCTTCGTTCATCCCGCCGCCGAAATTCTGCGGGATCGACTGTGCGATCTGCTGGGTCGTTGCGAGCCCGCTTTGCTCGATCGCGCGGCGATCGATCGTGACGAGCTCCGACCCGACCGGTCCCCTGCCCCGGATCCGGGTGCCGGTGACGAGAACATCGGGCAAGTCGCTCGCATCGGCACCAGCGAGCCGCTGCACCACAAGAACCCCGCCGACGCGAACCGTACCGAGGCCCGTGCCGCGCAACAATTCCGCCACCGCCGCCTCGAAGCTGTAATGGCCCTTGAGGGCCGGCGCGCGCAGCCCGGCGACAAGCTCGGTCGCGACGACCAGCTGCTGTCCCGACTGGCTGGCAAGCATGCGCAACGCCGCGCCGAGATCCTCCGAAGGCAGGTCGTAATCGCGGCCCGCATCTGCCTGGGCGCAGGCCGGCGCGGCGATCACCGCCATGCCCGAAACCGAGCCCGCGAGCCCGGCCATCATCAAAGAACGCATCATCATCCTCCCCGTCACATCGCCGCTCGAATGGCGGTCGACAGGGCAAGACGACGCGGGGGCGAAAACCCGCCCGAAATAATTTCAGCCGATAAAAATCGCCTCAGCGGCTGAGGACGAGGTCGCCGTTGGCGGCGCTGGCAAGGCGGAGCTGGAGCGTCGCGGCGAGCACCTTGGCCGATGCCTCGACCGGCACCGCGCGGAACACGCCGGTCACGCGCAGTGATCCGAGCGCGGGATCGGCGAACCGCAGCTTGCGCGCCGAATAACGATCGATCTCCGCGACCACCTGGGTGAGCGGCGCGCCGTCGTAGCTGAGCATGCCCTCGACCCAGCGCTCGGCCCCAGCGGGCGCCGCCGACACCGCGGACGTCCTGGCACTACGCCGCTCGGCGAACATCTGTCCCGGGACGAGCCGCGCCACGGCAGGCGCTCCAGCAGCCCTTCCGCGCACCTCGACCGCACCGCGCAACAGCGCCACCCGCACTCCCTCCTCGCCAAGCGCGACATCGAACACGGTACCGCGGTCGAGAATGACGCGGTTTCCGGCCTCGACCACGAACGGCCGCGCCAAATCTCGCGCGACGTCGAAGCGCGCCCTGCCCCGATCGAGCCGCACAACCCGCCTCGCGCCATCAAATACGGGCAGCACCGCGCTGTCCGTATCGAGCGTGACCATCGTGCCATCCGACAGCCGGACACGCTCAATCCGGCCAATCGCCGAGGCAAGCAGTGTCGTTGCGGCGGGCGATTGCGCCCGATGGCGACCGGCGAGGATCATTCCCACGACCCCGGCGCAGATTAATATGACGACAAAGGCAAGCGCCACCGCCCTGGCCGGACGGGCGAATAGCCGCGGACGCGACACCCGCGCGAAATGATCGCGAGCGAGCGCGCTCCCGCCCAGCCGTTCCGTCCCGAGGGAGATGGCCTGCATCTCGGCATAGAGCTGGCGGTGGAGCGGTGAGGCAGAGCGCCAGCGCTCGAACGCGAGCCGCGAGCGATCGGCGTCAGGACCACGCATCCGCGCGATCCACGCCCCCGCTTCGCGGCGCACGTCTTCCGGCAGCGACGCCGCGTCGCGATCCGGCATCAAGGCAGGCCCGTCAGCCGGTGGATCTCGTCGAAGGCGCGGCCCATCTGCTTTTCGACGCCCGACACCGACATGCCGGTGCGCGCGGCGATGTCGGCATAGGTCAGGCCTTCGAGGTGATGGGCCAAGAAAACCTCCCGAGTCTTTGGCTTCAGCCGCCTGATAGCAGCCTCGAGCCGCGCGAGGCTATCGCGCGCTTCGAGCCGCCGATCCTCATCGAACGCGGCGAGCGGTACGTCGTCCGCGCTGACATGTGCATCGGCATGGTGACGGCGCCCGGCCTTGGAGCGGTCCAGCAGCAGATTGCGGGCGATCCGGCGCAGATAGGCGGCCGGCCGCAGCAGCCGGCCGGGAGTCTCAAGCTCCGTCCGGTGCAGCCGAAGGAAGGCCTCCTGAGCGAGGTCGTGCGCATCCTCCCGCGACGCGCGATAGCGCGTGAAGAAGCGCACCAGCGCATGCTTCTCATTGCGGTAAAGCAACTCGAGTTCGACGCCGTCAACCGCGCGTGGGGCATCGGCCGCTGCCGGCCGCTCAAAGCGTGAGGGTCGCGGCGCCGTCACGGCAACCCCGCCTTCGGCCTAAGCCAGGCAAACAGGCTCGCGAAGTCCGTAATCGAAACAGCCACCACCATCGCCCGACTCCCGCGTGCGAGGCCGCACCGGCGAAAGCCGGGCAGTGAGAACAAACTAGGGATTAGTTTGCGCTGCCGCCTTTAGCCGGTGAGGGCCTGGACAGAGCGGCAGCAACCCGGCCGAAAGCCGGCCTGGTGGAAAGATCCCTAAACGAGGTTCTCACGCCTCGGCGCCGCTTTGTTCTCGACGCAGACCGATTCTAGATCGTGATTAGCTGTAAACGCAAGCACTAACCAAGACTATGAAAATGCATCCATATCGAACCTTTTCTATAGCTGTTCAGCCCCTTTGGAAGGTTGAACCCGCCACGAGCAGACAGTTTCGATTTCGCTCGGGCGCCAGCCGACCAGGGGGGTACCTACACATCCGTCGTTCAGACGTAGAGCTTGGAACGGCCGCTTTTGGGCCGAGCGCCGCCTGACGGCTGTTAGCAGTCTGACTGAGGAAGCTGCCGTAGCTGACCACAACCTTGGTAAGGCTGACGTCGTGAGTTCAATCCTCATCGGCAGCACAATTTTTCCATTATTTTACAATGCGATAGAGACAACCCAAAGGGGCGGGGCTCGGTGGCTGTCGCCACGGAAGCAATCCGGAAGCAGATTTTGGCGTAGTTTGAGGTACGTTCGCGATACAATCTGTTTTGCTTCCGGATGTCGGCGAAGGCGAAACGGGGGCAAGGCGGCCGGGGTCACGAACTTCGCGTCCACAGCCGCATGAATATTCTTACTGAGTCGTGTTTCTCCTTCTGCAGGTAGGCATGAGAGGTGACCCTGGTGATCCACGGAATTTCGGTAGGGCCATGGTTGGTTGGGATGGTTCTCGTTCTGCCGTGCCCCCCTGCGCTCGCCGCCGACCGGCCTGGCGATGGCTTCGAGGTGACGCGCTACAGGCTTGCGCTGACCCCGGATATCCAGAGCAGGACCATCGTGGGGCGTGAGACGATCATGCTGCGCGCAACCGTCGATGGCGTCAGGCGGCTGAACTTCTCGGCCAATGCTCTCGGCATCGACCGTGCAGCGCTAGACGGCGTGGCGCTCGTCCACAGCGTGCAAGGCGACGTGCTCGGCTTCGACCTGCCCCGGCCGCTCGTGCGCGGCCGCATCGCAACGATCCGGATATCCTATCATGGCCGCCCCGCCCGTGGGTTCGCGGGATCGGCGACGATGCTCTACACCAGCTATTTCGCGTGCGACTGGATGATCTGTTCCCAGGACAAGTTCGGTGAGAAGGCGGCCTTCTCGCTCGATCTGAGTGTTCCTGCCGGGATGACCACCCTCTCGGTCGGCAGGTTGATCGCGAAGCGACCGGGACCGGACGGCAGCGAGATTCATCGCTGGGAGGCATCGCGCCCCTACTCGGCCTATCTCTACGGCTTTGCGGTGGGCCGGTTTGCCCGGGTCAGCGAGCCGGGCGAATCCGGCAGGCTTGCCTATCTGAGCGATGTTGCGGCCGCGGGCGACCTGACGCGACGCTTTGCCGGGACGAGCGAGATCGTCACCTTCCTCTCCGGCAAGGCCGGCGTGCCGCTTCCCGCCGCCGAATACAGCCAGCTCCTGGTCCCAGGCAGTGAAGCGCAGGAAGCAGCGACCTACTCGGTGCTCGGAATAGACGACCTGCCGGCGAAGCCGGACGACCCTGCAGACGATTGGGCGATCGCGCATGAACTCGCCCACCAATGGTGGGGCAACCTGATCACGTGCAGGACGCTCAAGGACTTCTGGCTCAACGAAGGCATCACGACCTTCATGACGGCCGCGTGGAAGGAGCATCGCTACGGCCGCGCCGCCTACGACGCCGAACTTGCCGTCGCGAGGAGCCGCCGTGAAAAGGCACGGGCGAGCGGCTTCGACAAGCCGCTGGCCTGGGAAGGCAGCTACCCGACATTGCGCGTCCGGCGAGCGGTACAATACAGCAAGGGAGCCTTGTTCATGGCGCATCTGCGGGCCACGCTGGGCGAGGCCGCTTTCTGGTCGGGCCTGCGTCGCTATACCCGTGACCATGCCGGCGGCACGGTCACCAGCATCGACCTGGAGCGTGCGATGGAGGCGTCCAGCGGCCAGGACCTGCGCCCGCTGTTCGCCGAATGGGTGTTCGGTGACGGACACTCCGAGCAGTAGAAAATCAAAGCGATCGGCCAGCTAACGATCGTAGCGGCAGTTCTGACACTGATGCTCTCTCTTTGCCTGATCTATCCCGACCAACTGAGGGCCTTGTCAAAATCTGCCGCTACCGCGGTTTCGGGACCAGTATGTATGGCTGAGCGTCCTCGCCACGACCGTTCCAATGTGCTGGGCCGTGGATCTGCTTCTAATATTTACGTCCCCGGAGCAGGAGGTTCGCCTCGTAGCCTGGTCGAAGCGATGGCTGACGACGAAAAGCGATTTCGAGAGAATTACCTTCGATACGTCCGATCCCGACTATCGTAAGGTGGAATGGCGCCTCTTCCTGGACCGCCGCCGAGGTTGATCCGAGGGAAGTCCGGTACTCGCCCTCGGCAGCCCGCAAGCCGCCTGTCCGTTTTCGACCAAATTGCGACATCAGACCGCTTCAGTTTGCAGCGACGGATACCGGCGCTCGCGAACGAGCCTGAAAGGGTGAAAGCCAACTGCGACCGCCAGATCGTCTCGCTCGATCGAGCTCAACGCCGCTTCGTCTAGCGCGGCGCTCTCGGCGTAGCGCGTGATTGTGATATGCGCTTGGTCATACTGCGGACGCTCCATTCCAAACGAGGTCATTACCTCACCGAAACGGTCTCTCGCTTCGCGCAGTGCCACCGGTTGATCTCGTGTAAGCACGATGATCGCGTTTTTCGTGAAAGCTAAGCTCGGAAAGAGAATTGAGAATTCTTCGCGTGCAGAAATCGCTGCCAGCTTGCAGCGCACCTCCTGTTCGATCTGAGACCATTGCAACTCTGCGTCATTAGAGAACGGTTGCGCCGCCACAAATGTCGCGACGGACAGGTGCAG
>Ga0136846_1215727_pt1 | contig 23296 bp, 22 predicted proteins | sample HopSoiMetagenom2_FD_96841 | JGI IMG/M metagenome (GOLD analysis project Ga0136846, IMG submission 96841) | Grasslands soil microbial communities from Hopland, California, USA - 2 Assembly 2016 (version 4) | ecosystem: Environmental > Terrestrial > Soil > Grasslands | place: USA: Hopland... | reverse complement strand
TGATGCCCGACTGCCACGCCATCGTGTGCCGGTTGCACTCGTCGTAGAAGGGGCTCTTGGCCCACGACGCCGCGTTCTTGTCGAAGTTCGGACGGAACGCGGGGTCGAGCTCGGTAGCCCAGCCGTTCGCGATCAACGCGGCGAGGTACTCGCCGTTCGTGATCACGATGATGTCGCGGCCGGTGTCCTGCCCGGCGCGGAGCTGCGGCAAGATCTCACCGAAGAACGAGGCGTTGTCGTTGATCTCGTCCTTGTAGCTGACGGTGATGCTCGTCTCGTTCGTGAACTTCTCCAGCGACGGATAGGTGCCGTGCGCCTTGTCGATGTACAGGGGCCAGTTCGAGAAGTTGACGTGGTCGGACGCCGCCGTGGGATCGAAGTTCACCGAGCCCGCCGGCTGGGTCCCGCCGCTGCTCCCACCCGAGTCGCCCGAGCATGCCGCGAGGATCGTGGCGGCGCTCAGGGTGCCGACGGAGATACCGCCGAGCTTGATCATGTTGCGGCGCGACATCCGGCGCGAGGTGAGCCCGCGCCCGAGGGCCGCGTCGAGGCCCAGCAGGCCCCGTTGGTCATTACTCATTCGTCGTCCTCCTCCATGGAGAGATCGTCTTGCGGCGTGACCGCGAAGGTGTACTCGGGGTTCCAGGTGAGCGTGACCGCCTCACCCTGGCGGGGCGCCTCCTCGGCGCCGAGGTTCTGGACATAGACCGTCAGGATCGTGCCGTCTTGCGTCGCGACCTTGTACTGGTAGCTGACGCCGATGTAGGTCGTCATCGCGACGGTCGCCTCGATCCGGTTGTCGCCGTTGGACGCGACGGTGCCTCGAGCGATCTCGACCTTCTCGGGCCGGACGCCGACCTTGACCCGAGGACCGGCGTCGGACGGGATGCGCGAGTCGGGGACGGTCAGGGTCCCGCCGTTCGTGAGCAGCACGGTGGAGCGGCCACCCGTCGACTCCTTGATCTCGCCTTCCAACAGGTTGGAGGCGCCGAGGAAGCCGGCGACGAACTCGGTGTCCGGGTTCTCGTAGACGAACTGGGGCTCGCCGAGCTGCTCCATCTTGCCGTGGCGCATGACGGCGAGCCGGTCGCTCATCGTCATCGCCTCTTCCTGGTCGTGGGTCACGTAGATGAATGTGATCCCGACCTCCTGCTGGATCCGCTTCAGTTCGAGCTGCATCTTCTTGCGCAACTTCAGGTCGAGGGCGCCGAGCGGCTCGTCGAGCAGCAGGACCTTGGGGCTGTTGACCAGCGCGCGGGCGAGGGCGACGCGCTGCTGCTGGCCGCCGGACATCTGCGGCGGGCGGCGCGTCTCGAACCCGATCAGGTCGACGAGACGCATCGATTCCGCCACGCGCCGCTCGACGTCTTCCTTGGCGACCTTCCTCCGGCGAAGCCCGAAGGCGACGTTCTCGTACACGTTCAGGTGCGGGAACAGGGCGTAGGACTGGAAGACGGTGTTGACGTCGCGCTTGTACGGCGGGTCGTCGGTGACGTCGCGTCCGCCCAGGTAGACGGTGCCGCGGCTGGGATCCTCGAAGCCGCCGATCATGCGCAGGGTGGTCGTCTTGCCGCACCCGGACGGGCCCAGGAGGCTGAAGAACTCGCCCTCATCGATGTCGAGCGACAGATCGTCCACCGCGGCGACGTCTCCGAACAGCTTTGAGACGCGCTCGAGGCGTACGTCGATCTCGGTCACGAACCAACCCCCTTCGCCACACCTGCGGGCGGATGTTCCCACAGCGCGGCGGCGATTATCACCCGTCACCGACGGATTTGAACAGCCTTCAGTACCGAAGGGCCCCTCAGGGAGTTATACGCCCTCGTCCCTTCGGACGGTTCTCCCGATGCCACAACGCTTCAGCGATGGTCAGGATCGTTTCGCTGCGGCGCATCCGACGGCGTGCCGTCGGGCTCGGCAGATGTTGCGTCGCCGATGGTCGCCGTCACTTGCCCGTTGCGCGAGCCGTTGCGGTGGCCACCGCCGGCCCGCCTGTTCAGCCGGGGCAAGGCCGTCACGAGGAACAGCGCCGCGGCGCCCAAGATGACGGCGCCGACCAGGATCAAGCTGACCAGTCCCCTGCCATTGATGCTCCAGACTGCGAGCGCACCAGCGGATAACAGGGCACTCCACAGGTACATCAGCAACACCGCCTGCGTGTGGCCATGCCCGATCTCCATCAGGTGGTGGTGCAGGTGCTCCTTGTCGGCGTACGCGATGCCCTGTCCCCGCCGAGTGCGTCGGACGATCGCGTACGCCACGTCGAGGAACGGGATCAGCAGCACCAGGATCGGCACGCCGATCGTCCCGGCGACCGCCGCGATGTCGCCGCCACTCGGCGTCGTGATCGTGCGGTGGACGCCCTCGATCGTCGTGATCGACAGGAGCATCCCGAGGAGCATCGAGCCGGCGTCGCCCATGAAGATCTTCGCGGGGTGGAAGTTCCACGGAAGGAACCCCACGCAGACGCCGCACGTGATGGCGGCGAGCAAGGCAGGCTGGGAGATGATCCCGAGCGGTCCGGGGCTGAGCACGCTGTACACGAAGAACACCGCTGCCGCGATCCCGACCATCCCGGCGGCCAGCCCGTCCAAGCCGTCTGCGAGGTTGACGGCATTCGCCACCGCGACGACCCAGATGATCGTGATGATGACCGGCAGGTCCCCGGACAGGATGAACAACCCGAGGCCCGGCAACCAGAAATAGGAGAGCACCACCCCGAGCAGGACCAAGACGCCGCCGACGAAGATCTGGGCGACGAGCTTGGTGAGCGGCTGGACGCCGCGCGTGTCGTCGATCACGCCGATCCCAAGCATCAACGTGCACGTGACGAGCACGGCAGCCGAGTTGTTCACGAGGTTCAGCTGCCGAAAGAACGGCAAGACCTGCGAGGCGATCAAGGCAGCCACGAGGCCCATGTACATCGCGATGCCACCCATCGTGGGCAGCGGCACCTTGTGCACGGTGCGGTCGTTCGGCTTGTAGATCGCGCCGGCCCGGATCACGAACCGGCGGACCAGCGGCGTCGCCAGGAAGGTGACGACCGCCGCCACGGCGAACACGGTGAGGTAAGAGGTCACGTCACCGGCAGTGTGTTCGCCCCGGCGGCGGTCGGCAAGGAGCCGTTAGGCGTAGAGCGGGAACCGTTGCATCAGATCGATCACCCGTCCCCGCGCCTTGTCCTTGGCCCCGTCGTCGTCCGGCGTCCGCACGACGTCGCCGATGATGCTGCCGATCTCGCGCATCTCGGCTTCATCCATCACGAGGGTCGAGCAGGCAGGGGTCCCCAGGCGCAGCCCCGACGGCGCCGACGGTGGGTTCGGGTCGAACGGGATCTGGTTCTTGTTCACCGCGATCTGGACCTCGTCGAGCACCGCCTCGGCGCGCTTCCCGTCGATGCCGACCGGGCGGACGTCGGCGAGCATCAGGTGCGAGTCGGTGCCGCCCGACACGATCCGGACGCCTTCGTCCTCGAGCGCGGCGGCGAGCGCACGCGCGTCGCGAACGACGCGGGTCGCGTAGTCCTTGAAGTCGTCGGAGGCCGCTTCCTTCAGGCACACCGCCTTGCCGGCGATGCAGTGCTCGAGCGGACCGCCCTGCATCATCGGGAACACGGCCTTGTCGATGGCCTTCGCGTGCTCCTCCTTGCACAGGATCATCGCGCCGCGCGGACCACGGAGCGCCTTGTGTGTGGTGAACGTCACCACGTCGGCGTACGGGACCGGCGACGGGTACGCGCCGCCGGCGACGAGGCCGATGAAGTGCGAGGCGTCGACCCACAACAGCGCGCCGACCTCGTCCGCGATCTCGCGGAAGGCCTTGAAGTCGATCTCGCGCGGGTAGGCGGTGTAGCCGGACAGGATGATCTTCGGCCGGTGTTCCTTCGCGAGGTCGCGCACGCGATCCATGTCGAGCTGCTCGGTCTCGCGATCCACCTCGTAGCCGACGAAGTTGAACCACATCCCCGACACGTTCACCGGCGACCCGTGCGTCAGGTGTCCGCCGTGCGCGAGCACCATCCCGAGGACCTTCTCACTCTGGTCGCCGGGGGTGAGGAAGGCGCCGAACACGGCCATGTTGGCTTGGGCGCCGGCGTGAGGCTGCACGTTCACGTGATCTGCGCCGAACAACGCCTTCGCGCGGTCGATGGCGAGCTGCTCCGTGACATCGACGAACTCGCAGCCGCCGTAGTACCGGCGGCCCGGGTAGCCCTCGGCGTACTTGTTGTTCATCGTGGAGCCGACGGCCGCCAGCACCGCCGGGCTCGCGTAGTTCTCCGAGGCGATCAGCCGGAGGTTGGTTCGCTCGCGGTTGAGCTCGCCCGCGACCGCGTTCGCCACCTCGGGGTCGGTCTTCTTCAGCGCTTCCCAGTCGGCTGCGTATTCACGCATCGTGTGTCTCCTCTCGTTCGATGGCCGCGATCTGCTCGATCCGCGGCACGTGCCGTCCACCGTCGAACGGTGTCGCAAGCCAGGCCGTGACGATCTCGCGTGCGTAGGCCGGCGCGATCACGCGCGCGCCCATCGCAAGGACGTTGGCGTCGTTGTGCGCCCGGGAGAGCTTGGCCACGTAGAGGTCGTGACACAGAGCGGCTCGGATGCCGTGCACCTTGTTGGCCGTGATCTGTTCGCCTTGCCCCGAGCCGCCGAGCACGATCGCGCGCTCGGCGTCGCCCGCGACGACCGCGCGGGCAGCGGCCGCGCAGAAGGCCGGGTAATCGACGGTCGCGGTCGAGTCGGTCCCGACGTCGAGCACCTCGTGTCCCTGCGCACGCAGGTAGCCGGCGAGATCTTCCTTCAGCGGGAAGCCGGCGTGATCGGCGCCGATCGCGACCCGCATCATGCGCCCTCCGTCCGCGCGGGAACCGCTCCGTAGAGCGCGGCGACGAGCCGGTCGGTCCACTCGTCGAGCTCCCACGCGATCGCGCGATAGGTCTCGAGCGGCATCCCGAGTGGATCGACGACGTCCTCGTCGAACCGGTTCGCCGGACCGCCGCTCGCCCGTGCCGCCGCCGCGGCGCCGACGCGCGCATCGAGCCGCGGTTCCGATCCGGCGAGGGTGGGCGCCTCCAACAGGCGGGTGAGCTCTTTCAGCGTGAACGCTCTGGCCGACGCGCCCGGCACCAGCCGCGCGACTGCCTCTCGGTGCTCGGCCGCCATCCCGACGATCAGATCTGCGCCGTCGATCAGGTCCGGCGTGAGCCGTCGCGCGGCATGCGCCCCGATGTCGCCCCCACGCTCGCGCGCGGCCTCGACCGACTCCGGCATCGCTGGGGCGCCGTCGACGGCGATGGTACCTGCGGACCCGACGGCCGGCGCGTCCCCGTCCAGCCGCCGCTCGAGGGCGCGTCGCAGGAGCCCCTCCGCGATCGGGGAGCGACAGATGTTCCCGCTGCATACGACGAGGACGGCGGCCATCGGAAGGGCCCGGAGTCTAGCAGTGGCCCTCAGCCGGCCGATAGCCGCGCGACGACGCCGGCATCGACGTCGCCCGCCCGAAGGATCTGTGGTTCCGGTCCGAGCAGTGACACGACCGTCGAGGCGCGTCCGACGAGCGGTGCGTCGTCGCACAGGTACAGCGCGACGTCGTCGCCGAACGCCGCCTGCAACTCCTCGCACGTCGTGGCGGGTGACTCCCCCGACCGGTTGGCGCTCGTGGTCGCGAGGGGGCCCCCGGCGAGCACGGCGCGAGCGAGCCGGTGGTCCGGGACGCGAACACCGACCGAGTCGTGGTCGCCGCCGAGATCCCACGGCCGGCTCCGCGCGGTCCTGCGAACGACCAACGTGAGCGGCCCCGGCCACAGCGCGGTCGCCAGACGCTCCGCGCGATCGTCCAGGACGCCGACGTCGCGCGCGTCGCCGACCGAACCGACGAGGACCGGCAGCGTCAGGTCGTGCGGGCGTCGCTTCGCGTCGAACAGGCGCGCGGTCGCCGTCGGATCGTCGGGCCGCGTCCCGATCCCGTACACCGTGTCGGTCGGGAAGACGATGAGTTCCCCACGCCGCGCCGCGTCGATCGCCTGCGCGACGGGGTCCGTGCTCATTGACGCCGTGCCGAAACGACGCGATCGCGGCCGTTGAGATCGGCGTGCACCGTGACATCGGCGAAGCCGACGTCGGTGGCGGCGGCGGACACGATCCGCGCCGCTTCGTCGTCGATCTCGACGGCGAGGGTTGCGCCGGATCGAAGCCATGTGTGCGCGCCTTCGAACAGCCGCCCGTACAGCGCCGGATCGCCGAACACCGCGGCCGCTGGATCGGCGAGCACGTCGACGGGAAGCGCCTGGCGGCGCGCGTCCGGCACGTACGGCGGGTTCGCCGAGACGGCATCGATCCGGCCCTTGAGGCGCGACGGGAGCGGGCCGAAGAGGTCGCCGCGCTCGACGTCGATCGCCAACCCGAGCCGGATCGCGTTCGCCCGCGCGAGCGCAACGGCATCATCGGATACGTCCGTGGCGTACACCTGCGCGCCCGGATGCTCGTCGGCGACCGCGAGGGCCACGGCGCCGCTCCCGGTGCATAGGTCGGCCACGATCGGCGTTTCGACCCCGTCGAGCGCCCGCAGGACAACGTCGACCAACACCTCGGTCTCGGGCCTCGGCACGAAGACGTTGGGACGGACCTCGAGCACGAGGCGGCGGAAGCCCTGCTCCCCCGTCAGATGCTGCAAGGGCGTCCCGGTGCACCGGCGACACAGCGCTCGTCCGTACGCCTTCGCCTCGGCGGTGGTGAGGCCGGCAGCGCGGGTGAACAACTCGGCTCGGCCGACATCGAGCACCCGCCGCAACAACGCCTCGGACTCAGCCTCGGCCTGCCCTGGGTCGACGCCGTGCCGCCGGAGATAGTCGGCGCCACGACGGGCAACCTCGGCGGGTCGCATCAGTTGTCGTCGTCGTCGGCGAGCTGCGCCGCGCGTTCGGCGGCCATGAGTTCGTCGATGAAGCCGTCCAGCGACTCCCCGCCCTCGAGCACGTCGTCGAGCTGATGCGAGGTGTGCTTGATCCGATGGTCCGTGACGCGTCCTTCCGGGAAGTTGTAGGTCCGGATCTTCTCGGAGCGCTCGCCGGTGCCGAGCTGCGCACGCCGCTTCGCCGCGTCCTTCGCATGCGCCTCGTCTAGCGCGATCTGATGCAGGCGGGCGCGCAGGTAGCGCATCGCCTTCTGACGGTTCTGCAGCTGCGAGCGCTCCTCCTGGCATTCGATCTTGATGCCGGTGGGCTTGTGCACGATCCGCACCGCGGAGTTGGTCGTGTTGACGGACTGCCCGCCGGGCCCGCTCGAGTGATACACGTCGATCTGGAGATCCTCCGGCCTGATCTCGACCTCGACCTCCTCCGCCTCGGGCATCACCGCGACCGTCGCGGTCGACGTGTGGATCCTCCCTTGCGACTCGGTGACCGGCACGCGTTGCACCCGATGGACCCCCGCTTCGTGCTTCAGCCGGCCGTACGCGTCCTTGCCGCGAACCTCGATCGAGACCTCCTTGAACCCGCCGAGCTCGCTCGGGGACGACGTGATGACATCGGTCTTCCAGCGGTGGCGCTCGGCGAGGCGCCGGTACATCTCGTAGAGGTCCCCCGCCCAGAGCGCGGCCTCCTGTCCGCCCGTGCCACCGCGGACCTCGACGATGACGTCCTTGCCCTCGTCGGGGTCCTTGGGCACGAGGAGCGCCTCGAGACGCGCTTGGAGCTCGGCCTCGCGGCCCTCCAAGCGCTCCAGCTCCTCGCCGAGGTACGCCGTCATCTCTGCGTCCGTGCCGTCGCGCGCGAGCTCGCGCGCCTCCGTCAATTGGAGACGGACGGTCCTCAGCTCGCGGAAGGGCCCGACGATCTCGCCGAGTTCGGCGTAGGCCTTGCCCAGATCGCGCACCCGGTCCGGGTCGCTCGCGACCTCCGGCGTGGCCATCTCGGCCTCGACCTGCGCGAAGCGCACTTCGATGTCACCGAGCCGATCGTCCATCGCCGTTGCCATGCCTCGATTGTGCCAGGCACGGGAGGCGTGACGAACGCGCTAGTGCTTCTTCTCGTCGTCGAAGTCGATGTCGAGCGACGACAGGTCGGGGATGTCGACGGAACGCGGCTCGGCGGTCGCCCACATGTCCTCGTACCGCGGATCGACCGTCTCGCCCTCGGTTGCGGCCTGACCGACGGGGACCGGGGCCGGCTCCTTTGCCGGCTCCCTCGCCGGTTGCTGGGCCGGCTCCGGCGTCGTTGACCGGGGTGTATCGCCGGAACGCTCGGCCGGTGTTGCCGCGGCAGGTGCGCCACGTTCGGACGTCGGCTCCTCCGAGGACGATGCGGGCTGCGCCGGCGCCGGGGTGTGGGCGCCCGAGGCCGGTCCACCGTCGGGGATCTCGAGGTTCTGCGCGACGGCGAGCAACCGAGACTGCATCTCGTGCATCTGTCCGAGCAGCGACTCGCGCCGCTGCTCGAGCCCGCCGAGCGTGCGGTCGGCCTCCTCGCGGGCGTTCGCCAGCTCGGCGGCGCTCGCCGCGCGCGCTTGCTCCGCGTTCGCCTGCGCGTCGACGCGGATGCGGTCGGCTTCCGCGCGCGCGTCATCCAACAGCTTGGTGGCCTCGGCCCGCGCCTGATCGATCAGCTTGTGCGCCTCCTCGTCGGCGGACTTGAGCACGGAGGCGAAGCGCTTGCTGATCCGCTCGTACGCGGCCTCCTCGCTCTCGGGCGCGCTCGCCGGCGCGGCGGCCGGCGGTGCCATCGCGGTCGCGGCGGTCGCGAGCGAAGCGGGCCCCTCGGCGGCGGTCTCGCCGCCGGGTCGCTGCCGCGCAGCCGCGAGCCGTTCGTCGCGGAGATCCGTCTCGAGCGCTTCGACCTGCTCGGCGACCTGGGTCAAGTAGTCGTCGACCTGATCCGGGTCGTACCCGCGGCGAACCGTGGCGAACTTACGACGGCGTATCTGGTCAGCGCTGGGAAGCAATGGAAGATCGAGATCGGACATGGCGGGGAACCTCCAGATGTCGGATGTCCATCATCGGATGCACGAGTGTACGAATCAACGACCCTGCTCACGAGGGCCGTTCGGGGGATGGCGCATCCTCCTCACGGCGCAAGACCTCTTGGAACGATGCCACCGCGACCTGGATCTGGGACGCATCCGGCTCCTGCGTGGTGATCTTCTGGAGCCAGATGCCTGGACGCATCAGCGCGCGCATCCACGCCGACTCCGGGAACCGAGCGCCGAGGCGGAGCGCCTCGTACGCGAGGCCCGCGATGATCGGGATCGCGATCACTCGCGACAGGAGCCGCCACAACAGCGGCGGCGTTCCGAATAGCGAGAACACGAACACGGTGATGATCATCACGATGATGAGGAAGTTCGTCCCGCAGCGAACGTGCTCCTTGGGATAGCGGTTGATCCGCTCGGGGTCCAGATCGTCGTCATGCTCGTAGGCGGCGATCGTCTTGTGTTCGGCGCCGTGGTACTCGAAGACGCGATGGATGTCTTTGGTTCGTCCGAGCACCCACAGGTACCCGACGAACAACGCCACCCGGAACACGCCCTCGGCCACGTTCACCAGCACGCCGTGCGCCTCGACCTGATCCTGGAGCCAGACGAACAGCGTCGTCGGTCCGAGCACGAACACAACGACGAACACGACGAGGGCGATCGTCAGCGCCACGCCGATCTGCGTCGAGGTGAGCTCCTCGTCCTCGTCGGTCGCGTGGTTGGACGCGATCATCAACGCGCGGACCCCGATCCGCAGCGACTGGCCGAGCACGAGGATCCCTCGGAAGAACGGCGCGCGCCAGATCTTCTGCCGGGCGGCGAGCGAGTCGACGTCGTGTGACTCGACGTAGATGTCGCCGGCCGGCTCGCGGACGGCGACGGCCCAGTGGTCCTGACCCCGCATCATCACGCCCTCGACGACGGCTTGGCCGCCGTAGAGGTGCGTCGCCGGCTTCGCCGGCGACGCGGAGTCCTCACCCACCTGATCAGCCCTTGGCGGCTTGCTGCGCTGCCTGGGTCTTGGCGTACCGGCGCTGGAACCGCTCGACCCGGCCGCCCGTGTCCACGAGCTTCTGCTTACCCGTGTAGAAGGGGTGGCAATTCGAGCAGAGCTCCGCCCGGATCTCGCTCACGGTGGACCTCGTCGTGAAGGTGTTCCCGCACGAGCAGTGCACGTTGGCGATCTGATAGTCGGGGTGGATCCCTTGCTTCATGGTCGTCTCCTCGATCGGTCAGCTACCGGTTCAAACGCCGCCCTATTCCGGGAGCGGGTCAGCCCCCGGTCGGCGCCTTCGCGATGTCCTTCAGGAACTGCTCGTTGGACTTGGTCGCCCTGAGCTTGTCGATCAGGAGCTCCAGGGCCGCGCCGGCATCCAGGGCGTGCAGGACCCGCCGGAGCCGGATCACGAGCGCGAGCTCCTCGGGCGGCAAGAGCAGCTCCTCCTTCCGGGTGCTCGACGCGTCGACGTTGATCGCCGGGAACAGCCGCTTCTCGGCGAGCTGCCGGTCCAGGCGGAGCTCCATGTTGCCCGTGCCCTTGAACTCCTCGAAGATCCCCTCGTCCATCCGGGACCCGGTCTCGACGAGCGCGCTCGCGATGATCGTGATGGAGCCGCCTTCCTCGATGTTGCGCGCGGCGCCGAAGAACCGCCGGGGCGGGTAGAGGGCGGCCGAGTCGATGCCGCCGGTGAGGATCTTGCCGGACGCGGGCATCGCGAGGTTGTACGCGCGGGTGAGCCGCGTCAGGTTGTCGAGCATGATGGCAACGTCCTGGCCCATCTCGGCCAGGCGCTTGGACCGCTCGAGCACGAGTTCGGTGATCTGGATGTGCTGGTCGGTCGGCTTGTCGAACGTCGAGTAGACGACCTCGGCCGCGGTGACCGTTCGCTGCCAGTCGGTCACCTCTTCGGGACGCTCGTCGACGAGCAGCACGATCACGTGCGTGTCGGGGCTCGACTTCAAGATGCCGTTGGCGATCTGCTTCAGGATCGTGGTCTTGCCGGCCTTCGGCGGCGCGACGACCATCCCGCGCTGACCCTTGCCGATCGGCGACACCATGTCGACAATCCGCTCGGCGATCGCGAGCGGGCCGTTCTCGAGGCGGAATCGCTCGTTCGGGAACAGCGGCGTCAGCTTGTCGAATTGCGGGCGCGTGGCCGCGGCCTCGGGATCCATGCCGTTGACCGACTCGACCAGCAGCAGCGCCGGGTACTTCTCGTTGTTCTTTGGCTCGCGGATCTTGCCGGTGATCGTGTCGCCTTTGCGGAGGGAGTGCTTGCGCACGTGCGACAGCGACGCGTACACGTCTTCGGGTCCCGGCAGGTAGCCGCTCGTGCGAAGGAAGCCGTAGCCCTCGGGCAGGATGTCGAGGATCCCCGTGCGGCTCGGCGCCGTCTTGACCTCCTCTGCGCGGTCCGCCTCCTCGCGGACACGGCGCTCCTCGCGCTGGCGGCGGCGCTCTTCGCGTGACGGGCGCCGGCGGCGGTCGCGTTCGTCGCGATCTTGGTTGCCTCGATCCTGGGGCCCGCGATCGGCGTTTCCGCGGTCCTGCCCGCGGTCCTGGCCCCGGTCGGTGTTCGGGCGATCGCTCCGATCGCGGCGGACGGGGCGGTCGTCGTCGTCGCGGCGGACGGGGCGGTCGTCGTCGTCGCGGCGGACGGGCCGGTCGTCGTCATCGTCGCTGGAGGATCCCCGCTCGGCGGCGGTGTCGCTTCCGTTGGTCGAGGCGGTGTCCTCGGTCGTCGTCTCCGTCGCGGCCTCGGCCTTCGGCGCGCGCTTGGCGCGGGCGGGCTTCGCGTCGCCGCCACCGTTGGTACTCGACCCGGCGGCGACGATCGCGTCGATCAGCCCGGCCTTGCGGAGCTTCTGTGCGCCCTCGACCCCCATGGTCTGGGCGATCTGCTGCAGCTCCGGCAGCAGCTTCGCGCCGAGGGTGTCTCGGTCCATCGTGGTGTCCATCAGGTGGAGGCCTCTCCTTCGAGCTCTGTATGGAGGGTTCGCCAATCGGCGAGGAATCGCTCCAAGCCGAGATCCGTCATCGGGTGCCTCACGAGCTTCGTGAAGACATCGAACGGCATGGTGGCGATATCGGCGCCGGCCAGGGCAGACTCGACGACGTGCATCGGGTGCCGGAGCGAGGCTGCGAGCACCTTGGTGTCGTAGCCCTGTACAGCATAGAGGTCGCAGATGCTCCGTAACACCTCCATGCCGTCGGCTCCGGCGTCGTCCAACCGGCCCAGGAACGGCGAGACGCAGTAGGCGCCCGCCTCGGCGGCCAAGATGGCCTGTGCCGCACTGAACACGAGCGTGATATTGGTGCGGATGCCGTCTCGCCGGAGCACCGTCGCCGCCTCGAGGCCTCCGGGCGTCATCGGCACCTTGACGACGGCGTTCGGTCCCATGTTGGCCAGGCGCTTCCCCTGCTCGACCATCCCGGGCGCGTCCAGCGCCGTGACCTCGAGCGACACGTCGCCTTCGACCTCCGTCAGGATCTCCTTCCAGACGCCGTCCGGCGAGCCGCCCTCGCGCGCGAGGAGACTCGGGTTCGTGGTCACGCCGCCGAGGACGCCCCATGCGTTGATCGTGCGGATCTCCTCGATGCTTGCGGTGTCGAGGAACAGCTTCATGCCGGGCGTCCTTCCGTGGTTCGCGGTTCCGTCTGGGCCGTTGCTTGGGCCGTTCGTGCGGCCGTCGCGGCCGTCGCGGCCGTCGCGAGCTCGGCAGACACCTCGGCGGCCTGCGACGTGACCTTGTCCATCACCAAGTCGATCACCGTCGCGATCGTCTGGTCGAAGCTGTGGTTCGGGATCACGGGAACGCCGTGCGCGAGCGCCTGGCCCTTGACGTACCCCTGCAGCGCCCGGATGCCGTCGAAGCCCTCGACGTAGCGGGTCGCGGGTCGGGAGGCGACGGCGTCTTCCCGTGCCGCGAAGTGCGACCGGTGTCGCTCTGCATCGTCGATCCCGATGATGAAGGGCACCGCGAGGATCGCGTCGCCATGCTTGTCGACGTCGAAGAACCCCGGCACCACGTGCGCCCCCTCGATCACGATGCTCGTGCCCTCGGTGGCGGCTCGCTCTATGAGGGCGTCGATCCCGACGGAGACGGCGGCCGTCTGCTCGCGGTAGCCCATCACGAGCGCGTCGGCCGCCCGCGTCGGCGGCTCACGCATCGCTTGGTCCGCTTGGAACGACGAAACGTGCAGCGTCGGCATCAGCTCGGGCGAGAGCATCGCGCGCATCACCTCTCGGATGGCGTCGGTCGCGACCACGCGGACGATGCCGAGGCGCGCCGCGAGCTGGGTCGCGATCGTCGACTTCCCCACACCGGTCGCGCCGCCGATCAAGATCACGATCGGAACGTCGAGGTGCTCGACGCGCTGCCAGCGGAGATAGTTGGACGCATACCGCTCCCCCGCCACGACGCGGATCACGTCCAGCGTGATCGACGCGAGATCCTCTGAGTCGATCGCCCCCCGCCGACCCTCCATCAGGCGCCGCTCAACCTCCTCGGCAACCTGATAGGCGCGGTAGGGCGACAGCCCGGTGACCATGATCTGCGACGCAAGAAGGCCCTTCGAGAACGGCAGCCCGGTCTCGAGATCGGAGATGAGGATCTGGCTCGTCCGGCCGGCGCGCTCGGTCATCGGGAGCCCTCTGCTGCCGTCCGCTCGGTCGAGCGACCGACCGCCAGGTCGAGGATCTCGGTCACCCGCGCATCCAGATCGGTGCCGTCGAGCGACGAAGGCCGGTTGTCGACGAACACGACCTGAGCGCCGCGCGCGACCGTGCGCACGCCGGCGACGTCGACGGCGGCGGCTTTCAGTTCGGTCAAGAGCACCTCGTGTTCTTCGGCGGCATCCAGGTCTTCGGCGAGCCCTTGGCGGTCGCCGAGCCGGGCAGACCACCCGACGATCTCGGCACCGTGCTCGCCCTCCAGGTGCGCCACCTGCCGTTCAGCGACGGCCGGCGGCGCGGTGGTCGCGAAGAAAGCTCTGCGCCCCGCGACGTCGTCCAGCGGCGTCGGCAGGAGGTCCGTGACCACGACCCCGGCATCGCCAAGGGAACCGTGTAGATGCGTGACGAGCTGGGATCCGTTCTCCGTCTCGAGACCCGGTCCGCCGGCCATGGTAACCACGGCCAGATCCGCCCGCAAGAGCCGGTACGGACCGAGGTAGCCGCGTAGGTACTCGACGGGACACGTCGCGGGAACGACGAGCACGCCGGCGTCCCACGCCACCGGTGGGATCGAGGCGCCGCTGCCCTCCAGCACGATCACGCCCGGGTCGCGGGCGGCCGCCAGCCCGACGGCGTCCCCGACGTTGGTCGCGAACGGCGCACCTGCGAGCCCGCCGCCGGCGCGGCGCGCCCCGATCGTCGTCACCCCGGTCGTGAGCGCGTCCTCCAGGTAGTCCGACGCCGCGTGCTGCCCGTCGCGCGCCAACGCGAGCAGCGTCTCCAGCGTCACGCTCCCCGCCTCGGCAACCTGCGGCTCCGAGGGTCCCCCGCGGCCCATCGCCACGACGACCGGTGACAGGCTCCGCCGGGCGGCGATGCGCGCGACCGCTCCCGCGACTGCGGTCTTGCCGGTCCGCTTCCCGGTGCCGAACACCGCGAGCGTGGGGGTGCCGGCAGGCGACGGAGCGCGCGCCGGCGGGTCGAACCGGAAATCGGGCCCGACGTAGGGAACCCCACGCGCGAGGGCGACGGCGGCGACGGCCATCCGCTCGCGATACCCAAGGATCGGCTCGTCGGACAGATCCAACACCACGTCGGGAGCGAGCTCGTCGATCGCCGCCGCGACGGCCGCGAACCGATCATCGCCCCCGGCGCGGAGGGGAACCGCGAGGTCCGGGATCTCGTCGGCACCGAGTTTCTCGATCCCGCCGACCAACACCGCGGCGATGACGTCATAGCCACGGTCGCGAGCGACATCGATCGCCCACCGAGTCACGGGGGGATAGTGCTCACCGTCGACGAGCGCGAGGGTGCGCATCGCGTGGACCTCCTGGGTCGCGGTCGGGTGTCAGGCGTGATCGACGGCGGCGTGCTCGAATGGCTCTTCGCGTGGGTGCCGCTCGCCCGCCGGCACGAACGCCGCCAGCTGATGGGGCTCGGCGTCGAACGGGAACCGGCGCGTGATCCGGACCTCGGCGCCGTCGAACTCGAGGACGTTGTAGCACGGCTTGCCGTGGCCACGCACGCGCATCGACGACACCGTGCCGGCGTTCGCGACGTAGAGATCCTCGAGCCGCCACACGTAGGGAACGTGCTTGTGCCCCGACAGCACCACGTCGACCCCGGCGTAGATCAGGACCTCGAGCAGGTCGCCTGCGTCCATCACCGTCGATCGCTCGCGGCCGGTTCCGGGGATCGGCAGAAGATGGTGGTGCAGGACGAAGATGTTGAGCGTCGAGGCCGCACGGAACTCCTGCTTGATCCACGGGTAGTGCACGCGCCCAACCTTGCCCTCGTTGAGATCGGGCTCGCTCGAGTCGACCCCGACGACGCGGACACCCCCGACGTCGGTGCTCCACATCCGCGGACCGATCAGATCCTCGAAATGGACGTAGCCGACGTTGCGCGAGTCGTGGTTGCCGGGAACCGTGAGCAACGGCGCGTCGATCCGCTCCGCATACGCGAGCCACGCCTTGTACTCCGGTCGGAACCCTTCGGTCGTGAGGTCGCCAGAGACGACGACCGCGTCGGGGGCGAGCTCGTTGAGCTCGATGATCACCCGGTTCATCAGGTTGGGCACGAAGTAGGGCGACCCGAGGTGCGGATCGGAGATGTGGGCGATCGTGACCATCCGAGCCGAGTTTACGGTCCGGGCTCCCGCCCGGTGCGCATCCCGGCGCGCATCCCGCCGTCGACCAGCAGCGCGACGCCGTTGACGAAGCTCGCCCGGTCCGAGCACAGGAACACCGCGGCGTCGGCAACATCCGCGGCCTCGCCGATCCGCCCGATGGGCGGCACGATCCATGTGGTCGGGTCGTCCTCTGGTCGGTCTTCGCCCGGCGGTCCCATGTGCCGCATCCCCGGCGCGGTGTCGCCCGGGCAGATCGCGTTGGAGCGAACGCCGCGGCGGCCGCCCTCGATCGCGAGCATGTTCGACAGCATGATCAGCGCCGACTTCGACACGGAATAGATGCCGATGTCCTCCTCTCCGAGCACACCGGCGTCGGACGACACGTGCAGCATCGCGCCCCGGCGCGCTTCGAGATGCGGGAACGCGGCCTGCGCGTAGACGAACGCGCCGCGCACGTTGACGTCCATCACACGGTCGTAGGCGTCCAGCGGCGTGTCGAGCACGCCCGCCTGCACGCCGATCCCGGCGTTGTTGACGAGGACGTCGAGCCCGCCGAGGAGCGCGACCGTCTCGTCGACGCTCGCGCGCGCCTGGTCGGGATCGCCGGCGTCCGCTCGCAGGAACCGGATCGCACCGCGTCCCACCAGCGCCGTCTCGGTCTCGGACCCGAGCGTCGCATCGCGGCCGGTGATCACCACGGAGGCGCCCTCGTCGAGGAACCGTTCGGCCATCGTGCGGCCGAGCCCCGTGGTGCCGCCGGTGATCAATGCCGCCTTGCCGGCGAGGTCAGGCATCGACCGTGAATCCCTCGCGACGGATCGCGAGCGGCATCGCGCGCCATCCCCCAAGGCCCTCGAGCGCCTCGGGCGGGATCTCGGCGCCGTCGAGCGGGAACGCGAGCAGGCTCGGCCCCGCCCCCGAGACGCACACCGGCACACTCCGGAGTGCCGCGATCCGATCGAACTGGTCCGCCATCTCGGGAACGAGCTCGAGCCGGGCGTCCTGATGGAGGCGGTCGCGCAGCGCTTCGCGCAGGAGCGACGGGTCGTTGGTCAGCGCATCGACCAACAGCGCCGCGTGGCCGAGGTTGAACACGGCGTCGGCCATCGCGACGCGCTCGGGCAACGCCTCGCGGGCGCTCGCCGTATCGAGACGAACGCTCGGCACGAGCACGACGGTTCGAAGTTCGGGATGTGGCTCGAGGCGATGCACGGCGCCGTCGACGGCGATCGTGAGCCCGCCGAACGCCGCCGGGGCCGCATTGTCCGGATGGCCCTCGATCCGCGCGGCCTCGGCGAACACGGAGAACGCATCGCGGTCGGCAGGGGCCGCGTCGCCGCCGTCGATACCGAGGTCGAGGACGCGCGACGCGAGGACGACACCGGCCACCGTCGCCGCCGAGGAGGAGCCGAGACCGCGCGCCAGCGGGATGCGGTTGACACCGTGCATCGCGAGCGGCGGCAGAGGCGTCTGCATCGACGAGGCGATCGACGCCATGGTCGTGGACACAAGGTCGGAGCCGTCGACCGGGAGCTCGTCGGCGCCCTCGCCCTCCCACGTCACACCGGGCGGCGCGTCGGTGTCGACGGTGACCTCGTTACAGAGGTCGAGCGCGAGCCCGAAGGTGTCGAAGCCGGGGCCAAGGTTGGCGGACGTCGCAGGAACGCGGACCGTGACGCGCATGGTGCGCGGAGCCTATCGCGCGTTCTCGGCCAGCCCGAGTTCCTGCGCCACCACTGCGGCGTCGGCCGGGACGCTCACCGGATGTGCCGCTCCCGCGATCGCCCACTCGGTGTCCTTCAGCCCATGGCCGGTGAGGATGCACACGACCGTCGCGCCGGCGGGCACCCGCCCTTCCTCGTGTGCCTGCAGGAGCCCGGCAACGCTCGCCGCGCTCGCCGGCTCGGTGAACAACCCCTCGCGGGCGACCAACCGGTACGCGGCGAGGATCTGGCGGTCCGTCACCGACCAGATGCCGCCCTCGGAGCTGCGGGCTGCGTCGAGCGCCAGGTCCCACGACGCCGGGTTGCCGATCCGGATCGCCGTCGCGATCGTCTGTGGGTCCGCGACCGGCTCTCCGGTCACGAGCGGCGCCGCGCCTGCCGCCTGGAACCCGAACAGCTGCGGCGGCTCGGAGATCGCACCGTCGGCGAGGTACTCGGAGTAGCCCAGCCAGTGACTCGAGATGTTGCCCGCGTTCCCGACCGGAACACAGTGGACGTCGGGCGCGCGGCCGAGGAAGTCGCAGATCTCGAACGCAGCGGTCTTCTGGCCTTGGAGCCGGAACGGGTTCACGCTGTTGACGAGCGTCACGGGATAGCGATCGGCCAGGTCCCGCGCGAGGTCGAGCGACGCGTCGAAGTTGCCTTCGACCTCGATCATCCGGGCACCGTGGACGAGCGTCGCGGCCATCTTGCCCATCGCGATCTTGCCTTTGGGCACCAACACCGCGCAGGTGAGTCCTGCCTTCGCGGCGTACGCCGCGGCCGATGCCGACGTGTTGCCGGTCGAGGCGCACACGACGGCCTGTGCGCCTTCCTCGGCGGCTTTCGAGATCGCGAGCGTCATCCCACGATCCTTGAACGAGCCGGTGGGGTTCGCTCCGTCGTACTTGAGCCACACCTCTGCGTCGGTGTGCACCGAGAGCGCGTCGCTCCGCACGAGGGGCGTGCCACCCTCACGAAGGGTGATCACGGGTGTGTCGTCGTCCACGGGCAGCCGCTCGCGGTACTCCTCGATCAACCCGCGCCACTGACGCGCGCCGCGCGTGCGCGTCTCCGCGCCCGCGCTCACTCCTCCCCCTCTACCCGGAGCAAGCTCACGACCGCGCGCACCGCGTCGCGCTCACGCAGCTCCTGCACGGTCTTCTGGAACGGGCCCTCCTGCGCTCGGTGGGTGATGAAGACGAGCGCAGCCTCCTCCCCGAAGCCCTCCTGCCACACGCGTTCGATCGAGACGCCGTTGCGGCCGAACACCTCGGCGATCTCGGCGAGGACGCCGGGCCGGTCCTCGACGTGGAGGTTGAGGTAGTACTGGCCCGTCGTGTCGTCCATCGGCCGGATCCGGCGGCCGACCGTGCCGCCCGCCGCGCCCTGCATGCGGCCGCCGTACGTGAGGTGTCGCGCGACACGGACGAGATCCCCGATCACCGACGTAGCGCTCGCTTCACCGCCCGCACCCCGTCCGTAGAACATCAGCTCGCCGGCCATGTCCGCCTCGATGAAGACGGCGTTGAAGGCGTCGCGCACGCTGGCGAGCGGGTGCGCGACCGGAACCATCGCCGGATGCACGCGGACGGAGACGTCACCGTCGTCGAGTTCTGCGATCGCGAGGAGCTTCACGACGTAGCCGAGGCGCGCGGCGTCGGCGATGTCTTGCGCCGTGATGTGCGTGATGCCCTCGCGATAGACGTCGGCGCCGGTGACCCTTGTGTCGAACGCGATCGACGCGAGGATCGCGCACTTGGCGGCTGCGTCGAAGCCCTCGACGTCTGCGGTGGGATCGGCCTCGGCGTAGCCGAGCCGTTGCGCGTCGGCGAGCGCCTCGTCGAAGCCCGACCCGTGCTCGGACATCTGGGTGAGGATGTAGTTGGTGGTGCCGTTCACCACGCCGAGGATCCTCGTGACCCGGTCACCTGCGAGGGATTCCCGCAGCGGGCGGATGAGCGGGATGCCGCCGGCGACCGCGGCCTCGTACGCGAGATCAGCGCCGCCCGCGTGCGCCGCGGTCTCGAGCTCCGCACCCGCCGCCGCGATCAGCTCCTTGCTGCCGGTCACGACGGGCTTTCCTGCGCGCAGCGCACGCTCGACCAGCTGCCGCGCCGGGTCCAGGCCGCCGAGCAGCTCGACGACGACATCGACGTTCGGGTCGTCGACAACCGATCGGGTGTCGGTCGTGAACACCTCGGCTGGGAGGGGGACATCACGAGCGCGCGTGACGTCGCGGACCGCGACGCGCGTGATCTCGATGCGAACGTCCGCACGACGGGCCACATCGTCGGCGTGCGCGGCCAACGTTCGCGCCACGGCGGATCCGACCGTGCCGCAACCAAGCATCCCCACGCGGATCACGCGATCCGTCACGTCCGTGTGCCTCCTTCGGCGGTTCGGAGGCCGCCGGCCTCCCACGGGCTCCCAAGTATGACGTCGAGCCGGTCCATGTCATCGACGTCTTCGCGTCGCACCCAAAGCGTCGCCTCGCCGTCACGGACACCGATCACGGCCGGGCGGCCGAAGCGGTTGTACGCCGAAGCCAGCGGATACGTGTAGGCGCCCGTCGCCGCGACCGCGAGCAGATCGCCGCGCGCCAGCCCGGCGGGCAGCGCCACGTCGTCCGCGACCACGTCGCCCGATTCGCAGTGGCGGCCCACGACCGTGACGCGCTCCGTCGGCCCGTCGCCCGGCGTCACCGCGGCCATGTCGTGACGGGCGTCGTACAAAGCCGGGCGAAGGTTGTCCGACATACCGCCGTCGACCGCGACGAGCTCGCGGTCGCGGGCGTGCTTGCGCGTCACCACGCGGTAGAGCGAGAGCCCCGCGTTGGCGACGATCGCGCGTCCCGGCTCGACCTGGAGTTGCGCGTGCACCCCGCTCACGTCGAGCACGGCTCCCAGCGCGCTCGCGACCGCGCCGAGGGCGGACGGCGTCTCGTCCGTGTACGTCACGCCGAACCCCCCGCCCACGTCGAGGATCGCCGGGCGGATGCCGGCCTCGTTGACGACCGCGAGCAACGCTCGGAGCACACGTACGTGCGCGTCGACGTCGAGCACCTGCGAGCCCGCGTGGGCGTGCAAGCCGATCAGGCGGACGCCGGCGGTCGCCGCGGCACGACGCGCGACGTCTGCCGCCGCCGCCAGCGGGACGCCGAACTTCGACGCCGCATGGCCCGTGGCGATCGCCTCATGCGTCTGGACGTCGACCTCCGGCGTGACGCGGAGCAGGATCGGCTGGGATGCACCGGCCGCCCGTGCGATCGCCGCGAGACGGTCGAGCTCCTCGGCATCGTCGACGATCACGGCGGCGAGCCGGGCTCGCACCGCCAACGCCAGCTCGTCGTCCGTCTTGGCGTTGCCGTGGAGCATCACGCGCGAAGGCGGTGCGCCCGCGCGCAGGCAGGTCGCGACCTCGCCGCCGGACGCGCACAGCAGGTCGAGCCCTTCCTCGAGGGCGGCGCGGATCACCGCGGCGCACGTCATCGACTTCACCGCGTAGGCCACCCGCGGGAAGAGCGCGGCGACCGAACGCATCCGCTCGCGGAGGTCCGCCTCGTCGAACACGAGCAGCGGGGTGCCGAACCGCTCGGCGAGGTCGGCGGCCGCGAGGCCGCCGACCGCGAGGCCCGTCGAAGTCCAGCGCGCCGATCGAGGCCAGGGATCAGACATCGTCGCGGTCCATGCGCTTGGGCGCGGACACGCCGAGCACCGCGAGCAGGTTCGCCAGCACCTGCTGCGTCGCGCGGCAGAGCCACAGCCGCGCCTGCGTCAGCTCCGCGTCCTCCCCGACCACGCGGCACTCCGCGTAGAAACGATGGAACCGTGCGGCGACGTCCTGCGCCGCGTGCGCGACACGGTGCGGCGCTCGCAGTTCCGCGGCGCGCGTCAACGTCTCGGGCACCTCGGCGAGGGCTCGCAAGAGATCGAGCTCCGCCTCGTGACCCAACAACGCCAGGTCGACGTCGCCGATCGGGCGGACCGCGATCCCGGATGCCTCCGCCTTCCGCACGATCGACGCGATCCGCGCGTGCCCGTACTGCACGTAGTAAACGGGGTTCTCCATCGACGCCTTCGCGACCTCCTCGATGTCGAACCGCATCGAGTGGTCGTTCGAGAACAGCAACAGATGGAACCGTGCGGCGTCCGCGCCCACCTCGTCGATCAGCTCGTCGAGTGAGACGAACGTGCCGGCTCGCTTGCTCATCTGCAGGGGCTCCCCACCTCGGAGGAACGCCACGAACTGATACAGGAGCAGCTCGACCCGATCGGGGTCGAAGCCGAGGGCCTCGGCCGCGCCCTTCACACGGACGACGTCGCCGTGATGATCCGCACCCCAGACATAGATCAGATGGTCGAACCCGCGCCGGAACTTGTCCACGAGATACGCGCAGTCCGCGGCGAAGTACGTGTGCCGACCGTTCGAGCGGATCACGATGCGGTCCTTGTCGTCGCCGTAGTCGGTGGAGCGGAACCACGTCGCGCCGTCGGCCTCGTAGATCTTGCCGGCCGCGGCGAGCCGGTCGATCGACTCGCCGATCTCGCCGCGTTCGTCGAGCGTCGCCTCCGATACATAGGTGTCGAACGACACGCCGAACCGTGCGAGCGTCGCGCGGATGCCGTCCATCGCCCGCCGTGCGCCCTCGACCCGGAGACGAACGAACCGCTCCTCGGGCGGAAGATCGGCGAACGCGTCACCGTGCTCCCGGAGGATGTCGGCCGCGTACGCCGTCACGTAGTCGCCGTGATAGCCGTCCTCGGGGACCGCCGCATCGCGGCCGAGCGCCTGCAGGTACCGCGCCTCGACGGATGCGCCGAACCGGTCCATCTGGCCGCCCGCGTCGTTGAAGTAGTACTCCCGCTCGACGGTGTGGCCCACGGCCTCGAGGAGCCGGGCGATCGCATCGCCGAGGACCGCGTTCCGGGCGTGTCCGACGTGCAGAGGGCCCGTCGGGTTGGCGCTGATGAACTCGACCTGGATCCGTTCGCCGGTGGGCGCCGCGTGCCCGTACCGAGGGCCTTGGTCCGCGATCGTGCGCACGGTGTCGAGCAACCAGTCGTCGGTGGTCCAGATGTTGATGAACCCGGGGCCGGCGACCTCGACCTTCTCGACGAAGGGAGCCGGCTCGAGCGCGTCGATGACCGCGTCGGCGACGTCGCGGGGCGGGGCACCGGCGCGCTTGGCCAGCGCGAGCGCGACGTTCGTGGCGAAGTCGCCGTGTTCCTTCTGTCTCGGCTCCTGGAGCTCGGGCTCGGGGACGTCACCGTCCAGGCCGAGTCCCGGCGCGGCGGCTCGCAGGCCGGCCGTCAGCCAGTCCCGTAACTGCTCCTCGATCACTGCGCGGCGTCCTCGATCAACGCGCGAACCGTCTCGACCAATCCGACCGTGTCGAACGGCTTCTGCACGTAGCGGGCGTCGTCATCGTTGGCGGCTTCGTCGCGGCCCCGGGCGGTGAGGAAGAGCACCGGCACGTCGGCCGTCGCCGGTTCCTGCCGCAGGCGCCGCAAGATCTCGCGACCGTCCATCCCGGGGAGCATCAGGTCGAGCACCACCACATCGGGCGTCTGCCTGGTCGCGGCCTTGAGCGCCTCGTCGCCGTGCGACGTCGCATCGACGTCGAAGCCCTCCATCCGGAAGTTGACGTCGAGGAGGCGGAGGATCGCCGGGTCGTCGTCCACGAGGAGGATGCGCGGCATAGGCTGAGCATACGGGCAGCCGCGCAGGGGTCGGTTGCTAGACTCGCTCGTCCCGCCCCCGTAGCTCAGCGGATAGAGCGTCGGCCTCCGGAGCCGGAAGCGCAGGTTCGAGTCCTGCCGG
>Ga0136846_1235039_pt1 | contig 23297 bp, 18 predicted proteins | sample HopSoiMetagenom2_FD_96841 | JGI IMG/M metagenome (GOLD analysis project Ga0136846, IMG submission 96841) | Grasslands soil microbial communities from Hopland, California, USA - 2 Assembly 2016 (version 4) | ecosystem: Environmental > Terrestrial > Soil > Grasslands | place: USA: Hopland... | reverse complement strand
GGCTGCTTGTTCTCGATGTTGTCGGGAACCTTGCGCAGGCCGTCCATGTCGTCGCTGAAGGCGATCAGCCGGGTAGGGATGGCGTCGTCGGTCAGGGCGCGGAAGGCCATGCGGACCATGGTGGTGCGCGCCACCTCGCCGAAGGTGCCCAGGTGCGGCAGGCCCGAGGGGCCGTAGCCGGTCTCCAGGATCACCGGCCGGCCCAGGGCCGGTAGCGTGCTCACCGCCTCGCTGGCCTTGCCGGCGTGGATCAGGGTCGCGGCCAGGTCGCGTTCGGCGTCGTCGAGGCGCAGGCGCAGGATGCGGGCCAGCAGGGCGCGCGCCTGCTCGAACGGCCAGGCGCGGGCGTCGCGGGCGAGGGGGGAGAAGCCTTCAAACATGGCGGGCGGTATAGGCGGTGTGAACGGCGGAGGCTAGATCGGCGGACAAGAGTCTTCGGGCCTGTCCGCCGGGTTCCGGTTCGGCGCTAGTGCTCGCGCCCCATGCGCCAGAAGGTCTGGGTCAGCGGTTCGAGCAGATAGGCCAGGGCCGAGCGCTTGCGCAGCGGGATCAGCACCTCGACCGGCAGGCCGGCCTGCAGGCCGCTCTGGGCGCCGCGCACTTGGCGGATCTTGTCCAGCTCCTCGGGCGGGGCGGCGACCTCGGCGCGGAAATATTGCGCGCCGGTCTTCTCGTCGGTGAAGCTGTCGGCCGACAGCTCGGTGAGGGTGCCTTCCAGCAGCGGCAGGTCGCGCTCGTGCAGAGACGTGAAGCGGATCTGGGTGCGCTGGCCCGGATGCAGGTCGTCGGCGTCGTTGGGCGAGACCTTGGCCTGGATCACCAGCCGGCGGTCCTGCGGCACGATCTCCATCAGGGTCTGGCCGGGGGCGACCACGCCGCCGACGGTGAAGACGTCCAGCCCGACCACCCTGCCGCTGCTGGGCGCGCGGACGGTGGCCCGCGCCAGCTGCTCGCGGGCGGCCAGCACCTTGGGCTGCAGGTCGTCGAGGCGAACCTGCACGTCGCGCAGCTGGCCAGAGACCTCCTCCATCATCTGCCGTTCCAGAGAAAGGATCTGCAGGCGGGTCTCGCCGATCGTCTCGTTCGACCGCGCGATCTGCGCCCGATAGGCGCCGTCCTCGCCGGTCAGCGACGCGGCGCTGCGCTGCAGGGCCAGGACCCGGGTCTTGGGGGCGTAGCCCCTGGAGGCCAGCTCCTGAACCCCGGTCAGTTCTTCGGTGATCAGCTTCTGCTGCTCGCGATTGGCGTCCAGCTGGCGCTGGGCGCCGTTGGTCTGCTGGCCCAGCTGCAGAATGCGCTGGTTGAGCACGCCGCGCTGGGTGTTCAGCGAACTGCGGCGGGCCTGGAACTGCTGGCGTTGCAGACGCAAGGCGTCCTCGGCCAGGGGCTTGTCCTCCGGCGGCAGATTGGCGAATTCCGGCGGGGGGGCGAAGTTGGGATGGCCGTCGCGCTCGGCCACCAAGCGCGCGCGCTGGGCCAGCAGGGTCAGCATCTCGCCGGTCATGCCGCGTTCGCTGGCGCGCAGTTCGGACGCCGACAGTTCGACCAGGATCTGGTCCTTGGCCACGGCCTGGCCTTCCTTGACCCGGATGGCGGTCACCACGCCGCCTTCGCGGTTCTGCACGGCCTGGCGATTGCCCGCCACCGCGATCACGCCATGGGCGTAGGCGCCGGCGTCGAGGGGCGCCACGGCGGCCCAGCCGAGAAAGCCCACGAAGAACACGGCGGCGACCGCGCCGCCGATGCGGATCATCCTGACCGGATCGTCGGAAATCCGATGCGAGCTCGGCTCCAGGTTGGGGGAAAGGACGGTCATGACTTGGCGGCCTGCGGGGAAATGGCGTTGGCGTGGGCTTGCACGGGCTGGGCCTTGGCGGCGGCGGCCATCTGGGCGATGACCTCGGTCCGCGAACCGATCCGCTCGACCTGGCCGTCGCGCAGCACCAGCAGGCGGTCGGCGATGTTGAGGATGCCGGTGCGGTGGGCCACGATCAGGACCGCCGCGCCCCGGGCCTTGGCGGCCAGGATCGTCTGGTTCAGGGCCGCCTCGCCGTCGGCGTCGAGCGCCGAATTGGGTTCGTCCAGCACCAGCAGGGGCGGGTCGCCGTAGAGGGCCCGGGCCAGGGCCACGCGCTGGGCCTGGCCAGCCGACAGGCCGCGCCCGCCAGCGCCCAGCACGGTGTCGTAGCCGGCAGGCAGGCGCAAGATCAGCTCGTGCACGCCGGCGGCCTGGGCGGCCGCCACCACGGCGGCGTCAATGGTCGCCGGATCGCCGCCCGACCAGGTCGCGAACCGCGAAATATTGTCCTTGATGGAGCCGGCGATCAGGGCCGAGTCCTGCGGCACGTAGCCGATGAACCGTCCCAGGCGATCGCCGTCCCAGTCGGCCATGTTGGCGCCGTCGAGCCGCACGGCGCCGGCGTCCGGCGTCGCTGCGCCGGCCGCGAGGCGCGCCAGGGTCGTCTTGCCCGCGCCGCTGGGGCCGATGACGCCGAGAATTTCGCCCGGCGCCATGCGCAGCGACACGCCGCGCAGCAGCAGCGGGCCCTCGCCGGGCGCGCGCACCGAAACCTGTTCCAGGGTCAGGGCTCCGGTCGGGGCCGGCAACTGGGTGCCCGCGATCTCGAGATCGCGGGACGGGAACAGCTTGATCAGATTGTTGAGCGCGCCGCGCGCCTGGCCGACCAGCGTCCAGGCGCCGACCACCTGTTCGATCGGCTGCAGGGCCCGGCTCAGCAGCACCGAGGCGGCGATGATCGAGCCGGCCGAAATCTGACGCTCGACCGCCAGCCAGGCGCCAAGCCCCAGAGCGGCCGATTGCAGGAACATCCGGCTGAACTTGGTGGCCGCCGAATAGCCGCCGCCCGTGAACTGGGCCTTGGCGGCCAGTTCCAGGCCCTTGCGACGATCGAACAATTGGCGCTCGCGCAAGGCGCCGCGCATGCCCAGGGCGCGCACCACCTCGGCGTTGGTGGCGGCGGCCTCCTGCGAGGCGTAAGCGATGGTCTGGGCCTGAAACGCCTCGCGGGACCGTTGCCGCGTCGCACGTTCGTTGAGGATCGCCAGGGTCAGCAGCAGCCCGCCGCCGACGATGGTCATGGCGCCGAGGGCCGGGTGGATCATGAACGCCACGATCACGTAGATCGGCATCCAGGGAATGTCGAAGGCGGCGACGGCCACCGGCCCCGAAAGGGCCTGGCGGACGATGTCGAACTCGCGCATGCCCTGCGAGGACGAGCCCGGCGACAGGGCGCTCATCAGCCGTTGCAGGATGCCGCCGGCCAGCAGCCGGTCCAGGCGCAGGCTGGCCAGGACCAGCAGCCGCGTGCGCACCGCCTCCAGCGCCGTCTGGGTGCCCAGGGCGAAGGCTACGACGAGGGTCAGATAGAGCAGGGTCAGCTTGCCGTCGGTGGGCACCACCCGGTCATAGACCTGCATCATATAGATGGTGGGCGCCAACAGCAGCAGGTTGATCAGAGCGCTGAACACCGCTGCGGCCATGAAGTGCGGACGGCAGGCCCGGAGGGCGGCGGCCAGCGGCGGCGGCAACGGGGCGTCTATAAACTTCACGGTCTGTCCCTCAGGGCGGCCTGGCCGGACAATCGAGGCCGTTCGATGTTCACGCGCCAGGCCACAGCCAAGGTTCGTGATACACGCCGGCCGGTTAGTTGACTGTTAAAGATGATAAGACCCTTCGTCGAGGCGTCCGCCAGCTGTATTGTGCTGGCGGACGCACCCGAGGGAGGGCGATTAGAGCAGCCAACCCGCGGTGTCGGTGTGATTGCCGAGGATCGCGATCGCGCCGTCCGAGATCCCGTCTCCATTGACATCGAAGGTCGCCATGGAATGATCGGTCGCGGCGTCGTAGACGATCTTCAGCTCGCCGACGGCGCCAGTGAAGGCCGAGACAACGTGGAAGGCCTGATTTCCCGTCATCTGGGTGTTGGCGTCGATCATGCTCAGGTTCAGCAGGTCGCCGGTCCCGAAGTCGGTGATCACGTCCGGGCGGGCCGTGGTCGAGCTGGTGAGCGTGTCGAAGACGAAGGTGTCCGCGCCTGCGCCGCCGGTCAGGACATCATAGCCCGTTCCGCCGTTGATTGTGTCCGCGCCATCGCCGCCGATGATCACGTCGTCGCCGGCCATGCCCTTGAGCGTGTTCGCGCCGGCGTTCCCGGTGATGCGGTTGGCCAGTTCGTTGCCGATGCCATAGGAATCCGCGATCCCGCCGAGTTCAAGGTTCTCGACATTGGCCCCTAGGGTCCAGCTGACGCTTGAGCGGACGGTGTCCGTGCCTTCGCTGGCGAGTTCGATGACCTGATCGGTCGAGCGTTCGACGATATAGATGTCGTTGCCGGTCCCGCCCTTGAGAATGTCGGCGCCGAGGCCGCCGTCCAAGGTATCGTTGCCGCTAAGGCCGATGAGCGTGTTGGCGCCGCTATTGCCGATGATGACGTTGTTCGAGGCGTTACCGGTGCCTGAAAGCCCTGCTGAACCGGTCAGTTCGAGATTTTCCACCCACGCGGCCAGGGTGTAGCTGACGCTTGAGATCACTTTGTCGACGCCGCCGTCGGCGGCTTCGACCACGACGTCGCCGGCATTGTCGACATAGTAGAGGTCGTTGCCGGCTCCGCCGGTCATGTGATCGGCGCCGGTTCCGCCGTCCAGGGTGTCGGCCCCGGCGTGAGCGGTAAGCATATCGTTGCCGCCCATGCCGCGCAGCACGCTGGCCGCCGCGGCGCCTGTCAGGCTGTTGGCGAGATCGTCGCCCACAACGAGCGTCGAGGAGCCCCAGGAACCGAAAGCGTCGAGATAGGCCTTGGAGGCGTTCGGGTACGAACTGTCATTCAATGCGCCAGCGAAAGCCTCATCAGAATCCCAGTATTGTTGATAGACGACGTTGTGAGATTCAAACCACTCATGCGCCTTTTGGATATAGGCGCCGGCATCGTCGGAATTGACGCCCCATTCGCTATAGGCGGTGGGCTTGCCGTGCGCCGCCGCGAAGTCTTCAAGCCATTGGAGGCCATAGGTCCGGTTGACCATGCCGTTCCAGGAGACCAGGGAATCCTTATTGTTCACGTTGACATCGTAGTAGAAGTCCATGCCGACGATGTCGACGTAAGCGTCGCCCGGGTACGCGTCGGCGGGATTCATCCCGTAGTCGCCGACATTAACATTCCATTCAAAGACAAACTTGTCGGAAACGGCTCGGAATGCATCGACGAAATTGCGATAGGTGTTGATGAACTCTTGTTCCTTACCGGCCGCCGACCATGTCATCCAAGTGCCGTTGAATTCTTCGCCGACCCGGACGTAGATTTTGTCCTTGTCGCTTGAGGCGGCGAGGAGAGCCTTGGCTGCGTCCGTATAGTGAGCGTCGTACGCACCTGTGGCGCCCTGCGCCAGCGAACCGCCATCCGCGAACATCGGGATAGACCAGGTCAGGTTCGCGGTCTGGTTCTTAAACTGGTCCGCCATCCAGGAAATGCTGTTCGTCCAGTCCGACCAGTTGGCTTGACCGGTGTGGGCGGCGAGAAACTCGACGGGCGCCCCTACCCAATTCTCGAAAGCAGTTACGCTGCTGGGATCGTTACCGACGAAAACGCCCATTCCGGCCATGATCACTGTCCATATGAAATTTCGAAGGGGAGTCAGAAGGCCGGGAAGTTGCAGTCAATCCTCGGCTCTTCTCTGACTTGAGTGATCATATAGTCAGAACTCGCATCGTATAATGCGACATTATCTCTCATGTTTAATGGTCAAGTTCAGATGCTTAATACGTGAGTTGTCTATAAATTGTGCAATCTGTACATAGGATGTCGTATTAGTTTCGGAAAATCAGTCAGATATCCTGATTTCGATCGTCTAATTTTCGGCTAGATCAACAAATTTGCGACTAAGTGATTAATAAATAACGACGTTATTTAAATCGGGTGCGACAAAATGGAACGAATGGCCGCCGCGATTTAGCGCGACGCCGTCCTGATTTCATCTTGTCTATGCAGGAAGTGCCAAAATGTCGCGGGCGGGGACCGGCTGTCGACCCCTATGAGGTGGCGACGCCGTCCTGTGAAGGCCACGCCAATTTCACAGAACGGCAGGCGTCGTCCGAGTGCGATGGGCGCAATCGTTCCCGCCGCGCGCCCCTGAAGGATCGCGCGGAAACGGGGCTGCCGGCTTTCCGCAAGAAGGATCCGAAAACTGGAGCTGGAGGCCGTCGCGTGATCCTCTTGCCACGCGACGGATTCTAGAAGGCCTCAGCGACGATCGTTCCGTCGAGCAGCAGGGCGGCGCGCTTGAGGCCGCTGGAGGCGAAGGGCATGGCGACCTGGCCGTCGCGGTCGACGGCGATCAGGCCGCCATGGCCGCCCAGGTCGGCGACGCCCTGGATGGCGGCGCGGGCGGCGTCCGCCAGGCGCTCGCCGCCGAAGCGGACGCGGTGGGCGACCTGCGCCGCCACGGCGGTGCGGATGAAGAACTCGCCTTGGCCGGTGCAGGAGACCGCCGCATGGCCGTCGGCCCAGGCTCCAGCGCCGATAATCGGGCTGTCGCCGACCCGGCCCGGCAGCTTGCCGAACACCCCGGCGGTCGAGGTCGCCGCCGCCAGCCGGCCTTCGCCGTCGCGCACCACGCAGCCGACCGTGCCGGTGGGCAGTTCCGGCGGATGATTGGCTTCGAAAGCGCCGGCGTGAGTGAACCAGCTCGCCGGATCGACGATGGTCTTCAGGCCCCGGGCGCGGGCGAAGGCGTTGGCCCCCGCCCCGGCCAGCATCACGTGCGGGGTGCGCTCCATCACCGCCCGGGCGGCGAGGATCGGGCTTTCGAAGCCTTGCAGGGCGGCGACCGAGCCGGCCCGGGTCGTCGCGCCGTCCATCAGGCTGGCGTCGAGCTCGTATTCGCCGTCGGCGTTGGGCGAGGCGCCACGGCCGGCGATGTAGAGTCCGCTGGCCTCCAGGGCGACGACGGTCTCGACCGCCACGTCCAGAGCGCCGGCGCCCGTCGCCAGCCGGTCGCGGGCCGCCTCGACCAGGCCGCGCATGTGGGCGATCTCGACGGCGTAGTCATGGCCCGGCGTCGAGCCGGCCCCACCGTGCAGGGCGAGACTAAAACGTTTGTTTGACATTCCGCTTCCTTGGCCCCGCGTCGTGCGCTAGCGTCCGGGCTCTTAACGAAGAAAGCCGGGAGAAGCGAGATGAAGGCGGTGCTCAGCAAGGCGGTCGGCGGTCCCGAAACCCTGGTGCTGGAAGACCTGCCCGATCCGACCGCCGGCCCGGGCCAGGTGGTGCTGGCCGTCAAGGCCTGCGGCGTCAACTATCCCGACGTGCTGATCATCGAGGACCGCTACCAGTTCAAGCCCGCCCGGCCGTTCGCCCCCGGCGGCGAGGTGTCGGGCGTGGTCGAGGCGGTGGGCGACGGCGTGACCAGCCTGACGGTCGGCCAGCGGGTGCTGGCCTCGACCGGCTGGGGCGGCATGGCGCAGAAGCTGGCCATCGAGGCCGAGCGCTGCACGCCGATCCCCGACGCCATGCCCTTCGACGAGGCCGCCGCCTTCATCCTGACCTATGGCACCTCCTACTACGCCCTCAAGGATCGCGGCCGGCTGAAGGCCGGCGAGACCCTGCTGGTGCTGGGCGCGGCCGGCGGGGTCGGGCTGGCGGCGGTGGAGCTGGGCAAGGCGGCCGGGGCGCGGGTCATCGCCGCGGCGTCAAGTCGGGAGAAGGTCGACCTGGCCATCGCCCACGGCGCCGACGGCGGCGTGGTCTATCCGCGCGGGCCGTTCGACAAGGACGGCCAGAAGGCTTTGGCCGACCTGCTGAAGGGCGCCTGCGGCCCGAACGGCTGGGACGTGGCCTATGACGCGGTCGGCGGCGACTATTCGGAGGCGACGATCCGGGCGGCCGGCTGGAACGGTCGGTTCCTGGTCATCGGCTTCCCGTCCGGCATCCCGAAGATTCCGCTGAACCTGACCCTGCTGAAGTCGTGCGACATCGTCGGGGTGTTCTGGGGCGCGGCCGTGGCCCGCGATCCGGAAGGTCATGCTCGGAACGTGCGCGAACTCATGGCGCTCTATGCCGCCGGCAAGATCCGGCCGCACGTGTCCGAGCGCTTCCCCCTCGCCCAGGCCGGCGAGGCCATCGCCCACCTGGCCAGCCGCAAGGCCATGGGCAAGGTGGTGGTCGTCAACGACTAGGCGGAGGGTTGCGGCTGTTCGACGCGCCCGCCGCGCGCCTTCGCGCCGACATCGGCCGCTTGCCTGGGCTTTCGCCGGGCTGGCGTTTGCGCAGTGCAAGGTTAAGCTGCGCTAAGCATTCTTCTTAGCAAACTGCTCAGCCTGCTCATCTAAAGTTGTCTTCCGAAGACATCGGAGGGGCGGCGGTTACATGTTTCTACCCGCGCGCGACGCATTCTCCCCGGAGGTGCGCCAGAATTTCCGCATGAGCCGACGCCCGGAGGAACGGGTGGAGGTTCTGGGCGGCGCCATGGACCTTGTCCGGCCCGAGGAAGTCTTCCACTTCGTGGCCGGCAGGATCGCCGCGCGCGAGCCCGCGGTGATCGCCAACCATAACCTCCACAGCCTCTATTTGATCGGCAAGAACGCCAGGATCGCCGAGTTCTACCAGACCTCGGACCTGATCGAGATCGATTCAACGCCGTTGATCCTCTGGGCCCGCATCGTCGGCCGGGCCAGCCGGCGCTTCCATCGCTGCACCTATCTCGACTGGCGCGACGCTTTCTGGGCGCGGGCGATCGAAGAGAACTGGAAGGTGTTCTTCGTCGGCGGCGCCCCGGGCGTGGCCGAGCGGGCGGCGGCGCGAATCCAGGCCGACTGGCCGGGCGCCCAGCTGGCGACCCATCACGGCTATTTCGACGCCGCGCCGGACTCGCCCGAGAACCAGGCGGTGGTCGAGGCGATCAACGCCTACAGCCCCCACATCGTGCTGGTCGGCATGGGCATGCCGCGCCAGGAGATCTGGGTGCTGGAGAACCAGGCCCGGCTGGGGCCGTGCGTGACCTTCACCGTGGGCGGGGCGTTCGACTACGAGGCCGGCGTCCAGCGCTCTGCGCCGCGCTGGATGGGCCGGGCCGGACTGGAATGGCTGTTCCGGCTGACCGCCGACCCGCGACGGCTGTTCAGCCGCTACTGCGTGGAGCCGTGGCATCTGCTCGGCCCGGCCGTGCGCGACCTGGCCAGGGCGGCGGTCCGGCAGGCGGCCGCCGGCAAGGCTCCGGACGCCGGACACGCCGAGCGCCGGCAGGCGGACGCTCTGGCCGGCCCCGACGCGCTTGGGCGGTGACGCCCGCCAGAGCAGACGCCTGCTCTTGGCCGCGCCCGCCCGGAGGACCGACGATCAGCGGGGATAGAAGCTGCGGTGCCAGTCGGCGAACCGCCCCAGGCCCTCGTCCAGTTTCACCTTTGGCTTGTAGCCGGTGAGGGCGCTGAGCTTGGAGATGTCGGCGTAGGTGGCGGTGACGTCGCCAGGCTGCATGGGGCGCATGACCTTGACCGCTTCCCGGCCGATCGCGCTTTCCAGCGTGGTGATCATCTCCATCAGGCCGACCGGATCGTTGTCGCCGATGTTGTAGATCTCATGGCCGCCCCGGGCCGGCGGGTGGTCGAGCACGCCGACGATGCCATCGACGATGTCGTCGATATAGGTGAAGTCGCGAGCCATCCTGCCTTCGCCGTAGACCTCGATCGGCTCGCCGTTGAGGATCTTCTGGGTGAAGCCGTAATAGGCCATGTCCGGGCGCCCCCACGGGCCATAGACGGTGAAGAACCGCAGGCCCGACATCGGAAAGCCGTAGAGCTTGGCGTAGCTGATGCTCATCAGCTCGTTGGCGCGCTTGGTGGCCGCATACAGCGACACCGGCGCATCGACCGGATCGCTCTCCTTGAAGCCGGCGCCTTCGCCACCCGCCAGGGACTGCGGGCGATCGCCGTAAACCGAGCTGGACGAGGCATAGACAAGATGCGTAGCGCCGTTGTGCCGCGCCGCTTCCAGCACCGAAAGGTGGCCGGCGAGATTGGAGCGCTGATAGGCGAACGGATTTTCGATCGAGTAGCGCACCCCGGCCTGGGCGGCCAGATGCACGATCCGCTTGACGCCGGACGTTCGGACCAGTTCGGCGAAAGCCTTGTCGTCGGCGATGTCCATGCGGACCATCGTGAACCCCGGCCGCCCGTCGAGGCGGGCGGCGCGGGCGGCCTTCAGGGCTGGATCATAATAGTCGTTGAAAACGTCGACGCCGATCACCGTCTCGCCGCGGTCGAGCAGCCGCTCCGCCACGTGCATGCCGATGAACCCCGCCGCCCCCGTGACGATGACCGGGCCCATGGTCAGCTCCGTCCGATGCTGGCGTAGGTGAAGCCGTAGCGGACCATCTCGGCCGGCTTGTAGACATTGCGCAGGTCGACCACGACCGGGGCCTTGAGCAGAAGCTTCAAGCGGTCCAGGTCGAGGGCTCGGAACTGGTCCCATTCGGTGAGGATCAGCAGGGCGTCGGCGCCCTCGGCGGCTTCATAGGGGCCGGTCTTGAAGTCGACGCCGGGCAGGAGCTTTTCGGCCTCGTGGCGGCCTTCCGGGTCGAAGGCCTGGACGCGAGCGCCCATGGCCTGCAGGGCCGGCAGGATGTCGAGGCTGGGCGCGTCGCGCATGTCGTCGGTGTTGGGCTTGAAGGTCACGCCCAGGACGCCGACGGTCTTGCCGGCCAGGTCCTGCGCGCCGATCGCCTGGGCCACCTTCTGCGCCATGGCCTTCTTGCGCGCGTCGTTGACCGCCACGGTGGTCTCGATCAGCCGGGTCGGGGCGCCGTAGTCGTTGGCGGTGCGGACCAGGGCGATGGTGTCCTTGGGGAAGCAGGAGCCGCCGTAGCCAGGGCCGGCGTTGAGGAACTTCGACCCGATGCGCTTGTCCAGACCGATGCCCTTGGCCACCTGCTGGACGTCCGCCCCGACCTTTTCGCACAGATCGGCCATTTCGTTGATGAAGGTGATCTTCATGGCCAGGAAGGCGTTGGCCGCATACTTGATCAGCTCGCTGGTGCGCCGGCCGGTGAAGACGATCGGCGTCTCGTTCAGCGACAGCGGGCGGTACAGCTCACGCATCACCGCCTGGGCGCGCTCGTCCTCGGTGCCGACGACGACGCGGTCGGGGCGCTTGAAATCCTCGATCGCCGCGCCCTCGCGCAGGAATTCGGGGTTGGAGACCACGGCGAACTGGGCGCCGGGACGGGTCTTCCTGATGATCGCCTCGACCTCGTCGCCCGTGCCCACCGGCACGGTGGACTTGGTGACCACCACGGTGAAGTCTTCGATCAATCCGGCGATCTCTTCCGCCGCGGCGTAGACATAGCTGAGGTCGGCGTGCCCGTCGCCGCGCCGGGTGGGCGTGCCCACGGCGATGAACACGGCGTCGGCCTCGCGAATGGCCTGGGCGCCCTCCAGGGTGAAGAACAGGCGGCCTTCGCGCACGTTGCGCGCCACCAGGTCGTCCAGGCCCGGCTCGAAGATCGGGATCTCGCCCTTTTCCAGCCGCTCGATCTTGCTCGGGTCCTTGTCGATGCACGTCACGACGTGTCCGAAATCGGCGAAACAAGCACCAGATACCAGCCCAACATAGCCTGTGCCGATCATCGCAACGCGCATTATACCCTCGCTCGCAAGCCAAATACCGAGCGCGGTCTGCCAGTTTCTGGCCTGCCTGCCAACCTACAAGAATGTGTCGGTGGGCGTTGTCAGCCTTCCTGCGTAAAAAAGTGAGCTTGCGAGAGAGGGTTTAGGCTTGGAGCCTCACAATAGTCACGAACGCGCATTTTTTAGTTATCTATCGGGGCTTCGGAGCGGCGCGCGCGTCGAAACGGACGTTTGATGCTTAAAGTGGTAACCGGCGATCTCAAGCCGGGGGCGTGATGACGCTGCGATCGCTAGTCTTTTCCAGCTGGGTTCGACGTTATCGGTTCGTGGGATCGTCTGCGGGCGGTGCGCCAATGAATTGAGCGGATCGTCGCCTGCCCTGCACGCATGTCCGATTGCTATTGCTTATGCGGCACTGGACATGCGCCGTTCATGTTCGCGGGCGTATCCAATGTCATTGACTTTTAACCTAAGGAACATAGGGGGTTATTCGAACGATGTGCGCTTGATCCCGTGATCGGAGAAAACGAACCGCGCGTTGATCCGGCTTGTCCGGAGCGGGCGGGTTTGCGGATAGATTCCAACGGAAGAGAAAATGGACCGACGGATATTCCTTTCCACGCTTGGCGCCCTGACGGTGTCGAGCGTTGCGGCGACGGCGAGCGCTCAAACCACGGCCGCGCCGCCAGCGACGACTTTCGAGCCCAGCGACTATGTCCTGGGTTCCGGCGACAAGCTGCGCCTGATCGTTTTTGGGGAAGATTCCCTGGGCGGTGAATTCGTGGTGGCGGGCACGGGCAAGGTGTCCTTGCCGCTGATCGGCGACGTTCAGGCGGCGGGCAAGACCGTGCGCGACTTCCAGGACACGGTGCGCGCGGCGTTGGCCAACGGCTATCTGCGCGATCCCCGCGTCAGCGCGGAAGTCACGAACTATCGGCCCTTCTACATCCTGGGCGAAGTCAACAAGCCCGGTGACTACCCCTATCTCAATGGCCTGACGGTGGTGAACGCCATCGCCACCGCCGGCGGCTTCACCTATCGCGCCAACACCAAGAAGGTGTTCATCCGGCACGGCACCGACGCCAAGGAAGCCGAGTACGTCCTGGACAGCGGCCTGATGATCCAGCCGGGCGACACGGTTCGGATCGTGGAACGCTTCTTCTAAACCCTGGCGCCCCGGCGTTCGGCGAAGCGCCGTCCGCCGAGGCGCCATGCTCTTGTCCTCACGACGCTTGATCCGCGATGGACTTTGGCGACGGCCTTTCCGCGGGCGTTCCCGTCTGGACTTCGGCTTGACGCCCCCTTGACGAACTGCGCACCTGATCGACGGTGTAAGCGATGGTTGCGCGCTGAGGCATTGCGTGCGAATCGGCGCAAACACGCCCCGTGCAGTCGCAATCGCCGCAGGAGCAGTCGAGTTGACAGGTGACGGCGTCACAGGGATCCAAGAGCCTGCAGCAGGCGCAAGCGCCGTGGACCGGTTCGCGCGCCGAATCGTCCTGGGCGCCCTGCCTCTTTGGCTGCTCGAAGCCATGTTTTGCCTGGGCGTGCTGGCGTTTCTGGTCATCAACATGCCCAAGCAATTTGGCGGCGCGGGCGTATTGGCGATCGCGGGCCTGGTCCTGATCGCCATCGCCGCCGAGGTCTTTCTGGGCATTCGGCTCTACGGGGCCCTGAGGACCCCTGTCTACCAATCCGGCGTCTTGGTTGGTCGGCCTTGGCCGATGTTGGCGTTCGCGCGGCTGGGTTGCGTAGTGCTGGTGGCGATCGGTCTGGGCTTGCTGACGCCGATGGCCGTGCATCTTGGCCTCACCGTGGCCATGGCGGCGGCGGCCGTGGCGGCGTGGCTGCTCCTGCATGCGGCGACCCGGACCGCGCTGAACCTCGGCAACCCGGTGCTGCGGCTGTCCGAAGAGGGCGTGTGGGTTTCCGCTCCGGGAGGCGGCGCCATCCCGTGGGCCAGCTTCGGCGACTTGCGGTGCGTGCGGACACCGCTCTCGATCCGTTGGACGCTGGCGCCAACGGAAAAGACGGACCTGCGCGATCAGGTTGTCCTGTCGCCGGCCGGTCTCGACGTGACTCACGGCGATCTGCTGCGCGCCATCGATCGCCTGCAGCCCCGATTGCTGAAAAATTACCTGTCCTGAATGGACGCGTAGGCGTCGCTGCGCCAAGGATGGCGCTCGTCAGGCCGGTTGGGTATTGCTCGGCTTCGCCGCTATCTGGATATTGAGCGGGTTGCAGCGCTTGCGCCCGAAAGGACGACCATGCTCGACGGGACGAACATCGCGGACCGCGCCGAGCGGCCGAAAGCCGTCGCGGACGAAGATCGGTTCGATTTCGAAGCCAATGCTTTCTGGGTCTCGGCCCGGCCGACCGTTTCGGTGCTGGTCCCGTTTCTGCACGACGATCCGACCGACCTGATCCGCTCGATCCAGTCGCAGTCCGCGACGACCGGATCGCTGGTCGAATTGATCGTCCTCGACGACGGCAGCAACGATCCGGCCCTACGGGAGGTTGTGAGCCGCTGCGTGCAAGCGGTTTCGATCCCCTGCGCCCTCATTGTCCGCAAGCAGAACGGCGGGCGGGCCGCAGCGCGCAACACCCTGGCCGCGACGGCGCGCGGCGGCTATTTCCTGTTCAACGACGCCGACTGCATCCCCGACGCCGACGACTTCCTGCAGAAGTACCTGGACCTGGTGGCGCATGAGCAGCCGGCCTTCGTCGTTGGCGGGTTCTCCATCCTGCAGGCGCCCACGGACCGCCGCTTCGCTTTGCACAGGCACATCACCGCGGCGCGGGACTGCCTGCCCGCCAGCGAGCGCCAGAAGTCGCCCTGGCGCTACGCCTATGGCTCCAACATCCTGGTGCGACGCGACGTCATGGAGGCCACGCCGTTCAATCCCGACTATCTGGGCTGGGGTTGGGAGGACCAGGAATGGGCCATGCGGGTCGCCAAGCATTGGCCGATCGAGCATATCGACAATACGGTCAGCCACCTTGGATTGGATGATCCCGACCGTCTGTTCGTCAAATATGCCTCGTCGGGGGAGAATTTTCGCCTGATCGCCGCCACCCATCCGGAACTGCTCAAGAACCAACCCGCCTATCGGGCCGCTCAGCTTCTGGAGAAAGTCCCGGCCCGCGGGGTGCTGATCGGCCTGGCCAGGCGCATCGCGCGTTCCGAGCACCTGCCCCTGCCGTTGCGGGTGCTCGGGCTGCGGCTGTTTCGCGCACTGCACTACGGCCAAACCAAATGAAGATCTCGGCCGCGGGTGACGACCGTGATCGGACGGTGCTGGGAAAGCTGCGTCGTGAAGCGGCGAAGGTGCTGAGCCGCCGTCCCCTGCCGCATCCTGTCGCCGCCCCGATGGTCAGCTTCAGTTTCGACGACGTGCCGCTGTCGGCGGCGACGGCGGGCGCGGCCATCCTTGAGGACGCCGGCGCCCGCGGGACGTTCTATATCTGCGGCGGCTTCGCCTCGGGGGGCGAGGGCGACAATGGGCCGTATGCCGATTGGGCCACCCTGGCCGCCCTGGCGGCGCGGGGCCATGAGGTCGGCTGCCACACCTACGGGCATCGCAACTGCGCCCAGGCCGGTCCCGACCGGGCTCTGGCGGAGGCTCGCCGCAACCAGGAAGCCTTCGTGGAGCATGGCTTGCCTCGGCCGTCGACCTTCGCCTTTCCGTTCGGCGACGTCTCGCCTCGCGCGAAGGCGGCCCTTTCCACCGATTACCAGATGCTGCGGGCAACCTGGCCGGGCTTGCTGCGGCGGGGCGGCGATCTCGATGCGGCGCCGGCCGTGGCGATCGAGGGGGATTCGGCCTTCGACACCGCCCGCACCTGGCTGGAGCGCGCCGCGGCCGAGCGCGCCTGGCTCATCCTGTACTCGCACGATGTCAGCCAGACGCCGTCGCCGTTCGGATGCACGCCGCAGAACCTGGCTCGCGCCGTCCGGCTGGCGGCCGAACTGGACGTTTCCATCGTGACCGTGGCCGAGGGCTTGCGAAAGCTCACGGCCGCCGCGACGACGGCGAGGCGCTAACGCCCCCTCGGCACCGGCGGTGGCGCATCATTCAAGCTGAGCTGCGGTCGCGGCGGCTTCGCAGCCGTTCCGAGCTTGAGTGATTTAAGATTAGATTTACAGTAAATTGCCGATTAACCTTGGTGCTTGGCCACTTCTACAGTCAAGCTGAAGGCGCTTTATCCTTAATGGCGCCGAAACCACGCTGGAAATCTAACTATTAAGGCGGATGTATTAAATCTTGGGGGTACGTGAAGAACGGAACCTCCAATGCGCGTTCGCAGGATCGTCACCGCTACGCTGAAGGCCGTCCTGCCGCTGGCGATGATCGCCGTCGCCGCGACGTCCTCCGACAGTCTGGCCGCGTCGTCCCGATTTGGCGCGTCGTCGCTGACGGCGTCCATGCCCATGGGCGCGGTTGTGCCGGCCCCCCGCGGCTTCGTCGCCTTCTGCGAGCGCAGCCCGGCGGAATGCCCGCAGTCCCCGTTGACGGCGATCGTACCTTTTCTGCCTGGAACGGCGCCTTTCAGGGCGATCGAAGGCCGCTTCTACCGCGCCGACGCCGGGCGGACTCAGGAGACCGACTCGTTCGATGTCTCGGCCGGTCGCGTCCAGCCCGCTTCAGCGCCGGGAGCCTGGGGATCGCGCTTTGGAAGCCGACGCGGGGCGGACTGGTCGGGGCTGTTCGCAGCGGCGCGCCTGGACCATGTGGCGGCCGAGCCAAGATCGATGGCTGTCCAGGGCGCCACCGTCGCCCCCGACGACTGGAGCAAGGTCGTCCGCGTCAACAAACAGGTGAACAAGGCCATCATCTTCCGCGAGGACGAGCGGACCTGGGGCGCCAACGATTACTGGGCGCTGCCCTTGGAACAGGGCGTCCGCTCGGGCGATTGCGAGGACTATGTCCTGGAAAAGCGCCGGGCCCTGCAGGCCGAGGGCGTTCCAAAGGAGGCCCTGTCGATCGCGCTGGTGATCACGCCGTGGGGCGAGAGCCATGCGGTGCTCCTGGTGGCGACCCAGAAGGGCGAGATGGTGCTGGACAATCTTTCGCCCTGGATCGTCCCGTGGTCGCAAACCGGCTATCGCTGGCTGACGCGCCAGGCGCCCGGCGGCGACGCCATGACCTGGGTCAGCATTGCGTCGACCGGCGCTTAAGGTAGAGGTTACCCGATAGCCGAAGGGGCGGCTTTGGGGGAAGTCATGGTTCTGGCAGGGGGAAGCCGCGTCTTCGACGCACGGCGCCGCCAAATGGGCGCGGCCACGGTCCTGGCCCTGCTCGCCTTCCAATTCCTGCAAGGCGGGCTGTCGGCGAGGGTCTCGCTGGCCATGACCGCCTGTCTGGCCGGGTTGCTGCTGTGGCAGAGCCTTCGGCAGGGCGGGGGCGCGGCCCTGGCTCAACGTCCGCTGCTGATCGCATTGGAACTGGCGTTCGTGGCGACGGTGCTGGCGCTGATCGCCTCCATCGCGCCGGGATTGGCCACAAGCCTGGATCCCTCGGCCACGCTGGTCGAAATCATCCTGCTGCTGGGCCTGGCCTGCGTCTTCATCCTGGGCATGATGGCCGGCGCTTCCGATCAGGCCGCCCTCTTCGTCGTCAAGCTCCTGGTGGTCGGCGGCGGCGCCTTCGCCGCCTGGGCGCTGCTGGATTTCTCGCCCCTGGGCAATCCCGGCGGGCACGCCGTGCGGCTTTCGGCAAGCTATCTGGCGCCCAACACGGCGGGCGCGGTCTTCGCCGCGCTGATCATCCTGACCAGTCTCCTGCTGTTCCGGCGGCTGCGGGCGGCGGCGGCGGGCGAGTCCTGGTTGCGCTCGGCCCTTTGGAGCGTTCCGCTGGTGATCCTGGCGGCGGCGCTTCTGGCCACGGCGTCGCGCGGCGCGGGGGCGGCCTGCGTCGCGGGGCTGATCGTCATGCTCGCGCCCCAGATCCGTCGCCGTGGCGACGACAAGGGCGCGCGCCTGGCGCTGCTCTTGATCGTCGCTATCCTGCTGGTGTTGACGGTCGTGCTCGGCGGCGCACTGCTGGCGCGCCTCACGGCCGAGCAGGCCCCGGCCAATGTTCGTAGCGAACTGGCCGCGCTACATTGGAAGCTGTTCCTGGCCCATCCCGTGCGGGGCTACGGCCTGGGGACCTTCGATCTCGTCAATCGGCTGCACCTGACGTCGTCGAATTTCCGGGACCTATGGTCGATGCGCGCCGCCCACAATCTCTATCTCCAATGGCTCGAGGAGGGCGGACTGGTCGCGGCCCTGCCGATGGCGAGCGGCCTGTCGATCATCCTGATCGCGGTGGTCCGGGGCGCGATGGCGCGTCGCGAAGCCGGCCTACTCTGGGCCTTGTTGGGCGTCGACACGGTGTTTCTCGTCCACGGCCTCAGCGATTTCGCGCTGCAGACGCCGTCCGTCGCGATGCTATGGGCCTTTCTGCTGGGCTTGCAGTTCGCCGTGGCGCGCCAGGCCGACGACCCGGTCGAGGCGGGATTCCGCAGGGCGCCCCCGCAGGGCGGCTTTGCGGTGTTGACGGGCGCGCTCGCGGTCCTGGCCTGGGTCTCGCTGCAGTTCGGCCCGCCGCGTGTCGGAGGGATGGATATCCTGCCACTGGCCGCCGGCTTCGACCATCAGGCCTCGCGCCTGATGAAGTCGTCATCGCCAGCCGCCCTCGATGCGGCCCGCGCGGCGTCCTTGAGAGCCTTCGCGCTTTCGCCGTACGACACCAGCGCCGCACTTCGGCTGGCCTATATCGATGTGCTGCAGAATGGCCGGCTGACGGCGGCCGGCGCGGCGCAACTCACGAAATCCTATCAAAGGGTTCCGCTGGATCAGGCCGTCGCCCTTTGGCGTCTCCGGTTCGCCCTGGAAAATTGGTCCAGCATAGATCCAGCCACTCGGGTCTTGGTCCGACGTGAGTTCGACGCTCTGTTGTCAACAGGTCTTCATCGTCGTGCATTGCTTAATATGCTGGCACAGGTGGAGAGTTCTTCCGGCAGATTGGTCGCGCGCTTCTGGACCTCAAGGATTGCCATAACCAACTGAAATCACATAGGAACTCAGGGGATTCGAGCGGCGGTTGCTGGGGGCGGGCGTAATCCTGGATGTCGTTAACGTTTATTTTTCCTGGATTTTCCTCAGGCCGCATGTATGGAGAAGCTCTACTTATTTAAGGATATCTGCCATGAGGATGAGACGCACTGTTCTAATTGCAGTCGCCAGTCTTTCCGTCGCTGCAATGGTTAATCTGCCCGCCTTCGTTGCTCAGGCTGCGATCACGCAGAGCGTGGTCACGAATCTGGCCAATACTTTTGTGTCGGTGACCAAGGCGGCGATCGCCGCCAACTCCGCGGAGACTCTGCAAGTCGCCGTCGAACAAGGACTGGAAGGCGCCCTGAGCAGCGCTCAGCCGAGCCCCCAGGAAGCCTTCGCCGCGCTCGATGCGGCCGAAGCCCAACTCAAGGCCGAGAACCTTTGGTCTCCCCCGGTCGCCGCGGCGTTCGCGACAGCCCGCGCGGCGGTCGCCAGCCTGCTCAAGCCGGCGGCGGGTGCGCCCGGATCCGGCCTCGGACTGGGTAACCCGCCGTCGGTGAGCGGCGGCGGCGGATCTCAAACGGGAACCTATCCGGCGTCACCGAACTAAGGGTTGGGCGTGGTCCTCGCTTTCGAGTAAGGACACGGCCAAAATGGGGGATTCCGAAATGGTAGTCAAAAACCTGTTGATGGGCGTTTGCTCGGTGGCGGCTCTGTCGATGGCCGCCGCGCCGGCGTTTGGCCAGAACGCCGACGCGGCCGCGAGCGCCTTCAATCGTGACAAGAACGTTACAGTGCGCGACCGGCGTCATCCTGAATATGACGCGCTGGGGATCCGCGTCGGGGCCTTCACCCTGTCGCCGACCCTGAACGTCGGGGAGGAGTATTCGGACAATATCTATGGCGTCGAGAGCGGCACCCAGGCTGACAATTACTTCGTGTTCAATCCGCATTTCGAGCTTGGTTCGGATTGGAGCCGCCACGAGCTGACTCTGATGGGCGATATCGAGGCCGATCGGTATGCGGATTTGACCGCCGAGAACAACACCACCTGGTATGTCGGCGCGAAGGGGCGGCTCGACATCTTACGTGACGCCAATGTCAGCGGCACGGCGAAGGTCGGGCACATGGTGGAGGCCCGCACCTCATCCAGTTCTCCGTCTACATCGGCGGTCCCAATCGAATTCGACGAGCAGAACATCGACCTCGCCGCCGTCCGCACCTTCAATCGGCTGCGGTTCACGGGAACGTACAATTGGGATCACTACAGCTACGATAATGGTCGTACGCAAGCGGGCTCCCTACTCGACCTGTCGTACCGCGACCGGCATATCAACGAGGTGTCGGCCCGAGCCGACTACGCGCTGACGCCGGACGCGGCGCTATTCGTCCAGGTCACTGGCAACTCACGCAACTACCGCAACACGGCGGCCTTCGATCGTGACTCGTCGGGTGGCGACATTGTCTTCGGCGCCAATTTTCAGTTCACAAACGTGTTGCGCGGCGACCTCGGGGTCGGGTGGCTGAAGCAGAACTTCGACGGTACTTCGTTTGGCGACATCGGCGGCTATAGCCTGCATGGCAAGCTGGAATGGTTTCCAACCCAGCTGACGACCGTTACCGCGATTGGCGAACGGTCGATCGAGGACAGCGGCCTGCTCGGTTCAGCCGGGGCCCTGCGGACGGACACCAGCCTCCAGGTCGACCACGAACTGTTGCGCAACCTGATCCTAACGGGTCTTGTCGAAGGGGAGCGGTCCAAGTTCGTCGGGGTGGACCGCCTCGACAAGCGGTTCACCGTGGGCGCCAGCGCCACCTATCTGATGAACCGGGGCGTGGGCGTCACCGCCGGCTACAGCCGCCTCGACCAGAACTCCTCAGGGGCCAATACGGGGCCGGACTTCAAGGTCAATCTCTTCTCGCTGGGCCTGATCCTCAGGCGATAGCCGCGGGACCAGAACGGAACTGAAACGGGCGCGGCGTGAGCCGCGCCCGTTTTTATGGGATCAATCCCGCGGACTGTCGTCGCCCTGGGCCAGACCTCTATCCCGCCGGCCAACTTGGGATCGACGGGCGCGGCTTAGGCCTCCGCCGCCGCGGCGGCGGGGCGGGACCGTCGCGACGACTCCCGGCTGGCGTCCGGATCGCGTGAGCGACGGCGCCCCTTGCTCTCCTTCTTCAGCCGGAACAGGCAGCAGAAGAGGAGGCAGACCAGCGGATAGACCGGCACCAGGAAGCCGCCGCCCATGAAGCTGTAGAACAGCAGAAACCCGATGGAAGCCCGCCAGCTGGGGGTATGGACGAACATCGCGTAGATCAGGAAGGCGTGGAAAGCGACCGAGGTCAGCACGCCGTACTCGACCGTCACCTTGGCGAGCGGCCACCAGACGATGTCCTTGGTCTTCAGCATGCTCCCGGCGCCCCAGCCGGTGAACAGGGCGTCGCTTCCGCTCTGGATGAATTCCACCATCAGGAGCCAGGGCGCGATGAACCGCTGGTTCGAACTGGAGCCATGCTGCTGGTATTCGGTGAAACGGTGCTGAACGGCGTTGAACCAGCCGATCTCGTAGGCGACCACGATCGCCACCAGAAAGCCGACACCGATGAGAATCCAGGTCTTGCGATTGAACTGGGTGAGCAGGAACGGCAAGGTCAGGGCGATCATCAGCAGGCCCGTGCCCGCGAAGCATGCCACCAGGACGCCTAGCAGCAGGGCGGTCTGCATCAGGCGCTGGAAATAGACGATCTCCATGATCAGCGCGAGAGCCGCGAATTGCGAGACCAGCGACACCTCCAGGAAGAAGATGCCGTTCGGCTTCATGATTTTCGAGCCGAAATTGATCGGCTGGATGTAGACGTAGTTCGGCATCAGAATGTTTTGCGGCAGCAGCTTGTCCAGATTGGGCCAAGCCCGCCAGCCCACCGCCAGCTGAATGATGTGCTGCGCAATGACGATCGCGCCGGCGACAAGCATTGCATTGATGAAGAGGTTGACGAACTTGCGGTAAACCCGCGGCGATACATCGTAGTAGAAGATGAATGGGAAGTAGATCAGCAGAGCCAGCATGAAACTGGTCGCCGACTGGCCGCTGGTCTGGAAAAGGCTGCTGATGAAGGCCGCAACGCAGAACACGCCATAGAGCGCCGCCCGCGTCACATCGACCTTTGGGCGGAGCCAATAGGTGAGCGCCGCCATCCCGCCGATCATGGTGGGGAGGCAGAGTTCGAGGATCTTGTCGCCCAGGGGAAGCCCGATCTTCTGGAATACGGTCAGGGCGACGATCTGCACCGCCACGAAGATCGTGACCGCCATCTCCACACGAGAGCCCTTGGTCGCGGCTCGAAGCTCATCCCCAGGCTTTGTCCTGGCGGCGATCCGCTGGCGAACCTCGTTGTGTGTGTTCATGCGTCGCCTTCCCATGGTTCGCCGGCTCCGGTCCTATGCCGAACCTCTCCAGAACCGAACCTTGCCAAATTTGATCTGAAACATCGTTAAGCCGCAATGGTGCGACGTGCTCGGCCTCAGGCTCGCGATCGGGTGTCTATGAGCGTGATGCCCTCGGCGGCGATTCTGGCCGCCGTGAGGACGCCGGTCGCATAGGCGCCCGTGTCGACGCCCAGCTTGCCTTGTTTCACTGCGGGAACGCCGTCGACCGGCGAATGCCCGTAGACCACCAGGTGGCCCGGTGCTGGATCGGCGGCGTTGAGAAAATCGCTGCGGATGCTCATCAGGTCCTTTGGGTCCTGCGACTCCAGCGGCACGCCCGGGCGAACGCCGGCATGGACGAACACATGCCCATTGCTGATCTTCATGAACTTGGTCGTCTTGAGAAAGGCCAGGTGCTCGGCGCTGACCGAGCGACGCAGCGCCTCGGCCGCCGTCTCCAATTCCTCATCGTCGGCGTCGGCCGTCGGCGGCGTCACGCCATAGGACTGCAGCGTCGCCGCCGCGCCCAGGCGACGCCAGACCGTCCAGGTCTGAGGCGCGCGCATGAACTCCAGAAGATACTGGTCATGGTTGCCGCGCAGCATGGTCGTGTCGAACATCGGATCGGCCTGGATCTCGATCAGCCGATCAAGCACCCGGCGCGACTGGGGGCCTCGATCGACATAGTCACCCAGGAAGATCAGTTCCGCGCGTTCGCTGCCGGCTTGCGCATCGGAGACGAGGCGAGGCATCAACCGGTCAAGCAGGTCGGCCCGACCGTGAATGTCGCCAACGGCGTAGATCATGGTTCACTCCTGGGCCCGCGGTGCGGGAAGTATGGTGGCTTAGGTCTTAAAATCCCCTCCGCCGAATGCGCGGACGCATTTGGAGTTTCACCTCGGGCGGCCAAATCCATGAAAGCGTCACTGAAATGTCCCTAACAAGGCATGGCGCCGTCATCGCGGCGAAAAACGCGTCGTTCAACACGTGGCCGCGGATATGAGATTTCGGCTATCCTCCTCTCTTCCAGCGTGTTTCCCCAGCAAATTCAACGCCCCAAAATCGTTTATCCTCCCCCTTTCGCGCCGCCCCCATAATCAACCCACTTCAAGGCGATGGGGAGGGCGTGAGGCCTGCGACCTTCGCGGCCTTGGAGGGCGGTCGAGCGGGACGCGCTCGTCGGCGGCGGTTCC
>Ga0136846_1234572_pt1 | contig 23310 bp, 21 predicted proteins | sample HopSoiMetagenom2_FD_96841 | JGI IMG/M metagenome (GOLD analysis project Ga0136846, IMG submission 96841) | Grasslands soil microbial communities from Hopland, California, USA - 2 Assembly 2016 (version 4) | ecosystem: Environmental > Terrestrial > Soil > Grasslands | place: USA: Hopland... | reverse complement strand
GGCGTGGCGCTCGCTGCCAGGAGTGGAGTCAGTGCGAAACGAGGACGGTATGGTGTGCCTCAGCGTACGCGAGCCGCACCGCACCATTCCGGCGCTGCTCGAACAGGTCGACCAGTTTTCGGCGCAACTGGAACATCTCACTACTCGCCAGGCAAGTCTCGAGGACGTATTTGTGAATTTGACCGGCCGTCATTTGCGCGAGGAGTAGGTCAAATATGAGCACAGTCCAACAACTTCCGTCCAAAGAAGCACCGCCTGCTGCGCCGCAAGCGATTCAAAATGGACGCTGGGCCGGCTTTCGGCACCTTCTCGGCGCGCGCATGCTTGAAATGGCGCGCGAAAGAGAGATCATTTTTTGGATATTCATTTTCCCTCTGCTCCTTGCGCTGGGCTTGGGGTTCGCGTTTCGTAATAAGCCCGCCGACAAGACCACCATTGCGATCGTGGCCGGACCCGAAGCGCAGAATACATTGTCACTGATTCAGAATTCCGCGGCCCATGCATCCATTCAGGCGGCAATCGTTGACCACAAACGAGCGAAAGACGGCCTTCGACTCGGCAAATTTGATCTGGTGATCGAACCACTCGCGCCCGGACGGGTCCAGTACGACTTCGATCCCGCGCGCCCCGAAAGCGTGCTCTCGCACGCTGAAGTCGATCAGGCGCTGCAATCGGGAGCGGGACGCAAGGACGTTTTAAGCACGAGCATATTCACCTCCAGTGAGCCCGGTTCACGGTACATCGATTTTCTAATCCCTGGCCTGCTGGGCATGAACCTGATGAACTCCGGCATGTGGGGGATCGGCTTTGCGCTTGTGGATATGCGTCAGCGGAAATTGCTGAAGCGATTTGTCGCTACACCGTTGCGACGAAGTGATTTTCTAATGGCGCTTGCCAGCAGCCGATTGATCCTGATGGTCATCGAAGTTGGACTTCTGCTCAGCTTTGGCGCGTTGATATTCCACATTCGAGTCGTTGGATCAGTGCTGGCGATTTTGCTCATTGGCGCGATTGGTGCGGTTTCATTCGGAGGCCTGGGATTACTCACCGCCAGCCGTGCCCGCAAAATCGAGAGCGTCAGCGGACTGATAAACCTTGTGATGATGCCGATGTGGATTTTCTCCGGCGTGTTTTTTTCGTATGAGCGGTTCCCCGAGTCGGCGCAACTTTTCATCAAGGCACTTCCGTTGACAGCGCTCAATGACGCGCTGCGCGCAACCATCCTCGAAGGATCAAGCCTCGCTTCGCAGAGCGGAAGAATTCTGGTGCTGGTGTTGTGGGGCGGGATATCTTTCGTTCTAGCTCTGCGCTGGTTCCGCTGGACCTAAATCGGGCAACCACAAAGCAGCGCCCGGCAACAAACATCGTTTGCTGCTCGATGGGGGTTCAGGTAACTGCACGTCCGGTGGTGCTTCAGAAATGCGGTGTCCTCAAGCACGGCTTCAGGTGTACTTTCAGGTGAGTTTTCCTCGCTCATACGTGCTAGACTCCGACTCGTGATCACCGCGATAGGGGTCGAAGTGATCGCTGGCCGCGACTTCATGTGACCTGCCCTCAGGCTGGCGCGTCTACGTGAGCCTCAGGTTCCGGAAGGCGCCGCTTCGCAACTACATTTCCACTGGCCGAATTGCTGACGGGCTGTTAGCTCAAGATTTCTGTTACGCAGAACCGGTCATGTTGAAGCTTGCTGAACATGTCGATGTGTGCGCCCCGTTTTTTCTGCAATTGCGCGAGGCACGGACGCGCGTGCTGATGCTGGATTACGACGGAACTTTGGCGCCGTTTACTCCTGACCGCACGCGTGCATTTCCGTACCGCGAGATTCCGCAGACTATCTCAAGAATCACGCGATGCGGCACTCGCGTGATCTTAATCAGTGGACGTCCGGCGACCGAGTTGCTCTTTTTGAGCGGCATTCACCCGCATCCGGAAATTTGGGGCAGCCATGGCGCGGAACGGTTGTACTCCGATGGAAGATACGAGGTCGAGTCACCGGGACCGAGGCAACGCGCAGGCTTGCAGAAAGCGGAACATGCACTGGAGTCGGCAGGACTTGCGGCCCGAGTGGAAACCAAGCCGGGGGCGATCGCTGTTCACTGGCGCGGGCTGGCCGTAGAAGAACGCACTCGGATTGAGCAGAAAGTCCGGCGTCTCGCGGGCCCGCTGGTACATGAATATGAGCTCCAGCTTCAGCCGTTCGATGGCGGGCTCGAAATCCGAGGGCTGGCGAGGAACAAGGGTGATGCTGTCAATACCATTCTGGCGGAGGCCGGAAAGGGCGTAGCAGCTGCCTATTTAGGCGACGATCAGACAGACGAAAACGCTTTCCGTGCCATCAAAGGTCACGGATTAGCAGTCCTTGTTCGTACCGAGCCTCGCCCAACGATGGCGGATACATGGTTGCGTCCTCCTGATGAGCTTCGGCACTTCTTGCGCGAATGGCTGGTTGCCTGCGGAGCGGAAAAATGAAAGTTCTGGAAGGCCGCTTAATCACCGTTTCGAACCGCCTGCCGGTGGAAATCAAGACCCGGGGCGGAAGCCCTCGCCTGTCCCGCAGTGCGGGTGGATTAGCGACTGCGCTCGACAGCATCTGGCGGTACAGCCATGGTGTTTGGATCGGATGGGGCGGCGCTGCGGATTCGCCTGCCGCGAACAGTGTTCTGCAGAACGCTACCCGGGGGCATTCCTACAGCTTCAAGCCCGTACCTCTTTCGCGCGACGAGATTTCCAAGTTCTACTCCGGATTTGCCAACGAAATCATTTGGCCCTTGTTCCACGACATGCCGTCGCGATGCAACTTTGATCCCGAGTATTGGGAAGTTTATCAGCGCGTAAATCGCCGGTTCGCGCAGGCGGCTGCTGAAGCGGCAAACGGTAAGGACCTTGTGTGGGTCCATGACTACCATCTCATGCTGATGGGGCGCTACCTGCGGGAAGCCAGCAGTTCCGGCCGCGCGGGCTTCTTCCTGCATATTCCGTTCCCCGCGCCCGACATCTTCGAAAAGCTGCCCTGGCGAAAGCACATTCTTCGCGCACTCTTGCATTACGATCTGGTCGGTTTTCAGACAGACCGCGACCGCTACAACTTTGTGAGCTGCCTGGAACGGATAATCCCCGAGGCCATCAACGCTCGTGAGGATCTGTTTAATACCGTCGAACTCGAAGACCACCGAACGCGGGTTGGAACTTTTCCCATCAGCATCGGCTTCGAGGAATTTGCCAACCACGCTGCCAGCCGTGAGGTCGAACTCGCGGCCAATCAGTTCCGTCATGAGCTGGGAAACAAGTTCCTGGTTCTTGGTGTCGACCGCATGGATTACACCAAGGGAATTCCCGAGCGGCTGAAGGCGTTTCGTATTCTGCTGCGGCGCTTCCCGGAATTACGCCACCGCGTGACTTTGCTTCAAGTCGTCGTTCCCAGTCGCGAGGAGATTCCTAACTACAAGGAACTCCGTCGCGAAGTGGAATTGCTGGTGAGTCAAATCAATGGCGAATTCACTGAAAGCGGATGGGTGCCCATTCATTACATGCACCGCAACCTCACCCGCAAACAGCTCGTTACGTACTATCGGGCCGCCGACATCGCACTGATCACTTCCTTGAAAGACGGAATGAACCTTGTCGCGAAGGAGTTTTGCGCCGCGCAGGTTGAGGAAACTGGCGTAGTCGTCATCAGTGAGTTCACCGGCGCTGCCGCAGAACTGCAACATGGCGCTCTGGTGGTAAATCCAAATGATCTGGCGGGGGTCGCTGAGGCCATTCACCGCGCGTGCGTTATGCCGGTTGAGGAAAAGCGCTCGCGCATGCGCTTGTTGCGTGACATCATTCGCGCCAATAACGTTCAGGTCTGGGCCGAGTCGTTTCTAAATGCCGCACTCACCGTGGGACCATCCCTAAAGCGAAGCGAGCAGACGCGGCGTGACTCGTACGGGGAAGATACGGACATCACTTTGATTGCTGCTTCGGGCGCCTCCGACCAGCGAATTGCCTAACCTTTTGACGTCCGCCGATTTTTTTCCAGCCGCTTTCGCCGCCGCAGTTCCTTGGGCGCGTACATGCTGCCACGGCACTTGCTGGCGCCGCACAGGCATATCGCTGGATCATCTAAATCGCCGTCATAAAGGTTGTAGTCGTACGCCAACTCTTCACCCGGAGCGATCGCGCGTACGGCTCTCAAGATCACACGTCCCCGAATCTCGTCGGCTTCACAATTTGGATCGCAGGAATGATTGATGAACGCGGCCATACCGTCGCCATCGATTACATGCTCGCCGTCGGTCAATCCGAACAGATACGTGCGGGGGGAATCTTCGTAAATTTCGTCGGCGCCATCATTGGTCAGCCGTGGCCCGGTATATTCGGCAACCAGGGCTCGTTTCTTGATAGCCGCGGTCGTGTAAACCCCGTCCGCATGGATCTTGGATCTGCGAATCACGAGGGCCATGGTGTATGAGATTAGCATTCCTTCTGATAACGGATGTGTACAACGTCAGCAGAATGTAACCTGGAAAGATGGAGCGGGAGACGGGGATCGAACCCGTGACATCCAGCTTGGGAAGCTGGCGTTCTACCGCTGAACTACTCCCGCTCAACGCTTTTGATTTTAGCAGCGGTTCCGAAACCTGCAAGGGACCAATGCAGAGGGACGCACTCGAAGAAGCACAGGACGTGTGCTCTATGTGCATGGTTTCTGAGAAGAAAAGCACCGGGCGCGTGGTTCTTGCGGGTAAGCGTCTCGAGGGGTTAACGCTCCCAATACTCGCGCCCGGCAGTCTGCAAGTGAAGCAATTATCTGTGGGGTTTGTCGTTCCATTCCAGGAATCGAAATTTTGTTACGAAAACGGAACAGCTTGAAGATGGATTCGCAGTTCGAACCTATTACTACTTCGTTGTCAGCAGCCTGATTAACAGAGACTGTTGTTTTTCAAGCAAAGTCTCAAGGCCTTTGCGCGCCAAACGCATCATTGTTTGCAACTGGGCTTCATCGAATACCTGACGCTCAGCGCTCGCTTGCACTTCGACAAACCGATTGTTTCCCGTCATGACCAGATTCATATCAACATCGGCCCGAGAATCTTCTTCGTAACAGAGATCGAGAAGCGGCTCGCCATCCACCACTCCAACGCTGATGGCGCAAACAAAATCGCGCAGCGGTACGGACTTGAGAGTTCCCGCCTGAACTAGTTTCTGGGCAGCCAGTCCCAGTGCTACAAAGCCGCCAGTGATGGCCGCTGTCCGCGTGCCGCCATCGGCCTGAATTACATCGCAATCGATCAGAACGGTGCGTTCGCCGAGCTTCTCCATATCAGTAACCGCCCGGAGCGACCGACCAATCAGGCGCTGAATCTCGTGAGTACGTCCACCAACCTTTCCACGCGCGGCTTCGCGAGGGCTTCGCGTCAATGTGGACCGCGGCAGCATGCCGTATTCAGCGCTTACCCATCCCCGGCCCGAATTCCGCAGGAATGACGGAACCGTCTCCTCGATGGAAGCGGTGCAGATCACGCGCGTGTTACCAACTTCAATCAACGCCGAGCCCTCGGCGGTTGCTATGTAATCAGGAATAATATTCACCGGGCGCATCTGGTCAGGTGCCCGATTGTCGGAGCGATAGAACATGAACGAATTTTAGCAGTGTGGCCGAGCTGTTCGTGCGGGTGCAGCAGATTCAGGCGGTGCGTCTTCGTGCTTCCAACGTAAACAACGCGTGCAAGGCCCTGTCTAACTGTTGAGCTTCACGAGAGCCGCTGTCGCGGATGTCCTCCAGCCTGCGGTGAATGGCGCGGCGCGCTACCTCAATTTTAATGTTGAGCTGACGAGGGTCAGATTCGGCCAATGCGGCGCTATACAGGGCTTGCCAGTTCGCGTCAGACATACAACCTCCCGAAGGGAGACGAAGGCGGCGGGATGATTATAGTCCATGAAAAATCCGCCATCCACAGGAGTTTCACAGACCTAAGTTGACGCGGGACGATCGCAGCCTGATCACTGAGATTCGCCAACTCCGCTATGCACGCGACATCGTAGAAGCGCGAGAGCTGGGCGCGACCAGCGAGAGCTCCAAACCTATAGAGATCTGTGTCCCGCTATTCCAGAGCATAGATTGTCAGGCCTGTGAGGAGCTTGGGATAAAAATCGGTTGACTTTTGCGGAAGGACCTCGCCAGCGAAGGCAATGTCCCGGACCTGTTGCATGCGCACAGGATTCATCAGGAAGCTGACATCGGCTTTTCCTTCACGAGCCGTTGCCATCGCTTCAGCAGTATCGCGGATATAAGAGACGTTCGTCTGGTCCCGAATGGCGTCTTCGGAAATTCCCAGAGCGCCCTCAAGAATGCATTTGTGCAACTGCACCACATCAAGTCCTTGTTGCCGGAGTGACGTCCCGCGCAAGGCTGTTTCTGGAGATTTGGGGCGGCTGAGAAGAAATACGCGATCACGGGCTACCGCCAACAGGGAAGTGCCCGTGTGCGCTGCTTCTTTCAGGATTGCTGTCGCTCGGCGGGCATCCAGCGAACAATCCACTTCGTCCACAGTGAAAAACTGGGCGGCTTTCTCTCGAAACCCATCCATTGAGAACGAATCCAGTCCATGAACTACCCGGTGAGTGGGAAGGACCAGGAGTCCCGGGCTATCCATGTTCACGAACGTCATCATCACGAATTCGTAGGGCGAGGATCCAGCGTCGGTCTGTGCGCCGTCGGCCGCGCGGCGTTCATTGCGGTAGGTGAGCGCCGTCTCGTACCTATGGTGACCGTCAGCGATGATTAGTTTCTTGTCCTGCATCGCATGTTGAACTAGTTCCACGGTTGCCGGGTTCGAAATTGGCCAGAGCCGGTGTACCACTCCATATTCGTCGGTCAGTTCTGCAACCCGTGAGTTTTGGACGCGCAACGCCGGTTCAATCTCATTCGTTGGATCCGAGTACAGCATGAAAATCTGGCCAAAGTGGGCGCGCGTTGCACGGAGCAGATCGAGCCGATCGGCTTTGGGTTTAGCCAGAGTTTGTTCATGACGAAAGACTATGCCTGCAGAGTAGTCCTCGATCTTTCCCAGGCCGATGAAACCCTGACGCTCGACCTGCGTGGTGCTTCCAGGCACGGTGAAAGTCTGGCTATAGCGATAAAGAGATGGCTCAGCATCCTGCAGAAAGATGGACTGGCGGCGCCAGTCGGAAAAGAATCCTGCGGCCCGGATGTAAGGGTTATCGGCCGGGCCATCAGTGGCAAGCCGCTTGCCCAGAATAATTCTGACCAGGTTATAGGGGCTCGCGGCGTAATAGCGCTCCTGCATCTGGGGAGTGATCTTGTCGTAAGGCTGGGTAACGGCCTGCGAGACCGCAACCCGAGCGGGATCATAGCGAAGCGCGCGGAAAGGCTTAATATGAGCCATTTTCTGGAACAGCAGATTGTACCAAGCCACAGAGGTGCTCTTGGGGCGAGTTACGGAACGAAGATGGCATCCGTCGACTGGTTGGGAGCAAACTTTTGCACAGGCAGGGAATCAAACTTGCCGATAGACGGAGAAGGCGCCGAAAACGGTTACAAAGATTTGACGACCCGGGTTCCGGCCTGTGCTAACATGCAATCAATTTCGTGGTCCCTTATGACGCGCCAGCACCAGCGCGGGTTTCAGAACACCCTGACCGAGTTTCGGAAGCTATTTCTCTGCCCATTCCGGCCTGCCGCGCGACTGAATAAGCTTTGTGCGCTGCTGGTCGTCTCAGTCGTGACCTCGGCCTCGGTGGCCATCGCTCAAATTTCCGACGTGGATGACATCCACGTGCAACCTCGGATCAGTTCCGACGCAATTTCGAAAACAACCGTCGAGGGGGCGCTGGCAGATACCGTCCATCCACATTCGCCCACGATAAAAACGAAGGTGGATCTGGTACTCGTGCCGGTCACAGTGACTGATCCTGCCAATCGCCTGGTTACCGGATTGGATAAAGAGAATTTCGAACTCTTTGAGGGCAAAGACCGCCAGGAGCTACGAAACTTCTCCAGTGAAGATGCCCCTATCTCGCTCGGCGTCATATTCGATATGAGCGGCAGCATGTCGAGTAAAATCGAGCGGGCCCGCGAGGCGGTCATTCAATTCTTCAAGACGGCGAATCCTCAGGATGAGTTCTTCCTTGTCACCTTTGCCGACCGTCCGGAAGAAATCTCGGACTTCACGCAATCAATTGACGACCTTCAGGGCAAGCTGGTGTTTACTGTTCCCAAAGGCCGAACCGCCCTGCTGGATGCAATTTACCTCGGCGTGAGTAAGATGCGGGAGGCAAAATTTCCGAAAAAGGCACTCTTGATTATTTCGGATGGTGGGGATAACCACAGCCGATACACCGAAGGCGAGATCAAGTCTTTGGTGAAGGAAGCCGACGTAATGATCTATTCCATAGGGATATACGACCATTACTTCCAAACTGAAGAAGAACGCTTAGGGCCGCAATTGCTGGGAGATGTCACAGAATTGAGCGGCGGCCGGGCCTTTACAATCGACAATCCTAACGATTTGGGAGATGTAGCTACAAAAATCGGGATTGAGCTACGCAACCAATATGTACTCGGATACCGTCCAAAGAACCCAGGGCACGACGGCAAATGGCATAAAATAAAGGTGAAGCTGCTTCCGCCAAAAGGACTGCCGCCTCTGCACGTTTATGCAAAAACTGGGTACTATGCGTCTTCGCAATAGACGTCTCTACGCGAAACTTACCGGGCTTCTTTCAATTCTTCTGCTTGGCGCGAGCCTCGCCGCAGTGTGGGCGCAGTCTGGACAAACGCCGCCCTCCCAGCCCAATCCGACGACGACTCAGCCGAGCACCGCGGCACCGTCTCAACAACCGCCGGCGAGCGGCACTGGGCAGGCTCCTGGAACCCAGGATCCAGCCCCAGGGAGTCAACCTGCTCCTGCAGGGCAAGCACCCAATGGGCAACAAGCCCCCGGAGGACAAGCCCCACCAGGACAAACACCCACCCCGGATCAGGGCCAAGCACAGGGGCCGAGTGCGACCGACAACGGCACTTTTGTCTTCAGGACGGAAGCACGCGAGGTTGTTCTGCACGCGACTGTGGTGGATGACAGAAACCGGTTGATTACTTCGCTTTCCAAGCCGGACTTCACTGTCTTCGAAAACGGTCAGCCGCAGCAAATTCGGCAGTTCAAGATGGAAGATTACCCGGTTGCAATGGGCATTGTGGTCGACAATTCCGGATCCATGCGGGAAAAGCGCGAGGAGGTCAACAAAGCTGCGCTGAACCTGGTGCGTTCGAGCAATCCCGACGATCAGGTCTTCGTCGTGAATTTCAGTGACGAATATTTCCTTGATCAGGATTTCACGTCTGATATCAAGAAGCTGCAGGCCGCGCTGGAACATGTTGAGTCGCGTGGCGGGACGGCCCTTTATGACGCCGTGGTTGCGTCAGCGGACCAGTTGAGCAAATCGCCCTTGCAACGAAAAGTTCTTTTTGTGGTCACTGACGGCGAGGACGACGCCAGCCAGGAAAATCTGGAAGAAGCTGTACACCGCTTGCAGCAGGAAAACGGCCCTGTTGTTTATACGATCGGACTTCTTGGCGACGATAAAACCCGGCGGGCAAAGCGCGCCCTCGAACTTCTGGCAGACCGCACCGGTGGAATTGCCTTCTTCCCGCCGACCCTGGGTGATGTCGATCAGATCAGCTCAACCATTGCGCACGATATTCGAAACCAGTACACAATCTCGTATCAGCCGGCCACACCGAAAAGCGTTGGCGGCTTCCGCACCATCCACGTAGATGCCCACGCGCGACCTTACAAGAAGCTCACTGTGCGTACGCGGAGCGGTTACTATCCGGGGCAGGAGAGCGTGGCGAGGTAAGCAGTTAACACTCAGCAGTCACCTCTATCGCTTCAACGAAGTCCCTGTAGCTGACGCCTGGCGCCCGCCTCCATTGACCTCTTCGCTGCCCATTCCGTAACCTGTAGTGTGCCTACTTCATCGAGTACCTGCCTGCGCGTTGCTGAAAACATTACCGAACTTGTTGGGCAGACGCCGATGCTCCACTTGCGGCGGCTTGAGCCTGCAGGCGGCGGCCAAGTTTTTGCCAAACTCGAATACCTGAACCCCGGGGGCAGCGTTAAAGATCGCGCGGCAATCGGTATTATTCAGCAGGCCGAACGTGATGGCCGTCTCAGGCCGGGAGGAACTATCGTTGAGGCCACGGCCGGGAACACCGGGATAGGTCTCGCGCTCATCGGAATCAATCGCGGCTATAAGGTCGCCCTTTTTGTTCCCGAACGTTTCTCGGAAGAAAAAGTTATCATCATGCGCGCTCTCGGGGCGGAAGTCGTTCGCACTCCTGATGACGAAGCTATGCTTGGCGCAATCCGCCGGGCGCAGGAATACGCGGCAAAGACTCCCGGTTCCTACATGGCAAATCAATTCGATAATCCGTCCAACCCTGAGTATCATTTTCAAACTACCGCAGAAGAGATTTTCGAGCAGATGGAAGGCCGGCTCGATGCCGTCGTGATCGGTTCCGGTACAGCCGGTACCTTCACAGGTGTTTCACGTTTTATGAAGAAGAAGCTGCCGCGTGTACTCGCCGTTGCAGTTGAGACGCAGGGCTCTATCCTGGGTGGCGGGCCGCCGGGCAAGCACAAGGTGGAGGGCATCGGCGCCAGTTTTATCCCAAAAAACTTTGACCGCTCCGTCTGCGATGAAATTCTGATGGTCACCGACGAAGACGCCTTTAATACTGTCAGTAACCTGGCGGCGAAAGAAGGCGTGTTTTCCGGGTCAAGCGGTGGTGCAAACGTTTTCGCATCAATACAAGTCGCGAAGAGACTAGGAGCGGGGAAGCGGATTGTGACTCTAATCCCCGATTCTGCGGAACGTTATTTGTCGAAGAAGATTTTTGAGGGCGGAATATAGAACCCGTCGTCGGTCCTTCGTCGTAGGTTCCAGGCAGAAGATCGATTTTGGAGGCACGGTCGTCCTCGCCAGTGCAAAGGATCGCGTAGCACCGGAAGAAATTAATGAAACAGTCGAGCTCTAAAAGTTCCAGCCAACGACCGACGACCAACGACCAACGACGGGTTTCGGGTTTTTCCACTCGCGCCATCCACGATGGCCAGGAACCCGATCCCGCCACCGGCGCGGTATCCGTGCCGATTTACGCGACCTCCACTTACGTTCAAGATGAGCTCGGCAAGCCGCGTAAAGGTTACGAGTATGCGCGCGTCTCCAATCCCACGCGCGACCGGCTGGAGACGAACCTGGCTTCACTCGAGGGCGGAACCGCCTCGCGCGTATTCGCCAGCGGGATGGCAGCGATTAACGCGATTTGCACCATGTACAAGTCCGGCGATCACATCGTGTGCGGCAATAATCTTTACGGCGGTGTGCCTCGCCTGTTCGATCAGGTCCTCTCCGGCTACGGCTTCGAATTCAGCTACGTGGATACATCGGACGCAGAGAATGTGGAACGCGCGTTGCGGAGATCCACGCGCATGGTCTATGTCGAGACCCCGACCAATCCGCTGATGGCGCTCAGCGACATCGCCGCCATCGCGAAAATCTGCCGCAGCAACAAGGTTGAACTGGTGGTGGATAACACCTTCATGTCGCCTTATTTCCAGCAGCCGATCGCGCTGGGTGCCGACATGGTGGTCCACTCGACTACAAAGTTTCTCAACGGCCACAGCGACGGCTTAGGCGGGGTGGTGGTTTGTACTAGAAAGGACCAAGCCGAGCAGCTTGGTTTTGTCCAGAAGGCCGCGGGAGCCATTCTTTCTCCCTTCGAATGCTGGCTGGTTTTGCGCGGAACAAAGACCCTTGCCGTACGCATGCTGCAACACGATTACAACGGGCGCAAAGTCGCCGATTTTCTTGCCGGTCACAAGAAAGTGAAAACGGTGTTTTATCCGGGGCTCAAAAACCATCCTCAGTACGAACTCGCCAAAAAACAAATGTCAGGGTTAGGCTCAATGATCACCATTGAAACCGGATCTCTCGCTAACGCGGCCCGCATGCTGAAGCGCGTACGGGTTTGCACGCTGGGCGAATCACTCGGTGGAGTTGAAACCCTCATCTCTCATCCTGCGACCATGACCCACGCAGCCCTCGGCGAAAAGGGAAGGGCCGCCATCGGAATCACCGACGGCATGGTCCGCGTCTCGGTGGGAATCGAAGATGTCGAAGACATCGTCACCGACCTGGATCAGGCCCTCGCGTGACGGGGCTGGTCGGAGATTCGTATCCAAGCTGCTACAATCCGGCGCTGATACTGCTCGACTGACCCGATGAAAAAACCATCCTGGAAGGCGCTACTCGTCGCCGGCATTCCATTCGTCGCAATGTGCTTCACCGTGCCGCTCTGGGACCGCGTTTACCCTATGGTGCTCGGCTTGCCCTTCAATCTTTTCTGGCTCATGCTGTGGACCCTGCTGACGCCTTTGTGTCTGTGGTGCGCATACCGCTTCGAAGAATCTCGAAAACCGCACCCGTCCGCTCCTGACACCGAGAGCCGCGCCCGATGAGTCCCGGCGTGGTCGCATTGATCATTATTTGCGTGATCGTTGGAATCGGCTCGTTCGCCGGTTTTTACGCGGGTGCGCGTCACAAGATGGATTTGGAACAGTGGGCAGTAGCCGGTCGCGGCTTCGGAGTTGTGTTTGTCTGGTTGTTGATGGCTGGTGAAATCTACACGACATTTACTTTTCTGGGCGCCAGTGGCTGGGCGTACTCCCGAGGCGGGCCTGCGTTATACATCCTCGCCTATATGCCGCTTGCCTATTCAATTTCATTCTTTGTCCTTCCACCGATATGGGAACTGGGGAGGAAGTATCAACTGCAAACCCAGTCTGACTTTTTTCAACTTCGCTACCGGAACAAGTGGCTGTCCTCGTTCGTCGCCCTGATTGGCGTGATCTTCATTATCCCGTATTTACAGCTTCAACTGGTCGGGCTGGGAATCATTGTTGAGGTTGCAAGCTTCGATAGGATCCATCGCGCGCCCGCCATGATATGCGCCTCAATTCTGGTTGCGGGATTTGTATTCTTGAGCGGCGTCCGTGGAGTCGCATGGGTGAGCGTGATCAAAGACTTTCTGCTTCTGTTTGCCGCCCTGTTCATAGCTTTCGCCATCCCGCACATCTATTTCGGCGGCTTTGGTCCGATGTTTGCGAAACTCGCAGCTGCGAAACCGGGTCACCTTGTAATGCCCGGCGCAACCCGGAATCTCGGGCATTCCTGGTATGTTTCTTCGGTGCTTCTCAGCGCCACCGGTTTCTACATGTGGCCGCAGTCATTTGGCGCCTGCTTTACTTCGCGCAACTCCGACATCCTGAGGCGCAATGCAATCGTTTTACCTCTTTACAACATCACCATGCCTCTTATGTTTATTGTCGGCTGCGCGGCACTGCTGGTTGTTCCCGGCCTGCGTGATGGCGACCTGTCGTTACTGACGGTGGTGCGTAAGACTTTTCCGGCGTGGTTTCTCGGCGTGATCGGCGGAGCCGGAGCGCTGACAGCAATGGTGCCGGCGGCAATCCAGATTTTGACTGCAGCTACATTGTTTGCTAAAAATCTGGCCCGCCCTGTGGTGGCGCCGGACATGAGCGATGCCCGCATCGCGCGTCTGGCTAAACTCATGGTTCTGGTGATCACAGCAGCGGCGGTTACTTCAGCCATCTTCAGTCACGCGACTCTGGTGTCGCTTCTGCTGCTGGGATACTCGGGCATCACACAATTGCTCCCTGGAGTTGTGCTCGGGCTCTTCTCCAAAACAGTCAGGACTGCGGCTGTTTTTGCGGGCCTCGTCACCGGGATTGCCATTGTCGCCATCCTGGGGCTTAGCGGGCATGATCCCTTCATCGGCATCAACGCCGGTTTCGTTGCACTCTGCTGTAATTTTGCGGTGGCCCTGGGATTGAGCTGGGCAGCGCCGGCAAAAAGCTTTTCCTTTGATCTTGATTCCGACTCGATCCCACCGCTTTCAAACAGTTCTGTCGTACGCGAGTAATAAACCTCGTATCTTCTTGATTTTGTAAATCTCACGGGACTCATAAGCCGGTTGCAACTTTGCTAAACGCCGTGGGTTTGAACTGAGCGCGAGGCCACAGAGCCTTGAGAAAACGAGAGAGGCGATATGCGACGACGATTTATCGGTTTGCTGTGCTTTGCGGTTTTAGGGTCGGCTTTTGCGTTGGGTGCCGACAGGAGGGATGTCCGGCGCGATCTGCGGCACGACAGAATCGACCGCCGTGCCGATCGACGCGACATACGATCCGACCGGCGCGACATTCGGCACGATCGGCATCAGCTGCGACGCGATCTGCGCACTGGAAATTATCGGGCTGCGCGACGTGAGCGTCGGGATATTCGCGCCGATCGGCGCGACCTCAGGCGCGATCATCGCGATCTCCGCTCCGACCGTCGCGACATCCGCCGCGACCGCAGAGATTTTCGAAAGAGCTACCGGTAAGGAAGAAGACCGGCTGAATTCGAATAAAGAGGGCCGCGGCAGTAAACCTGCTGCCGCGGTTTATTCTGTAACGGAATCTTCAATCCACTTCAAATACTCCGCACTGCCGCTTTCCACGCCGAGCGTTATGCATTCCGGCAATTCGTAAGAGTGCAATTCGCGAATTGCTGACCGGATGGCCTCCTCGCGCGGCTTCGCGCTTTTGATGATCAGCAGGAACTCTTCCGCTGATTGCACTTTGCCCTGCCACCGGTACACCGACTGGATCCGAGGGACAATATTGACGCACGCTGCCAGCTTGCGTTCCACGAGCGCCGTAGCAATCTTGTTGGCTTCTTCTTGCGAACCCGCGGTTGTCAAGACGACCACTTTGTCTGTCATATAAAATCACCGTATGAAGTCGCTGTCACCGCTGCAGAGTTGCAGCTCCGAAACGGGCGCTTGCTTTAGCAGGGGCCAGCTCAAGGCCACCTGCTAAGTGCCAAGCGCCAAGGAATGAACATGCCCACGCAAATCAAGTTTGGCACATCCGGATGGCGCGCCGTAATGGCCGAGGAATTCACTTTCGAGAATGTCCGCCGCGCAGTGACCGGCATTGCACGATATGTCAGCGCGCAAAAACCGCAAGGTGCGCGCGTCATCGTTGGACGCGATCCTCGGTTCCTGGGCGAGACTTTCTGCTCCATGGCTGCAGAAATTCTCTCGAGCTATGGCATCACCCCACTGGTGATTGCCGATGCTGCACCGACCCCGGCGATCTCCTACGCCGTCATCCGCGAGAAGGCTGATGGCGCGATAAATTTCACCGCATCGCATAATCCGCCCGAATACAATGGCATTAAGTTCTCGACTCCAGACGGCGCTCCCGCGCTTCCGGAGGTGACCCAGCACATAGAAGCCGAGATCCTCGCGGGTAATGGGCAGAAGGGACCCGGCCAGGCGAAGGCGGATTCACTGGACGCCAAACCTGCATATCTCGCCCGTCTGGCTGAAATCGTAGATTTCGCCGCAATTAAGCATGCTGGATTGCGTGTTGTGTTCGATCCTTTGTGGGGCGCAGCCCGCGGATATTCAGACTCTCTTTTGCGCGATGCTGGCATCCAAGTAGCGACCGTGCATGACTATCGTGATGTGCTGTTTGGTGGGCATGCGCCGGAGCCAGACGGTCATCTGCTCGAACCCATGCGCGAGAAGATGCGCGAAACGAAGGCGCATATCGGGATTGCGACCGACGGCGACGCCGACCGCTTCGGCATCATGGATGAGAACGGAACGTTTCTTCAGCCCAACTACATCATTGCGCTGCTGTTCGACTACCTGGTCGAAAGCCGCGGTTGGAAAAATGGCGTAGGCAAATCGGTAGCGACAACGAATCTGATTAACGCCCTGGCAAAATTCCATAACGTCGAGTTGCACGAGACTCCAGTCGGGTTCAAATACATTGGCGAGCTGATCAAAGCCGACAAGATTGCGATTGGCGGAGAAGAAAGCGCCGGCCTCTCCATCCGTTATCACGTGCCCGAAAAGGACGGCATCATAGCAGGCCTGCTCTGCTGTGAAATGGTGGCCAAACGAGGGAAGTCTCTGGGCCAACAACTGCAAGAGCTGTTTGCCGAAGTTGGTTCCTTCTATCCAAATAGGGAAAACTTCCGATTGACGCCGGAGGTGAAAGCGAAGTTTACTGAAAAGTTACGTCTTGATCCGCAGAGTTTCTCCGGCCAGCGCGTAACCGAAGTTGTAAGAAAAGACGGACTGAAACTGGTTCTCGGGGACGGCTCATGGGTTTGCTACAGGCTGTCTGGCACTGAGCCTGTAGTCCGGGTGTACTCCGAAGCGCCGAACGAGCACGAGTTGCAAAAGCTGAGCGCGGCTGCCAAGCAATGGATTTTCGAGTAGGGATTCCTAAAATTCGCGTATTACCTTCTCCGGAAGCACGGTTGCGCTCATTGACTGAAGGTGCGGACCACGCCGAAGCGATTGCCGGGCGAATGCGGTCGCGAGTTCAACCCTTACTTGAGAAAGTGTTTGTACTGCGCACTCGTCTGGCCACTGTCGCCGTTGGTCTCCTGGCAGTATGGCTCTTCCTGCACGTCACCTTTGGCGCCAATGGCATGGTTGTTTATCGGGCAAAGCGCGCAGAGTATCAGCGCCTGCAGAAGGACATCGCCGGATTGCAGAAGGAAAACGCGCAGTACACGCAAGACGTAACCGAGCTTAAGACGGATCCGAAGCGTATTGAAAAAGAAGCCCGCGAGCAGTTCCACTATGCGCGCCCGGGCGAGGTGATTTACGTATCGCCTGATCGTCCCGCGATGCCTCCGCCCTCGAACCACACTGCCCACAAGTGATCCCCGTCTTAACAAACTGAATTGCTGGCTGTGGTATATTTTGGCCGCATCGCTAACGATGCTTGCGGCAACGCCGCGATTCAGGAGGAAATCTGATATGAGAAAGCTATTGCTGATCTGTCTTGCTCTTTCCGTTATGTTCATGTTCGTTGGTGTAACCTTTGCCGCCGATAGTTCCACGGTAAACGGCTGGGTGGCGGATTCGAAGTGCGGAGCCAAGGGCGCAAATGCCGCTGGCGCAGAATGCACCAAGAAGTGCCTGGCTGCCGGCGCCAAGATGGTCGTGGTCACCGACACCGACCAGAAGGTCCTCACGGTTGACAATCCCGACAAGCTAAAGGGACACGAAGGACATCATGTGGCTGTTACCGGTGACGTGAGCGGAGATTCCATTCACGTGAACAGCGTAAAGATGTTGTGAGCTACTAGGTGTTGGAATGGAAAGGCGGCGAAAGCCGCCCTTCTTATTTTGGAGTTCCTTCGTGTAACTTCGAATCCTCAGTAGTTTGCTATCGCACTATTCCTTCCAGCGGCGAACTTGCGGTCGCATACAGCTTCTTCTCCATCCGCCCAGCAAGATATGCCTGTCTGCCTGCGAGCACAGCATGCTGCATCGCTTCGGCCATGAGCACCGGATCTTGAGCATTGGCAATGCCGGTGTTCATCAGCACGGCATCCGCACCGAGTTCCATCGCGACGGTTGCATCCGAAGCCGTGCCCACCCCAGCATCTATAATCAGCGGCACGCCGGTTATAACTTCGCGGAGTATCTGTAAATTGGCGCGGTTCTGAATGCCCAGGCCGCTGCCGATCGGGGCGCCCAGCGGCATGATCGTAGCCGCACCTGCATCCAGTAACCGTTTGGCAAAGACAACGTCATCTGAGGTGTACGGCAGAACTGTGAAGCCTTCTTTTACTAGTACGCGGGTCGCTTCCAGGGTAGCCTGCACATCCGGATAAAGCGTCGCCTGGTCGCCTATCACTTCGATCTTTACCCAATCCGAAATGCCGACCTCGCGCCCTAGCCGCGCCGCCCGAATGGCTTCGTCCGCGGTAAAGCATCCCGCCGTGTTCGGCAGCAGAAAATATTTCTTTGGGTCGATGTAATCGAGCAGAGACTCTTTGCTGCGGTCAAGGTTCACCCGCCGCACAGCGACGGTGACCATCTCGGCGCCGCTGGCCTCGAGTGCCCGCGCGGTCTCCTGAAAGGACTTGTACTTTCCCGTGCCGACGATGAGTCGCGAACGGAACTCTCGCCCGGCAATAACCAGAGGATCAGACATAAATTCATTGTAAATCTCGGCGAGATCCGCTGTGGTGCGGACACACTTGTCCCCGTTTAGGCCTACGTTTTCGGCTCGGTGTATATCTCTTCGATCGTAGATCTGAAACGCTCCTCTACAGCTCTCCTCCGGACCTTAAGGCTGGCGGTTAACGTGTCTGTGGAAGGCGAAAGCTCCTCGGCTATAAGCCGGAATTCCTTCAGCTTTTCAAAATGCGCCAGAGTCTCGTTAACTTCTTCAACAATGTCTGCGTAGAGCTTGCGCACCGGCTCCAGTTGGAGAAGTTCCTCGCGAGAGGAGAACCACACATCCTTGTCTTTCATCCGGTCCTGCAAGGGAGCGAAGTTGGGGAAAATCAGCGCTGCCGGAAACCTTCGCATATCTCCCAGCACGACTGCTTCTGCAATCAGTGGATTGTGCTTGAGAGTATTTTCGATAGGCTGCGGCGCAATGAATTTTCCGCCAGACGTTTTGATCAGATCCTTCTTACGATCGGTGACATACAAAAAACCGTCGCTGTCGAGCCTGCCAATGTCGCCGGTCTTGAACCACCCATCAACAAAAGCGTCGCGCGTCTCATCGGCCTTGTTCCAGTAGCCGTGAAACACCGAAGGCGCGCGCACCAGAATTTCTCCGTCCGCAGCAATTCTGACGGCCACGTTCGAGAGCGGCTTCCCCACGCTTCCAATCCGGTGCGCTGCCGCGGTATTCACCGCGATGACGGGCGAGGTTTCCGTCAGGCCATAACCTTCATGAATGCGGATGCCCACATCCGCATACCACTCCGCAAGATGCCGCCCGAGCGGCGCCCCGCCGGAGATGTAGATGCTTACATGTCCGCCAATCCCTTCACGTATTTTGGAGAACACCAGCCGGTCGGCTAACCTCCACGAGAATGATCGCGGCGTTTCTCCAGCAAGAATCTGCTGACGGTGCTTGCGCCCGGTCCTCATCGCCCAGCGGTAAATCTGTTTTTTGGGAAATGAATTCGCCCGCAGTTCGACTTGCGCGTGAACTTTTTCGTACACGCGCGGTACGCTCAACAGGATGTCCGGCTTGATTTCCAAGAGAGATTGAGCAACCTGGTCCACGGCAGGCACATGCGCCAGCGTGACTCCGCGATAGATCAAGCCCATGTCTACGGAACGAGCGGTCACGTGTGACAGCGGCAAGAACGACAGGCAGCGCATACCCGGACCAAATGCGAACGGCCCGAGAAATGCGTCGATATTGGACGCCATGTTTCCATGCGTCAGCATCACGCCCTTCGGGACTCCGGTCGTTCCCGAGGTGTAGATGATGGTTGCCAGATCATCGGGTTTGACGCTGCGGGCAATCGCTTCCACCGCAGGATCAGCCGCAAACTGCATCATCTCTGACATTTGCGTTGTCTGGCCGCCAGCGTTTTCGTCCATCACGACGATCTTCTCAATCGCCGTTTGCTCGCGGATCGAAAGTATCTTTTGAAGATGTTGTTCATTGGAAAGAAAAATGACCCGTGGACCGGAATCCCGGAGGAGATAGGCGATCTGCTGTGCAGTTAGGGTTGTATAAATCGGGACCACAACGGCGCCGAGCTGCAGGCAGGCAAAATCCGCCACCACCCACTCGTGACGGTTTTCGGCTAGGATGGCCACCCGGTCGCCTCGCCCGATCCCCCACGAGCGCAACTCGTGTGCTACCCCAGCGACTTTGGACGCGAACTGTTTTGAAGAGACAGGCGCCCAGCCGGCGTCGGTTCTGCGCAGCATGAAGTCGGCCTGTTGACGGCCGGCTACCGCAAAAAAGATGTCATTCAGGGTTTGAAGGCTCATGCCCGCGCAACCGGAACTTTAATAGTTCCTTGCCCATTACGCAACGTTACTCACAGTTAGGCTGCAGGGTTACGCCGCTTGCCTGTTCAATCCCCCGAATAGCGGTTGACCCATGCGCCGATCTCTCCTACGATCTCGCACGGGAGGCACTCGCTTGCTGGGCCAAACCATCTCGCACTATCGCATTGTGGAGAAAGTTGGCGGTGGTGGCATGGGTATCGTCTATAAGGCCGAAGACCTGGAACTTGGGCGTTTTGTTGCCATTAAGTTCCTGCCTCCGGACGTTGCCCAGCACGAGAATGCCTTGGAGCGGTTTCGGCGCGAGGCACGCGCCGCCTCAGCCTTAAACCACCCGCACATCTGCACTATTCACGAGATCGGCCAGGCCGATGGCCAGCTTTTTATCGTGATGGAATTTCTGGACGGGCAAACACTCAAGCACCGCATCGGGGCGCGACCGCTGGACCCGGAAACGCTTTCGGAGCTAGCTATTCAGACTGCCGATGCTCTCGACGCCGCTCACACAAAGGGCGTTGTGCATCGCGACATCAAGCCCGCCAACATTTTTGTGACCAGCCGCGAGCAGGTAAAGGTCCTCGACTTTGGTCTCGCCAAGGTGATGGTTCAGAAAAGCGACGCTATCACGATGGGCGCAACCGCCACCGGGGTGAACGACGCGGATCTCACCAGCCCGGGCAGCACATTGGGAACGGTCGCGTATATGTCTCCCGAGCAGGTGCGCGGCAAGGATCTCGATCAGCGCACCGACATCTTTTCCTTTGGTGTTGTTCTGTATGAAATGGCCACAGGTGTGTTGCCGTTTCGTGGCGCGACGTCGGGTTTGGTATTTGACGCCATTTTGAACCGGGAACCTGCGGATCCAGTGCGATTGAATCCCGAACTGACGCCGGAACTGGCGCAGATCATTCTTAAAGCGCTCGAAAAAGACCGTGAGCTGCGATATCAGCACGCGGCCGATCTCCGCGCAGATTTGAAGCGGCTGCGGCGAGCGAGCGATTCGATGCGTACGATTGCTGTCCAGCCGTCGCCGAAACTCCGGAAGCGCTGGCTGCCCGTCGCTGCCGGGTGTGTAGGAGTACTGTCCGTCGCCATCCTCGCCACGATGCTCTATCGCTCGAAGGTCAACTCGGTAGCATTATCTCCGCCCCCAACTCCGGCGGCGTCCCCGGTCCAGACCATGGCGGTGCTTCCTTTTCATGATCTTTCGGAACAGGCCAGTACCGAGTTCTGGGGCACGGGCTTAGCCGACGCCATCATCAGCCGCCTGACTACGCTGCACAACCTTGCGGTGCGCCCGACCACTTCCGTCCAGAAATATGCGCATTCAGCAGCTGATCCCAGTCAGGTGGCGCAGGAACTTCAAGTGGATTCCGTTCTTGCCGGCAACTATCAGCGGCGCGGCAAGACCACTCGAATTTCCGTTCAACTGATCCAGCACGGTGTGACCCGCTGGGCCGACCGTTATGACCTTCAGAGTAGCGAAATGTTGCAATTCGAGGACGACGTTGCGCAAAAAGTAGTTGAAGGCTTAAGCCTTCAACTTTCAGGCACCGAACAGCAGATGTTGCGAACGCCTTCCACCAATTCTTCCGATGCTTATAACGCGCTGTTGCAGGCCCGAGCTTACTTAAACGACTACTTTATGACCTCAAGGCTGGAGGAGTTAACGCAGGCCCAAAAAATGGCACAAATCGCGACCGAGAAAGATCCCGAATTCGTGGATGCATACGCGATGCTTTCCATCGCTTACGCATACGAAGCCGCGAATTTTCTCGAGAATGCGCCGCACAACATTCTGTTGGCAGAGCAGACCGCACGCAAGGCTGTTTCGCTGAACCCGAAGTCCTTTGAGGGTACTGCGGCTCTGGGCTGGGTGCTCGGTGAAGAAGGGAAGAATGTCGAGGCTATTCAGTTGTTAAAGCAAGCGCTGGTTCTTGCGCCCAATTCTCTGCAGTCATGGGAATCCCTTGGCTATAGCTATCATTATGCCGGGCAGCTCGATCTAGCCGAGGCCGCCTTTCGCCATAGTCGCGATGCCAACCCCGCTCCGGCCCGCATCTACTGGATGCACGGCCGAATGCTTTTGTACCAGGGCAAGGCGTACGAGGCGGAGCAGGAAGTGCGCCAGGCCCTTTTGCGCAATCCGGACCAGTTCAAACTGCTGTCCTTTCTCGGAAATTTTCTCTATTACCAGGGCAAGACCGCAGAAGCCGAACGGGTATTGAAGAGGGCGCTTGAAATCCGAGGCCTCACTGGTGATCCTGAGCCGGACGTGATGATGGGCTTTGTGCAGGCATCGCTAGGCCATCGCGACCGCATTGCTCCGAACCTACTGAACTTCAAGCCCGAAGATACGATAGATGGCGACCTGGCCGAATGGATTGGCGCCATTCACGCGCTGCTCGGGGATCGCAATGACGCTATTGCATGGTTGAGACGGACTGTCCAGCTTGGAAACCATAATTACCCGTGGTTCCAGCGTGACAAGAACTGGGACAAGCTCCGTTCTGACTCCGAGTTTCAGCAAATTATGCATGAAGTCGAGGGCTACTGGAACCATTACAACGATCTGTATGGCCACGCTGACAAGATGAGCGCCAGCGAAACAAGATGAGCAGGAACGCGAGATGCCGAGCGCTTCGCGCCGTATTCATTCTAGCTTTCTGTGGGCTCATTCTGTGCGCAGGCACCGCAGCGGCGGAGACCATTTATCTCAAGAGTGGCCTCTCCATCTCTGTCACCCGTACCCAGGAAAAAGATGGCCAGATTCTGTACTGGATTGGTGCCGATCAATACAGCATAGAGAAAGACGCTGTCTTGAAGATTGAAGCCGGCGATGCTCCGATCTCAAAGGGCAGTTTTAGTGGCTCCGCAATCTCGGGCAGCGGCGTTCAGGATTTAACCCGTCGCGATTCTTCGTCCAGCCCTCAACACGAAAAAGTTAAGCTCCAGGTTCCCGCCGGTCCCAAACAAAACGACGCTTACTGGACCGGACTGCGCAACCGCATCATGGTGCGAGACACCATCGACGATCAGCGCCTGGCTGAGATTGAAATTCAGCACAACGACCGGACTACTGTTGACGCGTTCTATATTGCAGCCATGACCGCAATGCAGGCAGGCGACCCCGCTCGAGCCAGCGCATATTTTGAACACGCGATCCGTGCCGCGCCTGATCGCATCGATCTTCTCCAATGGCACGCGATAACGCTCGTGTCACAAGGGCGTTACCCAGATGCAGCGAGCGACTTGGAACGCGCCAACACTCTGAAGCCGGATTCGCCGGAGGTATTGCGGATGCTGGGCTCGGCCCGCTATGACGCTGATCGCGTCGGAGACGCTATTGGTGCGTGGAAGCGTGCACAAGAGCTGTC
>Ga0136846_1221391_pt1 | contig 23314 bp, 19 predicted proteins | sample HopSoiMetagenom2_FD_96841 | JGI IMG/M metagenome (GOLD analysis project Ga0136846, IMG submission 96841) | Grasslands soil microbial communities from Hopland, California, USA - 2 Assembly 2016 (version 4) | ecosystem: Environmental > Terrestrial > Soil > Grasslands | place: USA: Hopland... | reverse complement strand
TTGCGCCGATGGGACGCGCCACGGGCCAAGGCGGGCGGCACCCAGCGAACCGTTGCGGGCACCATACGCATCGACGACGTCGCCGAGCATCCGGGCAGCTACCGCGTGACTGCCGCGCAGGCGCGCGCAGCGGGATATCCGGACGCCAAGACCGCGCAGAAGGAACTCGACCGCCGCCCGGCCAAGCACACGTATCTGATTGCGGTGTCATACCTGGCGCCCGACGAGCGACCGGAATTGGCCGCCGACGATCGGCTGTCGACCGCGGACGTCGACGCAATAACCACGCGTCTGGATCGCTGGGACGCCTCGGCCGAAAAGCCATGGACGCGCGAGTATCTCGAGATGATCGGCGCCAACGAGGCGGTGCGGGCACCGGATCTGGCGGCCCGCGTCGGACTGGACGTGCCACGCTTCAAGCGCCGCGTGCGTCAGCTCAAGGCACTGGGCCTGACCATCAGCCTCGACGTTGGTTATCGACTGTCGCCACGCGGCAGGGCATTCCTACAGCATTAGGAGTCTTCGACAGGCGGACGGCCGCCGCCGTCGCGGGATAGTGGACTTGCCACGAGAGTGATGAGCGATAACGCCAGGCTTGCACCGCAGGTCAGCAAGTTGTCGCTAAGAGACGGGCACACGCGGTCTTCCTACAAAGGACCTGCGCGGCGCCATATCTCAGTTGTCTCCTAGTCGTCGAGGCTTCCCATGGTCAGGTTGACGGTCGTTCCCGTCATCCCGCTTGCCTTGTCGGACGCGATGAACACCGCCGTGTTCGCCATCTCCTCGAGCGCCATGAGCCGTCGCGGATGGGTCCTGCTCGCGAGGAATTCTTGCCACTGCTCCCAGGTCATGCCCGATGCCTTGGCACGGGGCTCATACGCATCCCGGATCGTGCGTGTCTCCGGCATGCCCTGCGGTCGCAATCCGACCACGCGAATGCCGTGGGGCGCGAGCTCGGCCGACAAATCTCTAGTGAGCGCCTCCTTGGCTGCCATCGCAGGACCGTAGCCGCCCACCAATGGCAGGCCGGTCCGCGAGTGCAATGCGGTCACGGTCATGATCACCCCGGACCTTTTGGGAATCATGCGCCGCGCTGCCAGGCGCGCGGTCAGGAAGTACGACGTCGTATAGCTCGTGATGGGCTGCGAGAAATGTTCGACATCCAGGTCGAGCAGCGGGACACCGAGGATCTCGGCGTTGGGGATGCCGACCGCGTTGAACGAAATATCGACACGGCCCGCCGAATCGATCACCGACTGTAGATGCGTGTCAACGGCCTGTTGGTCAAGCGCATCCACCTCCGCCGCCACCGCTGATCCGCCCGCCGAAACGATGTCGTTGGCGACCGCATCGACCGATGCCCGGTCGCGCCCCGTGAGGAAGACCCTGGCTCCTTCATGCGCAAAGGCGCGTGCGACGGCACCGCCGATGCCACCGGACGCCCCGTAGATCACCGCATTTTTGTTCTTCAGCATCATGTCTGGGTAGACACCGCGGTATCGGCGGATTGGGCGCCCGCCAACCGCCTACTTTGACCGCCGGCCGGTGTCTATACATAAGTGATGACGACGGATTTGGTGGCCAGGGCGCGCGCCGGCGACAGCGACGCGTTCCGGCAGCTGACGCAGCCACATCGCCGTGAGCTGCAAGTGCATTGCTATCGGATGCTCGGATCGGTGCAGGACGCTGAGGATGCCGTGCAGGAGACGCTGCTGTCCGCCTGGCAAGGTCTTGCCGGGTTCGAGGGACGCGCCTCGATCCGTACTTGGCTCTACCGGATTGCAACCAACAGATGTCTGAACGCGCGCCGGTCGGCAAGCCGACGCCCGGGCAAGGAGTGGGATATGCCCGCGGTTGAACCGCCCGAGCCGACCGGTTTCAGTGAAATCCCTTGGCTTGAGCCGTATCCCGATTCGCTACTCGAGGGTGCGATCGAGGTCGGGCCCGAGGCCCGCTATGCGCAGACCGAGGCCATTTCGCTGGCCTTCGTGACCGCTCTTCAAGTGCTGCCGCCTCGCCAGCTCGCCGTACTCATCCTGCGCGACGTGCTCGGGTTCCACGCCAGCGAGGTGGCCGACATGCTCGACACGACTGTCGAATCGGTCAACAGCGCCCTCAAGCGGGCGCGCGCCACCATGCCGCGTCGACAACCGACCGATGGGCACCAACCGGCTCCCGCTGCTAACTCGACATCGGAGCAGGCGGTGGTGACTGAGTTCGTCCGCGCGTACGAGTCCGGGGACGTCGACGGGCTCGTCGCGCTGCTCACCACCGACATCTTCGTGTCCATGCCGCCGATTCCCCTGGAATACCGGGGCGTCGACGTGGTGTCGCGGCTGTTCGCCGCCATCTTCGGTTCGGGCAGGAGGGTTGACCTCGTGCCGACGCGCGCAAATGGTCAACCGGCGTTCGGCGCGTATCTTCGCGCCGGTACCGGCATTCGGCATGGAAGCGGTCTGTTCGTCCTGACGCTCACCGGCGACAGGATCTGCGCCTTCACGCGCTTCGACAGCGGCGTGCTGCCGTGGTTTGGGCTGCCGCGATCGCTTCCCAGCAGATAGGTTCTGCGACTGTGCAGCTTGCCCTGACTCCCGATGGACGTTGGGAATTTGCGACCGCGGACCTAGTCTCGGCGGCAAGCGCAGCGGGCTTCACCGCGGTCGGCATCAATGCCAACCGGGTCGACGCCGCAGCCGTCGACGCCTACGCGGCGGCCGGGGTTCGCTGCCACGAACTGCTCGCGTTTGTGGTCAGCGATGACGAATCAGCCACGATGACAAGCGCCGAGCAATTGGCCGACCGTGCCCCGACGATCGGCGCGGAGTGGGTGCTGACGGTCTTCACCGGGAAGGCGCCACCGGAACGAATTCAGCGCTACGCCAAGATGTTCGACGATGTCGGCGCGGGCATGGCGGTGGAATTCACTCCACTGGGCGCGATTCCGTCGATCCGTGACGGCATGGACGTCGTTCGGGCCGCGAGCCGCGGCGGGCATGCCGGCCTGATGATCGACTCATGGCACTTCTGCTTCAGTGACAACACGTGGGACGACCTGGCGGCGGTGCCAGTCGATGACCTTGCGTATCTGCAGTTCACCGATGCGCTGCAACCGGAGTATCGAGAGCGCATGATCCGCGAAAGCCTGCACCGTCGCGCTCTTCCCGGCGAGGGCATTCTGGAATTGCATCGCTTCGCCACAACGCTGCTCGACCGCGGCTGGGACGGCACCGTCAGCGTCGAGGTGCTCAGCGCGCAACTGCGCGAGCTACCCGTCGACGTGTTAGTCGAACGGCTGTACACCACGACCGCCGCGTACTGGAGCTGAACCGTCGACGTCGGAGATTGCCGACGATCACTCGTGCGACCAGCGCGGGATCCAGCAACCTAGTCGGCGGGTCGACGAGGCTGGCCACCCGGTAGAACCGCTCGGTGAGCACGATGTCGCGCTCTGCGGCCTTCCGCGCCTTGTTCATGGTCCAGATCATCAGGCGCGTTCGCAGGGAACGCCGTCGGCCCACGGATGACGGAACGCGGTCGTTGGACTGGTTCATCGCCCACGCCGGGCCAATGTGCCTGGCGGCGGCGCGGAAGAACCGCTGAGGCTCCTCTGATCCGTCACGCAAATATTCTTGCAGCGCAACGGCTTCCAGAGCAGCCATCGTCATGCCTTGCCCATAGATGGGGTTCAGGCTGCACAATGCATCGCCGATCACCAACAGGCCGGCCGGAAATTGCGGCATGCGGTCATAGCGTCTCCAGACACCGAGCGTGTTGCGGAAGATCGCAACGTCGCCGAGCGGTTCTGCGGACCGCAGCCCTGTCAGCATGGCGCGAGGCATGCATCGCTCGGCCAACGAGAGCATGCCGGCGAAGTTGGTAGGTGGCTCACCGTCCGCCGCCGATGGGCCCACCGTCAGAATCCAGGTGTCGTTCTCATAGGCCAACAAAGCGGCGCGGGGCAAGCCCTTCCCCGGCGAGATCATCACCATCTTCTCGGCTATCGCCCCGGCAGGGATGCGCAGCAATTGACTCGAGTAGGCCCAATTCGTTACAGAACGCTGTTCGGCGGGCCTGCCATAGCCCAGCGTCTCGAGAAACGCTGGTGTGCGCGCGCCCCGTCCCATCGCGTCGACAACAAGATCGGCATTCAGGGCTGTCCTCTCCCCCGTATCGCGATTGGTCAAGAGAACGCCGGTGACTCGATCTCGGGCCATCACGGTCGGCGCTGTAACGTCGTGGTGGTCAACGAATTTCACGTTGTGCAGCGCGGCCACCCGCCGTCGAACGTGAAACTCGACGAACGGCCGGCTCGCCAGGTGGAAGACGAGCGCCGCCGGATCGGCGAACTTCTCCGAGCGGTTCAGCCCATACGGGCCGATGCGCGTGTAGACGCGGGACAGATCGCCCTCGTCGACGACGCCCGCGCCCGCATCGACGAGTTCATCCAGTATTCCGGGAAAGAACTGGTCGAGCAGCTGGCAGCCGCGACTCAGGAAGCTGTGCAGGTGCCGTCCCTGTGGGATGCCCTTGCGCTGAATCGGGCTGTCCGGCAATCGGTCTCGCTCGACAACCGTGACGTCTTCGTAGAACTCCGAGAGCACCCGGGCAGCGAACAGGCCGGCCATGCCGGCTCCCAAGACAACGGCATGCGTCATGGCGGGCACTCTACACACAAATTAAGTGAATGGTAAGGGCTAGTCTTAGAGTTTCCTTAAGCCAGCAGCGCGTGAACGTGCGCGTTTGTACAGGAATTGCCGGCGTGTCGACGTGCAGACACGCACGCTCGCGGAGATCAGGCAGCGAGCTCGTCGATGATCGAGTGGATGAACCGCATCTTGTTCAGCACCGCCGGGGGTAAGACGAACGGGTAGAGATCGTCTCTGCCCATCGACCGGTTGATCATGTTCAGCGCCCACGACAGCGGCAGCCACATGTCGATGATCGCGTCAAATCCACTGGGGCCCAAGGCCCGCCGTTCGAAGGTCGCGGCGGCCGGCGCGAAGCCGAACGCGGCGGCGGTATCGAGTGTGTCGCGGATGTGCAGGTAGTGCGCGAACGTCTCGGCCCAATCCTCGGCGGGATGCATCGTCGCGTAGGACGACACGCGGTTGTCCTCCCAGCCCGCCGGCGCACCCTCGTTGTAATGGCGGTCCAACGCCTCCTGGTAGTCGGTGTTCGGGTCGCCGAACAACTCGCGGAACCGCTGCGAGTACGTCTGTGATGGCTCGACGAGCCGGTAGAAGTAGTAATGGCCGATCTCATGGCGGAAGTGACCCAGCAGCGTGCGGTAGGGCTCCTCCATCGCGACGCGTAGCTGTTCGCGGTGCACGTCGTCGCCCTCGGCGAGATCCAGTGTGATCACACCATTGTGGTGACCGGTGAACACCTTCTCCTGCTCACTGGACAGCAAGTCGAACACCAAGCCGTACTGCGTGTCCTCGTCGCGTCCGACGATCGGCAGCTTCAACTCGTGCAGTTCGGCGATCAACCGCCGTTTGGCTTTCTCGGCGGCGGCGAATGCCGCCAGCGCCTTGGTGTCGGAGTCGTTGGGCCGGGTTCGGGTGAGACGGCAGGACGCGCACAGCTGCCTGACGGGCCCCTTTTTAACGAGCCAATTGCACTCGGCCAGATAGAGGTTTGCGCACAGCTGGTACTGATTGGAGTCGACGGCCCCGCCGTGGTCGCTCGCCTCCCCCGGCGCTATCACCAGCAGCGCCACATCGTCGAGCGAGAAGCCAAGGGCACTACCGCAATTCAGGCAGAGCGAGTTCTCAAAGGCAAGGTGCTGGCCGCAGTTCGGGCAGATGAAATCACGCACGCAGCACGCCACCCTCGTAGGGCGCGACGTCGACGGCGACGTCGATCATGCTGGTCTCCGATTCGGTGTAGATGATCCCGCGCAATGGCGGCACATCCGCGTAGTCACGGCCGAACGCGACGATGATGTAGCGCTCGTCGACCATCTGGTCGTTGGTTGGATCCAAACCCAGCCATTGGTTTTGCGGCGTCCACACCGACGCCCATGCGTGCGTCGCGTCGATGCCGATCATGCGTTCCTTGCCCGGCGGCGGGTCGGTCGCGAGGTAACCGGACACATAACTGGCCGCGAGCCCGTTGGCACGCAGGCAGGCGATCGCCAACCGCGCGAAGTCCTGACATACCCCTTCGCGTGCCGCCAAAACGTCGTTGACCTGCGTGGACACCGTCGTCGACCCGGATCGATACGTGAAGTCGGAATAGATTCGCGACGTCAGATCGTGCAGCACCTCGATCAGCGGCCGGCCTGGCTCGAAAGTCGGTGCGGCATAGGCACGCAACTCGTCGGTGATCTCCGGCGGCTGCAGGTCAAGGGTGAACTCGGTGGCCAGTGCGCCGTCGACACCGACGGGCCGCGCGATCTCCCACGGCGCCCGCGCCGACCCACCGCCGTAGAGCTCCGGCGGCGGTGGATCCACCTCGACCACCGAATTGCTGGTGATCGACAACGTGTTGTGACGCTCGGTGACGTGGAAGTACGAACTGATGTTGCCGTAGACGTCACGGCTGGTGGAGCTGTCGGCCGCTTCGGGTTCGATGATCAGTTCGTGCGACAAGCACCGCTGACGTCCGGAGTCGCGGGGAATCAGGAAGCCACGGCCGTAGGAGCTGGTGACGACGTCGGAGTAGCGGTACACCGTGCGGTGCGTGACCTGATAGCACCGGCTGGAATTCGAGGCGATAGGCCCGTCGGTCACGGAACAACTCTGAATGCGTCGGGACCCCAGAGATGCTGCATGCCACCCGGCAGCGATAGGTGGGTTGCGGTGATGAGGCCGGAAAGCTCACGCAGATCGCGGTGCATCCCGTCGAGCAGGTCGGCGAGCTCGGCCCGCTTGCCGCCGGCGGTCACCTGTTCCAGGTCGGCCGGGTCGAGGCGACGCAGCTTGGTGGCGATCTCGTCGACCAGCCGCTCAGGCCGCGACGATCCAGATGATCCCGGCAGCGCCTTCAAGTTCGCCCGTAGCCGCTCGAGTTGGTAGACCAGCGAGCGCGGGTTCTCGGTGTCGAACAAAACCAGCTCCGCCACGGCAGCCACACTAACCTTGCCCAGCATCCGCCGCCGATAGATGACCGACGATTCGCAGGCGATCAGCGTCGACTCGGTGATGGTTTGCTCCGCACCATGACTGCGGACCGTCGTCAACGTCGCACGTAGTAGCGCCGTCAACGCCAAGCCCCGCTCGATTCGTTTGCCGGTATCCATCATCGTCCAACCGACGTCCTGCACCATCGACTCGGCCGCGACGCCGGAAAGTGCCAGCATTCCCGCCAGCGTCAGGCTGTTCGTCGACGACAGGAACGCGTCGCCCTCCGTTTGCGATTCTGGCGGTGAATCCGGTGCGTGCAGTAGGGCGCGCTCGACCGCCGCCAGCACCATCCAGGTGTCGTTGGACATCTGGTCGCGCACGGCGCGGGCGGCCAACCCCAGCCGTTCGACCGACTGCGCCAGCGACCCGGAGCGGTGGCGGTCGGCTGTCAACGCCCACAGCGTGGTCTGGGCAGTCGCGACCATCTCCGCGTAGTCGCCGCCGGCGCCGGTGTCGGTCCCGGTGATGTGTCCGAGTGTGGCGAGCAGCACCGGAACACATTCGCTGCCTTCCATCTCGCGGCGGTAGCGGTATTCGTGGTAGCGCTCGCGGGTGACGGTGAGCAGCCGCGCCATGTTCTCGGCCCGTTCGGCGTAGCGGCCCATCCAGAACAGGTCTGACAACACACGCGGCGAACTGACGGCGTGCGTCGGGCTGGGAGTCATTGCGGGGAGTTCGACCGCGCTGGGAATCCGCTCGACGGTGACACGTGTCGACATGCGCACCCAGATATCCTTGGCTGCAACGGAATTCAACCGGTAGGCGGCATTACCCGGGGCCAGTAGGTAGCCGAGGCCGCCGATCATCGGCGCGTAGCCGCCACGCTGCGACACGGTGAACAACCGCATGCCGACGCTCGCCGACGACAGCCCGCCCTGGTAGTAGTCGGTGGGCGCCGACGAGAACTGCGGCAGTTCCTGGCCGACCCACTGCCATGGCGTGGCTTCGATGCGCGCAGCCAACGACTCTCGTTGTTTGACCGACAATCCCGGCCCGACGATCTGATCGCCGCCCGTTACCGGCTTGATCAACAACGACGACAAGTTGCTCAGTAGGTGAGAGCGCTCCGTGTTGATGCCGCCCCAGTACAGCGGCGCCGTCTGCAGCAGCGGCGTCTCCCCCAGCAGGCGCTCGGCGAGTTCGGGCAGAAAGCGAAGCAGCCCAGGGCTTTCCAAGATCCCGCTGCCCAACGTGTTGACGACCGTCACCGCACCGCGGCGCAACACCTCGACTAGGCCGACCACGCCCAACCGCGAATCTGCGCGCAAGTCCAGCGGATCGGCGTATTCCGCGTCGACCCGGCGCAGCACGACGTCGACGCGCTTGAGCGTGCCCATCGACCGCATCCACAGCTTGCCGTCGCGGACCACCAGGTCGGCGCTTTCCACCAGCGGGAAGCCCAGCACGCTTGCCAGGTAGGCCTGGTCGAACGCGGTCTCGGAGTGGATGCCGGGACTGAGCACCACCACCACCGGCTCCTCGGCCGACTCGGGAGCCGCGTCGATCAGCGCCAATCGCATCGCCTGCGCCCACGGTGAGGTGGGCCGCGGCCCGATCCGCTCGTACAGGTCGGGAATCGCGTGCGCGACCACTCGCCGGTCGGCCAACGCGTAGCCCGCCCCCGACGGAGCCTGGGTCCAGTCTGCGTTCACATGGAAGGTGCCGTCGGCGGCGCGGCTGATGTCACAGCCGTGCAGGAACAACTGATGCCGGCCGGGAACCTCGATGCCGCACGCAGCCCTGACATAACCCGGGTGTGTGAACAGCAGCTGGGGCGGCAGCACTCCACTGGTCACCGCGTGGCGCGGCCCGTACAGATCTGTCAGCACCGCGTCGAGGAGTCGCGAGCGTTGCACCAGACCGGTTTCCAGCGTGTCCCAGTCGGCAGAGGAAAGCAACAGCGGCAGTGCATCGAGGTGCCACGGACCCGGCTCCGCGGTGCCGTCGCCATTGGTGACTGCGTCGCCGTGCTGGTCGACCTGGATGTAGGTGATGCCGTCGTTGTCGACCAGGCCGCGCACGATCGACCGCAGTTGGTTCAGTCCCCCGCGGCCTCGCTCGCCAACACATTCGGCGAGTTCCTGCCAGGCGGGGCGGACATTGCCTGCCGCGTCGATGAATTCGTCGTATCCCGTGCCGGCACGTTCGCCGCGGACAGCGAACAGCGCCTGCTGGGCACGCGCGGTGCGATACCGGGCGAGCAGGTGGTCGATGTCGTGCGTATCGGGTGCGGGAAGAGCCATCATGCTTTTCCAAGGCAACGGACTGGGCCTTCGGGCGGCGTCGGAGATACGACCGCACGCACAGCCGAGAAGAATCTGTGGTCGGAGTCGAAGCAAACGGCTTCAGCTGTCAGAGATGTCACCACTGCAGAACGGTACGCACCCGTCGCAAATCCAAGATGCCCGGCGGGCCTATGTCGGTGGACTGCCGTGCCTGCTTCTCGCGGATGTCCGACAAATCCACCTTTCCTGGGGTGAATCCCGTCGCGTCGAAGCGGCGGCCGCGCCGCGACTCTGCCTCCACGGCGTTGACCGGCGGATTGTCGTAGGAGCGGCCCCCTGGGTGCGACACGTGGTAGGTGCAGCCGCCGCGCGACACCCCTGTCACCGTGTCGACCAGCTCGAAGCGCAGCGGCCCGTCGACGGTGATCGTCGGGTGCAACGCGCTCGGCGGCTGCCAGGCTCGGAACCGAACCCCGCCGACTTGGATGTCGGGGTTGTCGGTGGCGAGCAGCGGGATCGGGTAACCGTTGGCGGTCACGACGTGGCGGTGCCGGTCCGCGCCGATCAGCCGAACCTGAATGCGTTCCACCGACGAGTCGACGTAGCGGGCGGTTCCGGCCTCGGTGGATTCCTCGCCGAGCACGTTCCACGGTTCGATGGCGCCCCGCAGCTCGATCTCCACGCCGTCGAATACCGCGGTGCCGATGCGCGGAAACCGGAACTCGGTGAACGGGTCCAGCCAGCTGGTGTCGAAGTTGATGTCGTGTGCGCGCAGATCAGCCGCGACATCGGCGATGTCGTGAATCAGGAAGTGTGGCAACAAGTATCGACCGTGCAGGTTGGCGCCGTGGCGAATCAGCGGCGCCCGCAGCGGCTCGTCCCAGAACCAGGCCACCAGCGATCGCACCAGCAACGACTGCACCATCGCCATCTGATGGTGCGGCGGCATCTCGAAGCCACGCAGCTCCAGCAGCCCCAGCCGTCCGCGCGCGCTGTCGGGGCTATACAGCTTGTCGATGCAGAACTCGGCGCGATGCGTGTTGCCGGTGATGTCGGTGAGCAGGTGACGCAGCGCACGGTCGGTGATCCACGGCTTCGCGGTACCCGGCTTCAACGTCAGCCGCGCGATCTCGGCGAAGGCGATTTCGAGTTCGTAGAGCGCCTCGGCTCGGCCCTCGTCGACGCGCGGCGCCTGCGACGTGGTGCCGACGAACCGGCCGGCGAACAGATACGACAGCGACGGGTGGCGCTGCCAGTAGGTCAACAGCGACACCAGCAGGTCGGGGCGGCGCAGCAGCGGCGAATCGGCGGGCGTGATGCCCCCCAGCGTGATGTGGTTACCCCCGCCGGTGCCGCCATGTGTGCCGTCGACGTCGAACGACTCGGTGGACAACCGGGTCAGCCGCGCCTGCTCGTAGAGGGTTTCCAGCTGCTGCTTCTGCTCCGCGAAGCTGGCCGTGGGGGCGACATTGACCTCGATGACGCCGGGGTCGGGCGTGATCGACATCGAGGTCAGCCGCGGGTCCGGCGGTGGCCCGTAGCCCTCGATGACCAGCGGACAATCGGCCTTGGCGGCGGCGGCCTCAATCCGGGTGACCAGGTCGAGGAAGTGTTCCAGCTCTTCGGTCGGCGGCATATAGATGTAGAGCAGCCCCTGGCGGATCTCGGCGACCATCGCGGTGGTGGGCACCGATTCGTCCTCATCGACCACGGCATCGTCGGGCTGGGGATCGACGGCCAGGTCGCCATGTCTGACCAGCGGATCGGCCTCATACGAGGGCCGCGGCGGGTGCCAGCTGATGGATTTCAGCGGCAGCCGCAGCCCGGCCGGCGAATCGCCTTCCAACAGCACGATGCGCCCGCGGCGCAGCTGCCAGTCGGCGCTGGCCCACCCTGAGTCGTCGTCGCGGCGGTGCAGCGGCAGCACATAGGCGGCCGGCTCGGTGACGGACTCCTCGAGGCGGGACAGCAGCACGGCGCGGGCATCGGCCGCATCGGCCTCCAAATCGTCTGCCGCCGCGACAGGTTCGCCTTCGGGTTGCCGAACCGCGCCGGCGAGCCGGCCCAGCGCGTCTTCGTAGGCCGGCCGCACCTGCGAGGCCGGCAGGCCGAGGCCGTCGGCGATCGCACCCAGCACCTGCTGGCCGACGTCCGGCGCGATCATCGTGTATTCGACTCCGGACTGCCACGGGTCCGCCAGCAGCGCCTCATCGGTCCACAGCGGCTGGGCATCGGTACGCCAGTGCAGCCCAATCTGCCAGCGCGGCAAGGGTTCTCCGGGATACCACTTGCCATCACTGCGCTGCACCAGTCCATGCGGCGCCCACAGCTTCTTCAGCCGCGCCGCCAGCGCGGAGGCCCGCTCACGTTTGTGCGGGCCGTCGGCGTCGGTGGTCCACTCGGGGTCCACCTGGTTGTCGATCGAGACGAACGTCGGCTCACCGCCTACGGTCAGTCGCACGTCGCCGGCGGCGAGCCGCTGGTCGACGCGGGCACCGAGCGCGCAGATCGCGCCCCATGCCGCCTCGGTGTAGGGCAACGTGACGCGGGGATCCTCGTGCACGCGGGTGATGACGTTGGAGAAGTCCAACGTGGTCTCGCACGGCTCGGTCGCGCCCGTGATCGGCGCCGCCGACTCGGGATGGGGCGTCGCCGACAGCGGGATGTGACCTTCTCCGGCGAACAGTCCCGACGTCGGGTCGAGCCCGATCCAGCCCGCGCCGGGGATGTACACCTCGGCCCAGGCGTGTAGGTCGGTGAAGTCGGCGGCGGGTCCCGACGGCCCGTCGAGCGCCTCCACATCGGACGTCAACTGCACCAGATAGCCGGACACGAACCGGGAGGCCAAGCCCAGCTGCCGCAGGATCGACACCAGCAGCCACGCCGAGTCGCGACATGAGCCGATCCCCGTGCGCAGCGTGAAATCCGGTGTCTGCACACCGGGTTCCATTCGCAGGCTGTAACCGACGTCTGCGTTCACCGCACGGTTGAGCGCGACCAGGAAATCGATGGTGCGGGTGCCGGGAGTGACCGAGAAATTCTTCACCCACGCCTGGGCGAGGTCGCCGGGTCCTGAGCCTTCGTCGACCTCATCGACCGGGCGAAGATAGGGCTTGAGGTCGTCGGCCAGTGCCTTGGAGTATTCGAAGGGGAAGGTCTCGGCCCAGTCCTCGATGAAGAAGTCGAATGGGTTGATGACCTTCAGGTCGGCGATCAGCCCGACGGTGATTGTCAGGCTGCGGGCACGGGTCGGAAACACCAGACGAGCCAGGAAATTGCCGAACGCGTCCTGCTGCCAGTTGATGAAGTGATCGGCAGGCTCGACCTGCAGCGAGTAGGCCTCGATCGGGGTTCGCGAGTGCGGCGCGGGGCGCAGCCGAACGACGTGCGGATACACCTCCACCAGCCGATCGAACGTGTAGCTGGTGCGATGCTCCAGCGCCACCTTGATGCCCACGCTGCGATCACATCACACCGGCCGCGCTCCTGCCTGTTGGCGGTGGTCGACGAGCTGTCGTAGCCATAGCACCAACACCCCGGCCAGCACGATCCCGACCAGGTTCACCGCCAGCTGTGCGGCGGATTGGGCTGCGACGGCCCAGTCGCCCACCGTCGCCGCCACGACGGCGAAACCGGCGGCCGGAACCGTCGTGACCGAGATGAAAACGCCGACCAGCGCAGCCGATTTCGCGGAAACCAACGACAACATGCCTGCGGCTCCGGCGAACAACGCGACCACGAACGACAGCGGTCCGACCTGGAAGATGAAGTCGACCTCTGACAGTTCGCGGGTGCTCCCGAAGGAGATCCAACCGACGGCCTCCCCGGCCAGCACACCGAGTGCTGTGACGAGCATCGCGACCGGGAAGCCGACCAAGAGTGCCGCCGCAGCGCGGCGGGAGAGATACATCCGTCGCCGCACCAGTGCCACGGCCAGCGCCGCCAGCGGGCCGAACTCGGGTCCCACCACCATGGCCCCGACCACCGTCACCGGCGAGTCGTTGACCACGCCGACCGCGGCGATCAGGCACGCCAGGCACAGGAACATCAGATAGGTGACGTTGAGCGTGGACTCCTCGCGCGTGCGCGACGCCAGTTCGTCCCAGACCACGGCGTCGGCGGGATCGCCCTCGGCGATGTCCTCCGCCCGGTACGCCCGGGCCGATAGCACCGTGTCGATGACGTCGAGGGTGATGGCCCCGCGTTCCTTGACGCCGAGCGCCTTGAGCCCGTCGATGACATCGTTGGCCGACTCCCTGGCGATGTCGGCGGTGATCTCGTCGCCCCGTGGCTCGATCGCGGCGTCGCGGTGAAAGACGATATGCGTCACACCCAGGTTCGCGGTCAGCACATCGATCACCGGCTCGCGAAGTTCGGTCGGTGCGATCACCCGTAAATGCAGCACAGTGCGCAGGCTAGCTGTCCGCGGCCAGCGCAAAAACATTGCCCGCAAGTGTGGAAATTACACACCGATGTGTTATAGATTCACATCACATCGCGCATCGACGGGCGAAACACGAGGTAACTCGGGACATTCTTGTTAATTTTCAACACAACAGGCGAATGTGAGCGTGGACGCCAAAACCCGCCGGGACCGCATCGAACGACGCGTGCGGACGCAACGCGAGATCGGCTATGCCGAGCTCGCCGCGGAGTTCGATGTCTCGCCGATGACCATCCGCCGCGACGTCGAGGCGCTCGAGATGCTGGGGGTGGTGCGACGCATCGTGGGTGGGGCGATCGCGCTGAAGGGCAAGGACTCCGAACCGTCTTTTGAAACCCGGTTGGCCAATGCGGCCGAGGAAAAACACCACATCGCCGTCGCCGTAGCCGATCTGATCGGGCCGAAGGAAACCCTGATCATCGATTCCGGGAGCACAGCTTTGGCCGTCGCCAAGTCGCTCAAGGGCCGCCAGCTCGGCCTCACGATCGTGACGCCGAGCCTGCTCGTCGCGCTGGAGTTGATTGATGAACCGGCCACCAGCGTTGTGCTCACCGGAGGCGAGCTGCGGCCGGGCGAGCTCAGCACCATCGGTCCGGCGGCGGAAGACACTTTGCGCAGCTACAACTGCGACACCTTCGTGATGGGGGTCGCCGGGATCGACGCCGAGCGCGGGATCTCCGATTACCACCAGGGCGAGAGCCAGGTGAAACGCGCCGCCAGCCGCCGCGCCGACCGGGTCATCGTCGCGGCCGACCAAAGCAAGCTCGGACGGATGACGTTCGTCAGCATCGCGCCGCTGTCGGAGATCGACATCATCGTCACTGACGGCTCGCCCGACCATCCCGCCTTGGTCGCTGCGCGCGGCGCCGGTGTCGAGGTCGTCTGCGTCGCCGGCCACAGCGAAGCCACGGCATTGTCGGAGGGCGAATCCGAGGCGGAGCAGGCGTGAGCGTCACCGTTGGGATCGACGTCGGCACCACCGGCACGAAGACCGTGCTGTTCGACCCATCGCGCGGCATCGTGGCGCAGGCATCGCGCGAGACCACGCTGCTCTCGCCGGCCCCGGGGTTCGCCGAAGCCGACACCGCGCAGTGGCTGACCAACGTGATCGACTCGATCCGCGAGGCGCGGTCACTGGCCAATGCCGGGGCTGGCGACATCGACGCCATCGCGGTGTCCGGGATGGTGCCCGCGGTGGTGCCGGTCGACGGTCGCGGCAATCCTCTGCGAAAAGCCATCCTGCAGAACGACGCCCGGGCACATCATGAGATCGGCCAACTAGCGGCGGCCCTCGCCGACGTCGACCTGGTGTCGCTCACCGGCTCGGCGCTCACCCAGCAGTCGGTCGCACCGACGGTCGTCTGGTTGGCTCACCACGAGCCCGATGTCTACGCGAAAACAGAGCATCTCGTCGGCTCGTATGACTGGGTCCTCAGCGCGCTCGGCGCCGACATCCATGTCGAGCACAACTGGGCGCTGGAATCCGGGCTGTTCACCATCGACGGCGGACTCGCGGATGCCGTGCTGCGCGCGGCCGATCTCGACGCCGACCTACTACCACCGGTACGGCACCCGGGCACTCAGGTCGGCGTTCTGAGCCCCGAGGCGGCCGATTGGACTGGACTGCGGGCCGGGACCGCGTTGATTGTCGGCGGCGCCGACCACGTGCTCTCGGCATACGCCGCCGGGGTCAATTACCCCGGCGACGCGCTGGTGAAACTCGGTGGCGCCGGCGACATCCTGGTCGCCAGCGACGCCAAGGTGACCGACGAGCGGCTCTATCTCGACGCGCATCCGGTGCCGGGCCGCTGGCTGCCCAACGGCTGCATGGCAACCAGCGGCAGCCTGATCCGCTGGTTCCAGGCACTCGTGGGTGGCGACGAACTGGCGACACTAGACGCGGAAGCCGCGCGATGCGCACCGGGCGAGGTGCTGTGCCTGCCGTACTTCCTCGGTGAGAAGACCCCGATCAACGATCCCGATCTGCGTGGGGTGTTCGCAGGCATGCACCTCGGCCACACCCGCGCCGATCTGTACCGTTCGGTGCTGGAGGCCATCGCGTTCGGTTTCCGCCACCACGTCGACGTGTTCGCCGACATCTCCATCCCGTTGACCAAGACGATGATCACCAACGGCGGGTCCAAATCCACGCTGTGGAAACAGATTCACGCCGATGTGCTGGGCATCGAACTGCACCCAGTCACGGGCCACCCCGGCGCGTCGCTCGGCGCGGCGATCATCGCGGCCATCGGCGTCGGCTCCATCGACGACTGGGCCGACGCCAACCGATTCGTGGCCTTGGGGCCGGCCGTTGTGCCGGACCCGCAGCGCAAGCAGATTTACGACGACGCCTACGCCCGCTGGCGTGAGCTCGGTGACGTCACCAAAGCGGTTTCGCACGCGATCGCCCGGAGTGCACGGCGGTGAAGACGTCACGATCAGTTGAGGATCACCCGATGAAAGGAACAGTGCCGCAATGACAACCACTACAGACAGGCGGCGGCGACCGTTCATTGTCGTTGTACTCGCCGTAATCGCGCTGCTCATCGGCGCCTGCGCCGGCGGTGGCGGGCCTGCACAACCGGAATCGACCGGCGTCGGCAACGTTCCCAAGGACACTTCCGGCACGGTGCGCATCCTGATGGAGAATGTGCCCGACACCGATATCGTCAAATCCCTTGTGCCCGAATTCAACAAGGACTATCCGAACGTCAAGATCGACATCGAGACGCTGACGTATGACCAGATGCGCGACAAACTGGTGTCGTCGTTCCAGTCCTCCTCTCCCACCTATGACCTGGTCATCGTCGACAATCCGTGGATGGTGGACTTCGCCAATGCGAAGTTCCTGCAACCTCTGGATTCCAGGGTCAAGGACACCACCGACTACGACGCGGACGACTTCTTTCCAGCGCTGAACAAGATCGCCACCGTCGACAGCGTGCGATACGGGGTGCCGTTCTACAACTACGCGCTCGGCTACCTGTACAACACCGATGATCTGACTCAGGCCCGCCAACAGGTTCCGACCAGCCTGGAGCAGCTCGTCGCAACCTCCAAGGCCCTCAAGTCCGGTAACCGCGCCGGAATCGCGATGCAACCCCAGCGGGGTTACAAGATCTTCGAGGAGTGGGGCAACTGGTTGTTCGCGGCCGGCGGTTCGATCTACAACGCGGACGGCAAGATCACGCTGAATACGCCGCAGGCCAAGCAGGCACTGAACGCCTACATCGACACCTACCGCACGGCGGCACCGCCCAACAGCCTCAACTGGGCCTTCGACGAGGCGTTCCGGTCGGTGTCGGGAGGCCAGGCCGCGTCGATGATCAGCTACAACTGGAACCTGCCCGCGCTCAACGACCCGAGCTCAGGTCCACTGGCGGGCAAGTTCAAGCTGGCGCCGATCCCCGGCGGCAAGCAGGTGCTTGGCTCGTGGAGTTGGGCCATCCCGACGAATTCCGGCGCCTCGGACGCGGCGTGGGCGTTCGCCTCGTGGATCACCGCCAAAGCGCACGATGTCGAGCGCACCGAGAAGGGCGGCGCTGCCATTCGGCAGAGCACCCTGGAGAACCCCGCGGTAGTGAATGGCACCTATGGCGCGGACTACTACAACACGATCAAGCAGATCCTGGCCAACTCGTCGCCCCTCAGTCAGGGCCCCAGCGGCGAGGAAATGATTCAGGCGGTCGGCACCGAACTCAACGAGGCGGTGGCGGGCACCAAGAGCGTCGACGACGCGCTGGCTGCCGCGCAGGCGTCCGCCGAGAAGATCCAGGGCTGAGCGCAGATGGGACCGGCCACCCCGGCGACAAGGCGACGACAATCGTGACCTTCAAGCACGGCATGGTCGCGCCACTTATCGCCCTGTTCCTCGGGGTGGTCGGCTTCCCTCTCGCTTACGCCTTCTACCTCAGCATCACCGACTACCGGCTGACCGAACGCGGTGCGCCAAACATCGTGGGCGCCAAGAACTATCTGGCTACCCTGCAGGACGGCGCATTCTGGCACGCGTTCGGAACCACGGCGCTGTTCGTAGGTGTCGCGGTCAGCCTGGAACTGGTGATCGGGCTCGCGATCGCGCTCGCGCTGCAAAGGCAGCGCTGGGCACGCGACATGACCCGTTCAATGCTGCTGGCCCCGATGTTCATCACTCCGATCGCGGTCGGGCTGATCTTCCGGTTCCTGCTCAACGATCAAATCGGTGCCATCCCAACGATGCTGCACGCGATCGGACTCGACTACGACTTCTTCGGCCCCGGCCGTGCTCTGTTCACGCTGGCGTTCATCGACGTCTGGCAGTGGACGCCCTTCATGGTGCTGTTGCTGTTGGCCGGGCTGGAATCCATTCCACGCGAACCGCTCGAGGCGGCCAGAGTCGACGGCGCCGGCGGCTGGTATGTGCTGCGTCGGGTAACGCTGCCGCTGCTGGCGCCGGTTCTCGTGGTGGCTATTCTGCTGCGCTGCCTGGACGCGATGAAGGTATTCGAGTACGTGTTCGCCACCACCCGCGGTGGCCCCGGCACCGAGACCGAAACCCTGCAGTACTTCGTCTACCAGACCGGCATTCAGTTCTTCCGGCTCGGTTCGGCGTCGTCGATGGCATTCGTGGTACTGCTGCTGGTGCTGGCGATCATCGTGATCGCCTTCCGCAGGCTCGACAAAGCGCGGCAGTCATGAAAGGCTCATTGGCGCTGACCGTTTGCCGCATCGCGCTGTTGTGGGCGGCGGCGATAACGGTGCTGTTCCCAGTGGTGTGGATAGCGCTCGCCAGCCTGAAAACCCCTGGGCAGCTCAATGATCCGTTCCTGATCTCGTTCACCCCGACACTGAACGCCTGGCGCGCAGTGCTGTCCTCGGACATCCTGGCCGCCGCCGTCCGCAGCGGGATCGTGGCCGTCACCACGGTGGTGATCAGCGTGGTTATCGGCAGCATGGGCGCCTACGCGATCGCGCGGTACCGCGCCGGTGGCACGCTGACCCGATTCGGAATGCTCGCCGCGCAGGTGTTGCCGCCTGCGGTGCTGGTCTTTCCGTTCCTCACCATGGCCTACGCGCTGCGGCTCAACGACACCATCGCGCCGGTGATCTTCGCCCACCTCAGTTTCGTGCTGCCGGTGGTGACGTGGTTTCTGATCGGCTTCTTCGAGGCCGTGCCCCGGTCGCTGGAGGAACAGGCGCTGGTCGACGGCTTCACCCGCTTTGCGGCGTTCCGGCTCGTCGTGCTCCCCCAAGTGCTGCCCGGTATCGGGGCGGCGGCGATCTTCGGGTTCACCCTGTCGTGGAACGACCTGTTCTACGGATTGATCCTCGCGCCGGGCAAGGCCGCCATCCTGCCGGTCGCCATCGCCGGGTTCAACACGTTCCGCGGCGTGCAGATCGGTTCGATGAGCGCGGCCATCCTGATCGCAGTCGTACCCGTCGTAATCGCAAGCTTTTTCATTCAGCGCAGGCTGGTGCAGGGCATCAGCGGTGGCGCAGTCAAGTTCTAGAAGGATTGGTGGCTCAGATCCATGGCAACGGTTCGATTCCGCGGCGTCAACAAGGCCTACGGGTCGACCCATGTCGTCAGCGACCTCGATCTCGAACTGCCCGACGGGTCGTTCACCGTCCTTCTTGGCCCATCCGGCTGTGGTAAGTCGACATCGCTGCGCATGCTCGCCGGCCTGGAGTCGATCACCTCGGGTGAGATCACCATCGGCGACCGCACCGTGACGAACCTGCAACCGCGCGACCGCGACGTCGCGATGGTCTTCCAGAACTACGCGCTCTATCCACATCTCACGGTGCGCGAGAACATCGCGTTCCCGTTGCGCGCCACCAAGAAGCCGCGCGCGGCCGCACTGAAGCGCGCCGACGAGGTCGCCGAGTCGCTGGGCTTGGGAGAACTGTTGGGGCGCAAGCCCAAAGAACTCAGCGGTGGCCAGCAGCAACGGGTCGCCATCGGCAGGGCCATCATCCGGGAGCCGTCGGTGTTCCTTTTCGACGAGCCACTGAGCAACCTCGACGCCAAACTGCGGGTCGAGACCCGCACCGAGTTGCTGCAGATCCAGCGCCGGCTCGGCATCACGTGCCTGTACGTCACCCACGACCAGGAGGAGGCGATGACGCTGTCGGACCGCATGGTGGTGATGCGTGGCGGCCGCATGGCGCAGGAAGGCACGCCACTCGAGGTCTACAGCGAACCGGCCGACACCTTCGTGGCCGCGTTTGTCGGCAGCCCGAAGATGAACCTCATTGACGGTGGGCTCAGCAACGGAACATTCAGCACCTCAACAGGTTTGCGGCTGGCTGTCGGACGCACTGGTACCGCAGCGGTGACGCTTGGCGTGCGACCGGACGACCTCATCCCAGCCGCCGTCGACGACGAGCGAGCCGATGCACAAGTGAAAGTCATCGAGCTGCTGGGGCCGCGAGCCATCGTGACGCTGGACGCCGCTGGCACCGAGTTGACCAGCGTCGTCGAGGCGTCGCGGCTGTCCGAGATCCGCGAAGGTGCCCCCGTCGCACTGCAGGTGCGTACGAACGCCGCCCACCTTTTCGCTGCCAACACCGGCCAACGGATCGTTGGGGCCACCGCGTGACAGAAAGCGAGACTCATCGATGACGAATACTGCTGTGGTGACCGGTGCCGGATCGGGCATCGGACGCGCAATCGCGACGCTGCTGGCGGAACGCGGCTGGCAGGTGGTCGTGACCGATATCGATGCCGATGCGGCAGACCAGGTTTCCCAGTCGCTGTCGCGCGACGCCGGCCGACGACACGAGTCGGCTCGGCTGAACGTCAGCTCGCCGGACGAGGCCACCGCCGTCGCCGACGACGTCGCAGACCGGCTCGGCCTGCACGCCTGGGTCAGCAATGCCGGCATCTCATTCATGCACCGGTTCCTCGACGCACCGGTCGAGCGCTTCGACCAGACGATGCAGGTCAACCTCAAAGGCGTGTTCGTCTGCGGTCAGGCCGCCGCACGGGCGATGATCCGTACCGGCACAACAGGATCCATCGTGAACACCGCGTCGATGGCCGGGAAACAGGGCCGGGTGCCGTTCCTTTCCGATTACGTCGCATCAAAGTTCGGTGTCGTGGGACTAACCCAGGCCATGGCCTATGAACTCGGCGAGTACGGCATCACAGTCAATTGCGTTTGCCCCGGATTCGTCGAAACCCCCATGCAGTCACGGGAACTGGAGTGGGAAGCGCAGTTACGCGGTATCACACCAGATGCAGTGCGCAAGATGATGATCGACGACACCCCACTGGGGCGGCTGGAGCGGCCCGACGACGTCGCCCGAACAGTCGCCTTCCTGCTCTCCGATGACGCCCGCTTCATGACCGGTGAGGCGCTGGCCGTCAACGGCGGCGCGTACATGGACTGACCGCATCCACAGACCCAACCCATATAGAGAAAGGCGCAACGTGACCACCACCTGGCTCGACGAGGTTTTCGGCGTCCGAAAGCCCGTCATCGCCATGCTTCATCTGGCCGCGCTCCCTGGTGATCCGGCATATGACGGTGCGGGCGGCATCGCGGCGGTCGTTGCGCGCGCCCGCGAGGAACTCGATGCGCTGCAGTCAGGCGGCGTCGACGGTGTGATGATCTCCAACGAGTTCAGCCTGCCCTACCTGACCAAGACCGAACCGATCACCGCGATCACGATGGCACGGATCATCGGTGAACTGCTGCCCGAACTGCGCATACCCTACGGCGTCAACGTGCTCTGGGATGGCCGGGCGTCCATCGATTTGGCCGTGGCCACCGGGGCACGGTTCGTACGGGAGATCTTCACCGGCGTCTATGCGAGCGACTTCGGGCTGTGGGACACGAACGTGGGTGAGGTCGCGCGCCATCGCGCCCGCGTCGGCGGATCCGACATCAAGCTGTTGTTCAACATCGTGCCGGAGTCGGCGACCTACCTCGCCGACCGAGATCTCGAATCAATCACCAGAACAACAGTTTTTGCTACCTTGCCGGACGCGATCTGTGTCTCGGGCGCCACCGCAGGGTCGCCGACCGATGCGACCGCACTACGGCAGGTGAAGAGTGCGGCCGGTACCGTACCAGTCTTCGTGAACACCGGTGTTCGGGCCGACAACGTCGCGGCCCAGTTGGAGATCGCCGACGGCGCCATCGTCGGCACCTACTTCAAGGAGAACGGCGTGTTCGAGAACCGCGCACAGCGACACCGGGTCGAGGAGCTCATCAACGAGGCGCGTGCATTTCGCAAACAGTTGACCTGAGATCGCGCAGCGGGCGTACCCTCGCGCCATAGCAAATTCACGGGGGTGAGTTATGAGTTCGATTGGCTTTGTCATACCGGTGCCGTCGGGTAAGGAGCAGGCGGACCGCGAATGGATGAGCGCGCTGGACGGGGAGCGCCGCGAGGAATACCAGTCGGCATGGAAGGACGCCGGCTTCAGGCGGCACACGGTCTGGCAGCAACAAACCCCGGACGGCACCGTGGACATCGTGTACCTGGAGGCCGACGACATACCCGCGGCCATGGCCGCCGTGACATCGTCGGACTTGCCGTTCCACCAATGGTTCCGCGAACGGGTCCGCGAGGTGCACAAGCTGGATCTGTCGCAGCAGCCGCCGCCGCAGCCGACGGTGTTGCACGACGCCACCTTCTAGTCTGTGGCGTGGCCCTGGGTGGCGATGCATGGCTCGCACAGGCGCCGAAGACGCTGAGCCGTGAAGGCCCGGCTACTGACGCTTACCGCAGCGTTGTCGTTGACCGCTGCGACTGCAGCATGCGCGCGCGGCGGCCCCTCCACGCCACCGGCCGAAAGCACGTTGCCAGTTTCTGCGCCCAACACCTCTACCTCGACTTCGGCATCACCCCGCGCTGGGCCGATGAAGATCACCGACCCGTACTCGCCGACGATCGACCCGTCGGCCTTCACGACCACGATCGACAATCCGTATTTCCCACTCACCCCTGGTACCCGCACGATCTATGAGGCAGCCAAACAGGACGGTCTGCAACGCACGACCACCGAGGTCACCCGCGACACCAAGCAGATCATGGGCGTGGACACCGTCGTCGTCCACGACACAGTCACCATCGACAACGAGCCCTTGGAAGACACCCTGGACTGGTACGCCCAGGACCGCGACGGGAATGTCTGGTATTTCGGCGAAGCCACCAAGGAATTCAAGGACGGCACGGTGGACACCGCTGGATCGTTTGAGGGCGGCGTCAACGGTGCGCTCCCCGGCATCGTCATGCCGGGGCACCCGCAGATCGGCGATCAGTACCGACAGGAGTATGCCAAGGGCGTCGCGGAGGATATCGGCGAGATCCTCAGTCTCACCGGCAGCGAAACCACCCCTCTCAGCGGGCCCGTTAAGGACCTGTTGATCACCAAGGACTCCGATCTGCTCGATCCCGCCGGTCCGGGCGAGAACAAGTACTACGCCCGCGGCATCGGGCTGATCCTCACCGTACAAACGACAGGACCGCCTGAGCGCGACCAAGCCATCGCCGCCGAAAAGTTCTGACATGACTGCGCTCGACGG
>Ga0136846_1232006_pt1 | contig 23322 bp, 24 predicted proteins | sample HopSoiMetagenom2_FD_96841 | JGI IMG/M metagenome (GOLD analysis project Ga0136846, IMG submission 96841) | Grasslands soil microbial communities from Hopland, California, USA - 2 Assembly 2016 (version 4) | ecosystem: Environmental > Terrestrial > Soil > Grasslands | place: USA: Hopland... | reverse complement strand
CTGCAGCAGGTCAACCTGTGGGACGTGCGCAAGAAGGCCGTGGCGGGCTACTCCGGCGGCATGCGCCAGCGCTTCGGCATCGCCCAGGCCCTGATCGGGCGGCCCGAGCTGATCATCGTCGACGAGCCCACCGCCGGCCTCGACCCCGAGGAGCGCAACCGCTTCCTGAACCTGCTGGCCGAGATCGGCGAGAACGTGGTGGTGATCCTCTCCACCCACATCGTCGACGACGTGGCGGACCTGTGCCCGCGAATGGCGGTCCTGGCGGGCGGGCGCATCCTCACCGAGGGCGCGCCGGGCGAGCTGGTGCAGGCCCTGGCCGGGAAAGTCTGGCGCAAGACCATCGACCGCGGCGAGCTGCCGGCGGAACAGGCCCGCCACCGGGTCATCGCCAGCCGCCTGTCCGGCGGGCGCCTGGTGATCCACGTGCTGGCCGACCAACGGCCCGACGCGGGCTTCGAGCCGATCCCGGGCGGGCTGGAGGACGTCTACTTCTCCACCCTCGCCGCCACCCGCCGCGCCGCCTGAGGCCGCGCGCGATGTTCGGCAAGATCGCGGCCTTCGAGCTGCGCTACCAGCTCCGCCAGCCGCTGTTCTGGATCACCTCGCTGATCTTCCTGCTGCTGGTCTTCGGCTCGGTGACGATCGACCAGATCCAGATCGGCTCGGGCGGCAACATCCACAAGAACTCGCCCCAGGCCATCGGGCAGGTCAGCCTGATCATGGCGCTGATCTTCATGTTCGCCTCCACGGCCTTCGTGGCGAACGTGATCGTGCGGGACGAAGAGACGGGCTTCGGCCCGATCGTCTACGCCACCCGGATCCGCAAGTTCGACTATCTGTTCGGCCGCTTCTGCGGCGCCTATGCGGCGATCGCCCTGGCGTTCCTGGCCATTCCGCTGGGCCTCTTCCTTGGCTCGCTCGCGCCATGGGTGGACAGCGAGACCCTGGGCCCCAACCGGTTGCAAGACTACGCCTACGGCTACTTCGCCCTGGCCCTGCCCAGCCTGTTCATGACCTCGGCGCTGTTCTTCGCCCTGGCCACCATGACGCGTTCGATGATGGGGACCTACCTGGGCGTGGCAGGGTTCCTCGTGGTCTATACGGTGATGCGCGTGGCGCTGCGCGACCCAAGCCACATGGCGCTCGCGGCCCTGGCTGACCCGCTCGGCAGCGCCGCCTGGGGGCTGGCCACCCGGTACTACACCGCCGCAGACGCCAACACCCTGACGCCGCCGTTCACCGGCCCCCTGCTCTGGAACCACCTGATCTGGCTGCCCGCCGGCGTCGCCATGCTGGCGCTCGCCTACTGGCGGTTCGACTTCGAGGCGCCGGCGGGGCGCCAGCGGCTGGGCGCGGCCGCTTCGGCGGACCCGGCGCCGCCGCAGAAACCCCTGGCCAGGCCCTCGTCGGGCGCCGCGGTGGGCTGGGCCCAGCTCTTCAAACGCACCCGGTTCGAGATGGGCCAGGTGTTCAAGAGCCCGGCGTTCGTCGTGCTCCTGCTGCTGGGGCTGTTCAACAGCATCGCCGGCCTGTTGCTGGGCGCGGACGTCAACGGGATGCCGATCTATCCGGTCACCCGTTGGATCATCTCCACCCTGAACGGCGCGTTCGTGTTCATCGTGCAGATCGTGGCGGTCTACTACGCGGGCGAACTGGTCTGGCGCGAGCGGGAGCGAAAGACGCACGAGATCGTCGACGCCACGGCGGCCGGCGACTGGGCCTTCCTGATCCCCAAGACCGTCGCGGTGATGCTGGTCCTGGTCAGCATGCTCACGGTCAGCGCCCTCGCAGGCATGGCCGTACAGCTGGGCCAGGGGTTCACCGCCATCCAGCCCGGCAAATACCTCCTTTGGTTCCTGGTCCCGAACGCCGTGGACTGCGCGCTGATCGCCGTGCTGGCCGTCTTCTTCCAGGCGATCACGCCGAACAAATTCGCCGGCTTCGGACTGATGGTGCTGTACCTGATCGCCAGCCAGACCCTCGCGACCCTCGGCTTCGACCACAATCTCTACAATTACGACGGCACGCCGCCCGTCCCGCTCAGCGACATGAACGGCCAGGGCAAGTTCGCCGGCTACGCCGCCTGGTTCCGCGCCTATTGGGCGGCGTTCGCCGTCCTGCTGCTGACCCTGGCCTATGGCCTCTGGCGGCGGGGGACGGAGACGCGGATGATGCCCCGGCTGAAGCGGCTGCCGTCGCGCCTGCGCGGCCCGGCCGGGCTGATCGGCGGCGCGGCCCTGGTCGCCTGGATCGGCCTCGGCGTCTTCATCTTCGACAACACCAACATCATCAACGAGCACCGCACCACCATCGCCGACGAGAAGTGGCTGGCCGACTACGAGAAGGCGTTCCTGAAGTACGAGACCCTGCCGCAGCCCTCGGTGACCGACGTCGAGCTCGACCTCGACCTCTATCCGCACCAGCCGAAGCTGACGACCGAGGGCATCTACCACCTGGTCAATGACACCGGCGCGCCGCTGACCGAACTTCACGTGCGCCTGGCGCGCGACACCAAGGCCCTGCAGATGTCGGTGAACGGCGCCTCGCGCGTGCGCACCTTCGACAAGTTCAACTACCGCATCTTCACCTTCGACCGGCCGCTGATGCCCGGCGAGCGGACGGTGCTGTCGTTCGAGACCCTGATGCAGCAGCGGGGATTCAAGAATTCCGGCAACATGACCCGCATCGTCGACAACGGGACCTTCGTCGACAACTTCGAGTTCGCGCCGATCGTCGGCATGGACCGCTCGCGCCTGCTGCAGGACCGGGCCAAGCGCCGCAAATATGGCCTGCCGCCCCAGCTGCGCCCACCGAAGCTGGAAGACCGCTCGGCCCAACGGCGCAACTACCTGGCCAACGCCGACTGGGTGGACGCCGACATCAGCGTCACCACCGACGCCGACCAGACGCCGATCGCGCCGGGCTATGCGGTCTCCGACGTCACCAAGATGGGCCGCCGGACCGTGCGCTTCCGCACCGATGCCCCGGTGCTGAACTTCTTCTCGGTGCAGTCGGCCCGCTATGCGGTGAAGAAGGTCGATTACAAGGGGGTCGAGCTGGCGGTCTACTACGACGCCCAGCACCCCTGGGACGTGGACCGGATGATCCGGTCGCTGGAGACCGGCCTCGACTACTACCAGGCCAACTTCAGCCCCTACCAGTTCCGCCAGGCGCGGATCCTCGAGTTCCCGGCCTACGAGGCCTTCGCCCAGTCCTTCGCCGGGACCATGCCCTATTCCGAGGGCATCGGGTTCATCGCCGACCCCACCAAGCCCGACAAGATCGACTATCCCACCTACGTCACCGCCCATGAGCTGGCGCACCAGTGGTGGGCCCACCAGATCATCGGCGCGGACATGCAGGGCGCGACCACCCTCTCCGAGACCCTGGCGCAATATTCGGCGCTGATCGTCATGGAGAAGACCTACGGCCCCGACGGCATCCGCAAGTTCCTGAAGTACGAGCTGGACCGCTACCTGCGTTCGCGTGGCGGCGAGGTGGTCGAGGAGCTGCCGCTGATCCGGGTGGAGGACCAGGGCTACATCCACTACCGCAAGGGCTCGCTGGTCATGTACCTGCTGCGCGACCGGCTGGGCGAGGCCAAGGTCAATGCGGCCCTGCGCACCCTGCTGCAGACCTACGCCTTCAAGGGCGCGCCCTATCCGCGCTCGCAGGACCTGGTGGACGCCCTGCGCGCCCAGGCTGGGGCCGACCCCGTGGCCCAGCAGCTGATCACCGACCTCTTCGAGAAGATCACCCTCTACGACCTCTCGACCCGCGAGGCGGTGGCGCACCGCCGGGCGGATGGCCGCTACGACGTCACCCTGACCCTCTCGGCCAAGAAGGCCTATGCCGATGGCAAGGGCAAGGAGACCGCCGTCCCGATCGCGCCCGGCGAGCTGTTCGACGTCGGCGTCTTCACCGCCGAGCCCGGCAAGCCCGACTTCAACTCCAAGGCGGTGCAGTATTTCCGCCTGACGCCGCTGCGCTCGGGCGTCCAGACGGTGACCGTGACGGTGGACAAGCCGCCCAAGTGGGCCGGGGTCGATCCCTACAACAAGGAGATCGACCGCAACTCCGACGACAACGCCATCCAGGTCTCCCAGCGCTGAGCCCTGAGCGGTCCAGATGGCGAGTTCTGGACTGGGATCGCGGGGCCCCGCCCTCGGAGCGGGCCTCGGCATTACCGCGATTTTAGTTGGCTGCGGCCGGCGCCAGCCCAAGCGTGACGGGCATGAAAAACCGGATTTCCCTCGTGATTGCGGCCGCTTGCGCCGCGCTCCTGCCCGCGCTCGCCAGGGCGGCTGACACCCCGGCCGCCACGCCCGACTGTCACGTCGGCGCCTACCGCCTGGCCAGCGGCCGCATCGTCGACATCGCCCCGACCGACGGCGAGCCCCTGCGCTGGCGCGCCTGGGACGGGACCACCGGTCTGCTGAAGAAGACCGCCGCCGGCGACTGGACCAGCACCTACGGCTGGACCGGACGGCCCGACGGGATCTCGGTCGGCTTCTCGGACTGCGCCAAGGGTAAGATCCGCTTCGGGCAGGAGCCCGGGCGGCGCATCCCGCTGGACGTCACCGAGACCCGCTTCCAGGGCCAGGGCGACGTGCCGCTGGCCGGCCGCCTGGTCCTGCCCAAGGGCGCGGGCCGCGTGCCCATCGTGGTGCTGATCCACGGCGCCGAGCACGACTCGGCGCGCGACTTCTACGCGTTCCAGCGCCTGTTCCCGGCCCAGGGCATCGGCGTCTTCGTCTACGACAAGCGCGGCACCGGAGGCTCGGGCGGCGCCTACAGCCAGGACTTCGCCCTGCTGGCGGCGGACGCCGTGGCGGCCCTGCACGAGGCGCGGCGCCTCGCCGGCCCGCGCGCCGGCCGCATCGGGTATCAGGGCGGCAGCCAGGGCGGCTGGGTCGCGCCTCTCGCCGCCCTGCACGAGCCGGTGGACTTCGTGATCGTGAGCTTCGGCCTCGCCGTCTCGGTGATCGACGAGGACCAGCAGGAGGTGGCCCTGGAGATGGCGCTGAAGGGCCATTCCGCGGACGACACCCGCAAGGCGCTGGAGGTGGCCGACGCCGCCGAGACCGTGATCGCCAGCCGCTTCACCGAAGGCTTCCAGCGCTTCGACGAGCTGCGCGCCCGCTACAAGAACGAGCCCTGGTACAAGGACCTGCACGGCAACTACACCTGGGCGCTGCTGCCCTATTCCGAGGCCGAGCTGCGCGAGAAGGCCAAGGCCTTCGACTGGGGCACGCCCTTCCACTACGACCCCATGCCGACCCTGAAGAAAGTCTCCACGCCGCAGCTCTGGGTGCTGGGCCGCGACGACCTGGAGGCGCCCAGCGCCGAGACCAGCCGCCGCCTCAAGGGCCTGATCGCCCAGGGGCGGCCCATCACCCTGGCCCTCTATCCGGGCGCCGAGCACGGCATGACCGAGTTCGAGGTCGCCCCGGACGGCGAGCGGCTCTCCACCCGCTTCGCGCCGGGCTACTTCCAGATGATGGCCGACTACATCCGCACCGGCCGGATCGCCGGGCCCTACGGGAAGAGCGAGGTGACGCGGCCAAAGTAGGGCTTGCAGCGCGGGAACAATTGCGGAACATTATGCGGCGCCATGGCCCGCACCTACGCCGTCGAGGACGTCTCCGCCCAGCCCGACCTCTGGCGCGCCAAGCCGGCGCCCGAGGCCAAGCCGCACTACGCGGGCCATCGGGAGCGGCTGCGCGAGCGCGCGGTCGCCGGCGGCCTTCCCGCCCTGCCGGACTATGAGCTCCTGGAGCTCTTCCTGTTCCGCTCGATCCCGCGCGGCGACGTCAAGCCGCTGGCCAAGCAGCTGCTGGCGCGCTTCGGCTCGCTGGGCGGGGTGCTGGGCGCGAGCGTGGGGGAGCTACGCACCGTGGCCGGCGTCGGCGAGGCGGCGGCCCTGGACCTGAAGCTGCTGCACGAGGCCATGCTGCGCGCGGCCAAGGAGCAGGTGGCGCGCCGCCCGGTGATCTCGTCCTGGAGCGCCCTCCTGGCCTATGTGAAGGCCGCGCTGGCGCACGAGGCGCGCGAGCAGTTCCGCGTCCTCTTCCTCGACAAGAAGAACCAGCTGATCGCCGACGAGGTGATGAACCGGGGCACCGTGGACCACGCCCCGGTCTATCCGCGCGAGGTGGTCCGCCGGGCGCTGGAGCTGTCGGCCAGCGCGCTGATCCTGGTGCACAACCATCCGTCGGGCGATCCCACGCCCTCGTCCGCCGACGTCGAGATGACGCGGCAGGTAGTCGAGGCCGCCCGCCCCATGCGCATCGCCATCCACGACCACCTGGTCGTCGGCCGCGACGGCGTCGCCAGCTTCAAGGCGCTGGGGCTGATGTGAGGACGGACGGGGCCCTGGGTCAGACTAGGCCGCGAAGGCCCAGCGCCGCCGCCTGAGGGCTGCGCCCGCGCCACCGAATCCCAGCAGCATCAGAGCCCAGACATCCGGCTCGGGAACCGCGGCCGTCGTCTTGCCGGACAGGAAGCCTGGCGCGTCGAAGGTGATGCTGACGCCCTCGGGCAGCGGCCCGATCGACAGGCTGGAGGTGTGGCTGTAGTCACAGATCGCGCCCTCGCCGCACTGGACCTCGAGGCGCCCCCACAGGCTGCCGATCCCCTTTCCAGGCTTGATGTCGAGCAACGCGCTCATCCGCCGGTTGCCGCCGCCGAGGTCGACCACGGAGAAGCTGTCGGTCCAGAATTCGTCGCTGACGTCCGAGTTGGTGACGAGCTGGCCTGCGTCGTCGAGTTTGTAGTCCAGGATGCCCTGGCTGTAGCTGGTGTAGTTGTTGTAGTCCGCCCGCACCTGAAGGAACGACTCCAGCTTATAAGGCAGTATAGGTCCCGAATAACTACCGTGCACCTCCCAGCTGAAAGGCAGAAATTCATCCTGGTCTGACGTATTGGACGTGTTGAAGCCCGAGACGTACTGCGCCAGGACAAAGGCTTGCGAATAGTAGGCTGTCAGGTCGGTTTTCACTGGCGGCGAGCCCGGTTGCAGCACGATCTTGGTGAGGTCGCCGATCTCGGAGGCGGCATAGGCATGGACCTCGCCGGTCGTGAGGTCGGACGAGGCGAACGCCGTGGCGGCCGCCGGCATCAGGATGGGATACTTGCCCTGAGCGCCGGGCATGAAGGCCGAGACGCTGCCGGCCGTCAGATCGGTAACGTCGGTGGTGCTCACGCTGGCGATGCCCCCATAGACCGGATCATAGTTCTGGGTCTGATGGATGAACGCGCCGACGTTGGTCTGGAGGGTGGCCGACACGCCGACTTGGGGCGACGTATAGTTGTTGAGGACCACGCAACAGACCACTGCGCCGGCCGTGTCACTGATCCAGTACTCCGCATGGGCCGGGAGGGCCGCCAGCCCGGCAAAGGCCAGTCCGGTCGCAAGCGCCGGGGCCGCCGTCGATCTCAGAAATCTGCGCATCTCACCCATCCACTCCTGTTCCGGATGAGCTTAGGGGCCCTGGCGCCTCGATTCTTGACTGGGAACGCGGCGACTGTTGCCCAATCGCGCAAACGGAGCCGGCGATGCACGCAAAAGGCGAGCTGCGTTGCCAAGGCCGCCGGCCGTTCATAACGTCGTTCGGTCTGGCGCACGCGAGGGGCGGCGCTTCGAGAAGCGGACCGCGCGATGCAGGCGACGCTAACGACAGACGCCGCGCCGGAGGGCAAGCGCCTCGACTTTTGGCGCGACGTGGTCTGCAGCACCTTCTTCCTGGCCGAATGCCACGCGACCCGCGAGGGTCCGTTCCATGGCTCGATCAGCACGACGGCGACGCCTCAGATCGCGGTCTCGCGGCTGCGGAGCGGCGCGCAGCACGTGGTGCGCAACGCCGACCATGTGCGACGCACCGACGGCGAGGTGTTCCTCATCAATCTGCAGGTCTCGGGACATGGCGGATTCGTCCAGGACGGCCGCGAGGTGTTGCTGGGACCGGGCGACTTCACCTGCACCGACAGCACTCGGGCATGCGAGATGCACTACACCGGCGATTTCGAGCAGGTCGTGTTCTACATGCCGCGCACCCTGGTGACCGAGGCGCGCGGCGAAACCGACCGGCTGACGGCCACCCACGTCGCTGCCGAGTCCCCGATCGGCTCGATCGTCTCGCCCTTTCTGCGCCAGGTGGCCGCCCAGATCCGGCATGTGCAGGCGAGCACCGCCGCACGCCTGGCCGAAACCGGCATGGCGCTGGTGATGACCGCCTTCGGCGAGATGGCCGGCGGCGACCATGACCCCCGGCGCTGGGGCCGGATGGCGCTGCGCGAACGGGCCAACCAGGTCATCGACGCCCGGAGCTGCGACCCGGACCTCAATCCCGCGACGGTCGCCGCAGCGCTCGGCATTTCCCTGCGCCACCTGCAGAGCGTCTTCCGGGAGGACGGGACGACGCCCAGCGAGTGGATCTGGCGGCGCCGGCTGGAGCGCAGCCGCCGCGACCTGGCGGCCCCGGCCCTCGCCGCGGCCAGCATCAGCACCATCGCCTATGCCTGCGGCTTTTCCGACGTGGCGCACTTCAGCCGCCGCTTCAAGGCCGCCTATGGCCTCTCGCCACGGGCCTTCCGCGCCGGCCGTTGAGCGACTTCAGATGGTCGCGGTCGCGCGCGCCTGCGCATCGGCGTGCACGACCAACTGGCGGTGCGCGGCGCAGGACGGCCAGTTTCAAGGCGTTGGCTGCTTGAGCGCGCCCCTTGGTCCTCAAACCCTAGCAATGAAGGCCGCAAGCCCCCATCTGTCGTGATGCGCCGTCGGGCGTATGCCGCCAGACAAGCGGTCGATTGTTCCCGACGCGGCGTCCCTTCGAGATTCATATGGTCACGCTCTTCGCAGCGTCAGCCCTGGGCGTGCTCAGCGCAGCCGCCCTGCCGCCGGTCTTCGCCCTGCTGGGCTGGAGGCGGCACAGGTGAGCGCCGCCCAGCCCGACATCTCGCTCACCCGCGAGAACGCCTATCTGCGCCAGCGGGTGGCCCAGCTTCAGGAAGACATCACCGCGATTACCGCGGAAGCCGAGCGCCTGCGCCAGATCGTCGAACGCCTGCATGGCCGCACGGCCCATCGCGCGCCCGATCCGCTGAGCGGGGGCCAGTGATGGCCCTGCGCAAGAGAGACGCCAGGGCGGTCGAGTACCGCCGCTTGGCCATCGCCGCCGACGCCCTCGCCGCCGCCAGCCTGCTGGCCCATGTGCGCGAGAAGCACGAGCACGCTGCGGCCCGCTGGATCGCCCTGGCGGTCCTCGACGAACAGCCTATCCAGCCGGCGCTCTCCCAGCCGCGCGGCCGCCGGCCCGGCAAGGTCGTCGCATCGTTCGTCTCCTGCGGCCCCGCCGGCCCGGACCAGGCCGCATGACGCCCGCGAAGCCGCCTCGCCTCAAGGCGTCACGTCAGGATGGAAGCATGCGCCTGTTCTCATGGTTTTCCCTGAGCGCCGTCACCGACGCCGAAGTCAGGTCCGAGATCTGGAGCCTGGGGACGCGCCATCGTGGGCAGCCCCTGGAAGGGGCGCTCGACGAACTTCGCGCAGAAGATCTTCCGCCCGCCCGGGCGCTGCTGCTTCGCGCCTGTGTCCGAAAGCTGAAACGGGCATGAGCCACGTTTGGGCCGCGATGGGCGCGCAGGCTTCCACAAGGCCAGGGATACGGTTCGCGCATGCGCCTCAAGACGGGATTTGAGATCGTCTACGACTGCCCGGCGCCGGTCCCGATGCTGCTGATGCTGAGCGTCCATCCGTCCCGGCGCGCCGACCTGGAGACCCCCGACTGGGTGCGGACCGATCCGGCGGCGGACGTGCGCCAGTACCTGGATGTCTACGGCAACATCTGTAGCCGGCTGCTGGCGCCGGCGGGCCGCATCAAGCTGTCGTCCGACTTCATCATCGCCGATTCCGGGCTGATCGACCCCTATGTGCCCGACGCCCAGGAGCACCCGCTGCACGAGCTGCCCGACGACGTCATCGTCTACCTGATGGGCAGCCGGTACTGCGATACCGAGAAGCTGAGCCAGACCGCCTGGTCCCTGTTCGGCCACACCCTGCCCGGCTGGGCCCGGGTGCAGGCGATCTGCGACTATGTGCACGACCACATCGTCTTCAACTATGCCGATGCGCGGCCGGACAAGACGGCTTACGAGGCCTGGGCGGAAGGCGCGGGCGTCTGCCGCGACTATGCGCACCTGGCCATCGCCTTCTGCCGTTGCCTCAACATCCCGGCGCGGTACTGCACCGGCTACATGGGCGACATCGGGGTGCCGGTGGTGGGGGTGATGGACTTCAGCGCCTGGTTCGAGGTCTACCTCGGCGGCCGCTGGCATACCTTCGACGCGCGCAACAACATGCCGCGCATGGCCCGGGTGCTGATCGCCCGCGGCCGCGATGCGGTGGACGTGCCGATCGCCACGACCTTCGGGACCGCCGAGCTGGCGGGCTTTCAGGTCACCAGCCTGGAGGCTCCGCCGGCGGCGTGAGGCCTACCGACGGGCCCGGCCAGCCTTCAGCGGGTGCTGCGCGAGTCGTTCAGCGTCTTGCGGGTCTGGGACGACGGCGCGCCGGTGGACCGCGGGTCCATCACGCCGCGCCGAACGGGCGCCGAACCGGTGGAGGTTTGGGTTTTCATGGGATTGGCCTTTCGGGCCGCCGGCAAGGCGCGGAACTCCGCGCGTCAGGGCGAGCGCAAGCCTAGCACGCCCAGCCCGTCGCAGCGCGGAATTCGAACGCCGCCGTGGCGATCGCCTCAGGCGTCGGTGAAGGGATGCGGCAGTTCCCCGGACCGGAACAGGATCACCGGGTTCTCGTCATAGTCGCCCAGCTCGGTGTCCGCGGTCGCCGAGAAGGCCACCACCCCGACGCGCAGGGGGCCGAGGCGCTCGGCCTTGCGCCGCGCCTCCTCGGCGGTCTTGCAGCCCACCTGCGGCTCGGCCTTCAGGCCCCTCCCGCGTCCGCGAACATAGGACTGGACGATGTAGACGGTTTCGGTGGCCATGGGCCTTCACGCGCCGGTTCGGGCGGCAGGTCAACCGAAAGCGGCCGCTACTTCTTGGCAGGCGCGGCGGGCGAGCTGGAGCCGCCGTTGGCCATGCCCTGTTGCAGCTCGTGCACCTTGTCGAGGTGAGCCTGGATCTTCGGGACCGCCTTGGCCGCCCCGCCCTTCAGGCCGGCGTCGGAGCCGCGGTCGGCATAGCCTTTCATCAGGGTCAGCGCCTCGTTGTGGGCGGCTTCCTGCTGGTCCAGGTACTCCTTGTCGAAGCGGTCGGCCGGCGCGCCCTTGAGGTTGTCCAGCAGGCCCTTGCGGCGCTGGTCGAGGTCCGGCGACGGCTTCTGGCCGGCGGCGGCGATCAGGGGCGCCATCTCCTTGGACATGGCGGTGTGGTCGGCCACCATCATCTTGCCGAAGTCCTTCACGCCCTTCGACTGGCCCTTCTGCTGGGCGATCTGGCCGGCCTGGATCTCGTACATGTTGCTCTGGCTGGCGTTGGACACGAACTCGTCGGTCGAGACCGAGCCGACCGTCGAGGCCGAGGTGGCGCCGACGGCGGCGGCGGTGGCGTCCTGGGTCCCGCTGACCGGCGCGCTGTTGGCGGTGGTGGAGGCGGCGTTCGAGGTCTGGTCCTTCTGCTTCTGGCAGGCGGCGAGCCCAAGGGTGGTCACGGCGGCCGCGGCGAGCAGGATGGCGCGTTTCATCAGAGTCACTCTCCCGGGGTTTGCAGGCTGCCGAACGAGCGGCGAAACGGCTTAGTTCCGGGGCACTATCAAAGGTGAAGGCAGGGTCAGCCACAGCCGGTCGCCGCTGAGGTCCAGGGCCATGCGGAAGGGCTGCAGCAGCCCCGCGCCCAGCAGGCCGGAGACCGCCGGCGCGTGGTCTGCCGGCCGGTAGACCTGCACCTCCACGTCGCGCAGCATCAGCCGCCCGACCCGCACCGTGCGCGCCTGCGTGGTGCGTACGGAACTGAGCCCGCCCAGACTGACCGAGCGGGCCTCCGACACCGGACGGCCCGGCGCCAGCACCCCGGCGGCCCGCGCGGCGGCTTCCGACAGCGACAGGATGCCCGTGGCGCCGGTGTCCACCAGCACCTCCAGAGGCGGCGCCGCCTCCACCTGCACGGCCGCGGTCGGGCCGCCCCGCTTGCGCGCCAGGGGGATGGCGACCGCGTCCGGCGGGGGATGGTAGCGCGGCCGGGGCAGGAACCGGGCCCGCCGGCGCGGGAAGTCGGCCTCGATCACCAGGCGGCTCAGCACGTCGCGGCCGATCAGGAGCTGGAAATCGCGGCCGCTGACGAAGGCGATGTCGGCCAGCTGCAGCGCGGCCGGTCGCAGGGCGGGGATCGCCAGACCGGGCAGCGCCAGCGGCGCGGTCACCGTGTGGCTCATCTGCGGCCGTCCGCTGACCCCGTAGGCCAGCAGCGGCGCCGCCACGGTGCGCGGCAGGCCCAGGCGCTGGGCCAGGCCCGCATCGATGGCGGAGAACTGGGCGCCGGAATCCACTACGGCGCGGATCGGCGCCCCGGCCACCGTCACGGGGATCTCGATCAGCCCGCCGCCTTGCGCCAACGGCAGCCAGGGCGTCTCGCGCCCGCCCTCGAACGCCACCTCCAGCGGCGGCCACGGCAGGCGGTCGCGGAACGCCCAGACGGTGGCGCCGCCGGCGGCGACGGCGGCCAGTCGGGAGAGGAGCACGCGGCGCGAAATCACCACAGGCTCTTAGCCGAACCCCTTTGCGATAACGGCGTAAATTCGTAAGGTCGCCGCCCAAGCGAGGAGGCGTCCATGAACCCCAAGGCCGAGTTCGACATCATCGTCTATGGCGCCACCGGCTACACCGGCCGCCTGGTCGCCGAGCACCTGGCCGCCCGCTACGGCATTGGCGGCGCGGTGAACTGGGCCATGGCGGGCCGCTCGCCGCAGAAGCTGGCCGAGGTGCGCGACCTGATCGGCGCGCCGGCGGAGACGCCCCTGGTGGTGGCCGACGCCGCCGACCCGGCCTCGCTGAAAGCCATGGTCGGCCGCGCCAAGGCGATCATCACTACCGTGGGCCCCTACCAGCTCTACGGCTCCGAACTGGTCGCCGCCTGCGCCGCGGCCGGGACCGACTACCTCGACCTCTGCGGCGAGCCGAACTGGATGCGCCAGATGATCGAGGCGCACGACGCGGCGGCCAAGGCCTCCGGCGCGCGGATCCTGTTCTCCTGCGGCTTCGACTCCATCCCCTTCGAGCTGGGCGTCTTCTTCTGCGAGGAGACCGCCAAGGCCCGGCTCGGCGGCCCGGTCCCGCGGGTGAAGGGCCGGGTGCGGGACATGCGCGGCGGCCTGTCCGGCGGCACCGCCGCCAGCGGCGCGGCCACCATGGCGGCGATCCAGAAGGACCCCTCGCTGTTGTCCATCATGATGAGCTCCTTCGGCCTGACGCCGGGCTTCGAGGGCCCGCCCCAGCCGCCCGGCAATGCGCCGCAGGACGACCCGGACGTGGGCCCGGTGGGCCCGTTCATGATGGCGGTGATCAACACCAAGAACGTCCACCGCTCGAACCTGCTGATGGGCCACGCCTACGGCCGCGACTTCGTCTACGACGAGATGGTGATGGGCGCCGGCGGGGGTCCGGGCTTCACCGACCTGGGCAATCTGCCCGGCGGCGGCCCGAAGCCGGGCGAAGGCCCGACTAAGGAAGAGCGGGAGGCGGGCTACTACGACATCCTGTTCGTGGGGATCGCCGCCGATGGCCGCCAGGTCCGCGTCTCGGTGAAGGGCGACAAGGATCCGGGCTATGGCTCCACGTCCAAGATGCTGGCCGAGACCGCGATCTGCCTAGTCAACGCGCCGGACGTGAAGGGCGGCGTCTGGACCCCCGGCGCGGCGCTGCAGGGCCGCCTGGTGGAGCGCCTGCAGGGCCACGCGGGCCTCGCCTTCGCGGTGGAGTAGCGCGGCCGGGAATTGATCCCGGCGGAGCTGAAACCGCGTCCGGCGCGAGGCGGTTGCCGGCCCATCAGCCGGAGAAAGCCCCATGCACGCCCAACAGATGATCGCCACCCATCCTCAGGTGGCGGGCAACACCAATGACGCCCTGATCGCCTGCATCGAGGCCTGCCTCGACTGCGCCCAGACCTGCGCGTCCTGCGCCGACGCCTGCCTGGGCGAGGCGAACGTCGCCGACCTCACCCAGTGCATCCGCCTGAACCTCGACTGCAGCGACGTCTGCGCGACCACCGGCATCGTCGCCTCGCGGCGGACCGGCACGAACGAGCTGGTCATCCGGCGGCTCATCGAGACCTGCGCGGACGCCTGCCGCCTCTGCGGCGACGAGTGCGAGAAGCACGGCGAGCGCATGGAGCACTGCCGCATCTGCGCCGAGACCTGCCGGCGCTGCGAGCGCGCCTGCCGCGACGCAGCCGGCACGATCACCCCGACCCTGCAATAGCGATAAGCGGCGGCGCGGCGCCCCTGCTCAGTGCGCCACGCCGCCCAGTTCGTCCTTCAGCGTCCGCGTGCCGGCATCGGCGATCGCGCCGGCCTTTTCGGTGAGCGAGGCGCCCTCGCCTTCCGGCCCGGTCTGGCGGTGGAGCTCTTCCTTCACCTGCCCATAGGCCCGCTGGGCCACGTCCTTGACCTCATCCAGCTGGGCCTTCGCCGCATCCACCGCCTTGTGCCGCGCAGGACCGATGTAACGGCGCTCGACCGGCGTGGCCGGTAGTGACGCGCCGATGGCCGCGCCCACCGCCAAGCCGATGGCGCCGATCACCAGGGGCTCGGTCTCGAGCGTCTGGTCGAACCGCTCGCGGGCGACGCGGGCGTATTCCTCGGCCTTGACCTGGGCGGTCTGGGCCAGCTCCCCGACCCGGCCGCGGGCCTGGGTGACGCCGTCCGCGGCGCCCGTGCGCGCCTGGTCGAGGCTGGCCTTGGCCTTCTCGGCCGCCTGCCCCAGCTTGGCCTTGGCCGCGTCGGCCTTGGCCTTCACCTTGGCCCGCAGGCCCTCGTCCTCGTCATAGCCCTCGTAGGTCGGGTAGTAGCCCGCCCCGCTGTACCCCGCGGGCTCGGCGCGCCGCCGCGTCTGGCTGATCGCCAGCCAGGCCACGCCCAGGCCGATGAGGGCGATCGGGATGGGGTTTTCCTTCAACTGCTCCACCGCGGTGGACAGGGCCTTGTTGCTCGCGCCGCTCATCATCCTCGTCGCCTCGTCGAACAGTTCACCCGGTTGCATGCGGTCCTTCAGCGCCTCGACCGTGCGGTCGACGCGTCCCCGCGCCGCCTCGACCTCGCGCTCCAGCTCCGCGGCGGATTTGGTCATTTGCCGTTCCCCTTGATCAGGTCCGCGTCCTTGCGCAGCTGGCGCGTGGTCCGCTCCGGCGAAAAGCCCGAGAGCGAGATCGCCTTCATGCCCAGGCGCACCAGGGCGTAGCCGACGGCCGCCACCGCGACACCGACCAGCAGCGCCGCCCAGGTCGGGTCCATCACCTTGGAGAGCGCCAGGACCAGGGCCTGCAGCAGCACCAGCAGCGCCGCCATCAGCAGCAGCCCGCCGGCCGCAATGTCGCCCAGGGCCTTGGCCGATCGGTTCAGCTTCTCGCCCAGCTCGGCGCGGATCAGCTCGGACTCCTTGCGGACCAGCGCCGCCAGGTCGCCCGTGAGCTCGCCGATCAGGTCTCCGATGGAGCGCTGCGGCTTCAAGGGGGTCCCGTCGTCCATGGCCTCAGCCTCCGCGCGGGGTGGGATCCGCCGCGTCCGCAGCGGAGCCGCCGCCCTCCACGCCGGGGCCCGCGGCCGTTTCGGCCGCCGGCGTCGCGGAGAGGTCGCCCAGGTCGTCGGAGATCGGCGCGTCGATGCCGACTTCGCCGCCGGTGGCGTACTCCGCAGGGCCTTCGTAGGCCTCGGTCTCGGCAAGGCTCAGGTCCGCCTCCGGCAGGGTCGGCGGCGCCGGCGCGGCGTCCGAGGCGCGGGCGAAGCGGCCCAGGGCCACCCCCAACAGCACCGCGCCGCCGATGAACGCCATCGGGTTCTTGCGGCCGAAGTCGCGCACCGCGTCCAGCAGCTCGTCCGGCTGCTTTTCGGCGAGGTTGCGGGAAAGGCCTTCCAGCCCCTCGGCCGCCTGGCGCACCACCCGCGAGGCGGGCGTCTGCTCGGCCTGGTCCAGCTCCTCGCCGGCGCGGCGGATGGCGTTGGCGAAGTCGCCCAGGGTCTTGCCGGCCGTCCTGGCCCCCTTCTGGGCCTCCGCCCGGACGCGGTCCTGCGCCACCTCGGCGAAGCTCTGCGCCTCGGCGCGGATGGTCTCGCCGGCCTGTTCGATCAAGGCGCGGGCCTGCTCCTTGCGGCTCTCGCCGCCGGAAACGTCGCCGGAAACGTCGATGTCGCTCATGGTCCTCTCCGCCGGGCGCGCGCGCAGCGTCGAAATGCCCGCCCTTCATGGCGCATGAACGCGCAGCGGGGCCGTTGGGGTCCGCCAGCGGCGCTCGGAAAGGGCTATTTTTTCAAGTGGAACGTCGGCGGCTGCGCGGCGCCGTCTGCAGCCGCAGGCCCTCGGCCAGCAACGACGCCAGTTCGCCCTCGTCCACGGCCGCCAGCCGCACCAGGACGGCCGGATAGCTGCGGTAGTGGTCGTCGTCGAAGAACCGATCTGGCGCGGCCTCGACCAACAGCTGCTTGCGGGCCATCTCGCAGCGCACCGCCAGGATCGAGAGGTCCGGCATGCGGGGCTTCTTGGGATCGGGCCGGGCCATGAAGCTCCAGGCCACGCCCTTGCCTTCGGCGGTCTCGAAGGCCAGGCGCTGGTCCGTGGACCGGTCTTCCAGCCCCGGCAGGTCGGCGGCCAGGCGGCGGACGGTGGGAAGATCGACCATGGCGGCTATGTCACCGCCGATCCGCGACGGGCGCAACGCCCACGCTTGCAGGCGGCCGCCAAGCTGCTACGCCCGGCGCATGTTCCGCTCGCTCGTCGCCCTCGCCCTGGCCCTCCCCGCGCTGGCCTCCGCCGCCCTTCCCGCCGCCGCCCAGGACAGGGCCGCGCCCGTCTCCGCCCAGCGGATGTCCGACGTCACCCGCGAGCTCGCCTCCGACCCCTATTTCGGCCGCGCGCCCGGCGGCCCCGGCGAGCAGAAGACGATCGATTTCATCATCGCCCAGTTCAAAGCGATCGGCGTGCAGCCGGCCGGCGACAACGGCGGATGGACTGAGGCCGTGCCGCTGGTGCGCTACCAGACCGTCCCGGGCGGGAGCTACAGCCTGACCGCCGGGGGGCGGACCAAGGCCCTGCACGACGGCCCGGACCTGCGCATCGAGACCCAGCGCCCCGTGGCCCACGTGGCGATCCGCGCCGCGCCGCTGGTGTTCGTCGGCTATGGCGTCAGCGCGCCGGAGCGCGGCTGGGACGACTTCAAGGGCGTGGACCTGAACGGCAAGATCGCCGTCGTGCTGATCAACGATCCGGACTTCGAGGCCACGCCGGGCGAGCCGGTGGCCGGCAAGTTCGGCGGCAAGGCGGCCACCTACTACGCCCGCTGGACCTACAAGTACGAGGAGGCGGCGCGGAGGGGCGCCCTGGGGATGCTGATCATCCACGAGACCGCCCCCGCCGCCTATGGCTGGAACACGGTGGTGGCGGGCGCGGGCGAGAGCTACGACGTGGTGCGCAAGGACCCGGCGAAGGACAAGCTCTTGCTGCAGGGCTGGATCCAGCGGGGCCTGGCGGTCGACCTGTTCCGCCAGGCGGGCCTGGACTTCGAGGCCGAGAAGGCCCGCGCCCGGCGCGCGGACTTCCATCCGGTCGCCCTGAAGGGCGCCAGCTTCTCCGCTGACTACGCCAACCGCTTCACCCGTCTCGTCAGCCACAACGTCCTGGCCAAGCTGCCGGGCGCCGCACATCCCGATGAGACCATTCTCTATGCCGCGCACTGGGACGCCTATGGCCAGGGTCCCGCCGACGCCTCCGGCCAGACCCTGCGCCGCGGCGCGCTGGACGACGCCGTGGGGGTGGCGGGCGTGCTGGAGGCGGCGCGGGCGTTCAAGGCCGGCCCGCCGCCCGACCGCACGGTGCTGTTCGCCGCCTGGACCGCCGAGGAGCGCGGCCTGCTGGGCAGCGAGTACTACGCCAGCCGCGCCGGGCCGACGCTGGCGAAGATGGCGGGAAACTACACCTTCGACGTTCTGCAGACCGCGGGCCCCAGCCACGACCTGGTGCTGGTGGGCGCCGGGCAGAACCAGCTGGAGGCCGGCCTCGCCGAGGTCGCGGCCCGCCATGGCCGGACCATCACGCCCGACCCGCGGCCGGACCGCGCCCTCTTCTACCGCGCCGACCATTTCTCCGTGGCCAAGCGCGGCGTGCCGACGCTGCTGTTCATGGGCCTGGGCGGCGGGCCGGACCTGGTCGACGGCGGCCGCCCCGCGGGCGAGCGCTGGGTCGAGGCCTACACCGCCAAGTGCTACCACCAGACCTGCGACAGCTGGGACGCGTCCCAGAACTATCAGGCCGCCGCGGACGACGTGACGCTGGCGATCGAAGCGGGGCGCGAGCTGGCCAATTCGCGCGTCTGGCCCGGCTGGAACCCCGGCTCGGAGTTCAAGCCGATCCGCGCGCGGACCGACGCCCTGCGCCGCTGAACTGAACGGTGCTGCGCGGCATCGTTCAGGCACGGTTCAGGCGGCAGGACGTTAACTGGAGCCTCAAAGGAGGCTCTCATGCGTAAGTTCCTCGCCTCGGCCCTGGCGGCCCTGACCTTCGGCGGCGCCGTCGCCGTCACCGCCACGCCGGCCGAAGCCCAGCGCTACTATCACCACGGCGGCTATTATGGCGGCGGCTACGGCGGCGGCTACTACGGCCACCGCCACCACGGCAGCGACACCGCCGCAGTGGCCGCGGTCGCCGGTATCGCCGGCCTGGCCATCGGCTCGGCGCTCTCCAGCAACAGCCATCGCGGCTACTACAGCGAAGGCTACTACGAGCCGCGGCCCTACTACGCCGAGCGGCGCTACTACTACGAGCCCCGCACCTGCATCACCCGCGACCGGGTGTGGGACCCCTACATCGGCCGCCATGTGACGGTGGAGCACGCCTACGACTGCTGACCCGGAGCTGAGCGCCCATCGCGGCGCCTAGCCCACGATGACCTTCTCCTCGCCCCACCAGATCGGCGAGCGCGGAAGGTCGATGAACCGCCGCTCGTCCTCGAGCAGCAATGCGGCCGCCGCCCGGGCCTCCTGGCGGCGGCCGTTTTCGATCACCGCCTCCAGGCTGTCGAACCAGAGCTCGGCCACGCCGTCGAAGTCCTCGGGCGCCCCGCGGCTGGCGCGCATGCCGGCGCTGGCCTCCGCGGCGGCCGAGTGCAACTGCACGTAGCGGCGAATCCTCAGCGCCTCCGCCACGCTGGCCACCAGGGGCGCATGGGTCCCGCGCCAATAGGCCTGGAAGGCCTCGCGAGTGAGATGCGGCAGCCTCACGAGGCAAAAGGTCAGCTTGATCATCGGCCCTCGGTTCCTGAACTCACGTAGAGCCTACACTCGCCAGCAGGCAAAGCTCACGCTACCGTGGGCTGTAGTCGCGGCGTGGCGGACTCATGTCGTCGTCCGAAGAGCTCAAGGCCGAGGTCGCACGCCTCTCCGCCCGCGTGGCCGAGCTGGAGACCGAGCTCGCCGCCAAGCCGCCTATCGACCGCGCCAGTCTCTACCGCATGGTCAACAACGCGCCCTGGGGCGTGTTGGTGATCAACCGCAATGGTCGCCTGGAGTTCGCCAACGCCGCCCTGCAGCGCTGGCTGAAGCTGCCGGCGCCGGCGGTGGAGGCGAGCCAGGCCGACGCCGTCGCGCCCGCCTTGCTGGCGGTGCTGCAGGCGCCGCTGGCCGCGGCCTTCGCTGGCCAGGCGCACGAGGCGGAGTTCAGCCTGCGCGATGTGGGCGGCGAGCTGCGCGACGTGCGGGTCACCGTGATGCCGCGCGGCTCGGGCGCTGCGGGCGTCACCGGCGCGGCCGTCAGCGTCTACGACGTCACCGAGACCCAGGCGCTGGACCGCAGCGTGCGCGAGAACGAGGCGCGGCTGCGCCAGATCAACGCCGTCACCCCCAGCGCAAACTACATCTTCGACTTCGAGACCGGCGCCGCGGCCTGGGTGGGTGGGCGCACGGACGCGGTCTACGACCACTCGATCGAGGAGCTGACCCAGGGCGGCCCGGAGTTCATCCGCGCGCTGATCCATCCGGACGACCTGGCCAAGATCCCGGCCCGCCTGGCCGAGCTGGCCGCCCGCCCCGACGGCGACGTGGTCGAGTTCGAGCTGCGCGTGCGCTGGCGCAACGGGGTCTACCGCTGGATCCTGGACCGCGCCGTGGTCTTCGAGCGCGACGGCTCGGGCCGGATCCTCAAGACCCTCAGCGCCGCCATCGACATCGACGAGCGAAAGCGCGCCGAGGAGCGGCGCAGCCTGCTGATCAACGAGCTGAACCACCGGGTGAAGAACACCCTGGCCGCGGTGCAGTCCATCGCCCGCCAGACGCTGCGCAGCGACCGGCCCGCGGACCAGACGCTGGAGCTGTTCAACGCCCGGCTGGTGGCCCTCTCGGCGGCGCACAACATCCTGACCCGCGAGAACTGGGAAGGCGCGGGGCTGCGCGAGATCGTGGCCGGCGCGCTCAGCCCGTTCGAGGCCCAGGGCCGGATCTTCGTCGAGGGGCCCGACGTGCGCCTTTCGGCCCATGCCGCGGTGGCGCTGGCCATGGCCCTGCACGAGCTGGCCACCAATGCGGTCAAGTACGGCGCCCTCAGCGCCGATGCGGGCGAGGTGCGGCTGGCCTGGCGCGTGGGGCGGGCCGGCGGAAGCGGCCGCCTGGAGCTGGAATGGCGCGAGCAGGGCGGGCCGCCGGTGCAGGCGCCGCGGCTGCGGGGCTTCGGCTCGCGCCTGCTGACCCAGGGCCTGCCGGCCGAGCTGGACGGGGTGGCCGAGCTCGAGTTCGCGCCGCAGGGCGTGGTCTGCCGGATCTCGGCCCCGCTGGAGGTCACGCCGCGGCTGGAGCTGGCCTGATCGCGACGCGATGAGACCGTGTCTCTTGACGGCGCCACATCCAGTAATTACTAAACATGGCGCAACTGGATTTCCTCTCGCCATCCGGTCCGAAAGCCCAGGCTCCCCCAGGCTCGGCCTTCCCGCGACCCAAACATCTCCCCCCTGAGCGCGGGACGAGCCGGATGGCGGGGCCTTTCGCGGGGCCAAGCAAACCGCGACATTCGCGCGCCGATTAACTTTTATGATCACGCAACCCGAAGGCGAAAGAGCGCGCCGAATCTTGCCGCGCCCTGCGCTCGACTTCGCGGCGATCTGCAAGACCGCAAGCATTCGCGCGGTTAATGGGGATTCAGCACGTCTGTCAGTCTTACCTTAAAGCCAGGCGCGCGAAACTTATCCACAGTCGGCGTCCCCCCGCGCCGCAGTTTCGGAGCCAACCCGTGTCGCATAGCCCGGGAGAGGGCGGCAGGCCGCTGAAGGTCCTGCACGTCGACGATGATCCGATGAACCTGCGCGTGGTGCAGGAGATCCTGGGCGCCTTCGGGCACCAGGCGGTGATGGCGTGCTCGGGCCAGGACGCCCTGGACCGGCTGGCGACGGAAGCCTTCGACCTTGTGCTGCTCGACATCCACATGCCCGGCATGACCGGCGTCGAGGTGGTGGAGCAGCTGCGCGCCACCGACGGTCCGCAACGCGACACCCCGGTGATCGCCCTCACCGCCGACGTCTATTCGCGCCGCCCGGCCGAATATATCGCCCTGGGCTTCAATGACTTCGTCTCCAAGCCGATCCTGGTCTCGGGCCTGATGGCGTCCATCAAGCGCTGCGCGGCGGCGCGACCCTCGGCCCCGGCGCTCAGCCGCGCGAGCTAGGCTTTCGCCGTCGACGCCGCGTCGCCGGCGTCCTCCGCTTCACCATCAAGCGCCGCGCGTAGCCGCTCGCGATCGAGCTGACCCTCCCAGCGCGACACCACGATCGTGGCCACCGCGTTGCCGACGAAGTTGGTCAGGGCGCGGCACTCGCTCATGAACCGGTCGACGCCCAGGATCAGCGCCATCCCCGCCACCGGCACGCTGGGCACCACCTGGAGCGTGGCCGCCAGGGTGATGAAGCCGGCGCCCGTCACGCCCGCCGCCCCCTTGGAGCTGAGCATCGCCACGCCCAGGAGGAGCAGCTGCTGGCTGAGGCTGAGGTCGATGCCCAGCGCCTGGGCGATGAACAGCGACGCCAGGGTCATGTAGATGTTGGTGCCGTCCAGGTTGAAGCTGTAGCCCAGCGGCGCCACCAGCCCGACCACGCTCTTGGCGGCCCCAGCCCGCTCCATCTTCTCTAGCAGCGAGGGCAGCGCGGCCTCCGAGGAACTGGTGCCCAGCACCAGCAGCAGCTCGGCCTTGAGGTAGCGGATCAGCTTCAGGATCGAAAAGCCGTTCAGCGCCGCGATCGTGCCGAGCACCCCCAGGACGAACAGGATCGAGGTCCCGTAGAAGGTCGCCACCAGGCTGGCCAGGCTGAGGATCGAGCCGATGCCGTACGAGCCCACGGTGAAGGCGAAGGCGCCCAGCGCGCCGATCGGCGCGGCCCGCATGAAGATCGCCACCAGCCGGAAGATCGCCTGGGCCAGGCTGTCCAGGACGCCCAGCGCCGCCGCGGCACGGTCGCCCACGAGGGCCAGGGCAATGCCGAACGGAATGGCCAGGAACAGGACCTGCAGGATGTTGCCCTCGGTGAAGGGGCTGACCACGGAGCTCGGGATGACGTCCATCAGGAAGCCGACCACCGTCAGCTTCTCGGCCTTGGCGGCGTAGTCCTTGACCTTGCCGGGATCGAGGCTCGCCGGATCGATGTGCATCGACGCCCCCGGCTGCAGCACATTGGCCACCACCAGCCCCACCACCAGGGCGAAGCCCGAGACCACGAGGAAATAGGCGAAGGCCTTGGCCGCCGTGCCGCCGGCCTTGCCGAGGTCGTTGCGCATGTGCGCGATGCCGGTGGTCACCGTCAGGAAGATCACCGGGGCGATGATCATCTTCACCAGCTTGATGAAGGCGTCGCCCAGCGGCTTCAGGGCGACGCCCAGGCTCGGGTCGAGGTAGCCGACGAGGGCCCCGACCACGATCGCGGCCAGGACCTGCAGGTAGAGCTGTGTCCAGAGCGGTTTCGCCCGCGCTGCTTCACCCTTCCCCGCCACGCGCGCCTCCCAGAATCCCTGGCGGGCAACCTAGCTGAAAACCACCGCGCCGGAACCGTGGGGGCTACGGCCGGTCGTCCGGGCCGCGGCGCTTGTCCTTGTCGGGGTGGTCCAGCTTGCCGTGCTGAGCGGGCGCGGCG
>Ga0136846_1231133_pt1 | contig 23323 bp, 21 predicted proteins | sample HopSoiMetagenom2_FD_96841 | JGI IMG/M metagenome (GOLD analysis project Ga0136846, IMG submission 96841) | Grasslands soil microbial communities from Hopland, California, USA - 2 Assembly 2016 (version 4) | ecosystem: Environmental > Terrestrial > Soil > Grasslands | place: USA: Hopland... | reverse complement strand
TGGAGCTCGCGCGCGAGCTCCAGGATCGGCGCAGGCATCGTCGCCGAGAAGAGCATCGTCTGCCGCTTGGCCGGCAGATGCTTGAGCACCTTCTTGATGTCCGGCAGGAAGCCCATGTCGAGCATTCGATCCGCTTCATCGAGCACGAGAATTTCGAGCGCGTCCATTCGCGCGTAGTCGTGCTTGAAGTGATCGAGGAGACGACCGGGGGTAGCGATGATGACGTCGACACCGGATCGCAGTGCGTGCTCCTGCGGACCCATGCCGACACCGCCATAGATGGCCGCGCCAGACAGCGGTGTGTGAACCGCGAGCTCCGAGAGGTGCTGCTCGATCTGCGCCGCGAGCTCGCGGGTTGGCGTGAGCACCAGCGCGCGAGTGCGCCCCCGAGGGCGCGCGAGGAGACGCTGGAGAATTGGGAGTACGAACGCCGCGGTCTTCCCGCTTCCCGTCATCGCACACGCGAGTACGTCACGACCCTCGATCGCCGGAGGAATGGCATCGGTCTGAATCGGCGTGGGCCGTGTGAATCCGAGCTCCTTCACACCACGAAGGAGGTCGGGATGTAGCGCGAACGAAGAGAATGGCATTGACGCGTGGGATCGAGGGTCAGCCGCGCAAGCTAGTCGTGGCCGGTCCGCGGTCCAAGGCTCAGGAGCGACGCGATCGGGCGAGTCGCGCCAGATCGAGGGACGCCGATGCGACCACCCGCGCCTTCAGCACACTCTTCATCTGTGCGAGTGCGGCGCGATGCGCTGCCGGCGTTAGGGCGGCCGTGCAGTCACTCGGCACAATGACCTCGAGATCGCGCATGTAGGCATCCGCGGCGGTGAACAACACGCAGACGTCGGTCGCCATCCCCGTGAGAATGACGGTCCTGGTCTGGAGGTAATCGAGGAGCAGGTCGAGCGTCGTGTTGTAGAAGCCCGAGTGCTTGGGCTTGAGCACGAAGTAGTCTGTCTCGTCAGGCACCAACTGCTCGACCACGGGTCGCCCGCGCACCCCATCCTCGAGGCAATGCGCAACGATCCGGTGAAAGTCGGACCGCCACCGCCCGAAGTTGTCGTTCACGTAGATGGTAGGGATCCGAAGTTCCGCCGCCTTGGCCTTGAGCCGCGCGATGCATTTGGCCATCCGGATGGCGCGCGCGCGCATGCCGGCTGCACCCTCGAACTCGAGGTCATTGATCGCGTCGATGATGAGCAGCGCGAGCGGCGACGAATCCGGCGCGTTGCCGTGGAGGTCGGTGTTGACGCGTGGAGGCATGACGACCGAGAGATCATCAAGCTCAGTGCCGCTGACGCGCCGAGATGTCAGGAAGCGGCGGCGCTGCGGGCTGGCGGAACGAGCGTCTGGCGGAACGCGTGCAACACGCAGCGAAGGCCGCCGTTCTCGCGCACCTCACGCGGCGACAAGCCGGTGTATCGCTTGAGCATGTTGCGCAGCGACGCTGCCGAGGAAAAGTCGAGCAGCAGCGCGATCTGTTCCACGGATCGCGCGGGGTCTTCCAGCATCTGCGCCGCGAGCGTGAGGCGGCACCACGCGATCATCGCACTTGGCGTCGGCAGCTGTGCGGTCGCCAGCCGGTCGACGAGTGTCTTGCGATGCACGCCGAGGGCTGCGGCGGCGTCGGCAACCGTCACCGCCTGACGAGCGTGTTCGAGCAGATAACGAAGGAACGGGACAATACTCGCCGGTACGAGCGGAGCGATTGCCTCGAGCACGTGCTTCGCGCCGCAGTGTTCCTGCGCCGTCGCGATGACGGAGCGAAGCGCGACACCGACATCATCGACGCCGCGAAGAATTAGATCATTCACACCTGCGCGCGCGAGCGCGAGAATCTCGCGCGAGGACTCGGGGGAGAGTGCGCAGTAGGCGACGACGGGGACGCTCGGGAACCCTTCGCGAATGGTCCGGACCATTCCGAGTGTCGTCGCTCCGGTGCGATCGCGCAGGTCGACGACGGCAACCCCAACGAGCCCTTCCGTCACGAGCGCGAGCAACTCGTCTTGCTGATCGCAAGTTCGCACGGCAGCATAACCGCGTAGCGCTTCCTGGATGCGCGCGCGTGCGGCCAGCTCGCGAACCAAAACCGCGACGATCACCGCAGAAAACTCGGACTCGGGTTACATGGCGTATGGGCATTGCCCATACGATGTCGGTCTAAGGTCACACGACATGGTAAATGTATCGCGCCAACTCCACACCCCTTCCGGAGCGATACATGTCTCGCACGATCCGTTGCGCTGTTCTCTTCCTCGCGGTTACCACCACCGCCTGCTCGAGCTCGGTCACCGAACCGACCGCAGCTCCGAAGTGCACAGCAAAGTCACAGAACAGCTCGCAGTCGTGCGTGTCGCTGGACTATATCAACCCTAGGGTGTAAGCGCGAGGAGTTCAGAAACAGGCTCGGTCTCGAGCGCCTCGAGCGAGCGGATCACCCGCATCGACTCGCTGCTCAACCGGGCCTTCGCCGCGCTCGGCGCCGCAACGGCCGGAGCCTTCGCCGACTCCGTCGCCAACACGATCTCGAAGAAGCCGTTCTTCCGAGCCAGAGCGCGAGCGCGAACGCGGTATCCCTCCGCGCGCTCGGCGTCGCCCGCAATCGTGAACGCGTGATAAAGAGATTTCAGCACGCCCGCACTCTCGTACGGATACGCCGTCGCCGCGAGCCACTCCTCGGCAACATTCGCCATCTTCACGAGCATCGCACCATCGCCGACTGTCGCCGACGCCACAACAACGCCGCCAAGGCACGCGAGCCGGAAACGTGCGGAATCACTGCGAGACAGTGAGGCGAGGAATCCGCTGCGCGCGGCCTGGGCGTGACCCGCGTCCAGACTCGCCTGAGCCAGGTTGAGCAGGACGTCAGCCTGACGATTCGGCTCCGCGACGAACAGCTCGTGCGCTGCCCACCCGTGTATGAGCGCCGTATTGAGATCCCCTGCCGTACCGGCGGCGATGAGCAAACCCTGATGCCCTGCGGCAGCCAGCTCGGACAACCCCGCGTCCTCGGCCACGGCGAGACCGTCGCGCAGATACGCGCGCGCCTTCGGATAATTACCTCGCACACGCGCCGTGACGCCCTTTCCGAGCATTGCCCGCGCCTGCAGCTCGGGGATCGCGTAGGACTCGCCAGCGCTGGCGACGCCGTCGTAGAGCTCGTCGGCGCTGTCGAGATCTCCTAACGAGCGCGCGACCCACGCCTGGTCCGCCATCGCGAGACCGAGATCCCGGTGCGGCGCCGCAGTCGCGGCGAGCCTCACGTGACCGAGGGTGCTGAATGAGAGCCATAGCGCTCCGGCGTCGCCCATCTGCTCAGCGAGGATTCGCGAGGCGGCCACCACTTCACCGGCGGTACGCTTGGCATCAATGACCGGCAGGCCGCGCCGCAGTCTCGCGAGCTGCTCGAGCATCGCGGCTTCTTCCGGCGTGTCGGGCGCGACCGTGCTCGCCAGGTCTCCAATCGCCGACGCGCAGTTCTCCGCAATCGACCGACGTGCCTCGCCCTGCGCTCGCGAAAGTCTGTGCAGACAATGCGCGACCAGAAGCCACACCGTATCGGAGCGCCCAAAATCAGTCCGATTTGGGTGTCGGCTCAAGTCAGCGCGGTACGCCTCGAGCGGCGACTGGAGAGGAAGCATGCGGTCCCGGGTTGGATGAGAGCGAAGCTAAGATTGGATATCGCGCCCTTTCGCACAAGGACGTCGGCAGGGCACAAGCAGGCTGTGTGACGGCGCGAGTACTCCGCGTAACAGACCGCTGGTGATGGATATCGCAACCAGCGCCGTTCGTCACGATCTTACTGACGGTCTTCACGACAGCTTTTCCAGATCGAACGTCGCGATACCACGGTTGGCGGCAGGGGTCCGAGCTCGCTCGATGTCTCACTCCGACCCATCACGAGTCGCACACGTAACGTTATTTGTCAATATCCAACCCGATGATGTGAAGCAACATAGGGCACGACGCTGCAACACAATCGCTTTGGATGCCAATCTATTGGCGTAACCTCATTTTAACGCAACGGAGCCAGCCATGTCCACCACCGACGCGTTGGGCGCCGCGGTTCTCGCTGACACTCTGCTCACGTTCCAGCGGCAACGCGAGCTCGCCGAGCGCGCGCTCGCCCAGGTGTCGGATGAGGACTTCTTTCGCACGATCGATGCCGAGTCGAACAGCGTCGCCATCATCGTGAAGCACATCGGCGGAAACCTCGTGTCGCGATGGACCGACTTCCTCACGACAGATGGCGAGAAGCCAACGCGGAATCGCGATGGCGAGTTCGTTGTGGGTGCCAACGCGCAGCGCGCCGCGATCATGTCAGTGTGGAACGACGGCTGGCTCGCGCTCGGCGACACGTTCGGCCAGCTTCGGCCGGATGACCTCACCGCCACTGTCTCCATTCGTGGGGAGGCGATGACCGCGCTCGCGGCGATGCACCGCGCATTGGCGCACATCGCCCAACACGTCGGACAGATCGTTCTGCTCGCCAAGCATTACCGCTCGGCGGACTGGAAAACCCTCAGTATCCCACGCGGACAATCGGGCAACTGGCAGGCCGGGGCGTCCGCGACGCCCCGGTAGCGAATCGCACGCTCACGAACCAACTTGCCGTCATGAAACGCGCAACCGTGATCGGCCTCATCATCGCGGCGATCTTCGCCGGATTTCTCCTCTGGTCGACGATGTCGGCGCAGCGCGTCGACTGTCAGGCGTGCGTCGAGTTCAACGGTGGGCGAAATTGCGCCAAGGTCTCGGGAAACAACGAGGTGGAAGCGCTGCGCGCAGCCGTGTCGACCGCGTGCGGGCCGGTGGCGTCAGGGATGAACGAATCCATTGCCTGCCAGAACCGGCCACCGGTCTCCAAGCAGTGTTCGGCGCGTTAGGGTGAGCCGCCGGGCGGGGCCGGCGACGGTGGCGAGGGCGGAAGCGCGTGGATGCGCGCCTGGAATTCGTGAAACGCCCGATCGTCCTTGACGAGATTCGGCGCATCGGCCCCCGACGTCGCTCGTATGACTCGGGTCACCGCCACGATTCGATCCTCCTCGAGCGGGTGCGACGCGAACCAACCCGCAACGAGGTCCGGCCGCTGCTCACGAGTTTCCAGGAGCTTCGCGAACATCGACACGATCCCCTGCGGATCGTATCCGGCTCGCATCAGCACGCCGACCGCGGCCGAATCAGCCTGAGCCTCGTCGTGCCGGCTGAAGCGCGCGAACAGTGCAGCGCCGCCAACGTTGATCGCCACGCGCGCGGCATTGTTCGAGCAGATGTTCGTCAGCCCGCACACGACAGACACACCGAGGTTCGTTTTTTCTGCCTTCTCGATCTGCTGCGCCGAATGACGCAGGAGCACGTGTGAGATCTCGTGGCCGAGCACACCGGCGAGCTCGGAGGCGGAGCCGGCGTGCTCGATGAGGCCGCGGTTCACGTAGACGAATCCGCCGGGAAGCGCGAACGCATTCACCACCTCGGCGTCCACGATGCGGAAACGCCAGTCGAGATTACGGTCATCGCTCTTTGACGCCAGCGCGGAGCCAAGGCGCGTCACGTACTCGCTCACTTGCGGCTCGGTGATCATCGGCGCTTCGCGTTCCACTTGCGCCGCGGCATCCTGGCCGATCGCCTTCTCCTGATCCTCGCTGACCGAGCACCCGCTCGCGATCATCGCCGCCAGCAGCCCGGTCATGAAACGCATCCGCACGCACACGCTCTGTTGGGGTTCGCCCGGTCGAAGGGCAAGAGACGTTCCCTGCGCGAGCTCAGCGGCTCACGGGTTGTAGATCGGACCTCCTCGCTTGACGTAGAGCTCGAGCACTGCCGCCCCCTCGTTTCGCAAGCGACCGCGTTCGATCGTGATCCCGCGATTCTCGAGGTAGCGATACGAGTCGGCGAAGACCGGCCCCTCGTCGAACCCGGAGTGCGTCGCGTCCTCACGCGTCGCCGCAAACACCACGCGGGTCACACCGCTCCAGAGCGTGGCGCCAAGGCACATGGCGCACGGCTCACACGAAGAGAAAAGCTCGTGATGAGGTTGGCCGTCGTTCTGCAGTGTGAAGCTTCCTATTGCAGCCTGCGCCATCGCGAGCGCAACGATCTCGGCGTGCGCGCTCGAGTTCTTGAGCCGCATGACGCCGTTGGTGCCGACGCCAATCAGGCGGCCTGTGTCGTCGAAGACGGCGGCACCGAACGGCCCTCCGGTTCCGCGAAGGACGTTTTCGCGCGCGAGTTGGATGGTGAGTCGAACTCTCGCGTCGTCATCGGTGTAGCGACTGGAATAGTCCACCATGCTGGCGACCCAGTCGGGATTCGTGATCTGGATTTCGGTGGGGTGCATTGCAGGGGGGTGTACACAAGGCTCAATTGAATCAGGGGTTCGCCACACGAGCAACCCCAGCCGTGGCGTCTCACGGGAGACCGTGGAACGCCAATGCCGTGTCGATCGTCTCGCAATCATGATTCTCACGCTGCTAGCTGCCGCACTCGCATTTGGCGACACCACGGTATTGCGACACCGACCACCATCGCAGGTCGGGATGGATACCGCGCGACTGGCGCTCATCGATCGCGCGGTGAAGCAGGGATTGATGGCAGGCGGCTTCCCGGGCGCCGCGGTTGTGGTGGGGCGGCGCGGGGCGATCGTGTGGGAAAAAGGATATGGCTCCGCCGACTGGGGATGGGGCCTGCCCCCCGTCCAGGTTCAGTCCACGATGTACGATCTCGCGTCGTTGACGAAGGTGGTCGCGACGAGCGCCGCGGCGATGGTTCTGTACGATCGTGGGAAGCTGAAGCTCGACGCGCCGGTGTCGCGATATCTCCCGCAGTTTCGCGGCGGCGACAAGGGACAGGTGACAGTTCGCGACCTGCTCATGCATCGCTCGGGACTGCCGGCGGGTCGCAGTCTCGCGACGGCGCATAACGCGCGTCAGGCGCGCCGGCTGCTCATCGAAACGCCGCTCGAGGTGCCGCCTGGAACCCGGACCGAGTACTCGGATGTGGGAGCAGATGTCCTCGGCTTCGTGATCGAGGCGATAGCGGGCGAGCGGCTCGACCGGTTCGTCTCCCGCACCATCTATAGCCGTCTCGGTCTGCAGAACATGATGTTCCTGCCTGGCAGGGATCGTCGCGCACGCGTCGCGCCGACCGAGAACTATCCGCCGCGCGGATACCCGATTCGCGGCGAAGTGCACGATGACATGGCCTTCGCGCTGGGCGGTGTGGCCGGCCACGCGGGGCTGTTCGCAACCGCGAGCGACCTCGCGGTATTTGCCCAGATGATGCTGAACGGGGGCAAATACAACGGTGTCCGGATCGTGAGCGACTCCACCGTCGCCCGCTTCACGAAGCGTGGGGCGGGCGCTCGCGCACTCGGGTGGGACATGTGCGTCGGCGGCGGCAGCTGCGGCTTCTACATGGGGCTCAAGTCCTACGGCCACACCGGCTACACGGGCACATCGCTGTGGATCGACCCGGACCAGCAGATGTTCGTGATCGTATTGACGAACTGGGTGCACGCGGCGCCGAGCGCTCGCGTCGCCCCCATTGCCGTGCTCGCGGATGTGCGGAGCGACGTAGCGGATATCGCCACGCTGTCGATCACTGACGGGCCGGAAGGAATTCTGCCGATGCCCGACCAGCTTCGCGCGGATCGGCGCATCGGCTGGCGACGGGACAGTTACGGGCAACCATAGCTGGCGACTGGCGACTGGCGACTGGCGACTGGCGCCCGTCACCAGTCGCCTAACGCGCCTCCATCGCGCCTCTGATCCGTACCGTACGCGCCAGCTCGTCTTCCGCCTGCAGAATCTTTTCTTGCAGATCCCGCGGAAGGCCGGCGTGGTCGCTCAGGAATTTGTCCACCGCATCGAGTGATTCGGCGCTCGTCTGGCCGTCGAGGAACGACGTGAGCCACGAGCCGAGGAAGAAGATCCGGCGATTCGACTGGATCCATCGCAGCGAGTCGAGCGCCGGAATCAGGTAGGGCCGAGACAGCTCCGATTGACGGACGGTGTTGAACGCATCGAGGCTCGCGGTCACCCAATCCTCGTTGAGCGATTCATCGGCGAAGTACCGCCGAAAGTACTCCTTCTTGACCTTCGCGTCGGGCCGAGCGGCCCCGGCGACGAATGCCCGACGCTTGCCCTCTGATCCCGAATCGGCACGCGACTCGCGCTCGAAGCGGCGTTCGGCCGATGGTGCCTTCCGCTCGATCAGCGCCGTGACGATCGCCCAGCGTGTCGGCGCGCGAAGGGGCGCGCCCGCGGCGTCCGCGCTGTCGAGCAGAGCATCCAGCTGAGCGAGCGCGGACGGCGTCACCGCGACGCGGATGTACGTGTCGAGATACGATTTCCGGATCCCGTAGGGACGATCCGGGTCGGCCCATCCGCGATGCAGCAGCTTTTCCACGGTTGCCTGCGCCGAATCGCGACGCTCCGCAGGGAGGTACGCGACGATCGCGCGGCCGACGCGTCCGACCACACCGGCAACGATCTGCTCGTCCGGTTCGCTCGGCAGCTCGCGCAGCGCGAGCGCGCTGAATCGTGCGGGATCGAGGCGTGCCTCACGCACGAGGTCCCACAAGGCGCCCCAGAGCATGGCACGCAGGAACGAGTCCTTCACGCTCGAGATGTTCTCCTCGAGCCAGTGGACCGTCCGCTCATCCGGCAGCACCAGCGCGTACGCGTAGTCGTCCGCGTTCGCGTAGACGAACGTCGGTGGCGCGGTCCTCGCAGGCAAGGGCACCACGGCGCTGTCGGCGTCCAGCGTCACGCGGAGCCTAACGAGGCGGCCATCCGGCTGACCGACGATCACGCTCGTTCGGATGGGCCAGGCTCCCTTCCCTGATAGCGTCTGGGCGGGCCGCTGGCGAAGTACGACCCGCGTCCGCCCGTCCGGCGCGACGGTTACGGCCTGGTCGATCACAGGCATACCGGCGCGCAGGATGTACTCCCTGCCCCAGCGATCGAGCGATTGGTGGCTCTCGGTACCGATGGCGGACAGCAGGTCGCGCCACGTCGCGTTCCCGTACGCATGCGCGGCGAGAAAGCGGCGCAGTCCACGCTGAAACGCGTCGGGCCCCACGAGGTAATCCAGCTGCTTGAGCACCGACGGCGCCTTGTTGTACACGATCGCGCCGTAGTTGCTCTTGGCCTGATCGAGATTCTCGAGCGTCTGCCATACTGGTGTCGTGCCGCGCGTCGCGTCCACGGCATATGCCAGCGGCTTGTTGCGCAGATAGAACGATTTCCACGCACCCGAGGTGGTGTCGAGTGATGCCTGCATCTTCGCGGCCATGTAGGTCGCGAAGCCTTCCTTGAGCCAGAGGTCGTCGAACCAGCGCATCGTGACCAGATCGCCGAACCACTGATGCGCGACCTCGTGGTAGATCGTCGCGGTCCTGCCCAGGCGCTGCGTGAGTGTGGGACGCTCGCGAAAGATGAATCGGTCTTCGTTGTAGAAGATCGCGCCGGGATGCTCCATCCCGCCGAACGGAAATGCGGGCGCGAGCAACACGTCGAGCTTCTTGAACGGGAACGGCCGGGCGAAGTACCCCTCGAGCCACCGCGCCGCCATATCGTTCGCGACGATGATCGAGTCTCCTTCCGCCTCCGCGGCGCGCGACTTCCGGACGTACATCGTGATCGGTCGCTTGCTCGATCGCGACGTCACGGTTGTCCAGGGGCCCGCGGCAAACGCGATGAGGTACGTGCTGATAGGCTCCGTCTCCGCGAACTCGTGCTCCGTCGCTTGACCATCATCCGCCGCGCGCGATGTCGTCTCCGGTCCATTCGCGAGCACGCGCCAGCTCGCAGGCGCCCGTAGCCGAAGCGAGACCTTCGCCTTGAGATCCGGCTGATCGAAGCACGGGAAGAGCTGATTCGCGTCGGCCGGAACGAGCAGCGTGTACAGGTATTCCGCTCCGTCGGTGGCGTCGCGATAGCGAATGATGCTCGCGCCGGCCGCGGCGATTCGCGCGACGAACGACATGGTCACGACATTCTCGCCCGACACGACGGATCGCGCGGGTATGCTGAGATGCGCGCCATTGAACTGCGGCGACGGCAGCACCACACCGTTTGCGTCGACCCTTTCGAGTCGCTGACCGCGGAAGTCGAGGGTGACATCGCCGGGCTTCGTGACACGAAAGCGCACCGTCACCGTTCCGCGCGACGAGTCGCGCTCGGTGAGGTCGAAGGAGAGCGCGTATCGCACGTCACGGATTTGAGCCGCGCGCGCGGTCGCGAGCGCGCGAGACACACCGGTACCCAGCAAGGAATCGGCGGGCGGATGTGCACCGCCCGTTATGGCGGAAAGCACGAGCGCAGCGGCGGTGGCAGTCAGCAGCATGTGGTGTCCGTGAGGTCGTCGTGTCGATCGCAGTATCCCCGACTGCATCGCTCGACACAAGTGCGGCGTGACGACGGCGGGCGCAACGGCAGTCGGTCCCGTGCACCTTCCCTCTGCATGCCTGGGTGCTGATCTTTTCGGCGCGTTGATACGAACGGGAGCACTCGGGAACATGCGCTTCCGCGATTCGACCTCGGAGCGTACATGCGGATCGGCAAGATTGGAGTGATTGGCGCCGGCGCTATGGGATCGGGCATTGCCGCACTCGCGGCATCGGCCGGGTTTCCGGTCGTGCTGCTCGATGTCCCAGGGGAACCGGACAAGAACGCCCCCGCGCGCAATGGCATCCAACGGGCGCTCAAAAGCAGGCCGCCGCAGTTCATGACGCCCGATCGTGCCGCCCTCATCACCGTCGGCAATACTGCCGACGATCTCATGTTGCTCGCGGACTGCGACTGGATCATCGAGGCCATCATCGAGCAGCCCGTGCCCAAGCGTCAGCTGTTCGAGCAGCTCGAACGCGTCATCAGCCCCACCGCGATCGTTTCCACGAACACGTCGGCGATCCCGATCCGCACGTTGGTCGAGTCGCGCACGGAGCCGTTTCGTCGCCGGTTTCTCGGAACCCATTTCTTCAATCCGCCGCGGTATCTCCACCTGCTCGAGGTCATCCCGACCGAACGGACGGCACCCGAAGTCGTCGCCGCCGTCCGCGCGTTCGGCGAGCGCCTGCTCGGCAAGGGCATCGTCGTCGCGCGCGATGTGCCCGGCTTCATCGCGAACCGCCTGGGCATTCACGGATTCCTGCGCGCGATTCGCTACATGCAGGAGCTCGACCTAACGATTGACGAAGTCGACGCGCTCACCGGCCCGCTGATCGGCCGCGCGAAATCCGCGACCTTCCGCACGGGCGACATTTCCGGAATCGATGTGCTCGCGCATGTCGCGACCGGCCTGTCGGCCACAACTGGCGAGGACTTCGTGCTGCCGGACTGGGTGCGCAACCTCGTGGCCGAGAAGCGGCTGGGAGAAAAAACGGGCGCGGGGTTCTACAAGAAAGTCGGGAAGGAGATCCTGACACTCGACTGGAAGACCGGCGAGTATGCGCCCGCGGCAAAGCCAGCGCTGACGGACCTCGAGTTCATCCAGCGGCTTCCGCTCAACGATCGCCTGCACGCGCTCACGACTGCCGGCGGTCGTCACGCGGAGTTCCTCCGAAAGCTGCTGCTCTCCGAGAGTCACTACACGCTGACGAAGACTCCAGAGATTGCCTCGGACATTGTGTCGGTGGATCGCGCGATGGAATGGGGCTTCGCCTGGGAGGCCGGGCCATTCAAGCAGATGGACGCGTTGGGGCTCGAGTTCCTTCGCGGGGGTTTTCTCACACTTGGGCTCGGAGAGCCGCCACTGCTCCGCACGGCGCAGGAGAGTTTTTACCGACGACCGGGCAACGGCGAGCGCTATCTGACGTTTGCCGGGCAGTACTCGCCGGTCGACGAGCTGGCGGGACATCTGAGTCTCGACGCGCTACGTCTCCGCAACCGCGTCATGGAGCAGTCGCCGGATGCCGCGCTTTACGACGTCGGCGAAGGCGTGCTGCTGCTCGAGTTCCGCAGCAAGATGAATTCGCTCGGCGAAGGCGTGATGCAGATGCTCCATGCGGCGCTGGATCGGGCGGACCGCGGCAGGCACACCGGTTTGATCATCGGGAATGACGATCCCCGCACGTTCACAGCGGGTGCCGATCTGCCATTCGTGCTTCGTCAAGCGGCGGCCGGTGACTGGAACGCGCTCGAAGCTGGCGTCGAGTCGTTCCAGCGACTCGTCACGTCGCTTCGCAAGCAGCCCTTTCCCGTCGTCGTGGCGCCCTTCGGCCTAACGCTTGGCGGCGGGGCCGAGATGACGCTGCACGCGTCGCGCGTCCAGGCGCACGCCGAACTGTATGTTGGTCTGGTGGAAGTGGGCGTCGGACTCATTCCTGCAGGCGGCGGCACGAAGGAGCTACTCTTCCGTTTCAGCGAGGAGATCGCGGCGTACGACGAGGCCGACCCATTCGAGGCGGTCAAGCGCGCGTTCAAGACGATCGCGATGGCGACGACGAGCACGAGCGCGCTCGACGCGCGGAAGCTCGGGTTCCTGCGCGACGGCGATCGTATCTCGATGAATCGGGATCATTTGCTGGGCGACGCGAAGGCTCGGGTTCTGGAGCTGGCGCGCGACTACGTCGCGCCGCCTCCGCGCCGGATTCGCGCGCTCGGGCGGGAGGCGATCGGCAACCTCGCGTACGCGATCTGGGCGATGCACGAGGGGGGCCAGGCAAGCGACCACGATGTCCGCATCGGCCACGCGCTCGCGCGTGTGCTCGCCGGCGGTGACGGCCCGCCGCGTGAGGTCTCGGAGCAGGACGTGCTCGACCTCGAGCGCGAGGCGTTTCTGTCGCTGCTGGGAACGAAGGAGACGCAGCAGCGGATCGAGTACATGCTGAAGACGGGGAAGCCGCTGCGAAACTAGGCGAACTGCCGGGGACGGGCGACCGGCGACGGCAAGAGGCGCGTGTCGCGAATTAGCTTTCAGCCAGGACACACTCAGGTTCAGTTATGAATCCTAACGACGCCGTTATCGTTTCGGCCGTTCGCACCGCCGTCGCGCGCGGGAAGAAGGACGGCTCGCTCGCAAACGTCCACCCGGTCGACCTCTCGGCCGAGGTGCTGAAGGCGGCGGTCAGTCGCGCCGGGATCGCGCCGGGTGACATCGACGATGTGCTCTGGGGCTGCGCCATGCCCGAGGCATCGCAAGGGTTGAACGTCGCGCGACTGTCCGTGCTGCGGGCCGGCTTTCCGGTCGAGGTGCCGGCGACAACCGTCAATCGGTTCTGCTCCTCCGGTCTTCAAACCGTGGCGATGGCGGCGCAGGCCATCATGAGCGGCATGGCAGAAACCGTCGTGGCCGGCGGCGTGGAGATGATGAGCCAGGTTCCCATGTCCGGGTTCCACACACGCCTCAACCCGTCGATGACCGAGTCGTACATCGGGATGGGCTTCACGGCGGAGCGCGTGGCCGAACGGTGGCAGGTGAGTCGCGCCGATCAGGATGCCTGGGCGTTAGGCAGTCAGGAGAAGGCCGCGCGTGCGTGGCAGGCGGCCCGGTTCGCGGACCAGATCGTTCCGATTCGCGCTGAGCGCGTGAATAGCCAGGGGACCGCCGAGCAGGTCGAGTTCTGCCGCGACGAGCTCGTGCGCGCGGACACGACGGCCGAGAAGCTCGCGAAGCTCCAGCCGGCGTTCAAGGTCGGCGGCACCGTGACGGCGGGCAATGCGAGCCCCTACTCCGACGGCGCCGCCGCGCTCGTCGTCATGAAGCGCGCGCGGGCGGATGCGTTAGGCATCACGCCGCTGGCGCGGTTCGTCACCTTCGCGGCCGCGGGTGTCGCGCCCGACGTCATGGGCGTCGGCCCGATCAAGGCCGTACCCAAGGCGCTGCGCCTCGCCGGGATGTCCCTGTCCGACATCGATCTCATCGAGTTCAACGAGGCGTTCGCGTCACAGATCGTCGCCTCGATGCGGGAGCTCGGGATGCCGGAGGACCGCGTGAACGTCAACGGCGGTGCCATTGCGCTCGGCCACCCGCTCGGCGCGACGGGCGCCAAGCTGACCACGCAGCTCATCCACGAGCTCAAACGGCGTGGCGGCGGTCGTGGGCTCGTGACGATGTGTGTCGGCGGCGGCATGGGCGCCGCCGGGATCTTCGAGGTGGCCGCCTAACGCGAATACGGTCGACGGCGGCGATTACGTCATCCAGCCGCCGTCGACGACGTACACGCCGCCGGTGCAGTAGCTCCCCGCATCGGACGCCAGAAACAGCGCGAGCCCGGAGACATCCTCGGGCGAACCGAGTCGCGGCAGCGGCTGCCGCGCGAGCTGCGCGGCCACGCCGGCGTTCTCCTTCCACATCGGGGCGCTGAAATCCGTCTTGATCAGTCCGGGACAGATCGCGTTCGCGCGCACATTCTGCGCGCCCCACTCGAGCGCCATCGCCTTGGTGAGCGAGATGAGCGCGGCCTTGCTCGCACTGTAGACGGCGAGGTCGTGGTCGGGCCTCAGGCCATCGACGCTCGACATGTTCACAATCGACCCACCGCCGCGCGCGGCCATGATGGGTAGTGCGCGACACGCGAGCTCGAGCGGCGCCTTCACGTTCACGCTCATGATCTTGTCGAAGGCACTCTCGGTCATCGACGTCAGCGGCCCGTAGAGCGGGCTCACCGCAGCGTTGTTCACAAGGATGTCGATGCCCCCGAGCTCGTTCGTCGCGTGGGCGATCAATGCGCGCGCTTCGTCCAGGCGTCCGACGTTCGCCGGAAAGCCGCGCGTCGTTATGCGCTCGGCTTCGAGCGCCTTCACGGTCTCGGCTACGGCGTCCGGCTTGCGGCTGCTGACGACGACGGCGGCGCCTGCGCGGCCGAGCTGAAATGCGATGGCGCGGCCGATACCGCGGGTCGCGCCGGTGATGACGGCGACCTTTCCGCTCAGATCGAAGCGTGGATCATTGCTCATGCGGAGAAGGTGGCGACATCGGGTCTCGCTGGCGAGTGCGTGAGAACGCGCCGTACGTACCGTTCTGTCTCCTACCCTACCGAATGACCCCGACTCGCTGGCCGTTGCGGTAGATCTCCACGTAGTCGGCGCGGCCGTCGCGATTGTCGTCGTGCCACACCTGCACAATGTTGCCGCTGCCGTCGTACCACGTCGCGACTTCGGGAACGCCGTCACCGTTTGCGTCCGTCGTCTCCGAGCGCAGCGAGCCTTGTCCGAGCCAGTTCTGCACGTCCACGGTGCGAACGCCAACGCGGATCAACGACGCGCCCGTCATCGCCGGCATCTGGGACGGATACTGACCTCGGTCAATCGTCCCACCGTTGTTGCCGGGGTATCCACCGTTGTTGCCCGGGTACCCGCCGTTGTTCCCAGGATACCGGCCGTGGGTGTCCGGGTAGTCGTGATGGTTCGTGTTATCGCGCGTCCGAACGCCCGAGCGAATTTCCGGATGGTAGTCGCACCAGCCATCGCGGTTGTTGTCCACGCAATTTGGATCGTACGGATTGCCGTTCGCATCGCGGGGATAATCGCGCTGATGATTGCGCCGATCGTAGCGATCACCGCGATCGTAGCGATCGTTGCCGTTGCCGTACACGTTCCGGTCGCGCCGATTCGTGTTCTCGCCCCAGATGATTCGCGAGTTGGGCGGCTGGTTGCGGACCGCGGTCTCGCAGTCCGTCGGGGCCGGCTGATGGCCCGGCGGGACGCCGTCGATCCAGATGCGGCACATGCCCGCCGGCGGCCGGTGGCCCGGTGGAAGGTCTTCGCTATTCCTGCCACGGCCGTGCCCCTGTGCGCTGGCCGTCCCCGCCGCGGCGCCCAGCACCGCTATCGTTATAATGACGCTCGACAGTCTCATCGCTTGACTCCTCCTCCGAAGTGTCTCGCCAGACCGGCGAGGCACGAGCGTGTAGAGCAGGTGAGGTGCCAGGCCGCGAATCGGGATCGGGTGACACAACATATTCCCCAACAACGGTTTGCATGGTTGAGCCAGCCGCAGGCTGTGCCGTTAGGCGTCCGCTGTGCAGGACCATCGGGCGTCCCGTGCGGGGACACTTGGGGGACACCAGATTCGTGATATCGGACCCGGCGCGGGGTCGCCGGTCGCTCAGGCTACCGCTAGAATTCAACCTCGAATTTCGCCTTCACCACCTCTCCGACCGCGTCTCATGGCCACTGCCAACGCCACCCAGTACAAGGACCTCAAAGCGCCCGCCGCGGGCGAGCCGATCACGATGCGCGACGGTCAGGTCGAGGTGCCCACCGAGCCGATCATTCCGTTCATCGAGGGTGACGGCACCGGGCCGGACATCTGGCGCGCGTCGCAGCACGTATTCGACTCGGCAGTGCAGAAGGCCTATGGGGGCAAGCGCCGCATCGCGTGGTTCGAGGTACTCGCGGGCGAGAAGTCGAACGAAAAGCTTGGCACCTTTCTGCCCGACGACACCCTTCTCGCGATTGACCGGCACCTCGTCGCCATCAAGGGCCCGTTAGGCACGCCGGTCGGGGGCGGCATGCGATCGTTGAACGTGACCGTGCGGCAGAAGCTCGATCTCTATGCGTGCGTTCGGCCGGTCCGCTGGTTCGAGGGTGTTCCCTCGCCCGTGAAGCGGCCGCAGGACGTCGATATGGTGATCTTCCGGGAGAACACGGAAGACATCTACGCCGGCATCGAGTACAAGGCACAGACTGACGCGGCAAAAAAATTGATCGCGTTCCTGCAAAACGAGATGGGTGTGAAGGCCATCCGGTTCCCCGAGACGAGCGGCATCGGCATCAAGCCCATCAGCGCCGAGGGCACGAAGCGACTCGTTCGTTCGGCGATCGACTACGCGCTGGCCCGCAAGGCGAAGAGCGTGACGCTCGTGCACAAGGGCAACATCATGAAGTTCACGGAGGGCAGCTTCCGCGACTGGGGCTACGAGCTCGCGAAGCAGGAGTACGGCGCCGTGGACCTGGACGGTGGGCCGTGGCAGCGGCTGCCTAACGGGATGGTCATCAAGGACGCGATCGCCGATGCGTTCCTGCAGCAGATCCTCACGCGGCCGACGGAGTACGACGTCATCGCGACGCCGAATCTGAACGGCGACTACATCTCCGACGCGCTCGCGGCCCAGGTAGGCGGGATCGGGATCGCACCCGGCGCGAACATCAACTACAGGACCGGGCACGCGGTGTTCGAGGCGACGCACGGAACGGCGCCCAAGTACGCGAACCAGGACAAGGTGAATCCAGGTTCGGTGATTCTGTCCGGCGAGATGATGTTCCGCTATCTGGGCTGGAACGAGGTCGCTGATCTGATCATCTCGAGCCTGGAGAAGACGATCGCGCAGAAGCGCGTGACGTACGACTTCGAGCGTCTCATGGAGAGCGCGACTCTCGTGTCGACGAGCGGCTTCGCGAAGGCGATGGTGGAGAACATGTAAAATTGGGGGCAGAGTCGAAATTCGACTCTGCCCCCAATTTTACCCAGCTGCGGCGATCGCCTGGATCTCGATCTGGTAGCCGTAGTGCAGGTCCTTCACAGGCACGACGGCGCGCGCGGGTTTGTGGCCGCCCATGACGCGGGAGTACGCCGCGTTCACGCCACCCCAGAGCTCGATGTCCGAGATGTAGATCGTCATCTGCAGAACGCGATCGAGCCCGCTGCCCGCGGCGACGAGGATCGCCTCCACGTTGCGCAGCGTGCGTTCTGTCTGCTCCTCGATCGACCCGACCGGGCGATTCTTGTCCTTCGGATCGATCGGCAGCTGGCCTGCCACGTACACGACGCCGTTGTGCACGATCGCCTGTGAATAGTGACCGGCAGCCGTTGGTGCGTCGCGTGTCTCGATTGCTTGCATGAGTCGAATTTCCGTTCGAGTATCCCTATGTGATGTGGCCAGCAGAGGCGATCGCGGGAAGCACCGTCCCGCGACATTCGCCGAAACCTATGCGGGCGCATCCGTCGCGCTCGCAGAACCCTCGCATGATGACCTCATCGCCATCCTCGAGGAAGCGACGCTGCTCGCCGGACGGCAGGGTGATCGGTTCCGTCCCGCGCCATGTCAGCTCCTGCATACAGCCACGCGAATCCTTCGCCGCACCGGACACCGTCCCGCTCGCGAGCAGATCGCCGGGATTGAGGTTGCAGCCGTTGCTCGCGTGGTGCGTGACGAGCTGCGCGAGTGTCCAGTACATCTGCGTGAACCGCACGTGGCTCAGCCGGTACGCCGGCGTTTTCGCAGCGCGCATTTTCGCCGACCGAAGCCACACCTCGAGCTGGATATCCACGCCGCCAGCGGTCTCGTTGGCCGGCGAGGAGAGATATGGCAACGGCGCGGGATCGCCGTCCGCTCGACGAAAGGCCGGCGCGCGAAATGGCTCGAGCGCGTCCATCGTCACCACCCACGGAGAGACCGACGTAGCGAAGTTCTTGGCGAGAAACGGGCCTAACGGCTGATATTCCCAACCCTGCACGTCGCGTGCGGACCAGTCGTTCACAAGGCAAAGCCCGAACATGCGCTCTTCGGCCTGAGCGATGGGAATGGGCTCACTCAGCGAGTTGCCGGGGCCGACGAACACGCCGACCTCGAGCTCGTAGTCGAGACGCTTCGTCGGCCCGAACGACGGCGCCGCATCCGTCTCCGCCTTCGTCTGCCCGCTCGGCCTAACGATGCCAGTGCCGCTCGCGACGATGGACGACGCGCGGCCATGATAGCCGATCGGCACGTACTTGTAGTTCGGCAGCAGCGGGTTGTCCGGCCGGAACATGCTGCCGAGGTTCTTCGCGTGTTCGATCGAGGCGTAGAAGTCCGAGTAGTCGCCGATGGCGGCCGGGACGAGCATCTCCACGTCTGACGCGGTCACCAGCAGTTCCGAGGCGTGCGAGCGGGCCCGCCGCCCGGTGTCGGAATCCGCTCGCAGCGCGTTGACCAGCCCCGCCCTGAGCGCGCGGCGAGGACCGGGACCAAGCGCCATCAACGGATTGATGAAACCGTCCGCGCACGCCGCCGCGGCCTCGCGAGCCGGTCCGCTCAACAGCCCGAGTCGCACAGCCACGTCGAGCAACATCACGTCGTTGCCGATGGCCACAGCCACCGTTCCCGCTTCGCTCGGATCTCGCCGAACGGTGCCTAACGGGAGATTCTGGATCGGGAAGTCGGTACCGGGCTCGTTCGCCGAATCCACCCACGAGCGGAGATCCGGATGGTGCGTTTCGTCGATCACGCCGAAAGTAGTCCGAGTGCAGTGAGGTCGTCGATCGGCTCGCGGAACGAGCAGGACCCGAACGACGTGAGGAAGCGTCGTGATTGGGCGAGGTGATCGACCGAAAGGCGGTGGTTCCGCCACGCCACCTCGGTCCGGCTGAAGGTCACGGCGTTGGGATCGCTTTCGTCGAGCATCCGCCGCACATCGACCGCGTCGAGTCCGGCCGCGAGAAACGCCGTCGCGAGGAACACGTTCAGGAAGCCGTACATCCGGCCACAGGCACTGCCGGGGTCGTACGTCAGCGGATACTCCCCGCGCAGCGGATGATGGAGTCCAGCCGTTGCCTTGAACGGCACCTCCTCGCGGAGACACGTAGCGAGAAACTGAACGACATGGTCGCTCGCGGGAAATGCGTCGGCAGTCGTCCCGCCGGTTCGGACCTTGGCGAACGCACCCGCGTCGGCGATCGCGCGTACGAGCAGCGTAGGGTCACCCGCAACGGGGATCTCCACGTATCGCTCGACGCCGTCGGGAACCACTCGCATTGCGTCCGCGATCGCTTCGGGCGTAGAAGCGCGCAGCTCGACCGCATCGACGCCGCCCCACCAGTTCTCGCTACCCGCCTGGTCGGAGAATGCCCGCAGGCGTTCCACGTCGGCCCGAAGGTCCGCGCCCAATACGACGGTCAGCTGGCGCTCAGCGTGCGGGCCGCCTAACGGGTTCGCGGTCGTCTCGCCTGCAACGTTCGCCAGCTCGCGCAACCGCGCCGCGGAGACGACGAACCGGCCTAACGCCCACGCGTCACTCGACGCGAGGTACGATTCGTACTCGGCGACCGCCCCCGGCATGTCCAGCTGCGCCGGCGGGAACAGGCCGGCGTAATCGATGGCCTGTGCGAGAAGCGTCCGCAGGGTCACTTCTTTCCGCGCTTCTTCTTCGGCGCGAGGATCGTTCCGCGACACGTCGGCGCGCCGCACTTGCAGAGGTAGATCTTCTCCCACTTCTCGTCCTCGGTTCCGTCGCGTTCGTACTGATAGTCGTACGTCAGCTCCTCGCCGGGCGCGATGTCGCGAATGGCCTCGATGTAGATGTGCTTGCGTTCATCCACCGCTTCGCAGTTCGGGGCGCAGCTGTGATTGATGAACCGCGCGTCATTGCCGTCGACCGCGGCGTCGATGCAGACCTTGCTGTCGACGCTGAAGAGAAAAGTATGGTGACGGCCCATCCCGCCGTCGTCATAACGCCGATCGGCTTCCGCCGGCGAGATCCGTTCACCCGTGTACTCGATGATGCGAGTGCCTCGTTTGATGGGCCGGGTGGCGAATGCGCCCTTGCCTTGAATGCTGGAGCGCCTGAGGACGAAGTACTTGTTCGCCTGCTTCGCGGGAGACGGCTTACGAGCCGCCGGTGCGGAGCGCTTTTGCCCCGTGGGTTTCGAGCGCGTGGTCGATGCCATGTCGAATTGAAAGTAGAGTCACGAGTCCGCGCGCATAATGACCAAAGCCCGTGGCTCTGCGCCAGCGGTCACTTGCCGTGCGGCTGATCTGCGTCCGGACGCGGCGCGGGAGATGTCGAGTGCTTCGTCGAATCGTCGCTCCCACGACCCGAACGGTCGGTCCTGGATTCCTCGTCGCTCCCGCGCGGAATCTCACGGCCTGCCTCGGGATCGATCGCGTCACGGCTTTTCTTGCTCTGATTTTCGCTCACGGTGTCCTGCTGGTGAAAAGTATCGGCCCGGGCGGCAGACCGTATGCCACATAACGCATGGCAAACTGGTTGCACGCGAGACATCTTGCTGTCCACCTCGCTTTTCGCGCCTGACGAGTGCGCAGCGCGGAACATTCACGAGGCTTGCCGTCTCTAACGATCAGTACCAGCCAACATCATTCCGGAGGGAGTGGATGCTCACACGGCGCTTCTTTTTCACCGCGATGCTCGGCGTCGCGGTCGCCGCGTGCGGAGGTTCGAAGTCGCACTCCGCGCCGACTCCACAGCCGAGGACTACGATCAGCGTCGAGAATCAGGGCTTCTCGGATATGACCATCTACGCGATTCGCAGCGGACAGCGCGTTCGTCTCGGCCAGGCAACGGGAAATTCGACGTCGACGTTCACTATTCCCGCAAACCTCATATTCGGCGCAACGCCACTTCGTTTCCTCGCCGATCCAATCGGCGGAAATCGCACACCGATCAGCGACGAGATCACGGTGCAACCCGGTGATCAGGTGAGGTTGGTGATACCACCGCGTTGATCTCGCGCGGGTGCGAGGATGCAGAAAGGGCCCGGTGATTTTCACCGGGCCCTTCTCTCATGACAACGACTACGGGAGTCGGTGCCGTCCGCTGCTACGGATTGATCGGGAACGGACCACGTGTTAGCCGACCGTTCGGAAGCCGGCTGCGACCAGGCGGCATGTAGACACCTCCTCGGCCGTCCGTCCGCGGATCGCAGTGATCGATGCCGCCACCACCGCCGCGAATGACCGCGACGCCAATGATCGTTCCGATCGCCTCGCCGATACCGCCAAGCCCACCGCCGTGCGATCCACCACCCACTGCGCCGCTGCCCACATCCGTCGTCGCGGGGGCAGTGCCAACCGGCGTCGGACGCGGGGTCGCCGCGACCACGGTCGGTGTCTCAACCGCTGGCGCCGGTGTCTCGGTCGATGGCTCCGGCTGCGCTACTTCCACCTTGTTCTCGACGGCCGGTTCCGGCGACTTGGCGACCTGACCCTCACCCGCCGACGCGGGACGAGCAACAGGCTTGTGAACATTCCGCTTCCGAACAGGCGCACTCGTCGCAGGCGACTCGATCGCCGAGACGACCCGCGTGCGCTGATAATCGCTCGCGTTGGCGAGCTCCACGCTCGATGCTGAAGCCGCCGCAAGATCGCGTTTCAGATCCGCCGTCAGGGCGGCATCCTTGTCCGACTTGCCGCGTCCGCAGGCGACGGCCAGAGCCGCCACGGGAAGCACCGAGATCTTCACGAATTTGTTCACAGGTCCTCCTCCTTCCGGTCGCCTCTCGAGAGGCATGAACCGACAATCCACGCGGTGTAAAGAGTATAGCGCGAATGCACAGCGCGCACCAAGCATTGTGCGACCGGTGGAGGCCTCAAGCATAGCAGCCGTCCACTCTGGCGGACAATTGGACGTCCGGTTTATCGGACGGAGAACGCCTCGGGCTGTCGTGCTCGCCATGGCCGCCATGGATCAGTCGCTTGCGAGCCAACCAGGTGATCGCGCCTCAATCCCGCTCGTCCCACAGGCCGGCCCATGTCCTTGTACCCCGACTCCGGCCGATTGATCTCGGCCTAACGTGACATTCCCGCGCAGGCGGGGTCGTCGGCGCTCGCGACGCCGTAGCGCGACCTGATCACGCGTGGTGGGCCGGCGTCGCCGATCACCACGACGAACAACTGGTCGTACTCGCTGTCGCAGAGATCGCGCGGTTTCGGGGCGCCCAGGGCGCCGACGATCGCGGGAACCGTGTTGCTGTGCCCGACTACGAGGACGGTGCCACCGGCATGCTTCAAAATCTGGTCGGCGACCGCCTTCGCGTGCTGCGCCACCGGTCCGGCATCTACGACCTCCGGCGTGATGTGCAGCGCCGCCGCCGTCGGCTCGGCGGTCTTCCGCGTTCGCTCGTACTGGGTGGTGATGATCGCCGTGACGCCGGCGTCGCGGGCGACCGTGAGCAGCGCTTGCGCCCTCGCCGATCCGGCTTCGCTCAGCACCGGGTCCTGCGGCGGCTGGGCGGCCTTTTCTCCGTGCCTGACGAGCAGCACCACGGTCGGCGGGGCGGCGATGGGCCGAGAGGTATTGCCGGGGCCAAAGGAGAAAGCGGCGGCGAACGAAGCGACGAGGGCGCGGGTGGCAATCATGGGTCAGGTGGCGGAGGACTGGGTCCAGAAGCCGGGATCGTCGGTTTCCACTTCCAACGTCGGTGCGCCCGAGCTCCCCTTGCGACGGATGTGGAGCTCGCGTACGACGAGCGCGCTGCCTGACGAGTCGGTGAGCTGCAGGCGGAGCGCGTCGCGCGACTTCCGGTAGCGCGACATCGCTTCGGCGCTGTCCCCGATCGTCTCGAGCAGGTCGAAGATCGGCTGTACGAGATCATAACCGAGTCCCGGACGGAATACGCCACTCGCCACGTGCGTGCTCTCGTCTCGGTTCTCGAGCTCGGA